>Ga0208112_100225_pt1 | contig 77352 bp, 72 predicted proteins | sample HotLakConsoUCCLE_FD_184736 | JGI IMG/M metagenome (GOLD analysis project Ga0208112, IMG submission 184736) | Hypersaline microbial mat communities from Hot Lake, Washington, USA - Hot Lake Consortium UCC-LE (SPAdes) (version 2) ...
CCTTCCCCATACCCCCGCGGCGGTGCGCCGGCGGGGATGAAGGTGCGTCAGGGGTTCTGCGGCCGGTTTTGCGCGTCAGCGCCGGGCGCGCGGATGGGTGGCGGCGTGGATGCGCGCAAGGGCGGCGCCGTCCACCTCAGCGTAGATCTGCGTGGTGGACAGCGAGGCGTGGCCCAGCAGATCCTGGATCGCGCGCAGATCGCCGCCATGGGCGAGCAGGTGGGTGGCGAAGGAATGGCGCAGCGCATGGGGCGTGGCGCTGGCGGGCAGGCCCAGGCGGGAGCGCAGGGTCTGCATGTCGGCCTGGACCTGCCGCGGGCTCAGGGGCCCGCCCCGCCGGGCCCGGAACAGGGGTGTGTCTTTTTCCAGATCGAACGGGCAGAGCCCGGCGTAGCGCGCCACGGCTTCTGCCACGGCGGGCAGCACCGGAACGATGCGGGTCTTGCCGCCCTTGCCGGCGATACGCAGGGTTTTCGGCAGGGCGCGGTCGCGCCCGGTCAGGGACAGCGCTTCGGAGATCCGCAATCCGCAGCCATAGAGCAGGGACAGCACCGCCGCGTCGCGGGCGGCGATCCAGGGTTCGGTGTTGGCGCCGGACTCCGCGATCAGGGCCTTCGCGGCGGTCTCGCTCACCGGGCGCGGCATGCGGCGGGCGGCCCTGGGCGCTTCGATCAGGGCGAGGGCCGGATTGTCGAGCCCCCAGCGCTTGCGGCCGTAAGCGAAGAAGCTGCGCACGGCGGAGAGCTTGCGCTGCAGGGTGCGCGCCCCGGCGCCCGCGCGGCGCCGCTCGGCCAGAAACGCCCGCCAGTCGGTGGTGGTCAGAGCGGCCAGATGGCTCAGCATCACCGCCTCGCCCAGATGTCCGGTGAGAAACTCGAACAGCTGATCGAGATCGCGGCCATAGGCTTCGATCGTGCGCGCGCTCTTCCTCTGGCCTTCAAGATGATCGAGGAAGGCGGCGCGCGCGGCGCCGGAGCTTAGCGCTTCACCCATGGCGTGATCCGGCGTTCCAGGGCCCGGGCCAGGAAATGCAGGAGATCCGCGCCCAGATCGGGCGTGAACGCCGTGGCGTCGCGCGCGCCCAGGCACAAAAGTCCGGGCCGTCCGTCGATTTCGAGCCGCGCCAGAGCTTCGGAGCGTATGCCCGAGCCCATCGGTCCGTAGAGCGCATCGGCGAAGCGGGTGTCCACGGGGCCGAGGCGCTCGGCTTTCTCGCCCACCAGCGCCGCCACCAGATCCGGCGCGCAGCCCTGGATCGCGGCGCCGGATTTCAGCGGCGCATGACCTTCGATGAACACCCGGATGATGTCGACGCCCAGCGCTCCGGCGGCGCGCCCGGAGAGCTTGCGGTCCAGAGCGATCAGGCTTTCGGCCTCCATCACCGCCAGCACCGCGCCATGGGTCTGGGCCTGCGCCGCGAGATTGGCCCGCGCCATCGCGATCAGGGCCTCGCTCGTGGCGCGCACGCGCCGAAGCTCGGCCTCCAGCTTCGCCCGCGCCCGCTGGGCGAGATCCACGACGCTTTCGCCGGCCAGCGCATCGCGCACGGCGGCCATGAGCGCGGGATCGCCGGTGACGATCTCCGGCCGGTCGCGCAGCGTGGAGCGCAGATCGTCCAGCGCCTCGGCTTCCGGGCTGGACTGGTGAACAGGCGCGGGCGTGTCTGTCATGGCGGGCTCGTGTGATGCGGGTGGATGAAGGGCGTGAGAACGACGCCCGGACCCTAGCCGGCGCCGATTTTCAAATGCGTTAACCCTGATGCGGCCGGCCGGCCCTCTGCTAGGCTGTGAGCGAAGCGAATCTGATCTGGAGCGCAGGGTGGACCTCTTGGGGCCGCGGCGCCGGGCGAGCGTGCTGTTCCCCATGCCGCTGCCCGAGCCGTTCGATTATGAAATTCCCGACGGCGTGGAGGTGCGCCTCGGCGACCATGTGCTGGCGCCGCTGGGCAAGCGCGTCGCACCGGGCGTCGTCTGGGCCGTCGGCGAGCATGACGGCGCGCGGGCGCTGAAACCGCTGGAGGCCGTGCGCGGCGGGCCGCCGCTGCAGAAGAACGTGCGCGACTTCATCGACTGGACCGCACGCTATCTGGTGGAGCCGCCGGGCGTGATCCTGCGCTCGGTGCTGCGCAGTCCGGCGGCGCTCAAATCCTCGCCCACCGAGACGGTCTTTCATCCCACCGGCGTGACCATCGCGCGCCTGACCCCGGCGCGCCGGGCCGTGCTGGACGCCGCCGAAGACGGCCCGGCGAGCGCCGCCGAACTGGCGCGCCGGGCCGGCGTGTCGTCCTCGGTGGTGAAGGGGCTGGCCGAGGCCGGCGCCCTGCGCGCCGAAGACGTGGAGCTCGACCCGCCCTTCGAAATCCCCGATCCCAACCGCGACGCGATCACGCTGAACCGCGATCAGGAGCAGGCCGCCGCGGTCCTGCGGCGCCTCGTCGCCGCCGGCGGGTTCCAGGCGGCGCTGCTGGACGGGGTGACCGGGTCGGGCAAGACCGAGGTGTATTTTGAAGCCATCGCGGAGCTTTTGCGCCGCGAGCCGGACGCCCAGGTGCTGGTCCTGCTGCCCGAAATCGCGCTGACCCAGGCGGTCACCAAGCGGTTCGAGGCGCGGTTCGGCGTCCTGCCGGCCATGTGGCATTCCTCTCTGCCCGACAAGGATCGCCGGCGCACCTGGCGCGAGGCGGCGTCGGGGCGGGCGCGGATCGTGGCGGGCGCGCGCTCCTCCATCTTTCTGCCCCTGCCCAATCTGCGTCTCATCATCGTCGATGAGGAGCACGACCCTACCTACAAGCAGGACGACAGCCTCACCTACAACGCCCGCGATCTCGCCGTGGCGCGCTGCAAGCTGGCCGGCGCAGTGACGATCCTGGCCAGCGCCACGCCCTCCATGGAGACGCTGGTGAACGCCGATGCCGGGCGCTACGTCCATGTGGTGCTGCCGGGCCGGGCCGGGGGCGCGGTTCTGCCCGAGATCGAGCTTCTGGACCTGCGCCAGCATCCGCCGGACAAAGGCGACTGGCTCTCCCCGCCCCTGGTGGAGGCTGCCGAAGCGACCCTGGCGCGCGGCGAGCAGGTCCTGTTCTACCTCAACCGCAGGGGCTTCGCGCCGCTGGTGCTGTGCAAGGCTTGCGGTCACAAGATGAAGAGCCCGGAGGCCGATCGCTGGCTGGTGGAGCACCGCTATACCGGCCGGCTGGTGTGCCATGTCACCGGCTTCTCCATGCCGAAGCCGAAACGCTGCCCCGAATGCGGGGAGGAGGACAGTCTGATCGGCGTCGGCCCCGGCGTGGAGCGCGTCGCGGAGGAGGCCGCCAGGCGGTTCCCCGGCGCGCGCGTCGAGGTGTTCAGCTCCGACACGGCCCAGTCCGGCGACGAGGTCCGGTCTCTCGTCACCCGCATGGAGGACTGCGAGATCGACATTCTTGTGGGCACGCAGATCGCCGCCAAGGGCCACAATTTTCCCCACCTCACCCTGGTGGGCGTGGTGGACGCCGATCTGGGGCTCGCCGGCGGGGATCTGAGGGCTGGCGAGCGGACCTATCAGACGCTGGTGCAGGCGGCGGGCCGGGCCGGGCGCGCCGACCGGCCGGGCCGGGCGATCCTGCAGACCTGGAAGCCCGACCACGAAGCGCTGCAGGCGCTGAAGAACGGCGATCGCGACGCCTTCCTGGAGGCCGAGCGGGGAATGCGGGAAATGCTGAAACTTCCCCCCTATGGCCGCCTCGCCGCGATGATCCTCTCCGCGCCCGATCCGCAGGTGCTCGACGACGCGGCGCGCGCCATCGCCAAGGCCGCGCCCGCGGCCGAAGGCGTCGAGGTGTTCGGCCCCGCAGAAGCCCCCCTCGGCGTGGTGCGCGGCCGCTGGCGGCGGCGCTTCCTCGTACAGGCGGAGAAGAATGTGGACGTCTCCGCCTATATGCGCGCCTGGACCGCCCGCATCAAACCGCCGGCCGCAGTGCGCGTCACCGTGGATATCGAGCCGTATTCTTTCTTGTAGGAGCAGCGCCGGCTCGTGGCGACGCGACAAATATTGTCAAAGCCTGTATGCTTTTTGTCCGCCATAAGAGCCGAAAGGACATCCCGTGCACGTCTCCCTCACCGACCGTCTCGAAGCCTGGGTCCGCGAGAAGGTGGACAGCGGCCTCTATAACAACGCCAGCGAAGTCGTCCGCGAGGCCCTGCGCGCGAAGATGCTGGCGGAGAGGAGCGAGGCGGAGAAGCTGGAGATTCTCAAAGCGGAATTGGAGAAGGGCATGGAGGATGTGCGCGCCGGCCGGGTCCGGAAATACAGCCTTGAAGAGCTAAAGGAGGACAGAGACGCCTATCTCTCCAGGGCGGTTTCGAATGGCTGACTGGGCGCTATCGGAGAAAGCGGTCCTCGACCTGCAGGAGATCGCGCTCTTCACGGGTGAAAACTGGGGTTCGGCACAGAGCGACGCGTATCTCGAAGCGATCTATGAGGCGATCGACCGGATTGCGGAGTATCCCGCGATATCGGCGCTCGCCGGGACAAGTTTCTCGCCAACTCGCGTGTCATGCCTGTGCGCCAGCATCGAATCTACTACATGGCCGACCGCGAGCGCGTTCTGATCGTACGCGTGCTTCACAGCGCTCGTGACGAAGCGGCCGAGCTGGGCCTTCAGGATTAGCCTGCATCCGCCGCGTCCCAATGGTGTTGCCGCCCCCGCCCCCCTGTGCTAGTTCGGCGCCGGGCTGTGAGGAGCACGCGGCCGTGATCGCCGTGTGCTGATGAAAAAGCCAAGTTCCTTCAAACGCTTCGGTTCGCCCCTCCGGCGGGTCCGCGGCGCACAAGTCATGAGAAGAAAGCGGCGTTCCAGGTGACCACGCAAACTGACGCGATCACGGGCGAAATGGGCGAGCGCTATGCGCGCGCGCTGTTCGAGCTGGCCGAAAACGACGGCGCGCTGGCGGCGGTCGAAGCCGATGTGGATACGCTTAGCGCGGCGCTTGGCGACTCCGAGGAGCTGCGCCGCGCCCTGATCAGCCCGGTCCACAAGGCCGGCGACAAGGCCGGCGCGCTGAAGGCGCTGGCTGAAAAGCTGGAGCTGAACGCGCTGACCGGCCGCTTCCTGGGCGTGGTCGCCGAAAACGGCCGGGCCGGCGACATCTCGAAAATGCTGCGCGCCTTCAAGGTGCTCGCGGCGAAGAAACGCGGCTCGACGACGGCGGACGTGGTCACTGCGGATACTCTCACCCAAATCCAGCTCAAAGAGCTGACCGCAGCTTTGAAAACCGTGCTGGGACGCGATGTCGAAGTGCGCACCGAAGTGCGTGAAGACATTCTCGGCGGGCTGATCGTCAAGGTCGGCTCGCGCATGTTTGACTCTTCCCTCAAGTCCAAACTTGAGGGACTGCGCAAAACGATGAAAGAGGCGTAGGCCATGGACATCCGGGCGGCGGAAATCTCCGCGATCCTCAAAGAGCAGATCAAGAATTACGGCGCGGAGGCGGACGTCTCCGATGTCGGCCAGGTGCTGTCGGTAGGCGACGGCATCGCCCGCGTCTACGGCCTCGACGAGGTCCAGGCCGGCGAACTCGTGGAGTTCCCCGGCGGGGTGAAGGGCATGGCCCTGAACCTCGAGCGCGACAATGTCGGCTGCGTGATCTTCGGTGAAGACCGGGGCATCAAGGAAGGCGACACGGTCAAGCGTCTCGGCTCCATCGTGGACGCCCCCGTGGGCAAGGCCCTGCTGGGCCGCGTCGTCAACGCGCTGGGCGAGCCGATCGACGGCAAGGGTCCTCTGAAGGACGTCGCCGAGCGCCGCATCGTCGACGTGAAGGCGCCGGGCATCCTGCCGCGCAAATCGGTGCACGAGCCGATGGCGACCGGCATCAAGGCCATCGACTCCATGATCCCGATCGGCCGCGGCCAGCGCGAGCTGATCATCGGCGATCGCCAGACCGGCAAGACCGCCATCGCGATCGACACCATCCTGAACCAGAAAGCCGTCAACCAGACCGACGACGAGAGCGCCAAGCTCTACTGCGTCTACGTGGTGATCGGCCAGAAGCGCTCCACCGTCGCGCAGCTCGTCAAGACGCTCGAGGAAAACGGTGCGATGGACTACTCCATCGTCGTCGCCGCGACCGCGTCCGATCCGGCGCCGATGCAGTTCCTGGCGCCGTTCACCGGCTGCGCCATGGGCGAGTATTTCCGCGACAACGGCATGCACGCGCTGATCATCTATGACGATCTGTCCAAGCAGGCCGTGGCTTACCGCCAGATGTCGCTGCTGCTTCGCCGCCCGCCGGGCCGCGAAGCCTATCCGGGCGACGTGTTCTACCTGCACTCCCGCCTTCTGGAGCGCGCCGCGAAGCTCAACGAAAAGCTTGGTTCGGGCTCGCTGACGGCGCTGCCGATCATCGAAACCCAGGCCAACGACGTGTCGGCCTACATCCCCACCAACGTGATCTCGATCACCGACGGCCAGATTTTCCTGGAGACCGATCTGTTCTTCCAGGGCATCCGCCCGGCGGTGAACGTGGGTCTGTCGGTGTCGCGCGTCGGCTCGGCCGCCCAGACCAAGGCGACCAAAACCGCGGCCGGCAAGATCAAGGGCGATCTGGCCCAGTATCGCGAGATGGCGGCCTTCGCCCAGTTCGGCTCTGACCTGGACGCGGCGACGCAGAAACTGCTGTCGCGCGGCGAGCGCCTCACCGAACTCCTCAAGCAGCCGCAATTCTCGCCGCTGTCCATGGAAGAGCAGGTCGTGGTCATGTACGCCGGTACTCGCGGCTATCTCGACAAGCTGCCGGTGAGCAAGGTCGGCCAGTACGAGGCCGAACTTCTGCGTCACCTGCACGCCGAGAAGTCCTCGATGCTGGAGACCATCCGCACCGAGAAAAAGCTCAGCGACGACACTGAGGCCGAGCTGAAGAAGACGCTCGACGCGTTCACCTCGAACTTCTCGTAACGCGGCTCGAACAGGCGCGGCGCGGCCCCTGACGGGCGGCGCCGGCGCTGGATTGGAAAGGCTGGTCAGGACACGCCATGGCGTCTCTCAAGGACCTGAAAAACCGGATCAACTCGGTCAAATCGACCCAGAAGATCACGAAGGCGATGCAAATGGTCGCCGCGGCCAAGCTGCGCAAGGCGCAGGAGGCCGCCGAGGCCGCACGTCCCTATGCCGAGCGCATGGCGGCCGTGATGGCCAATCTGTCCAACGCCATGGACGGGCCGGAGGCGCCGCGCCTTCTGGTCGGCACCGGCGAGGACAAGGTGCATCTCCTGCTCGTCTGCACGGCCGATCGCGGCCTGTGCGGCGGCTTCAACACCAATATCGTGCGCCTGGCGCGCGAACGGATCGCCGCGCTCATCTCCGACGGCAAGGATGTGAAGATCATCACCGTCGGCAAGAAGGGCTATGAGCAGCTCAAACGCCTTCACGCCGACAAAATCGTCGAGCGCGTCGAGCTGAAGGACGTCAAGAAGATCGACGGCGGCGTCGCCGGCTCGATCGGCGAAAAGGTCCGCACCCTGTTCGATCAGGGCGGATTCGACGTATGCGAAGTGATCAGTTCGGAATTTGTCTCCGTGATCAGCCAGAAGCCGCGCGCGCAGACCCTGATCCCGGCGCGCGACGCCATCGACGAGAGCATCGAGCGTCCCGACCTGAAAGGCGCGATCTATGAGTACGAGCCCGACGAGGAGACCATCCTCGCCGAGCTGCTCCCGCGCTATGTGAACACCGTGATCCTGTCGGCGCTGCTGGAGAACGCGGCCGGTGAGATGGGGGCCAAGATGGCCGCCATGGACTCCGCCACCCGCAACGCCGGCGACCTGATCGACAAGCTGAACCTGCAATACAACCGTAGCCGCCAGGCCAAGATCACCAACGAGCTGATCGAGATCATCTCCGGCGCTGAAGCGGCGGTTTAGGGCGAACCTAGAATTTTCCGGCGGGCGCCCGCACCGCCGAACGAGAAAGACGAGAGGCTGAGACGATGAGCAATCTCAAGGGCCGTATTTCCCAGGTCACCGGCGCCGTGGTCGACGTGGAGTTCGAGGGCGGTCTGCCCGAGATCCTCAACGCGCTTGTGACCATGAACGGTGACCGCAAGCTGGTCCTGGAAGTGGCCCAGCACCTGGGCCAGAACGCCGTGCGCACGATCGCCATGGACGCGACCGAAGGCCTTCGCCGCGGCCAGGACGTGACCGACACCGGCACGCCGATCCAGGTGCCCGTGGGCCCGGAGACGCTGGGACGCATCCTGAACGTCACCGGCGATCCCATCGACGAGGCCGGCGAGGTGAAGACGCAGACCCGCGCGCCGATCCACCGCTCGGCGCCGCTGTTCGAGGAACAGTCCACCGAAGCGGAGATCCTGCCCACCGGCATCAAGGTCGTCGACCTGCTGTGCCCCTACGCCAAGGGCGGCAAGATCGGCCTGTTCGGCGGCGCCGGCGTCGGCAAGACCGTGTTGATCCAGGAGCTGATCAACAACATCGCCAAGCTGTTCGGCGGCTATTCCGTGTTCGCCGGCGTCGGCGAGCGCACCCGCGAAGGCAACGATCTCTACTATGAGATGATCGAATCCGGTGTGAACGTGGATCCCAAGGAAAACAACGGCTCTGCTGAAGGCTCGCGCTGCGCGCTGGTGTTCGGCCAGATGAACGAGCCGCCGGGCGCGCGCGCCCGCGTCGCCCTGGCCGGCCTCGCCCAGGCGGAGTATTTCCGCGACGAGGAAGGCAAGGACGTGCTGTTCTTCGTGGACAACATCTTCCGCTTCACCCAGGCCGGCGCCGAAGTGTCCGCCCTGCTGGGCCGCATCCCGTCGGCGGTGGGCTATCAGCCGACCCTGTCCACCGACATGGGCGCGCTGCAGGAGCGCATCACCTCCACCAAAAAGGGCTCGATCACGTCCGTGCAGGCCGTCTACGTGCCCGCCGACGACCTGACCGACCCGGCCCCGGCCACCACCTTCGCCCACCTGGACGCGACCACGGTGCTGAACCGCTCGATCGCGGAAAAGGGCATCTACCCGGCCGTGGACCCGCTGGACTCCACCTCGCGCATTCTCGAGCCGCGCATCGTCGGCGAAGAGCACTACCGCACCGCCCGCCGGGTGCAGGAAGTGCTCCAGCGCTACAAAGCGCTGCAGGACATCATTGCAATCCTGGGCATGGACGAGCTGTCCGAAGAGGACAAGCTGGTCGTGGCCCGCGCCCGCAAGATCGAGCGCTTCCTGTCCCAGCCCTTCGACGTGGCCGAAGTCTTCACCGGCTCGCCGGGCATTCAGGTGCCGATCGAGGACACCGTGAAGGGCTTCAAGGCGATCTGCGACGGTGAGTACGATCACCTGCCGGAACCGGCCTTCTACATGGTCGGCACCATCGAAGACGCCGTGAAGAAAGCCGAGCAGCTCGCGGCCGACGCGGCGTAAGGACTTTCGGCGCGCACGGGGTGCGCGCCGGTTCGCCGCCCCTCGGGACGGATGTGAAACAAGGACCAGCCCATGGCTGACAAGCTTAATTTCGATCTGGTCGCCCCGGAATCGCGCGTGTTCGCCGGCGAGGTGGACATGGTCGTGGTGCCCGGCAGCGAGGGCGATTTCGGCGTGCTCGCCGGGCATGCACCCTTCATGTCGACGATCCGCTCCGGCGCGATCTCGATCCATGACGGCGGCCAGGTGACCCGGACCTTCATCCATGGCGGTTTCGCCGAAGTGACCCCGGCCGGTCTTACGATCCTCGCCGAGGAAGCCATCGATTTGTCGGAGATCGACCCCGCCGAGGTCGAACGTCAGCTCGGCGAGGCGCGCCAGGATCTCGGCCAAGCCCGCGGCGAAGCTGACGAACGCGAAGCGCAGGGCCGGATCGACAAGCTCGAAGCTCTTATGGCGGCGATCCGAAACTAGCGTTCGCCGCTCCCGCACGCCGAACAGAAAAAGCCCCGCCTCAATCGAGGCGGGGCTTTTTGGTGTAACGGCGACGAGCCGGAAGGGGCGACGTGCTCGCGCCTAACCGGCGAACGCCTTGAACGCTTCGGCGACCTGCTCATAGACCGGGCGCTTCCACGGGATGATCAGGCCAGGCGTGTCTTCCAGGGGCGCCCACCGGAAGGCGTCGAACTCCTGGGGAGGGACGGCCTTCAGGTCGAAACAGCTGTCCGCCCCGATGAAGCGATAGGCGAACCAGCGCTGCTTCTGGCCCCGCCAGCGATTTCGTCTGCGCTGACCCAACACCTCGGGCGGAAAGTCGTAGACCAGCCAGTCCTCGATCGCGCCAAGCTTCTCGACCAGGTCCTCGGGGATTCCCGTTTCCTCGTAGAGTTCGCGCAGGGCGGCTGCTTCGGCGTCCTCGCCGGGATCGATCCCGCCTTGGGGAAACTGCCAGTTATAGGGCCCTGTGGTGGCGTAGCGCCGGCCGACCCAGACCAGACCGGTCTTGTTGAAGAGGACCAGACCGACATTGGGGCGATGCTCGGGATAGGGTTCGTGATCGGCCGGACTCATGTCTCCGGCTCGCCGTCGGCCCGGCGCTGGTTCAGCACATGGCTCGCCGGCGCCAGCTGGTAGCCGCGCTCCGCAAGATCGTCCGCCCAGGCCGCCACAGTATCCACGGTGGCCGGATAGGCGAAGCCGGAGCCCAGCGCGGTCCCGTTCTGCAGCGCCAGCGCCTCCAGCTCCAGCAGGCGCTCGTCAATGGCCGTGGGATCGGGATCGCCGTCAACCACCTGATCGGCGAGCGCCAGTCGGGCTCCGGCGGCCTGCGCCGCACCCTCCAGAACCGGGCGGCGGCCGGAGCCGTCATGGAAGATCGAAACGCCGCGCGCCTCCAGCTCGGCGAAGACCGCGGTGAGGGGCGTCTGGGCCGCGCCGAGGCGCGCTCCGAGATAATTGGCGACTCCGGCGTATCCCGCGCCCCGCGACAGGAGCGTCATGAGCCGGCGCCGGTTCTCCTCGTCGCTCGCTTCGGCGAGCAGCGTGTGGGGGCCGGGATCGTTATTGGGATAGTCGAACGGCTCCATGGGCAACTCGATCAGAACTTCATGGCCGTCGGCGCGCGCGGCGTCGATCCAGTCCTGGAGGTCCTGGGTGTAGGCGGCGAAGCTCAGCGTCACCTCGGCGGGAAGCCGGTCAATGGCCCGGCGGGTGAGGCTTTCCGACAATCCCAGCCCGCCGACGATCACGGCGACGGTGGGCGCGTCCGCGACTCCCTCGAAGGTCTTGGCGTAGACCGCATCCGGACGCCGCCCGTCCTCCGCGATGACCGGGAGCGGCCCGCCGGGGCCGGCTTCGTAGAGCCCGGGTTCGGGCGTGCGCGGCGCTTGCGGGCGCGGAGCGGCGACCGACGCCTCCAGGGCGGCTTCGGTGTCGGTGACTCCGGGCAGGCTCACGTCTTCGCTGGAGATCTCGGCGAAGGGATCGGCGAAAGGATTAGAGGGGCTGGCTTCGGCGACGCGAACGGGCGCGAGAATCTCCGCGCTGGCGCCCACCGGCGCAGTCTCGCCGCCGGCAAGCCAGGCGAGCCCGCCGACAGCGCCTGCGAGCACGACAGCGGCGCCCAGACCCGCGAGGAGCGGGCCGCGCAAGGGTGAGGGTTCGCGGGACGGTCCGGCCATGGAGAATCGCCTCGATGCGGGCGCGCGCCGGAAGCGCGCGATTCGATCTCAAGGCATAATACCCGCAGGCGTAAAGAAGCGTTAACGATGCCGCGCCGGCCTTAAGGGCCGGCGCGGCTCGCCCCTATTGCTCCAGCGCCGCCTGGTCGCTGGCCATCATGGTCTGCAGGACCTCTATGGCGCGCGAGAGCTGGTAGTCTTCGTCCTCGGCCCAGTCTTCCGGCGGCTGCTCGACGATTTCGGCGTCGATGTCGGCGCGTTCCTCACCGGTCTCGTTGCCGAGCGCATTGCGCAGGTCGGCCTCGCTGAAGCGGCTCGGCGCGTCGGTGTCGATGCGCCGGGCCGCTACGGCGATGTCCGGCGTGATGCCGGTCGCCTGGATGGAGACGCCGGCCGGCGTGTAATAGCGCGCCGTAGTCAGGCGCAGGGCGCCGTCACGGCCGCCGCGCAGCGGAATCACGGTCTGCATCGAGCCCTTGCCGAAGCTGGTGAGGCCCAGAATCGTGGCCCGCTCGCGGTCCTTCAGCGCGCCGGTCACGATCTCGGAGGCGCTCGCCGAGCCCTGATTGATCAGGACCACGATGGGTGCGCCGTTCAGCATGTCTCCGGGGTCGGCGTTGTAGCGCAGGGTGTCGCGCGGATCGCGGCCGCGGGTGGACACCACCTCGCCGCCGTCCAGGAACAGGCCGGAGACGCTGACCGACTGGTCCAGGAGCCCGCCTGGATTGGACCGCATGTCCAGCACGAGGCCGGGAAGCGGCCCGCCATAGGCCTCTGTGAGATCGCGGATGCCGGCCACGACGTTTTCGGTGGTCTGCTCGTTGAAGGTCGTGATGCGCAGATAGGGCGTGTCGTTTTCTTCCATGCGCCAGCTGGCCGCGCGAACCTCGATGATGTCGCGCACGACGGACACGTCGAACGGGTCGGAGCCTTCGCGCGCGATGGTGAGCTCGACCGGCTCGCCGGCCGGGCCGCGCATGCGGTCCACAGCCTCGTTCATGTCCGCGCCGAGCATGCTCTCCCCGTCCACGGCGATGATGCGGTCGCCGGGCTCCAGCCCGGCGCGCTCGCCGGGCGTGTCCGCGATCGGCGAAATGATGGTGATCATGTCGTCGCGAATGGTCACTTCGATGCCGACGCCGCCATATTCCCCGCGCGTGGAGACCTGCATGTCCTGAAAGTCATCCGGCGAGAGATAGCTGGAATGGGGATCGAGCGCCTGGAGCATGCCGTCGATGGCGCTCTCGATCAGCTCGGCCTTGTCGGGATCGGTCACGTAGTCGGACTCGATGCGCGTCAGCACGTCGGCGAACAGATCGAGCTGGCGGAAGGTCTCCTCGCGCGAGCCGTCATCGCCCTTGGCCGAAACGGCGAGGGTCGCCGCGCCGAGGCCGAAAAACACTGCGGAAGCGAGAATATGTAAGCGCATGCGGTTCATCCTTGGTCACGCCGGGGCGGTGCGTCTCAGCCTCTGCGAAATTCGGGCCGGAGCCAGTCCTCGGGGTCGGCGGCGTCTTGCGAACTGCGTCTGATCTCCAGATAGAGCATCGGAGCCGGATTTGCACGGTCCGGCATGACTCCCACCGGCTCTCCGGTGAGAAGAGACTGGCCTTCCGAGGCGAAAAGAAGGCTCATCCCGCCCAGGATCAGAGTGTACCCGTCCGGCGTATTTATCATCAAGACGCCCTCGAAATCCTGGAACTGGCCGGCATAGACCACCTCGCCGTCGAACGGCGCGCTGACTTGCCCGCCAGGTTGGGTCTGGAACCACACACCCTCGCGCCGCGTCCCGTCGGGGCCGCGCTCGCCGGCCGCGACGGTTAGGTCGCCGCGCGCCGGAGGGCGGAGCCGGCCGCGCATGTCTGCAAACCGCAAGGTTTCGGCCGGCCCCGTGAGCGGCTGAGCGTCCACCAGGACGCCGGGCTCGTAGGGCTGGGGCCGCGGGCGCGGCGCCGGCACGGAGGAGCGCGCGTCTCTGGAGCCGGCTCCCGGACCGGCCTCGGCGAAGGTCGGCGGATCCGGATCGGGACGCGGCGCGGGTCGGGGGCGCACGTCCGCCATACGCCGGATCTCGGTGACCAGCTCGCGCAGATCTCCAGCTTGGGCCGCAATGCGGGCGGCCCGGCGGGAATACTCGCCGGCTTCAGCGCGCAGGCGCGCCTCGGCGGCTCGTCTTTCCTCAATCAGACGCGTCACTTCGCCGCGGGTCGTAGCCAGCGCGTCGCGTGCGGTGACCAGGCGTACGCCCTGGGATTCAAGTTCGCCGCGCAGGCGCTCCAGCTCGGCCAGGCGCTCGGTGATCGCTTCGGCGCGTCCCTGCAGCTGCGGCGCGATATGGGCGAGCAAGCCGGCGGCCCGCGCCGCCTCGGCCGCGTCATCCGGCGTGACGGCGAGGGCGGGGGGGTCGGCCATCTCGATGCGTTGCAAGGCGGCGAGGACGCGCGCCAGCCCCGCCCGGTCGCTTCTGAGGCGGGCTATGAGGGCGGCTTCCTCGGCTTCCATCCCGGCCATGCGCGCGCTGGCCGCATCGGCTTCGGCCTCCCGGACGCGCACCCGCTCTCCGGCCTCCACAAGGCGGCGCTGCAAGTCTGCGACCTCGGCGGCCGCGGCCTCGGCGGCCAGCTCGCGGGCGCGCGCCGCCTCGCGCAGGGTCTCGGCCTCGCTTTCCAGCGCATCGAGCCGTTCGGCGTCGGGCGGTTCCTGGACGCTCAGGAAGGCGGCGGCGAGCAGGGCGAGCATCATCCCTCGCGGTGATAGGGCGTTCCGGCGATCAGCGTGACCGCACGGTAGAGCTGTTCGGCGAGCATGGCGCGCGCCAGCATATGCGGCCAGGTCGCCTTGCCGAAGCTCACAAGCCTCGCGCCGGCTGGCAAGAGCGCGCGCGCATGCCCGTCGGCTCCGCCGATAAGGAAAGCCGCGTCGCGTACGCCATCGTCGCGCGCGCGCGCCAGCATTTGTGAGAAGGCGAGGGAGGCGAGACCCTTGCCGGTCTCGTCCAGCGCCACGACCAAGGCGCCGGGCGCCAGTCCGTCGAGCAAGGCGCGGGTCTCCGCCGCCTTGTCCTTCAAGGCGCGCGGATCGGTTTCGCGTTCGGTGAAGGGCCCGAGGCCGTGGCTGCGCCCGAGGACCGTGGCGCGGTTCAGCCAGTCGTCTACGAGGGTGCGCTCGGGGCCGGCCTTGAGGCGGCCCACGGCGCGAATCTCACAGCGCACGAACCGTCAGATCAGGCCGAGGCGCCGGGCGCCACCGACCACATCTTCTCCAGATCGTAGAACTGGCGCACTTCGGGGCGGAAGACGTGGACGATCACGTCGCCGGCGTCGATCAGCACCCAGTCACAGGTCTTCAGACCCTCCACGCGCGCACGGCCGTGCCCGGCCTCTTTCAGCTTGCGCAGAAGATGGTCCGCAATGGCGCCCACATGCCGGTTCGACCGGCCGGTGGCGACCACCATCACGTCGCAAATCGAGGATTTGCCCTGAAGGTCGATGGCGACGACGTCTTCGGCCTTGTCGTCGTCGAGCGCCGTGAGCACGAGCTCCTCCAGCGCGTCTGCCGCGATCAGGTGTTCCGGTTCGGCGTCGGGCGCCGGGCCGGCTTCAGCCTCGCGGCGATTGAGTTCGGTGGACAGCGCCCAGACTCCCTTATTGAACTGTCGAGCACTCTATCACGCTTCGGCCCCATATTCGAGCCAGTGAATGGAGAAGGGTGCAGCCTTGCTGACCCATACATGGGCGGGCGCAAACCCGGCCGCAACCGCCAGGTCCTGAAACGTGCTCACCGTGAATTTATGAGAGTTTTCAGTATGGATGGTCTCGTGCTCGCGGATCACGAACCGGCGTCCGGCCACCGTGAAGCTCATGTCGCGCGTCGCCTGCAGGTACATTTCGACGCGGGAGCGGTAGGGGTTCCAGTGCGCGCGGTATTTCAGCCCGGAAACATCGAGATCGCCGTCGAGGTCGGTGTTGATCCGCTGCACGAGATTATAGTTGAAGTCCGCCGTGGCGCCGCCGGCGTCGTCATAGGCCGCCTCAAGCGTCTCTTTGTCCTTGCGCAAATCCACGCCGATCAGCAGGACGTCGCCCGGCCGCAGCCAGCCGCGCAGCGTCTTCAGCAAGGCGAGCGCGTCGATCAGCTCGAAATTGCCGATCGTGGAGCCGGGAAAGAACACGATCCGCTTGCCGTCCGGCAGGGGCAGGGCCTCGGGATCGAGCGCCTGCGTGAAATCGTGGCAGACCGCACCCACCGGCAGTCCGGGATAGTCAGCGGCGATGTCTTCGCAGGCGTCGCGCACATGGTCGCCGGAGATGTCCATGCCCACATAGGCGGCGGGCCGGTCCAGCGCGTCCAGCAGCTTGCGGATTTTCAGGCTCGATCCCGCGCCGGGCTCCAGCACGAGCGCGCCGGGACCGGCCCGTTCGCGCAGATTCGCGCCGATCTCGTCCAGAAGAGCCAGTTCGGTGCGCGTCACGTAGTATTCGGGCGCCTCGGTGATCCGGTCGAAGATTTTTGATCCGGCCTGATCGTAGAAGTATTTCGGCTGGAGGGCCTTCTGCGGCTTTGACAGTCCCGCCATCACGTCGGCTTTGAAATCGCCGGCGGGCGGGTGCAGGTCTTCGTAAAAGGCCAGCGCGCCCGCGCCGGACTTGTGGGTCTGGTTCATGAAAGATCAGGCTCGCTCTGGGGGCTTGGAAGGATTTATCCGGGCCGGCGCATATCGCGCGAGGCGTGAGGGTGCAACGGCTCGGTAAGATAAGTCCACCCTGGGATAGTGACAGTCAGCGCGCGCGCGCGGGTCTCGCAGATGCGGTGGCGCGCAAGGCGGCGCGCGGCTGGAGACAGCCGTGCGAGGAGCGCGGAGCCCGGCCGCGAGACGACGCAGATCGGCACGCGGGCGGCGATCTCGGTCCAGCCGTGCCAGCGGTGCAGCTCGCCCAGCCCGTCCGCGCCCATGATCCAGACGAAGCGCACCCGGGGGTGGCGCGCCTGCAGCCAGCGAATGACGTTCACCGTGCGGCTGGACGGCAGGAAGGCCTCAAGATCGCTCGCCACCATGCCCGGTTCGGGGGCCGCCGCCTCGATCCAGTCCAGACGCTGGTCCAACGGGGCGGGGGGATCCTCCTTGAACGGATTGCCGGGGCTCGCCAGCCACCAGACCCGGTCGAGGCCGAGCCGCTTCCTCGCCGCCCGCGCCACGTGCAGATGGCCGGCGTGGGGCGGGTCGAAGGAGCCGCCGTACAGGCCGACCGTCATGCCCGGCGCCAAAGCTTCGGTCTTGAAGGCGGGTCGTCCGCGAAACGTCACTCAGGCCTCCCTGCCGGCCGCTGAGTCCAGCACGATGTCGCCGGCGTGGACCAGCGCCGCGCCGCGGCGATAGCCGAGCCGCTCCTCGATCGCGACGGTCCTGAGGCCCGCCACGGCGCGCGCCTCGTGGTCGTCATATCCGGCGAGGCCGATGGCGAACACTGCGCCGTCCGGCCCGGCGAGGCTCACCGCCTCACCCCGGCGGAACCGTCCCTCCACCGCCGCGACCCCGGCGGGAAGCAGGCTCTTGCCCGACAAGACGGCGGCCCGCGCGCCGGTGTCCAAAATCAAACGCCCGGACGGCGCGAGCGATCCGGTGATGAAGGCGCGGCGGGCCCGTTCCGGGTCCTGATGGGCGTGAAACAGGCTGGCCCGGCCTCCGGCCGCGATCGCCGCCAGCGGTCGTTCCACATCGCCGCGGGCGATGATCATGGCGCATCCCGACGCGGCGGCGATCTTCGCGGCGGCGATCTTGCTCGCCATGCCGCCGGAGCCGGCGCCGCCGGCTCTTGCCGGCCCCGCCATGGATTCGATCTGCGGCGTGACGGCTTCGATCTCTTCCACAAGCTCGGCGCCGGGCGAGGACGGGTCGGTGGTGTACAGCCCGTCGACATCGCTCAGGAGGATCAGGAGATCGGCGCCCACCAGCTGGGCCGTGCGCGCCGCAAGCCGGTCATTGTCGCCGAACCGCAGCTCCTGGGTCGCCACGGTGTCGTTCTCGTTGATCACCGGAACCGCGCCGCGGGCGATAAGCGTCGCGAGCGTGGCGCGCGCATTGAGCCAGCGCGGCCGGTGCTCGGTGTCGGAGGGCCCGAGGAGCGCCTGGGCGACCGGCAGGCCGTGCGGTTCGAAGGCCGCGTCCCAGAGCTGGATCAACCGCGCCTGCCCGGCCGCCGCGCAGGCCTGCTTCTGCTCCAGGGTGAGGGCGCCGCCGGCCGGGAAGCCAAGCCGGGGGCGGCCCAACGCCACGGCGCCGGAGCTGACGATCACGATCTCGCAACCCTTCGCCCTGAGGCCGGCCAGATCGGCGGCGAGGTCGGCGAAGCGATCGAGGCGCGGGCCGGCGCGCGACTCCATGAGCTGGGCCGAGCCCAGCTTCACGACCACGCGCGTCGCGCGCGTCAGCGCTCCTGCCGCGGCGCTCAAGGCGTCCAGCCGGTCTCGCCGCGCGCCTGCGCCTCTGCGGCTTCCCGCTTGGCGATCTCGGCCTTGCGCTGGGCGTCCACAGCCTGCCAGATCCGCGCGAGCAAGGGCTTCACCCCGTCCCCGCTCACGCCCGAGACCCGGTAGACTTCCGCGCCCGTGCGTTCGGCGAGGTCGGCGGCGATTTGATCGATCGTCTCGGGATCGGCGGCGTCGGTCTTGTTCAGGGCGAGGATCTCGGTCTTGTCCTCAAGCCCCGCGCCATAGGCGTCCAGCTCGCCGCGCACCACCCGGTAGGCGTCGATCGGATCCTCGCCGGTGACGTCGATCAGGTGCACCAGGATCGCGCAGCGCTCGATATGGCCTAGGAAGCGCACGCCGATGCCGGCGCCCTCATGGGCGCCCTCGATGAGGCCGGGAATGTCGGCGAGGATGAAGCGGTTGGAATCGCCCATCTCCACCACGCCGAGATTGGGGTGCAGGGTGGTGAAGGGATAGCTGGCGATCTTCGGGTGGGCGCGGCTCGCCGCCGCCAGGAAGGTGGATTTGCCGGCGTTGGGCAGGCCGATCAGGCCGGCGTCGGCGATCAGCTTCAGGCGCAGCCAGAGCCAGCGTTCCTCGCCGTCCTCGCCCGGCTGGGAGATGCGCGGCGCCTGGTTGCGGCTGGTCTTGAAGTGGGCGTTGCCCTTGCCGCCGCGCCCGCCGCCGGCCAGCAGCACGCGCTGCCCGATCTCGGTCAGGTCGGCCAGCACCGTCTCCTGGTCCTCGTCGAGGATCTGGGTGCCCACCGGCACTTTCAGCAGCGTCGGCTCACCGTCGCGCCCGGTGCGGTTGCGCCCGGCGCCGTGAAGCCCGCGCTCGGCCTTGAAGTGCTGCTTGTAGCGATAGTCGATGAGGGTGTTCAGCCCTTCAACGGCCTCGGCCCAGACATCGCCGCCCTTGCCGCCGTCGCCGCCGTCGGGTCCGCCATACTCCACGAACGCCTCGCGCCGGAAGGACACGCTGCCCGAGCCGCCATGGCCGGATTTGATGAAGACTTTGGCTTGATCAAGAAATTTCATGGGATGAGCCTATACCCCCTTCAGGGCGTGATTTCGAGCGTCATGCCCTTGTGCGGCAGGCGCTTCATGGCGGCGGTGCAAAATTGCGGCGTCTCGTCGCCGTCCGGCGAGAAGCCCAGCTTCTCCAGAACGCGCGCCGAGGCGGGATTATGGGCGAAATAGCCGGCGTGAAAGCATTGCGCCCCGCCGGCGATCGCGGCGTCCAGCAGCGCGCGTCCGGCTTCGGTGGCGTAACCCCTGCCCCAGAAGGCCGGCGCGTACCAATAGCCGAACTCGCGCCGGCCGTCCGGGCGCACCGTGGCCGAGACCAATCCGGCGCCCTCTCCTGTAGCCCGATCGATCACCGCGCGGAAAAGGTCGCCGCGATTCAGCTCGTTGGCGCGGGCGGTCAGGATGAACAGTTCCGCGGCCAGATCGGGGTTCGGGCTCGGGACGAAGGCGAGCTTTGAGGCGACCTCGTAGCGGCCGCTTTCGCGGCCCACCCAGAAGGCGTCGGCGATTTCCGGCGGCCGCAGGGTCAGCCGTCCGGTCTCGATGATCTGCGCTCCTGTCGTGGGAGCGGCCGCCGCGGTCCTCAACTCGTTCATCCCGGCCTCCTATCAGGCGGGAAGGGAATATGAAAAAGGGGAGACGGCGACCCGTCTCCCCTTCAACTGTCCATGCCGGACCGGATCGCCCCCTTTTGGGTGAGGCGACCGAGTGATTCAGGTCGCCCTATTCAGCCGCCTCGGCGAGCGGGGCGATGGACACGAAGGTCCGGTCGTCTTTCTTCTTGCGGAAGGCGACGCGGCCTTCGGTGAGCGCGAACAGGGTGTGATCCTTGCCCATGCCGACATTGTCGCCCGGATAGTATTTCGTGCCGCGCTGGCGGATGATGATATTGCCCGGGATCACGTGCTGACCGCCGGATTTCTTGACGCCGAGGCGCCGGCCTGCACTGTCGCGGCCGTTGCGCGACGAACCGCCTGCTTTTTTGTGAGCCATGGTGCTCTCCCTTCAGGTTCCGTAAGCGCGCGGCCTATTCGCCGGCGAGTTTCTTGGCTTCGGCGACCCAGTCGCCCTTTTCGGCTTTGGTCTTCAGACCGGAGATCTCGCCGTCCAGGCGCTCGATCTCGGCGTCGTCCCACTGGGCGATCTGAGCATAGCTCGTAACGCCGGCGTCGTTCAGCTTCGTGGCGAAGGCGGGGCCGACGCCGGTCAGCTGGGTCAGGTCGTCGGAGCCGCCGGATTTGGCCGGAGCTTCGGCTTTTTTCGCAGCCGGCTTCGCGGCGGGCTTTTCAGCCTCGGCGGCGGGCGCTTCGGCGGTCTTCGCGGTCTTGGCCTTGGCCGACAGCTTGGACTTTTCACCCGGCTTCAGGATCTCCTGGATGGAGATCACCGAAATCCACTGGCGGTGGCCCTTGTTGCGGCGATAGTTCTGCCGGCGGCGCTTCTTGAAGACCTTGATCTTCTTGTCTTTGCGGGTCTCGAGCACGTTGGCGGTCACCGCCGCGCCGTCCACCAGGGGCACGCCCACGGTGGCGTCGCCTTCGCCGCCCACCATGAGAATCTGGTCAAAGCTGACCAAGTCCCCGGCTTCGGCTTCAAGCTTCTCGATCCGCAGAATGTCGCCTGCGGCGACACGATATTGTTTTCCGCCGGTTTTGATGACCGCGTACATGGCCTTGTCCTTTTTAACACCGGTCCCGTTTCGCGAGCGCGCCCCCTTAAGGAAAGCCGCCCGGCCGGAGCCCTTTTTCTTCGCCGGTTCTGGTTCGATCCGGCGTTGTGAACACGCACACGCCCCGCCGGGGGAAACCCGGCGCAGGCGAGAGCGCGCGATATAGTCGTATGAGACATCCAGAGTCAATGCACGCGGCGCCGGACGCGCGCCGCGCAGGGCGCCGCACCCCCTTGATTTCGCCGCGGCGATGGGCGACACAGCGCGCTGCCGCTCGGAGAGGTGCCGGAGTGGTCGAACGGGGCGGTCTCGAAAACCGTTGAGCGTGCAAGCGTTCCGAGGGTTCGAATCCCTCCCTCTCCGCCAGCGGACGCCCGCCTTGAGATCCTTGACCCTCCCGGCTGCACTGGGCGCCGCCGCACCGCTGTGCTCAGGCCGCGGCGCGGCGCTCCGAGACCGGCATCCAGTCAGGGCCGGGCCGGTAGCGGGACGCGACCCGGCCTTCTTCCAGCGTGAACAGGTGCAGCCAGCCCTTGTCGAACAGGGCGCGCACGCCCGGGTGACGCTCCAGGATTTCGAGGATCGCGCGCTCCGGCGCCTCCACATAGACCGACAGCCGCAGAGGATCGTGGGCCGCGGCCTCGCCGTCATGGACCGCCTGCCAGGGCAGGCCCGGGCGCAGCCGTCCGCCATTACCCTCCACCACGCCGATCCCGCCGACGACGTTGTGGATCAGCTTGTTGCCGCCGCCGAACACGTCCGGCGCGACGGTGGAGCCGTAATATTGCAGGCTGATCCAGCTGGCCACGACCACCGGGGCGGTGAGGATCAGCTCCAGCGTCGCGAAGCCGGCGTCCGCCTTCCAGTCATAGCTGTGCAGGAAGGCGCGGCCGCCAAGATCAATCCCGGCGGTGGCCGTGCGCGGCGCGGCGATGAAGGCGGCGCAGCCGGCGAGCCCCCATTCGGGGCGCACCTCGGCCCAGCTCCAGGCGCGCGCCGCCACGCTCTGTTCCCGGGCGCCGGGCAGGCGCAGCGCCCGCTCGGTCCGGGCCTGGCGTCCCGCCGCCGCGAGCTGGCGCCTGACGACCGCCAGATCCTCTGCGTGCGCGGCGAAGTCGACATCCTCGTAGAGCGTGATTTCGTCGCGGGTGGTGTCGTGGAGGCCGGCCACGAACAACGTGTCTTCCGGGATTTCAAGGCCGTGAGCCGGCAGGCCGGCGCGGGCCTCAGGGTCGTTCAGGATCCGGGCGAGCAGACGCGCGGAGACTTCGCCGGTATAGCCGCCGCAGGCGCCGCAATGATAGGCGCTTTCATGGGGATTGTTGGTCACTTTCGCGCCGTGACCCAGGAGCAGCACGACCCGGGCGAATCCCTCGGTGAGGCTCATGGCCTTCAACACCGTGGCGGCGGTCTCCGCCTTGGCCTCCGGTGACAATCCGCCGGGCACGCGCGGCGCCGGTTCGGGCTTCGCGCCGCCCGATTTCAGGCCCAGCGCGTCGGAGACGAGCTTGACGCCGTAGAGAAGCCCCGCGGCCTCGATGAAGGCGAAGGAGGACACGGCGGCCTGGCGGAACCGGCCCCAGGCGCGCGCGGCGCGCGCGCGAATCCGGGTCTTGCGCTCGTCCGATCCGTCCACATGGCTGGTGGAGTCCATGGCCGGGTTCAAAAGCACCGGAAGATGGGCCTCCACCACGTCCGATCCGTGCGCCGTGTGGGCCAGGGGCAGGCCGAAAAAGCCGGCGAACCCGAGCGTGTGAATGTCCGGGCTCTGGGCTTCCAGGGCGCGGCGATAGACTTCCGAGCGCACGTCGATGCAGAAGGCCGCCTGCAGGTCCGGGCGCGGCGCGGCGCCGCCGCCGCCGGTGAGGGTCTCGGCCAGCCGGCGCTGATGGGCGCGCTCGGCGGCGTCCTGGAGAATCGCGTCGAGGATCTGATCTCCGGTTGGCGCCACCGGTTCGCCATGGGCGGCCACGGTGTCGCGCCAGCGCGGCGCGATGGCCGGGGTCGCGGCCAGAATCGCCTCCTCCCAGACCAGACGGATCGCGAGCAGTTCGCCCAGCGCGGCGTGGGTTCCACCCGAAAGCTCCGCGCGCCAGAGCAGCCAGCGCGCATGCTGGGCCCAGCCGCCAACATCCATGAGCAGGCGATGAAAGACGGTTTCGGCGGCGGCCTCGGTGATGTCCAGGGTCCCGGCGGCGCGCAGGATCATGCGCTCGGCGGTGTCGGGGGCGGCGGCCACATGGGCGCAGAACCCGTCGAGTCCGGCGATTTCCGGTGTCAGATCCTGGGTCGCCCAGGCCCGCCACGCGGCGTAGGCGGGCTGGCCCGGCGTCGGGGTCCACAAAGCCTGGCCGCGGTCGAAATAGCCCGCCGCCCAGAGCCCGAACGTCTTCTTGATCACCGACGGCCAGTCCATGCCGGTGGCCTCGGCGGCGAGATCGGCGATGCTGGGCAGGGCGGCCGGCGGCGGGCTCGTGTCTCCAAGTGCAGCCTTGAGCGCGTCCAGCGCGGGCGGCTTGTCCGGCGCGTCGTGGGCGTCCAGCGCGTCCTGAAGATCACCGTCCAGGATCCGGCCGGCCTCGATGTCGGCGGCGTATGCGCTGCGCGGCCGGGTCATGGCCACGCCGCCGACCCGGCCCAGGCGGGCTGCGGCGGTGGCGAGATCCTCGCCGGTCTGGCCCAGGAAGGGATTGACCGCCACGGTGGCCTCCAGCGGGAAGGCGGGCGGAATGGCTCGGGCGGCGCGCTCGGCGGCGTCCAGCAAGAATCGCACACGGCTTTCCGCCAGCTGATCGATCGGGGTGAACATCAGGATCTCCGGGATGGCTGGCGGGAGTTCGCGGTGCGGAACCCGCCGATCATGCGGTCGAGAAGGGCGTTGAGGTAGAGGCCGTTGGCCAGATGAACCCGCAGGCCGGCGGTGGAGGGGTGGTGGGCCCAGAGCGGGAACAGCGCCTGGGCGAAGGCCACCAGTCCGAAGGACATGACCGTCAGCACGATCAGCGCCCATTCCAGGGGCCCGGCCTCGGGCGTCGCCGGCAAGTACGGGCCCCAGAGCTTCGCGGCGCCGAGCTGGAAGGTGAAATAGGCGAGCGCGGCGAACACGGAGGCCAGGGCGGTGCGCCGGGTGAGCGGCTTGGGCGCAGCGTCGGCGAGGCCCTGGGCGACCAGATAGGCCACGCCGAAGATCAGCATGGCGCCGAGGGCGAGGGCCTGTGCGCTTTTCGGCCCTGCGAGCCAGGAGAACAGGCTGGCGACCCCGGCGTAGAGCACCAGAGCCAGCGCGAAGGAGCGCAGCACCGCGCCGAGATTCGGCGCCGCCACCGGTCCCGGTCGGCGCAGCGAGGCGACCGCGCGCACGGCGCCGCCGGACCCCAGGAAGGCGTGCGCCTTGTACAGCGAGTGGGCGACGATATGCAGGAGAGCCAGCGCCCACAGGCCGAGCCCGCATTGCAGCAACATGAAGCCCATCTGGGCGATGGTGGACCAGGCCAGAGCGGTCTTCACCGCGCTCTGGGTGAGCATGACCACGGCGCCGAACAGGGCGGTGAGCCCGCCGATCATCACCAGGGCGGCCATGGCGCCCGGGCTCGCCTGCATGATCTCGGCGGTGCGGATCAGCAGAAACCCTCCGGCGTTGATGATGCCGGCGTGCAGCAGGGCGGACACCGGGGTGGGCGCCTCCATCACCTCGGTGATCCAGCCGTGGAGCGGGAAGGCGGCGGTCTTCATCGCCGCGGCGAGCACGAACAGCCCGGCGGCCAGATGCACCGGCCATCCGGCGCGCTCGGCCGCGGCGCCGGTGATGACGGCCAGATCGGCCGACCCGAAGGCGGCGAACAGCAGGATCGACCCCGCCAGCAGCGCCGCGTCTCCGCCATGCCAGACCAGGCTGAACTTGGTGGCGGCGCGGCGCGCCTCGGCGCGTTCAGGATAGAAGAGAAGCAATTGGCGAAGCCCTGCGCCGACGGCGACGAAGGCCGGGACCAGCACGAGCAGGCTGCCGGCCTGGACCAGGATCAGGACCGCCGCCAGCGTGGCGAGCATGAGCGCGTGAAACGCGCCCTCGCGCGCTTCGCCCGAGAGATAGGTCCGCGAATAGCGCAGGACGATCCAGCCGACGAACGCCACGAGGAGGGTCATGGTGGCGCTCAGGGCGTCCAGGCGCAGGACAAGCGCGGCCGGGCCGGAAAACGCCTGCGCCGAGGCCGGGCCGCCGAACACCAGCTGAACAACGCCCGCCGCTGCTATGGCGAGCGCGATCAGCGCCGCGCCCTCGCTCAGGATCCCGAGCCCGACCGGGCGCCGGCCCGGGCGCAGCGCGGCCAGCCCCGCGGCGGCGAGCAAAGCCAGCGGCGCCCAGAGGGTGATTACCGGGATGTCTGACATGGGGGCTCTCCAGATCGTCGCATTGACCGATGGCCGAATACCGCGGCCCTCATGGGTTTGAAAATTCATATAACGGTATCAAACGTTCTCTTTAATAGAAGCAATCGCTTCGGGCCTTCGTCGCCTCGACGTCCTATGGTCGCCGCGCCGCACCTCCGTGTCCGGGAGCCGTCGCCATGCAACGCGTGTTCGCCGCCGCCGGTTTTTTGACCGTCTTGCTGGCGCTGACAGCGCCCGCCCCCGCGCAAGAGTCCGGTTCCAGCCCCCTCGAGATCGAGGCGGAATACCGCGCGTCGGTCTGGGCGCTCCCGGTGGGGCGCGTGGCGCTCCGCGCAGAGCTGGGCGCGGACGCCTATACCGCACGCGCCGTTTCGGAGGCCTCCGGGCTCGCAGCTCTGTTCAGCGATGTGCGCATCGAATCTGAAGTTGCGGGGCGAATCGAGGCCGGCGCCGCCCGGCCCGGGCGCTACGCCCATGACGAGTATACGGGCGACAAGCATCGCCGCATCGACATGAGTTTCGATGACCGGGTGGCGCTGTCGGTGGCGGCCCCTGAGTTTTCAAACCGGGGGGAGCCGCCCGCCAGCGAGCAGGATCGGATCGGGGCGATCGATCCCATGACGGCGGTGCTGATGCTGGCGGAGTCCATGACCGGGGATGAACCCTGCTCGGGCGTGCTGCCGGTCTTTGACGGGCGCCTGCGCTATGATCTCGCGCTCCAGGCGCGGGGCCGCGAAACCGTGCGCACCCGCGCCTGGCGGGGCGAAGCGCTGGTGTGCGACGCGTTCTACCGGCCGATCTCGGGTTATACCGACGATCAACGCCCGGAACCGCGCGAACTTCGCTATCCGCTCACCTTCTGGCTGGCCGCTCTGGAGGATGGGCGGACGCTGCCGGTGCGCATCCAGACTCGTGCCGGATTCGGCGCCACGCTGGAGCTGAGGCGTCTGGAGCTGCGCGGCCCCGCCGCCCGCTAGAGCGCTTTCCGACCTGTCTGCGTCAGGTCTCGCGCTCTACGCCTTTGTTTCAAGACGCAATCTCTCCGAAAATCGGTCCCCGCTTTTCGGATTGCGCTCTACGGCGCGCGGCCGGCCTGGCGCCGCAACAGGGCGGTCACGACGCCGTTGGTCCAGCCGAACCCGTCCTGCAGCGGGTATTCGCCGCCGCCGCCGGGCAGGCGCTCCACAACGTTGTACTTCTCCATCAGACGCCCGGTCTCGTGGAAGACTGTCTCCACCGTTTCCAGAAAGCGGTCCGCGATCATGTCGGCGCGCGCGGTTTCGCCGTACCGGTCCAGCCCGGCCACGGCGATCCAGTGCAGCGGGGCCCAGCCGTTCGGGCTGTCCCACTGCTCGACCGTTTCGCGGTCGGTGGCCACCAGCCCGCCGGGTCTGAGAAGGATGTCGCAGGCGCGTTCGGCCACGGCCGCGGCGCGCGCCTTGCCCGCGATGGGTTCGAACAGCGGGTAGAAGGCCGCGCAGGAGCGGTTTCCTGCAAAGGTCCCGGTTTCGAAAACGAGGTCGTCATAGAGCCCGGTGTCGGCGTTGAAGAGATGGGTCTCGACCGCGTCCGCCCTGGCTTCGGCGCGCGCCCCGAAATCGGCGGCCCCGGCGTGGTCGCCGGCCCGTGCGCATCCGGCCGAGATGGCGCGCTCCAGGCCGAACAGGAGGCTGTTCAGGCAAGGCGGAACCAGCCGTGTGGTGCGGATGGTGTGCAGCGCTTCGCCGTCTTCGAACCAGCGTGAGGAGAAGTCCCAGCCGCTCTCCGCGGCGGCGCGGATGTCGCGGTGAAAGCCCGGTCCGGACCGGGCCGAGATCGCGGCTGCGGCGACATCCTCGCCATAGGCCTCGTCCCGGGGCGAATCGAGATCGTCGTAATAGCGGTTGAGCACGGCGCCGCCCCCGAGCCGCACGACCCGGCGCACCGCCGCGCCCGGCGCCGCCTCGGCCTCGCCGTCCATCCAGAAGGCGTGCTCGCGCTTCAAGGACTCGAGATGCTCGGCGAACGCGGCCGCCGGGTCGCCGGGGTTGAGGAGTTCGATCATCTTGTAGAAGACCGGCGGCTGGGACCGGCTGAGATAATAGCTGCGCGCCCCGTTGGGGATGCGCCCGTAGGTCGTCAGGAAGTGAGCGAAATTGTCCACCATCCGGCGCCGGGTCTGCGCCTGGTCCTCGCCTAGGCCGAGCATGGTGAAATAGCTGTCCCAGTAATAGATTTCGGTGAAGCGCCCGCCGGGCACGATGAAGGGGGCCGGCAGGGCCAGGCGCGAACAATGGGCCACGCCCTTGGGGCATTCGCGCGTCAGAAGCGCCCACAACATCTCGATATGCGACTGGATGCCCAGGCCCGGCGGCGGCGCGGCGAAGGGCGAGGATGGCGGATCGAGGTCGAAATGGCTCTCGATGAAGCGCCGGAACGTGTCCGCATCGCCCGGCGGGGCCGCGCGATAGGCGGCCAGGATGGCTTCCGGGTCGCTGCGCGGCGCCGCGTCGGCCAGCATCTTGCAGTCGTCGAACGCGCCGGACAGCGCCGCTTGCGCATAGAAGGCTTCAAACAGGCTGGACGGCGGATGCGCCAGGCCCTCTGCGAGCGCGCGGGCGGCCGTCGTCGGGCCGTCCCCGGGCCCGCAGTCCGCACCCGCTTTCAGAAAGATCGTCGCCGTCGCCATGCGGGCGTTCCATGGTCAGCCTCGCCCTCGACCGAAGAAGGGCCCCGGGAAGATCGATAGCAGACCATAGCGACTGTGTATGCAAGCACGGGCGGCGGACGAGAAGCGGCGCGCCACGCGGCGGGACGGGCGTCCGGTCGAAGGTCCGGGCGTCGGCCGCATCGCTTCGTCTCGCCAGATTTTGAACAAATTTGGTTAACCCGCGTTAACCCTTCTTCGATGTTGATGAGGGGGTCACCATGGCTGCGGCCGGATCAGCTTTCGCAAGACGCCTGCGCGGGCGCCTTCTACGCCTGTCGGCGGGCATGGCGGTGATCACCGTGATCATCGCGCCGGCCGGTTGTGATCTCATCGAAACGCGCGGCGAGGCGGTCTACGAGGCCTGCCTCAACGACGCGCGCCGGTCCAACTCGTCCTACGCCTGCGAATGCTATGTGGACGAGGTCTACGAGCAACTCACCTTTGAGGACTGGACCCAGTACCACACCATGGCCGGGCGCGGGCTCTACGCCGATCCGGGTCAGCTGCGCTCCACCTTTCCCAACGGCCGCATGACCGTCTTCGAACGCGCCGCACGCCGCTGCGGCCTGGACCTGTTTCCCGCCGCGGGCGCGTTCGCCCCCGGCGCCCCCGGGCTCGCCGGATCCGACGAGCTGATCGCGGTCCCCGCCCGCGGCGGGCGGCCGAGCCGCGAGCGGGCGGCGATCGACGGCGGCTACGGCTATGAATATGGTCAGGACAGAGGCTGGCCGCGACAGCGCCGGGACTATGGCCGCGCCCGCGACGCCTTCCCGCCAGGGCCCTGGCCCTATGTGCGCAGAGAGGACGAGGACCGTCCGATCTGCATCCGCGGGCTGACCGAGCGCGAAGGCTGCATGACCCGCGAGCAGGCGGCCCGGCTCTATAATGACGGCGCGCGCTATTGGCTGCTGCGCGGGGATGCGGAGCTGGCGACGGTCGATCTCCAGCGCGGGACCGACTGGGTGGATACAGACGATGGCGATCTTCCGTTTGTCGGCCGCTTCGACGACCGGCGCCGCCACGCCTACTCGGAGAACTCGTTGCGCCGCGCCATGGAGTTCTGGAATCTGTCGATCAACTGGGGCCGGCCCTTCGGCGCACAATCGGCGCTGATGGCCCAGCGCCGGCTCCAGGCGCACATGGTGCAGTGCGAATCCTCGCCCGGCGGCGAGAGCCTGCAGCGAATTTCACGCCGGGCCCCGGGGGCGACGGGGGACGTGATCAGCCTCAAGCTGCGGCAAGCCGCGCTGGGGGCCCTGGGCTATTATTCCGGCGATGTGGACGGCCGTTACGGCCCGGTCACACGCGAGGCGGCGCGAGGCTTCCAGCGCGAGCTCGGCTATGACGAGACCGGGTCGCTGAGCCCGCGCCAGACCACGCTGCTGATCTGCCACGCCGCCCAGACCGCCCGCGATCCGCACCTGCAGAACGCGCTGGGCATCATGTACGCCACCGGCCTGGGCGTCGCGCGCAACCCGGATCTGGCGCTGGAATGGTTCGAGACTGCGGCCCGGCGCGACGACGCCGACGCCTATTTCAACCTCGCCCTCGTATACGGCACGGGGGCGGTGCTCGGCAGCTACCGGCTGTGCGGAATCATCGAGAATCCCGAACGCGCCGACGCCTATCTGCGCGACGCCGCGGCCCGGGGGCATCCCGTCGCCGAGCGCTGGCGCCGTCATCCAGAATTCCGTCGCCATGGCAGCGCCGAGGCGCGCTGGCTCGCCATCTCCAACCGGCTCACCGAAGCCGCCGCCGAGGGCGAAGGCGATTTCTATCTCGACTGGCGCAGCGATATCGATGTGGACCGGTTCAGCGCCGCCGATCTCGCCTGCCTGGAATCCGAGCGCGGCGCCCCGCGCGACTCTTACTAAACCCGCCAGAAGCGGAAGGAAGACGTGATGAAACGCGCAAGCCTGATCGCCGCCGCCCTCCTGATGGCGGGCTGCGTCGCCCCATACGACGCTCATCAGGATCCCTATTATGACCGCGGATACTATCCGCCGCCCCTCGACGCGGCCGGAGACGACGCGGACACCGCCCAGGCGGTGTGCTCCATCGATTCCCTCACCACCGCGCGCAACGAGATGCGCTCGGAGATCGAGGGCGCCGGGCTCGAGACCGGGTACGGCTATTACGGGCGCGACTATCAGAGCCGCGAGCGCACCCGTGTCCAGAGCCGTGAAACCGTGACCGAGCGTCCCTACGGTCCGCAGACCGAGACGGTCGAGCTCGTGCACGCCTTTGCGGCCGACCTTGATGCGGCCTACCGCTTCGCCACCTCGTCGTGCCAGTCCTATCAGATGTGCATGCAGAACCAGCGCTACACGGAGGCGGCGTGCATGAACTCAGCCGACCAGTGGCGCGACGCAAGGCGCGAGTTCACCAGCCTCTCCAGCCGGCTCGCCGAGATTCGCCTGGCGATCACCGAGATCCAGGACCCCCATTACGGTCGCTATCCGCATCCGCGCCCGCATCCGCGCCATCGTGGCAATGGCGACTGCCGTGACGGCTATTGCGACGACCGCTATGCGGACGACTGCGACAGCGTGCTCGGCGACGTCTTCACCACCAGCACCTGCGATTATCCGGTCCGGCGCCCCTACCGCTACTGAGCGCGGCGCCATCAACACAGCCTGCAAAATCGTCACGCAACCGCGTGGCGATTTTCGCATGCGGCATTTGGAAGGACTACCGGGTCAAAGATGGTGGGCGCGACAAGATTCGAACTTGTGACCCCTACGATGTCAACGTAGTGCTCTAACCAACTGAGCTACGCGCCCGGGATCGGGACCATCTTGAGACCGCCGCAGCGCGTGCGACGAAGCGCGGTATTAGGGCGGGGAAGCGCGGTCTGTCAATCGGCGCCGCTGCGCGTTCGCAGGCCTCGTCCCGCCGTGGCGCGCGGGAGCGAAACGCCGGCCCGCCGCAAGGCGGCGCCGGCGCCGCGGGCGGTGCGCTGAAGCGGCGGGCAGTGATTCGATCAACCTTTGATCGAAAGAAAATCTCACCGTGTTCCGACTTGTCCGGTGCGCCGCCGGGATGGAGCTGGGCGGGACCGCCCCGACGGGCTGCGCCTGCGCCCGGCCGCGGCGCGGCGTCCTCAACATAATCCGACAGGTTCCACCGGCCGCAATCAGAAAGAGGGCTTTATGGCATTTGTGCAACAACGCGCCCTTAAAGCCTGTCGCATCGCCCGCAGAGCGCCTTGAGAGCTTTACGCGTGCGTCACGATCTAGTCATAGTCTGGCCCAAGTGCGGCCCGCCGCGCTGCAACCGGTTCAAAAAGCCGGTGCGAAAACGATCCAACAAAGGGGAATGATCGTGAGAAAATTTGGTAAGGGATCGCTGCTGCGGTCCACGGTCCTTGCTGGTTTTGCGGCGACGGCTTTCGCGGCTGCGCCGGCCATGGCGCAGGACGCTGAAGACGACGAGGAAGAAGCCGAACAAGCGGTGGCTTCCGACACCATCATCGTCACCGGTTCGCGCATTCAGCGTTCCGCCTTCGATACGACGCAGCCAGGTGAAATCATCGGCTCCGCCGAAATCGAGCTGCGCGGCTACACCAACCCGGTCGACGCCGTGGCCGACATCCCGGGCGTGTTCGCCAGCACGCCGATCGCCGACGACCAGGGCACTTCGGGCGTCGGCCAGAACCTGCCGAACCTGTTCGGCCTCGGCACCAACCGCACCCTGACCCTGATCGACGGCCGCCGCTTCGTGTCGTCGAACTCGCCGGTTGGCGGCTCTGGCAACCCCGGCTCCCAGGTCGACCTGAACAACATTCCTGTCGCGATGATCGAGCGGGTCGAAGTCGTGAAAGTGGGCGGCGCGGCCGTCTACGGCGCCGACGCGGTTGCGGGCGTCATCAACTACATCCTGCGTGACGACTACGAAGGCTTCGAGATCGGCGCCGACTACACGCAGTGGGGCAAGGACAATATCGGGGACGAGTACTCGATCCGCGCCCTGGTCGGCGGCAATTTCGACAACGATCGCGGCAACATCACCACGTCGATCGAATTCAACGAAACCAGCCCGGTTCTTGAGCGCGACATTTCCGATCTCGCCGAGGCCTGGTCGCGTTTCACCCCGACCGCAGCCAACCGCGTCATCGATCCCGACACCGGCGTTTCTCCGCCGTCGCAGGTGCGCGTCGTTCCGCTGGCCACCGCCGGCATCGTGTCGTTCAACGGCCTGATCACGCCGGGCGCATCCGCGATCACCAATCTCGGTGTCGGCCAGTTCCCCGACGGCAATTTCTATCAGTTCAATCCGGACGGTTCCGGGACCCTCGGGCTCTATGACCCGGGCACTCCGACCGGCAACGCCGTGTGGGCCTCCGGTGGCGACGGCCTGCGCCTGGACGGGGTCACCCCCTTCCGTTCGCCCTATCGCCGGACGAACTTCTCGACCTTCGTGAACTACGAGATCAACGAGTACCTCAATTTCTCGATGAACGTGTTCGCGAACCAGTTCGAAGCCACCGAGCCGGCGAACCAGCCGTTCTACGCCTCCGGCCTGTTCGGCGCGTCGAGCTTCTCGCTGCAGTTCCCGTCCACCTATCCGTACCTGACGCCGCAGGCGCAGGGCGTTCTGGCCTCCAATGGCCTGACCAGCTTCTACCTGCAGAAGGGTTTTGCTGATCTCGGCGCGAAAGACGTCTTCAACGAGACGACCGTGTTCAGCTATAATTTCGGGCTGGACGGCGATTTCGACATGCTTGACCGCAATGTCGTCTGGGAGCTGACCTATCAGACGGGTACGAGTTCCATCGTGTCCCAGACGTCCGACCTGTCCGAAGACCGCTTCTTCGCGGCCATCGATGTCGGCATCAACCCGAACACCGGCGACATTGATTGCCGGTTCAACTATGATCCGACCTACGAAGCTCCGCTCGCGGGCGGCTTCGGCGCCTCGGACGATATCGGCGCGCTGGGCGAGACCTGTATCCCTTACAACCCGTTCGTCCCGGCCTCCGAAGAGGCCGCCGAATACCTGCTGGTGGAGCGCACGGCGATCACCGAGCTGGAACAGGAAATCGTCGCCGGTTACCTGACCACCGAACTGGCCTCGCTGCCGGCCGGTGAACTCGGCTTCGCCACGGGCTTCGAGTATCGTCGTGAGTTCGCGGACTACCGTCCGGGAGCCGGCAATGAGCTCAACATCACCCGTGACGGCGGCGGCGCGAAGACCAATGGTGAATACTTCACCACCGACGTCTACGCGGAAGTTCTGGCGCCGCTGATCGGCGGGGACTTCACCCCGCTGCCGTTCCTCGAAGCGGCCGAGTTCGAAGCCTCCTATCGCCTCATGAACAACACCCGTTCGGGCCTTGATGAAGCGTATGCGGCCGGCCTCGCCCTTGACTTCGTCGAAGACGTGAGTCTGCGCATCAACGCCGCTCGCACGGTCCGCGCTCCGGCGGTGACCGAGCTGTTCCTGCCGCGTGTGCAGTCCGGCCAGTTTGCTGCTGACCCGTGCTCCACCAACAACCTGTCCGGCGGCCCGAACCCGGCCGTTCGCCAGGCCAACTGCGCCGCCGATGGGCTGCCGACGACCTTCGTCAGCGTCGCCCAGAACGCGACCGTCAGCGGCTTCACCGGGGGCAATCCGCAGCTCAGCAACGAGACCGCCAATTCCTACAATTTCGGCGTCGTCTTCAGCCCGCGCTGGGTGCCGGGCCTGACCCTGTCGGCGGACTACATCAACATCGCCATCGAAGATGCGATCACGTCCTTTACGCTGACGAACATCATGCAGGCCTGCTACGACTCGACAAACTTCCCGAACGAGTTCTGTAACTCGTTTGTCCGTTTGCCGAATGGCCAGCTGCCTTCGACGAACGCGTTCGTCTCCGGCTATGTGAACGCCGCGTCGTCCAATTTCGACTCCGTCGAAATCGCGGCGCGCTACGTCACCGACGTGAACGAGTTGTTCTTCCTCAACGATGTCCAGTCGGACCTCGGTACGTTCGACGCCAGCCTGCGCGTCTACAACGTGCAGACCAACTCGAGCTCGTCCACGGGCTTCGATTACAACGACACGGTCGGTAACCGGGCCAACCCGGACTGGCGCGGCGACATCCGCGCTCAGTGGTACCGCGGTCCGGTGACCGTCTTTGCTGACATCGAGTATGTCGGCAGCGGCCTGGTCAGCAAGTTCTCGGTGCCTTACCAGTACATCAGCGAAGATGGGGAGCCGTTCTACAGCCTCGACTCCCGCACCACGCTGGATATCGGTGGCTCGTTCGACTGGCGCAACACCACGTTCCGCGCCAACATTGAAAACGTCACCGACGAAGGCTACAGCAACAACGCCAAATCCTCCGGCTACTACAATCTCGGCCGGGTGTTCAACGTCGGTGTGACCTCGCGCTTCTAGGCGTCAGACACACCAATCACCTGAGAAAGGGCGAGCTTCGGCTCGCCCTTTTTTTTATGGCCAGAGACGCAGACACGGTCAGCTCCCGACAAGGGAGCCCGTCATCAGCCGGTTGAGCCTTGGGGCTTCAAGCTGGAATGTAGAAAAGCGGCAGGATCAGGCGACCGGTTTCCGGAGCGGTCCCGAAGCCGGGTCCCGCGTTGTGCCAGAGATAAGACCGGAACAAGGCGAGGCGATTGAATCGCATGGGAATGACCATCGTGGTCTCCCAAGCCTCCTCGCGGTGTTGATCCGGAAAGACGATCTTCTCCCACACCTCGCTGGGGTGGGAGAGGCCCATCTTTTCGGCTTCACCCGGAAAAACGGGGGCGTTCTCGGTATCCGTTTCAAGATGCCGATGGAAGCTCGTACCGCCCTGCGCGCACGCGTTCGGGGAGAGGTACAAAATCCCAGACCAGTGCGCATTGTCCACGTGTATTCCGCCCAGCCCGGCGTCCCCCTCTAGCGCGAGGCGGGGCTTGAGGTGGGATGTGCCGGGCGCCGGCTTTAGGTGTTCGCCGACAAGATTGGAGACGATCGTGTCGACGCCCTGAATTGGAAGTGCGCGATCTGCATTGCGGCCCGGAAAATAGGTCGGCTCGGACGGTTCCGGATAGGACAGACTTAGAGCCGCCCGCCGCACAGCGTCAGGATGCGGAAGGAAATCGTCGACGATGAGATGGGTGACATGCATGGTTCGGCGCCATCAGCGCAAGCGCGTCACGCGATACAGGCGTCCACGCCCATCAAGCTGCATCAGGTAGCTTCCGAGCGATGCGCGGGAAATCGTAACAAAAGAATCGTCACGTGCCCGGATCGGCCGCTGGCCCACCCGGTCGATGATCTCCCAAACCTGGCCGTTCCGCGTATGGACCCGGATCGTATCGAAGCCGATGCGTTCAATACGATCGACCCCGATTTCCACGCGATCAATCTGGCCGGAAGGATCCCGCTCCACAACACGAACCTCGTCGGGATCGACTTCAGCGACCGACGAGGGGTCGGAGGAGGTGAGATCGTCGCCCTCGGACCGGGCGTCCGCTCCGCGTCCGCCCAGAAATCCGAGTGAAAGACGCGGAAGCTGAAGTCCGAAACTCTCGCGCTCCACCGCTTCAATCTCACGCCGGTCCACGGTCACGATCTCTTCGGCGCGGGCGGAAAGGGAGGCCGCTTCCCGGTCAAAACAGCTGAGCCGGGCGGTGTCGTCCTCAATGCTTCGGCACTGCAAGACCGGTTCCAGGGGACTGGTGACCTGGGCGGACGCCGCACCACTGCTGAGGATCGTGAGGATCGCAGTGACGCCGAACCTGAGGCTATATCGAGTCATCATGGGCCACACTCCTGAAATTTGCGTCAGGTTAGTTGCAAGAATCGGTCATGGCCACGGGAGTTTGAAGCTCCAGGTGAGCTCCAGCCGGAGTCGTGCTCCGGCTGTTCTGTCAGCCGGTGTCCCGTCACCCCTACGCCGCCGCCATCACCCGCGCCACTTCGTCCACCAAATCGCGCAGGTGGAAGGGTTTGGAGAGGACCTTGGCCTCCTTGGGAGCGCCGGAGCCGGCGTTCAGCGCCACGGCGGCGAAGCCGGTGATGAACATGATCTTCAGGCCCGGATCGACTTCGGCGGCGCGGCGCGCCAGCTCGATTCCATCGACGCCGGGCATGACGATATCGGTGAGCAGAAGCTCGAACTGACCGGGGGCCTCGCCCAGCACGTCCAGTCCGTCTTCGCCGTCCGCGACGCGCACCACCTCGTGTCCGGCGCGCTCCAGCGCCTTGCCGAGAAAGTCGCGCATGGAGTCGTCGTCTTCTGCCAAAAGAATGCGGGCCATCGGGTCATCCCCCTTTAAATCAATCCACCTGAAGCGCATCCTACCCCATGAGGGTAAAAACGCGCTGAACGCGGAGCGCGCGGGAACGGTTTGCAGCCGGGCGGCGTACCGATACACTCTTCGCCGCCGGGCTTGATGCGAGCCCCGTCTCCGTCGCCAGTGCGAGGCCATGATCCGCCGCGAACCCCCGTCATCCCGGCCCGCCGGCCCGCAGTCCGGTCCCGTGACCGTCGCAGCGCCCGAAACCCGGCGCTGTCCGCTGGTTTTCGCATCGCCCCATTCGGGCCGCGACTACAGCACCGACCTGATGGCCTGGACGCGCCTTGATCTGAAGACCCTGCGCCGGTCCGAGGACGCCTATGTGGACGCGTTGGTGGCCGACGCCCCGCGCTACGGCGCCCCGCTGATCACGGCGCATTTTCCGCGCGTCTTTCTGGATCCGAACCGGGCGCCGGGTGAGCTGGATGCGGCGATGTTTGATCCGCCTGTCCCGGCGGGCGGGCCGGTGAGTCCGCGCGCCGCCGCCGGTCTCGGCGTCATCCCGCGCCTCGCCGCCGACGGCCGAGACCTGTATCCGGGGCGGCTCCCGCTGGCCGAAGCGCACCGTAGGCTGGACGGGCTCTACACACCTTACCACGCTGCGGTGAAGCGGGAGATGGCGGCGACGAAGGCCGTGTTCGGCGAAGCGGTGCTCATTGACTGCCACTCCATGCCGTCGGCGAGCGCGCGCGGCGCAGACATCGTGCTGGGCGATCGCTACGGCGCGTCGTGTTCGCGCGCGATGATCGCGCGCGCCGAGGCGGCGTTTCGCGACCAGGGCTTCGCGGTGGTGCGCAACCGTCCCTACGCAGGCGCCTACACCACCGAGCACTATGGCCGTCCGGCCGCGGGCATGCAGGCCCTCCAGGTTGAAATCAACCGGGGCCTGTATCTGGATGAATTGAAAGTGGAGACCAGCGGCGGGTTCGAGCCGCTGCGGCGCGCCATCGAGATCTGGATCGCGGCGATGACCGAGCAGTCCGGAGATCATCGCGCAGCCGCGGAATGACGCGCCCGTCCGCGTACCTGAGGCTTGCAGGGGGACCAAGGCCCACAATCTGTAGCGTGTTTTCCCGTACCGCGAATGCCGCTATGAAACGCTACGCGAACGCGTAAAATGCACACGCCCGGACGATTTTCCCGTTCGGCGTTTATCAAGGGTTAGAGACTCACGCATGACGAACGAAATCGATCATCACGTGGGAAAGCGTATCCGCCGCCGCCGCCGTCTTCTGGGTCTCACCCAGCAGCAACTGGCTGAGGCGGTGGGCATTCGCTTTCAGCAAATTCAGAAATACGAAAGCGGCGCCAACCGCGTCAGCGCCAGCCGATTGTTTGAAATCGGCGAGGCGCTCGACGTGCCCGTTCAGTATTTCTACGAAGGACTCCAGGGCATGGGCGCCTCCGCCGTGCCGGAGGGTGATCATATCGCACCCGACATCCTGTCGCAGAAAGAGACGCTCGATCTCATTCGCGCCTATTACAAGCTGAACGAACGTCCGCGCCGCCGCTTGCTTGAGCTGGCGCGCGCGCTCGATCCGGAGCCGCGTGACGACGCGGCGGCGTGAGTCGAACCTTTTCGCTTGACGACGACATGGGGCTGGCGGCCTCCCTCGCGGAGGCCGCCCGTCCGCTTGCGCTTGCGCATTTTCGTGCAGGCGTGAGGGCCGTCGCCAAGCCGGGCTTGGAATTCGATCCTGTCACTGCGGCGGACCGCGAGATCGAAGCGGCGATCCGGGCGCGCCTCGCCGAGCTTCGCCCCGATGACGGCGTGCTGGGCGAAGAAGAGGCCGCGACGGCGTCCCGGTCCGGTCGCACCTGGGTGATCGACCCGATCGACGGCACGCGCGCCTTCATCGCCGGGCTGCCCACCTGGTGCGTGCTCATCGCGCTTCAGGACGAAACCGGACCCCGCCTCTCGGTGATCGACCAGCCCTTTACAGGCGAGCGGTTCTCCGGCGTCACCGGCGAGGCGGCCTGGCTCGAGCGCGCGGGGTCGCGGACGAAGGTGCGGGTCCGCGCCTGCCGCACTCTGTCGGACGCCATCTTCTCCACCACTGATCCCGGCCTGTTCGCCGGCGCCGAGACCCAGGCGGTCATGGGCGTCGCCGGCGCCGCGAAGGTGCGCCGCTATGGTCTGGACGCCTACGCCTACGCGGCGCTGGCGCTGGGGGGCGTCGACCTCGTGGTGGAGAGCGGACTGAAGGCCTGGGACGTTGCGGCCCTGATCCCGGTCGTGACCGGCGCGGGCGGCGTCGTCACCGACTGGGCCGGCGCGCCGTGCCATGGCGGCGGCCAGGTGGTCGCGGCCGCCACGCCGGAACTCCACGCAGAAGCGCTCGCATTGCTCAAGCCCGCCGCGATCGCGGGCGCGGCGTAGCCGCACCCGCCGGCCTTCGCGTCAGCTCTTGCGGGCCGTCGCCGCCAGCTCGCGCAGCTGGGTCGAGCTGATGGCCACTTTCGAGAGCGTCCAGCTTCCCGTCGCAGACACCTCTTCCAGCGCCCGGTCGGCCCGGTCCACCTCATGGCTGTTGGCGCTGGTCCAGCTGTCCACCAGGTTCTCCGCCCAGTCGCGTCCGGGCTGCTCCACGCCTTCGGCGAGCGCGCCTCCCGCAGCAGCCGCATACGTCGTCATCGCCTCGGTGATGGTCTGCTGGCTGGCGTACAGATCCTCGATCAGGCGGCGCATGGCCAGCCGGTCCCAGTGCACGGTCGAGGACAGCTGATTGCCCGCGCCGCGCAAACGGTCAAAGCCGAAGCGTGCGCCCACCGCGTGATACAGCCACGCCGCGGCGGCCAGGGGCCAGCTCTTGTCGCGGGCGATGTCGATGACGTCCGAGGACGAGGTGAGCGGCCGCAGCCGCGCCACGTCGCGGGCGAGATCCTCCGGCGCGCCGCCTTCCATGAAGACGCGGGCGCGGGTGTCCACGGCGTCCCTGTCGAAGGGCGAGGCGATGTCGCTGATCAGCGTCTTGAGCTCGTCGACGCCGGGCTGGTAGGCGCTGATCACCTTGTCGATCCCGGCGTTGTCCTGGCCGAGGCCGCGGCGGGCGAGCCAGTAGGTCTGGCGGCGCAAAAGCCGGATCACCTCGTCATGGAGCCGGGTCTGGACATCGGCCGGGACCTCATTGTCCAGCGCGTTGATGCGATCTGTGAAGTCCTTGAACCGGAAAATGCACCGCCCGGCCTCGAAGGCGCGCGCCACCGATTCGGCGTCCGCGCCGGTGCTTTCGATGGCCCGGTGCAGGAAGGTCGGCCCCCCCAGATTGATCATGTCGTTGGCGAGTCTCGTGGCGATGATCTCACGCTTGAGCCGGTGTCCCTCCATGGCGTCGGCGAATCTCGCCAGCTGATCGGGAAAATAAGTGATCAGCGTGTCGCGGAAATGGGGATCGTCCGGCGCCGCGGAGGCGGTCAGGTGATCGAACAGGGCGATCTTGGCGTAGCTGATCAGCACCGCGATCTCGGGCCGTGTCAGGCCGAGCCCCTGTTCTTTCAACTCGCGGATCTTCTCGGGCGGCGGCAGGCCCTCCACCTTGCGGTCGAGGCGCCCGCTGGCCTCAAGACGCTCCATCATGCGCTCGTGCGCGTCGATGTCTTCTTCGGAATGTTCGCGCGCGATGGTCAGGGCGAGGGTCTGATCGTAATTGTGCTCCAGCACGTGTTCGGCGACCTGTTCCGTCATGGATTCCAGAAGCGTGTTGCGGTCCTCCAGCGACATCTCGCCTTCGCGCATCATGGGATTGAGGAGAATCTTGATGTTCACCTCGTGGTCGGAGCTGTCCACGCCGGCCGAATTGTCCACGAAGTCGGCGTTGACCTTGCCGCCGCAGCGGGCGAACTCGATGCGCGCGGCCTGGGTCATCCCCAGATTGGCGCCTTCGCCGACGACCTTGGCGCCCAGTTCGGAGGCGTTGATTCTCAGCGCGTCATTGCCCTTGTCGCCGACCTCGTAATTCTGCTCCGCGGACGCTTTGACATAGGTGCCGATGCCGCCGAACCACATCAGTTCGGCGCGCGTCTTCAGCAGGGCCTGGATCAGCTCGGCCGGCGGGACCGACTTGGCCTTCAGACCGGTGAGTTTCTTGATCTGGTCGGTGAGCGTGATGGATTTCGCCGAGCGGGAGAACACGCCGCCGCCCGCGGAGATCAGCGACGCGTCATAGTCCCCCCAGCTGGTGCGGCCGGCGTAAAACAGGCGCTTGCGCTCCTCGAAGCTCTTCTCAAGATCTTCCGGGTTCGGATCTATGAAGATGTCGCGGTGGTCGAACGCCGCGATCAGCTTGATCTTGCGCGACAAAAGCATCCCGTTGCCGAACACGTCGCCGGACATGTCGCCGACGCCGATCACCGTGAAGGGTTCAGACTGGATGTCCTTGCCCATCTCGCGGAAATGACGCTGGACGCTGACCCAGGCGCCGCGGGCGGTGATGCCCATCTTCTTGTGGTCATAGCCGGCCGATCCGCCGGAGGCGAAGGCGTCTCCGAGCCAGAAATCATATTCGCTGGTGGCGACGGTGTTGGCCATATCGGAGAAGGTGGCCGTGCCCTTGTCGGCGGCGACCACGAGATAGGGGTCCTCGTCGTCCCAGCACACCACGTCGGCGGGGCGCAGGACGGCGTCGTCCTTGAGGTTGTCGGTGATGTCCAGAAGGCCGCGCAGGAAGACCTTGTAGGCCTCCTGACCTTCGGTGAGGAAGGCCTCGCGCTGGGAGCGGTCGGGAAGCTGCTTGGGGAAGAAACCGCCCTTGGAGCCCACCGGCACGATGACGGCGTTTTTCACCTGCTGCGCCTTTACCAGGCCCAGCACCTCGGTGCGGAAATCCTCGCGCCGGTCAGACCAGCGCAGCCCGCCGCGGGCCACCGGCCCAAAGCGGATATGGACGCCTTCAACGCGCGGGCTCCACACGAAAATCTCGCGATAGGGCTTGGGTTCAGGCAGCTCGCGAACCTTGCGCGAGGCGATCTTGAGGCTGATCCAGGGTTTCGGATCTCCCCGGGAATCGGTCTGGTAGAAATTGGTCCGCAGCACCGCCTCGATGAGCCGCATGATGCGGCGCAGGACCCTGTCATGGTCCAGACTCTCGACCTGTTCCAGCTCGGTGCGGATCTCCTTGCCGAGCTCGCCGGCGTTCTTTTCGCGAGCCTCATGATCAAGCGCGATTGCCGGGTCCAGGCGCACCTGGGCGAGCGCCAGGAGTTTGCGCGCGATGGCCGGATGGGCGGCGAAGGCCTCCTCCTGGATGCTCTGGCTGGGGTCGAGCCCGCTCTGCATGCGGTAGCGGGCGCAGGTGCGCAGGAACGCCGCCTCGCGCCAGCTCACGCCGATGGCGAGCACAAGACGATTGAAGCCGTCGCTTTCGGCCCGGTCGTCGAGCACGGCGAGCAGGGCGTCCTCGAAGGCCACGGCCACCTCGGCGATCTCCCCGACACCGGCCACGGCGATTTCGGCCTCGAACTCATGGACCCAGAGGGTGGCTTCCTCACCGTCGGTCTTGCGGCGGACCTTGTAGCCGGCCTCGGCGAGCACGCGCAGGCCGAGATTCTCCAGCACCGGCATCACCGTGGACAGAGCCACCGGCTCGCCGAGGCGATAGAGCTTCACCCGCATGCGCTCTTCGGGATCGCTCGGATCACGGTGGGCGCGCGCGGTGATCTGCGCGGTCTGCGTGAGACGCTCCATGCGTTCGATGTCCGAGAGCGCCTCCTCGGGGGAGAAGCGCTCTCGATAGCCGGCCGAATAACCGTCCAGATAGCGCGGCGTGGCCCGGCGCAGCGCCGCGTCTTCGCTGGCCCGGGCGGCGTTGTGAAGATCGTCCTCCCAGGTGCGCGCCAGCGCCACGATGCGGCGCTCCAGATCGGCGGCGTCGGGCTCGGGATGGTTGAACGGGTTGAGCCCGATGATGAAGTGGACGCGCGCCAGCGGCCCGTCGCCGAAATTGGGATAGAAGGCCGAGAGCCGGCCGTCGAACGCCTCCCGGATCAGCTCTCCGGCTTCGGCGCGGACGCGGGAATTATACCGGTCGCGCGGCACGAAGAGCAGGCAGGAGACGAAGCGGTCGAACTGGTCGCGGCGCAAGAACAGCTTGGTGCGCGGCCGGTCATAGAGGTGCAGGATCCCCAGCGAGATGGACAGCAAATCCTGCTCGTCGGTCTGGAACAGCTCGTCGCGGGGGTAATTCTCGACGATGTTCTGCAGCTTCTTGGCCGAGTGGGAGCCGGGCGCCTTGGCGGCCTTCTCCAGAACCCGGCGCACCTTGCGGCGCACCAGCGGGACTTCGCGCGCCATCTGGTCGTAGGCTTCGGCCGTGAACAGGCCGACGAAGCGGACCTCGCCCACCACCGCGCCGTCGTCGCGATACCGCTTCACGCCGATATAATCCATATAGACCCGGCGATGGACGCGGCTCTTCAGATTGGCTTTGGCGACGATCACCGGCGAGGGCGCGCGCATATAGGCTTCGATGGCCGGGGTGAGCAGCAGCGGCTCGTCGCTCTTGCGCAGCACGTTGATGTCGGGATCGCGCAGGACGCCGCGCCCGGTCTCCGCGTAGACGTCGGGCTCCTCGCGTTTGAGCTGGCCGTCCTCGTCAACGGCGAAGTGATAGACCCGGCAGCCCAGGAAGGCGAAATGGTTGTCACGCAGCCATTCCAGAAAGCGCACCGCCTCGTCCAGCTCTTCGCGCGAGCAGGGCGTGTTGGCCTTGGAGACGTGCTCGATGGCCTCGTCCATCTGCGCGCGCATGTCGCTCCAGTCGTCCACCGCGTCGCGCACGTCGTCGAGGGTCTGGCGAACGCCGGCCTCCAGCGTCTCGCGCATTTCCGGCGTCAGGGCGTCGAGATGGACCTGAATCATCGATTCAGGGATGCACCGGCCGCCGCTCTCGATCCGCGCGCCGTCCTCGTCGCGGCGCACCTGGACCACCGGGTGGAACATGGCCAGCACGTCCAGCCCGTGGCTGGCGATTTCGCCCATGACCGAATCCACCAGGAAGGGCCGGTCGCGGCCGACGATCTCCAGCACGTCGCGGCCCAGATCGCGTCCGTCCGCGCCTTCGCCGCTGCGTACGCGCACCAGCGTCTTGTCGGCCGGACGCCTCTGAGCGTGGGCCCAGAACTCCGCCGCGAGCTTGGTCGCATCGCCGAGCTCCAGCGTCGTCATGTCCTCGGCCAGGGCGTCGCCCCAGACCTGGAGGATGAAGCTCTCCGCATCCGCCCCCACGCCGCCGAAATCCTGCTCGAACCGCTCTGTGGCGGCGGTATGGAAGGCGTCACGGTCAAAGGCGTACGCGACGCTGACGACGGCGTTCATGGAGGGCTCCCGGCGGATTTGAGGCGCGGACTGATTGACGATGCCCGCATTTGAAATAGGGTTGCGGCGCAGCCTACTCCGGCGCGCGCCGCTTTCAAGCCGTGTGGCGCGTCCGACCTGTGTTCTTGCACGGGCAGGCTGACGAATTCTTCCCCCAAGGCGTTCCGACGAACGGAGAGACATATGCCCCACGCCCTCATCACCGGCGCCAATCGCGGCATCGGACTTGAACATGTCCGCCAGCTTCTGTCGCGCGAGTGGACCGTCACCGCCGCGGTGCGGGATCCGGACTCCGCCAAAGACCTCAAAGCGCTTGATCCCGGCGACGGCCGTCTGACGCTGGAGCGCTATGACGCGTCGAAGCTGGAGGACGCCGCGGATCTGGCGCGCCGCGTCGGCGGTCCGATCGACATCCTGTTCGCCAACGCCGGAATGATGCCCGAAGACCAGGCCTTCGGCGGGGCCGCTAACGAGGATTTCATGCGGGCCGTGCGCATCAACGCCCTGGCGCCGCTGGCGCTGGCGGAGGCGTTCGCCGGCCAGGTGGCGCGGAGCCAGATGAAGGTCATCGCCCTGCAGTCCAGCCGCATGGGCTCCATCGGCGACAATGATTCGGGCGGCCGCTACGGCTATCGCGCCTCGAAGGCTGCGCTCAATGCGGTCGGCAAGTCGCTCAGCGTCGATCTCAAGGACAAGGGCGTGATCGTCCTGATCCTCCACCCGGGCTGGGTGCGCACCGATATGGGCGGCCCCAACGGGCTGCTGACCATCACCGAATGCGTCGACGGCCAGCTGGACCTGATCGCCCGCGCCAACCCGGCCATGAGCGGGCGCTTCTTCCACGTCAGCGGCGAAGACCTGCCCTGGTAGGCGGACGCGTCAGCCCGCGCACGACGCCGCGGACAAAACAACAACGCCCCTCGCCATAGGCTGCGGGGCGTTTGTATTTCAGGAGTAGGGGAAAGGCGACGCCGCCGGGCGGGGACAGGCTTGCCCGGCGGCGTCTATCAGGCCCCATCGGGCAGGCTGGGGGGACGCACTCTGAGGCCTGAACTTCGATATAGGTGTGCTGAGCGGGTTCAGCCAGTCCTACTGTATGAAGATCGCGCTCGGAGCCGCAGTCAGCGTCGCCGCCACCGCACCGATGAGGATCGCCAGCGCGACCGCGAGGGAAACATAACGAGCCATGGGGATGTTCTCTTTCGACCAGTGTTATCAGTGCGAAGCGATCAGATCATCGAGATCCGCCGCTGCGTTCACAGACCGTTCATATGGGGACGGCGAACCCCCGCGACAGGGGCGACATGTCACACCTTTGTGAAAGGCTCTGTTTCCGCGCAGGCGTTGATCGCGGCCGCGGCTTTCCCCGGCGCCGGTTTTGTCTAGCTTGTCTCTGGAACAGGTGAAGGAGCAGGCCATGCTGGCGCGCCTCGAGGCGGTGGAGAAAAGCTTTGGCGAGGGCGAGGCCGCCGTGCGGGTCCTCGCCGGGGTCGAGCTCGACGTGCCCGCCGGCGCCCGGCTTGCGATCCGCGGCGAGTCCGGCTCCGGCAAGTCGACCTTGCTGCACCTTCTCGGCCTCCTGGACGCGCCGGAGTCGGGCCGCGTCCTCATCGACGGGAAGGACATGGCCCGGGCCGGTGACGCCGAGCGGGCGCGGGTCCGCCGCGCGCGTATCGGGCTTGTCTTCCAGCAGTTCAATCTCGTTCCCTCGCTCACCGTGGCGGCCAATCTCGCCCTGCAGGCGCGCCTTGCGGGCCGCTACGACGCCGACTGGACGAAGCGCCTGGCCGGGCGGCTCGGGCTCGACGCGCTCATGGACCGCTATCCAGAACAGCTCTCCGGCGGCCAGCAGCAGCGCGTGGCCATCGGCCGCGCGCTCAGCGCCCGGCCGGATCTTCTGCTCGCCGACGAGCCCACGGGCAATCTGGACGAGGCCACCAGCGAGGCGGTCAGCGATCTTCTGATCGAGCTCGCCGGAGAGACCGGCGCGGCGCTGGTGGTGGTGACGCACTCGGACCGTCTGGCGAGCCGGATGGAGACACGGCTCACCCTGTCGCGGGGCGCGCTGGCATGATCTGGCGCGTCCTGCTCACCCTGGCCTCCCACTGGCGCCGTCATGGCGGTCAGTTCGCGACGCTTGTCCTCGGCCTGGCGCTGGCGACCGGCCTGTGGACCAGCGTGCAGGCGATCAATTCCGAGGCGCGGGCGAGCTATGACGCGGCCAGCGCCGCGCTGGGCGGCGCCGGGGCGCGGCGCTACGAGGCCAAAGACGGCGCGCCGATCCCGGTGGCGGTCTACGCCGCCCTGCGCCGGGCGGGTTGGGCGGCGTCGCCGGTGGTGGAGGGCGAGCTGGACGTGTCCGGCACGGTCTATCCGCTCACCGGGATCGAGCCGCTGACCGCTCCGGGATCGGCGGCGGGGCCTGCCTCAGGCCTGGGCGGCGGGGCGGGAGAGGCAGGCGAGGACGGGGCGCTCGCCCTGGCCTTCATCACTGCGCCGGGGTTGCTTCTGGCCTCGCCGGAGACCGCCGACGCGCTGCGCGGCGCGCCGGACCTGCCGCCGGTGGAGGCGAGCGCTCAGGTGGAGCCCGGCGCGGTGCTCACCGATATCGCGGTCGCCCAGAGGCTGCTGGGGATGACCGGCGCGGTCAGCGCCATCCTTATCGACCCCGCCCGCCCGGGCCTCGCCCCGATCAGCCGCGTGGCGCCGGACCTGGTCGAGGTGACGGGAACCGGCGACGTGGCGCGCCTGACCAACAGCTTCCATCTCAACCTCACCGCCTTCGGCTTTCTGTCCTTCGCGGTGGGGCTGTTCATCGTCTACGCCGCGATCGGGCTGGCGTTCGAACAGCGCCGGGCGAGCCTGCGCACCCTGCGGGCGCTGGGCGCGCCCTTGCGCGCCGTGATCGCGGCGCTGGTGATCGAGGCGCTTGTGCTTGCATTCGCCGCCGGACTGGCGGGCGTGGCGCTGGGATACGCCGTGGCGAGCGCGCTTCTTCCGGATGTCGCCGCCACCCTGCGCGGTCTCTACGGCGCCGATGTGGGCGGCGGTCTCAGCGTGCGTCCCGGCTGGATTTTTTCGGGTCTGTCCATCGCGGTGCTCGGCGCCTTGGCCGCCACCGCCCAGTCGGTGCGACGCGCCGCCGCCATGGGCGTCCTGTCCAGCGCGCGGCCGCGGGCCTGGGCGCGCGCCTCCACTCGCCGCCTCGGCCTGCAGGCGGCGGCCGGCGTAGGGCTTATCGCAGCGGGACTCGCGACGCCGGCCTTCGCGGATGGAATCGTCGCGGGCTTCGTCCTGCTCGGCGGATTGCTGCTGGGCGCCGCGCTGCTTCTGGCGCCGGCACTGTCGCTTATTCTCGCCGGATTGCAGCGCACGGTCTCGGGGGCTGCGGCCGAGTGGTTTCTGGCCGACACCCGCCAGCAATTGCCCAGCCTCGCCCTGGCGCTCATGGCGCTGATGCTGGCGCTGGCCGCCAATCTGGGCGTCGGCACCATGGTGGGCAGTTTCCGAGCCACCTTCACCGGCTGGCTGGACCAGCGGCTCGCCGCCGAACTTTATGTCACCTCCGGCGATGAGGCGCAGGCCTTCGACCTGCGCGCCTTCCTGGAGCGAGAAGCCGATGCGGTCCTGCCGATCTGGGAAAGCGAGCGGCCGCTTCTGGGCGCTCCGGGCGAGATCTACGGCGTCGCCGATCACGTCACCTATCGCGACAACTGGCCGCTGCTCACCGCGCAGGACGGCGCCTGGGACGCGCTGGCCTCTGGCCAGGGGGTGATGGTCAACGAACAGCTCTGGCGCCGCGAAGGCCTGCGGCTCGGTCAGGACTTCGCCGTGCCCGACGGGCCGACGCTGCCGATCGTCGCGGTATATTCCGATTACGGAAATCCGAAGGGCCAGATCCTGGTCGGGATCGGGCTTCTGACCACGCTCTACCCGGATGTCTCGCGCCTGCGCTACGCGGTGCGCACAGACCGGCCCGAAGCCCTGATGGAAGAGATCCGGGCGCGCTTCGAGCTGCCCCGGGGCGGGCTCGTGGACCAGCAGAGCGTCAAGCAATTCTCGCTCTCCATCTTCGAGCGCACCTTCGCCGTGACCGGCGCGCTGAACGTTCTGACGCTGGCGGTGGCCGCCTTCGCCATGTTCGCCAGCCTGACGACGCTGGCTGCGATGCGCCTGCCCCAGCTCGCCCCGGTCTGGGCGCTGGGCATGACGCGGCGGACCCTGGCGCGGCTGGAGCTTGCGCGCGCCGCCGCCCTGGCCGCGCTGACGTTTCTGGCGGCGCTTCCCGCCGGGCTGGCGCTGGCCTGGGCGTTGCTGGCGGTGGTGAATGTGGAGGCGTTCGGCTGGCGGCTGCCGCTGCATCTCTTCCCGCTGGACTGGCTGCGCCTGTTCGGTCTCGCCCTGCTGGCCGGACTGATCGGCGCCGCCCTGCCGGCGCGGCGCCTGTCGAATCAGCCCCCGCGCGCCTTTCTCGCCGTGTTCGCTCAGGAGCGTTGAAGATGATCCGTCTTGCGATCGCCCTGCTCGCCCTGGTCTGGACCGCGCAGACCTGCCCGCGGGCGTCCGCCCAGGGGTTCGCCGGGCTTGGAACCGAGGCGGAAGGATTCGCGACGCCGCAGCCCGGATACGTGTTCGACTTCCCTGAAGACCATCTGGCCCACCCCGAATACCGGATCGAATGGTGGTATCTCACCGCCAATCTCACCGGCGCGGATGGGCGGGAATATGGCGTCCAGTGGACCCTGTTCCGGTCCGCCCTGGCCCCGGAGGCGGGGGAGGGATTCTCGGCGCCGCAGCTCTATATGGGTCATGCCGGGCTGACGACGCCGGAGCGGCATTTCTACGCCGAGCGGCTGGCCCGCGGGGGCGTGGGACAGGCCGGAATCCGGGCGAACCCGTTCATCGCCCATATCGACGAATGGGAGATGCGCTCCACCGCGCCGGACGGCGACGCGCTGGATGCGCTGAGCCTGTTCGCGCGCGGCGAGGCGTTCTCCTATCGCCTGGATCTGGAGGCGCAAGGGCCGCTCGTCTTCCATGGCGCGGACGGCTATTCGGTGAAGTCGGCGGCCGGTCAGGCGAGCTATTACTACTCGCAGCCCTTCTACGCCGTGGACGGCGTGCTCGAGCTGCCTGGCGGCGCCGTCGAGGTGACCGGCACGGCATGGCTGGACCGCGAATGGTCGAGCCAGCCGCTCTCGGAGAATCAGGACGGCTGGGACTGGGTCAGCCTGAACCTCGCCGGCGGCGCGAAGCTGATGGGGTTCCAGCTGCGCCAGACCGACGGCTCGGTCTACACCTCGGCGAGCTGGATCGAGCCGGACGGAACACTGACCGCCCTGCCCGACGGCGCGCTTCAAATGACCGCGCTGGAGACGCGCGAAGTCGCCGGCCGCGACATTCCCACACGCTGGCGGGTGCGCCTGCCCGAGCGGGATCTGGACGTGGAGATCGACGCGCTCAACGACCAGAGCTGGATGGCGACCCGGTTCGCCTACTGGGAAGGTCCGGTCTCCATCACCGGCAGCCATGACGGGCGCGGCTATCTTGAGATGACCGGCTACGAGTAGGAGGGCGCGGCTTCGTACGCCGGACATGTGAACGCCCCGGCGCGCGGCGCCGGGGCGTTCACCCCTCTCGCATGACGGCGAGACTAGAACTGATAGCCCAGCGTCACTGCGAACTGGTCGGTGTCGGTCTCTTCGAACGAGTAGTAGGTGTAATCGGCGCGCGCCTTCCAGCTTTCATTGAAGAAGAGCTCGATCCCGGCGCCGAACGCGGGCCCGTCCGCGCTCTGCTCCACCTGGTCGAACGCCACGCCGTCAACGCTCGTGACGCTGGCGTCGATGTCCGTGTAGGCGTAGCCGGCCCGGCCGAAGATGTTCACGGTTTCCGAAGCGGGATAGCTGACCCGGCCATAGGCGCCGGCGAGATAGTTGAGCTCGATGTCGCCGGCCACCGCGATCACGTCGGACAGATCGCCGTCGTCATTGCCGTCGAAATCGAACTCGTCCTCATCGACGTCGAAATCCAGATCACCGTCGTCGAGCCCGGTGGAGACGTCGGCCTCCAGCGAGAACATGGGCGAAAAGCTGTAGCCGATCCGGGCGATGATCCCGTGGGTGTCGAGGCCGTCCTCGGCGTTCTCCGGCTCCAGATTGGTGAAGGCGTATCCGCCCTCGGCGTAAAAACCGACGCCGTCACGGTCCATCCATTGCGCCTCGGCCGGTCCGGCGGCTAACAGGCCCGCGCCGGCGGCCAGCGCGACTGCTGCGGCGGTGGTTTTCAAACACTTGGTCATGAGGGGTCCGTCCCTGTCTTGCGCGCGGCGCGTCGCGCCGCTGGCGCCCCGCCCAGGCCGCAAAGCGCACGGCCTCGAGGCTGTGTTCCTGAGGCCGCGCAGGCCCGGCACACGCCCCCGGCGTCCTGTTGCAAAAACGCTACAGGACCGGGCGGGGGACGGGTCGGACGGGAGGGCCGGGGCGCTGCGTCAGCCGATGCGGCGGCGCATGAACCGGAAATAGGTTTCAGGGAAGAATTGCTCGATGCGGGCCGCCATGCGGGCGTCATCGCCCACCAGAATGCGCCGTTGGCGGCGTTCCACGCCGGCGAGGATGATTTCCGCAGCGCGCGGCGGGGGCATGACGAGGGCGGCCTTCGCGGCGGCGCGGCCCCGATCGATCTCCTCCTGCGTGGAGCCCTCGGGCAGTTTGGCGCTTTCGGCGATCTTCGTGTTCACCCCGCCCGGGTGGACAATGCTGACGCCGACCGTGGAGCCCTCCAGCTCATGGGCGAGCGCCATGGAGAAGCCCCGGACGGCGAATTTCGAGGCGCTGTAGGCGGCCTGGCCTGGCGGGGCGATGATGCCGAAGATCGAGGAGACGTTCACCAGCTGCGCCGCCGGCTCGGCCTTCAAAAGCGGCAGGAAGGCCCGGCTCATGCGCACCACGCCATGGAAATTGACGTCCAGGACCCGGTCGAAATCGGCTTCGGCGACACGGTCGAACTCCCCGCCCACCGCGATGCCGGCATTGTTGAACACCAGGCTCGCCCCGCCATGGTCGCGGCGCACCGTCTCGGCGAAGGCGGCCGGGGCGTCCGGATCGGCCACGTCCAGGCCTTGCGCCGTGACCTTGATCGCGTTGGACTGAAGCCGGTCGGCGACGGTTTTCACGCCGTCCTCGTTGATGTCGGCCAGGGCCAGATGGGCGCCGCGCGCCGCCAGCGCATGGGCCAGAGCTTCGCCGATCCCGCTCGCCGCGCCGGTGATCACCGCCGTCATGCCATTGAAATCCAAGCGCTCGGCCATGGCCGTCTCCCCGTATTCCTGATCGGGCGAGGATTGCGTGAAACGCGCCACGGCGCAATGAACACTGTTCACAAACGCCGCCTCAATGGGCGTCACCCGCTTGCGTCCCGCCGCCGGCCCGCTTGCGCGAACCGGCGAAAACCCGCACTCTGGACCCATGAACGAAGGCGAAACGCCTCAGGGAGGAGACACAGATGGTCACGCTTGAAAAAGTCCGCCGCGACGCCCCGTGGAGCTGGATCAAGGGCGCGGTCGCCGACATGGCCGCCGCCCCGGTCGTCTCCCTCGGCTACGGCGCGGTGTTCACCGGGATCGGCATCGCCATCACGCTGGGCCTCTGGTCGCTGGGACTGATCGGCTACGCCCCGGTTCTGGTCGGTGGATTTGCGCTGGTCGCGCCGGTTTTCGCAGTCGGCGTGTATTGCGTCAGCCGCAAGCGCGACGCCGGAGAAACGCCGCAAATCCTTGACTTCTGGCGGATTTCCGGCAGCCGGTTGTCCCAGATCGGCCTGCTCTCGGTGCTGCTCTTCGTGTTCTTTCTCGCCTGGGCGCGGTTGGCGCAATTTCTCTTCGCCATGTTCGTGTCCGGCGCCGCCGACTTCCGGCTCGACGCCATCCCGGCCTTCCTGTTCACTGACCCGTCAGGCGTCGCCCTTCTGGTGGTCGGCACTCTCATTGGGGCGGTGCTGGCGTTCATGGCCTTCACGGTTTCGGCGCTGTCCTTTCCCATGATCATCGACCAGGACGTGGACGCGATCACGGCGCTGGTGGCCAGCGTCAAGGCGGTGCTCCAGCAGCCCCTGGTGATGCTGACCTGGGCGTGGCTGATCGCCTTTTTCATCGCGGCGGGCGCGGTGTTCTTCCTGGTCGGCCTCGCGGTGACCTTCCCGCTCATCGCCCACGCCAGCTGGCGCGCCTACAAGGATTTCGCGCCGAAGCCCAAGCCGTCCGCAGCGGCGCTGGAGGCGTCGAGGGCGTCCGGCGGCGGCGCCTGAGGCGGCGTCCTTTCAGGGCTAAGCCCTAGCCGAAGATCCAGAACGCCGCGCCGGCGGCTGCGAGGGCGAGAGCGACACTGAGCAGGGCGGGAAGCCAGAGCGGCGGCAGATCGAGGTTCCGGCTTTCCAGCTTCCTGCGGGCGCGCAGGAAATCGACGAAACCGCCGAGGAAGAGCAGGACCGCGCAGGCGCAGAACACCGTCGCGATGGCCTTGCCGGGCCAGTCGGGAGATATCTCGCGCAGCAGCGCCTGCACCCCCAGGGCCACCGCCACCGCACCAAGCCCGGTGCGCTGGAACGCGCCGAACGTGCGCTGATTGGCCAGAAGGGTGCGATCCTCGGCGTAGTCGGTGCGGTCTTCAGCAAGTTCGACGCGATTATCATCGGGCATGGCGGAGATCCGGATTAGCCGGGACGCAAGGCAACGCACGCCGCGCCGGCAAGCTCCAACCTGTTATAAAAAACGCTTCAGATCATGGGCCTGATCGCATGCGCGGGAAAAGTGTTCGCCGCCGCAGCGCCGCTTCGACTCCCCGTCACAGCGTGGCGATGTGCGTCACAGAAGGCGATCTCTTGCACCATGGCGATCCCCTCCGCGGGGCATTTGGAATCCGTCGCTCGACCTCGCGCCGGGAAGCGGTATTGTGGAGCGTCGACAATCGAATGGGGCCGCAGTGCCGTTGAAACGTGACTGTCCTGCATGCCAGGGGACGGACTACAGCCCGGTGGGAATCGAGCGAGAGCCTTGGACCGTGGTCAAGTGCGCCGCCTGCAGCTTCGTCTATCTGCCGCTCGCTCCGACCTATGAAGAAACGCAGGTGGAGTTCGAGTGGGACTTGAGTGCGCGGGAAGAAAAGAAGCGCCGCAAGCGGGAGCGCCCCGTCATCAGCTGGCTCGACGCCAAGACCCGCTGGCGCCTGCACGTCTTTCCCCGTCCGGAGACCTTTCGCTTCATCATGGAGCATGTCCCGGCTGGCGGAAACGTGCTCGACGTGGGCTGCGGCGACGGCCGGCAGGCCCTGCGCCTGGGCGATGCGTATACGCCTTTCGGGGTCGAGATTTCACCGCAGCTCGGTGAAGCGGCCAATGCGGCGTTCAGGGCGCTTGGAGGGTCGGCCGTCAGCGCGCCGGCGACCGAAGGCGTCGCGCAATTCGACGACGCCATGTTCGACGGAGTCATGCTCAACTCATATCTCGAGCATGAGCTGGATCCGGCCGGCGTGCTCAGCGCGCTTCGCCCGAAGCTCAAGCCCGACGGCGTGATCGTTCTCAAGGTTCCCAATTATGGATCCTGGAACGCCGCCGTGATGAAGCAGAACTGGTGCGGCGTGCGCCTGCCAGACCATGTGAATTACTTCACGCCCCGTTCGCTCGGTGCGATGGCCGAAGCCCTCGGCTACACGGTCAGCTTCCCGGCGACGGCGAACTTGCCGACCAATGATAATTTCTGGGCTTTTCTCAGGCCTGCGGCCTGATCACGAAGAAAGCCGACACTCGTGTCGGGCTGCTTTCCGTGGAAAATGGAGCGGGCGATGAGATTCGAACTCACGACCCTCACCTTGGCAAGGTGATGCTCTACCCCTGAGCTACGCCCGCTCATATCCTGCGTGACAGGGCCTCAGCTCTCGCCGAGGGCCGGGTATATCGCGCACTCTGCATCGTTTGGCAAGTGGGCGATCTGCAGCGCGCTGCGCAGAACCACGCCCGGCTTGCCGGGGCCGGCGGGGCCGGCTTAACGTCGCCGCCATGAGCCTGGTCCCCCCGCCCGAAACGCCCGCCGCCCGGGAAAGCCTGCTGGCGTATCTCGACGCGCTTGGGATAGCCCATCACACGGTGGATCACCCGCCGGTCTTCACCGTGGCCGAAGGCGAGGCGATCAAGGCGCAGATGCCCGGCGGGCATACCAAGAACCTGTTCCTGAAGGACAAGAAAGGCGCGCTCATCCTGATCAGCGCGCTGCAGTCCACCGTGATCGAGCTGAAGACCTTGCACCATCGCCTTGGCTGCGGCCGTCTGAGCTTCGCCAAGCCGGAGCTGCTTCAGGAGGCGCTGGGCGTCACGCCGGGCTCGGTCACGGCGTTCGCGATTCTCAACGACCCCGGGGGCCGGGTGCGCTTCATTCTGGATGCGGCGCTCATGGCCCACGACATGGTGAATTTCCATCCGCTGCGCAATGACGCTACCACGGCGGTCTCAAGCCCGGATCTGCTGACCTTCGTGAGGGCGCTGGGCCGCGAACCGGAAATCCTCGACTTCACCGCCTGAAGCCGGTTGAGCGCTGCGGCCTTGCAAGCCAGACTGCGAGCGTCCACCTATCGCGGCGACAAGAGATGGAGACGCCCCATGGAAATTCTCGGCGCGAACGGCCAGCCGCAACCCTCGACCCCGCAGGGCCAGGACCCGGCTCTGGCCGGCGACCTGATCAAGGACGGGACCGACCAGTCCTTCATGGAGGACGTGGTCGAGCCGTCCCGCCAGGTTCCGGTGCTGGTGGATTTCTGGGCGCCCTGGTGCGGACCCTGCCGCCAGCTCGGCCCGGCCATCGAACGTGCCGTCACGGCCGCCAAGGGCGCGGTGAAGCTGGTGAAGGTCAATATCGACGAGAATCCCGGCGTCGCCGGCCAGCTGCGCATCCAGTCCATCCCGGCCGTCATCGCCTTCAAGGACGGCCAACCGGTGGACGGCTTCATGGGCGCGCTCCCCGAGAGCCAGATCAAGGACTTCATCAACCGCATGGCCGGGGACGTCTCCAGCGAGGATATCGAGGCGCTGGTGCTGCGCGCCGATCAGGCGCTGGACCAGGGCGACGCCGGCGGCGCGGCGCAGGACTACGCTCAGGCGCTGCAGATGGATCCCGAAGAGCCCGCCGCGCTGGCCGGCATGGCCCGCATTCACCTGATGCAGGGCGATTCCGAGCAGGCGAAGGCCTTTCTCGACGCCGTGCCCGAGCCGAAGAAAACCCATCCGGCCGTGGCGTCGGTGAGAGCCTCCATGGATCTCGCAGGCGAGGTGCAGGACGCGCCCGATCTGGACGACGCCGAAGCCGCCGCGAGCAAGGCTCCGAATGATCCCGAGGCCCTCTACCAGCTGGGCAAGGCGCGCCTGGCGACGGGGGATGCGAGCGGCGCGGCCGACGCGCTGCTGGACTCCATCGCGGCGGACCGGGACTGGAACGACGCGGCGGCCCGACAGTTGCTCCTGCGAGTCTTCGACGCGGCGGGGCCGGCCGATCCGCTGGTGAAAAACGGGCGCCGCCGGCTGTCTTCGCTGCTGTTCTCCTGAGCGGCGCTTGCTGGCGAAGAGCGGCGGACTAGCTTGAGGGTTGAAGCCTGAGGAGACCCCAGCCGATGACCGAAGGAGTGGAACCGCCCGGCGAAATGCCGCTGTTTCCCATCCGCGGCTGCATCCTGCCGCCGGGCGAGCATTTGCCGCTGAACGTGTTCGAGCCGCGCTATCTCAACATGATCGACGACGCCATGGCGGGCGACCGCTATATCGGCATGATCCAGCCCGCCGAAGGCGGAACCGCGGAGTTTCCCGCGCTGGAGCGGGTCGGCACGGCCGGGCGCATCGTGTCCCACTCGGAGACCGAGGACGGGCGCTACCTTCTCGTTCTGGCCGGCGTGATGCGCTTCCGGATCGGCGAGGAGCTGAAGCGGCTCACCCCGTACCGCATGGCGCGCGTTGATTATCGCGGGTTTGAACGGGACCTTGATCCCCAGCCGCTGGCGAACGGTGAAGCCCAGGCGCGATTTCTGTCGCGGTTGCGGCGGTTCTTCGCGCTGACCGGGCTGGAGGCTGACTGGGATTCTCTGGAGCGCGCCCCGTTGAACGCGGTGGTCGACAAGGTGGCCATGGCCGCTCCGTTCGACGCCGACGCCAAGCAGGCCCTGCTCACCGCGCCGACCCCGGCGGACCGCGCAGAGCGCCTGTCGGCCTTCATGGACGCCGCGCTGGACGCGGCGGACCCGTCCGGCGGGCTTTAAGGCGCCGTCCGAAAGCCGGGAAAGCGTTTCGGACCGAGCTCCAGGACAGGACCTCCGGGCGCTCACCTCTGGACGCGCAGGCCCTGGAAGGCGTATGGGACAGTCATGAGCGAACATACCGACACCACCGACGCGGACGCTGACACCGGCGTCGATCCGAAGCTTCTGGAAATCCTCGTCTGCCCGGTGACCCGCGGACCGCTGGAGTATGACCGGGCGGCGCGCGAGCTGATCTCCCGGCAGGCCGGGCTCGCCTTCCCGATCCGCGAGGGCGTGCCCATCATGCTGCCCGAAGAAGCCCGCCAGCTGGACGATTAGCCATGGCGGATCGCCCCTGGCCCACACGGCTCGCCTTCAGGCGGGCGGAGAAGGCGCTCCACGTGGCGTTCGAGAGCGGGGACGCGTTCACCATCCCGTTCGAGCTTTTGCGCGTGGAAAGCCCCTCGGCCGAAGTCCAGGGCCATGCGCCGCATCAGAAGCAGGTCGTAACCGGCAAGGCGGACGTTGAGGTCGAGGAGGCCGAGCCGGTGGGCCGCTATGCGGTGCGCCTGAAATTCTCCGACGGCCATTCCTCGGGGATCTTCTCCTGGGATTATCTCCATGAGCTGGGCGAGAACGCCGATCAGCTGATGGCGGACTATCGCGCGGCGGCCACGAAAGCCTAATCCAAAGCCTCACCAAGCAGGTCCGAGAACCGCGCCCTCGCGCGCTCGGCGCCCGCGGCGTCAAACTCCATTCGCGGATCCCAGGGCTGTTCGGCGTCGTCGAAGGCGTGGGTGAGGTCAGGCTCGAAGACGATCTCGATGTCCGTTCCTTCCGCGCTGCGGCGTTCGGCGAGCCTGCGGCAATCGCCCGGATCGGCGATGCGGTCCTCGCCCACCAGCAGCATCGTCACCGGGAAGGGATCGCCGACGGGGGCCGTGTCCGCCTCGATGATCGCGCCGCAGTAAGGATAGACGAGGAACGCCGCCTGCACGCCGCGCCACGGGTCGCCGGCCGGGTCGGCCGCCGCCTCGGCCATGGCGTCCAGAATCGTCCAGCCGCCATGGCTCCATCCGGCGAGCATCAGCATTTCAGGATCGATCCGCGGATCGGCGCGCACGATCTCAAGCGCCTCGAAGATGTCGGCCGCCCGGTCCTGGCCGCGCAGGCGCAGCCCGGTGCAGACTTGGGTGCGTGCGGCGAGGCGGCCGATTCCGCGCGCGGCGTGGCTGTCCACGATCACCGCCGCCCAGCCGGCGGCGTTGGCCGTCTCGGCGTACTCGTCGAACATGGGCCGCACCCCGCCGCAGCCGGAGAACAGGAGCGCCGCGGGAACCGGTCCGGAGGCGTCGCCGGGCAGGCGCACGTCGACATGGCCGGTCAGGCTGTCATCCTGCGCCGCGGCGCACCCGGCGAGCATGACTGCGAGGACCAGGGCGGCCGGCGCGCGCATCAGTGCCGGAAATGGCGCATGCCGGTGAACACCATGGCGATTCCGGCCTCGTTCGCGGCGTCGATCACCTCCTGGTCGCGCACCGAGCCGCCGGGCTGGATGACGCAGCGCGCGCCCGCCTCAATGGCCTCTTTCAGCCCGTCGGCGAAGGGGAAGAAGGCGTCCGAGGCCAGCGCCGAGCCGCGCGTGCGCGGGGCGTCCCAGCCGTTTTCCCGGGCCGTGTCCTCAGCCTTGCGGGCCGCCAGGCGCACGGCTTCCACGCGGCTGGTCTGGCCCATGCCGACGCCGGCGGTCGTGCCGCCCTTGGCGAACACGATGGCGTTGGATTTCACGTGCTTGACGATGCGCCACGCAAACAGAAGATCGGCCATCTCGTCCTCGTCCGGCTGGCGCTCGGTGACGATCTTCAGATCCGCTTCGCGCACATGGCCGGCGTCGCGCTCCTGCACGAGGAGCCCGCCGGAGACCGATTTCACCGTCCAGCCCGGCGCGCTGGGATCGGCCAGGGCGCCGGTGAGCAGCACGCGCACATTCTTCTTCGCCGACAATATGTCCAGCGCCGCCTGATCGGCCTCGGGCGCAATAACGACTTCGGTGAAGATCTTGGTGATGGCGTCGGCGGTCTCGGCGTCGAGCTTGCGGTTGAACGCCGCGATGCCGCCGAAGGCGCTCACCGGATCGGCGTTGAAGGCGCGCTCATAGGCGGTGGCGAGCGAATCCGCCCGCGCCGCGCCGCATGGATTGGCGTGCTTGATGATGGCGCAGGCGGCGGCTTCTTCGGGATCGAACTCGCTGATCAGCTCGAAGGCCGCGTCGGCGTCGGCGAGATTGTTGAAACTCAGGCTCTTGCCCTGGATCTGGCGCGCGGACGCGACGCCGGGCCGCGCCTCGGCGGTCTGGTACAGCGCGGCGTCCTGGTGCGGGTTCTCACCATAGCGCAGCTCCTTCAGGCGCGGACCGCCGATGGAGAACCAGGAGCGCGCCGGGCGCTCCACTTCCGGGTCGAGGCGTGCGGCGATGGCCGCGTCATAGGCGGCGGTGCGCGAGAACGCCTTGGCCGCCAGATGACGCCTTATGTCCAGCGTGGTGGCGCCGTCATTGGCCGTCATGCTCTCCAGCACCTTGTCCAGATCACGCATGTCGGTGCACACGGCGACGAATTTATGGTTCTTCGCCGCGGCGCGGATCATGGCCGGGCCGCCCACGTCGATCTTCTCGATGCAGGCCTCGATCCCGGCGCCGGAGCGGGATGTCTCCTCGAACGGATAGAGATTGACCATCAGCAAATCGATTTCGGGAATGCCGTGCTCGGCCATGCTGGCCAGATCGTCCTCGCGGTCGCGCCGCGCGAGCAGTCCGCCATGGACTCCCGGGTGCAGGGTCTTGACCCGCCCATCCATCATTTCGGGAAAGCCGGTCACGTCGGACACGTCGCGCGCCTCCAGCCCGGCGTCGCGCAGGGCCTGAAGCGTGCCGCCGGTGGAGATCAGCTCCACCCCGGCGTCGGCGAGCTTCCTGGCGCGCTCGGCCAGACCCTGCTTGTCGGAAACGGAAATGAGCGCACGTTTCACCGGCGCGAGAGAGGTGTCTGTCATGGAATGGCGGCCTGCAAACTGGAAGCGGGGGAACTCGACGGCGCGCTTAGCACGCGAAGGGTCCGTCTCAAAGGCTTCAAACGCGCCTGTAGTCTACTAGGCGCCGCCGACCTGGCCAAGGCGCTGAAACGCCCAGCGCACACGGTTGGGCGGCCGGTCGCCGCCGCCATAGGGTTCGGCCTCGCCGACGATGACCAGCTGGGTGGAGCGCTTCGGCGGCGCGCCGGCGGCCAGATAGACGCTGCGTTCCAGCCGCACCGGCCCGCCGTCGGTGCGGAAACGCCAGCCGTCGCCATTGGGCAGGACCAGCAGGGCCGAGAGTGAATCGCGTGACAGCGAGGCGCGCACGTCCGGATGCAGATGAAAGCGGATCGCAAACCGCAGCCGCGCCTCGGGATCGTCCGGCGCGCCGTCCTCCACCGGCCGGAACAGCCCGTCTTCGCCTCTGAGATCGCCGCCGTCCACAGCGACGAAAATGCGCCGCCGCAGGGACAGGCCGAAACCCTTGCGATAGCCGTCATGGGTGGCTTCCAGCCAGACGCCCAGATCCTCTTCGTTGCGGCGCATGCGCACCGGGTCGGGGCCGTGGGCCACCGAGGCGCCGAGGAGATCGCGCCGCCAGCCCTGGGGCAGAAGCCGCGCCGAGCTTGTCTCTTCAAGGGTGAGCACCGAATGGGCGGCGGTGGCGCGCACCGCCTCGCGCCAGGGTGTGGGCTGGTCGGCCGACCAGCCGCAATTGACCACCACGCGGCCGCCCGGCGCGGCGAATTCGAAGGCCAGCGCGCTGGCGTGGCTTTCACCTGCATGGGGCCCGGGCGGCGGCCCGGCGGCGTCGAGCAGGACTACGGCCCCGCCCGCGTCGGCCCGGTGATAGCCGCTATGGGGCGCCACGTTGAAGCCCGGCTTGTCCTTGCGGCCAAGACCCAGATGGGCGAGGGCGGCGTCGATGGCGCGCCCGTCGCCTTCCCCGCCGCCATGGAAGCCCGCAAGGGCCCCGCCCGGCAGGCGGCAGAAGCGCACGAAGGCGGCGAGTCGGTCCATGGCCCGGCGCACTTCAGCGGGCAGCTCCAGCCCCGTTTCGGCGGCGGCGATGTCCAGCTCCGCCAGCGCGATCAGGATGTCAGAGGCGGTTTCCGGAGAGCGGCTGACATGGCCGCCGTCAGCAAGGATCTGGGATTCCAGCGCCTCGGTGAGCGCCGCTCCGGCCTTTACCGCCAGAGGCTTGGGAAGGCCGAGGCAGAGTGTGGCGAGCGCGAGGCTGATGGCGGCGTCCAGACGCGTGCGGTCGGGATCGACGACACCCAGGGAGCGGCAGAGCCGGCGCGTCTGACGCGCGGCCGAGCGCAGGCGCGGGGCGGCGTCCTCCGACCCGTCGAACAGGGCGTCCGGCGCCAGAAGCCAGGCCGACAGGCGGCCCTGCAGCACGCAGGATTCCCAGCTGAACCAGTTCCACCCGCCGAACCGCTCGATCCATTCGTCCGTCAGCGCCTGGGCGGCGGACACCGCCTCGGGGTCGCCGACGCTCAGAAGATCGCGCAACCAGCCGAAACGATGCAGCGCCTCGGCGAAGCGGCGCGACGGCGCGGGCTTGTCCCAGATGCTTTCGCCGGGCTCGGTCTCCAGGGTCTCCCCGACAAGATGAAACCGCCCTGACAGGATCGCGGCGCCGCGCGCCTTGTCTCCGCGGCGCAGCGATTTCGGCCGGGCGGACAGCGTCTCCGGCGTGCGCCCCGACAGGGCTGCGGCGCGATAGACGGACAGGGCGTTGGCGATGTCCGAACTTTCACGGCGCAGGCGGCGGCCTGCGGCGGCCGCAAGGTCGGACATGGTCACATGGCGCCCCGCCGCCATCGCGCTAATTCCCGCGTAGTGCTTTGATATTGCCGGCGTAGGCGTCCGGCCCGCCCTTGAACACGGCGGAGCCCGCGACCAGCGCATGCGCCCCGGCGTTCCGGCAGGCTTTCGCAGTGTCGGGGTTCACCCCGCCGTCAACCTCGATCATCGTCTTCAGCCCCCGCGCGTCGATCATCTGGCGCAACGCCTCGATCTTGCGCAACTGGCCGTTAAGAAAGCTCTGCCCGCCAAAGCCCGGGTTGACGCTCATGATCAGCACCAGATCGAGCTCATCGAGCACATGATCGATCACGTCGAGCGAGGTCGCCGGATTGAGCGCGGCTCCGGCCTTCGCGCCCTCGGCCCGGATCGTCTGGACGGTGCGGTGGAAGTGGGGCCCGGCTTCGGGGTGGGCGGTGATGAGATCGGCGCCGGCCTCGGCGAACTGCGCGATATAGGCGTCCACCGGCGAAATCATCAGATGCACGTCGAACGGCTTTTTCGACCACGGCTTGATCGCCTTCAGGACGGCCGGCCCGATAGTGATGTTGGGCACGAAATGCCCGTCCATCACGTCGATATGAATCCAGTCCGCGCCCGCCTCGTCGACGGCCTTAACCTCTTCACCCAGCCGGGCGAAATCTGCGGAGAGAATCGACGGCGAAATGATCGTGGAGGAAGCCATGACCCGTGGTTACCAGCGGCCTCGGGGCCGGGCAAGCGGGCCGTGCGGCGCAGAAGGGGTGCTCCGTGCGCCGGGTCAGCGCGACTCTTGTCGGCGCGGCCGCGCTGGGCTTACCTTGTTCAACATATAAAAAGCATGGGGAGCAAATACGTGAAACAGATGATCTACGCCGCGCTTGGTGCGGCCTTTGTGCTCAGCGCGCCGGCTTCGGCTCAGACCGCCGAGGCGCCTGAGCCGCCGGAGCGGCCCGGTACGCTGCAGCTCGAACACTACTGGGACTGGGAGACCGCCGGCTCGCCGCAACTGTCGCCGAACGGACAGACTCTGGTCTACACGCGCCAGCGCGTGGATGCGGCCAGCGATTCGATGCGCAGCGAGTTGTGGATCATGGACGCCGACGGCGACCGGCACCGCTATCTCACTGACGGCGGCGGCGTGGCCTGGTCGCCCGCGGGAGACCGCATCGCCTTCCTGCGCGGCGTCGACGGCGCGCCGCAGATCTTCACCCGGTTCATGGACGCAGAGGGCGCTGAAAGCCAGATCACCGACAGCGCCAATCGCATCAAGAACTTCCAGTGGTCGCCTGACGGCGGCCGCATCGCGTTTCAGGCGGAAACACCGCTGAAGCCGGCCATCGAAATCACTGTTCCCGGCGCTCGCGCGGGTGCGGACCTGACCGACGCGCCGATGGTCACCGACCGGCTCAATTACCGGGTGGACCGTCAGGGGTTGAAGACCGGATTCGATCATTTCTTCATCGTGCCGGCCGACGGCGGTACGGCGCGTCAGCTCACCCAGGGCGATTGGGATGCGCGGGCCACGTTTTCCGGCGTACCGGGCGGCGGCTGGGACTTCACCCCGGACGGCCGTGCGATCATCTTCGACGGCGATCTCACCCCCGAGGTGACCGAGCCTTCCGGCGTATCGGGCATTAACCGGCTCGATCTGGCCACCGGCGGCATCACCACGCTGTACGAGGACGGCGGCAATTGGGGCGGACCGGTGGTCAGCCCGGACGGCCGGCGCATCGTGTTTCAGGGCAATCCCGACTCCCCGGTCAATTATCCCGCTCAATCGCTCATGGTGATGGATGCGGACGGGTCGAACGCGTCGGTCCTGCTCGCCGACATGCCGGAAAATGCCGGCAACCCGACCTGGGCGGACAACGGGCGCACGCTTTACTACGCCATGAGCTTCGAGGGCGAGACCCAGCTGCGCACCGTGAATCTCCGCGGCGATGAGCGCATCCTCACCGAAGGCATGCACCGCTTCTCGTTCAGCTCGCTGAGCGATGACGGCGTGGCCGCCGGGGTGTTCTCCTCACCGGACAACACCGGCAATGTCGCCGTGGTGCGCCGTGGCGACGTCACCGTGCTCACCGATCTGAACGCGGACATTCTGGACGGCGTGGAGCTCGGGCGCACTGAAGAAATCTGGTATGACAGCTATGACGGCACACGGGTTCAGGGCTGGATCGTCTATCCGCCCGATTTCGACCCGACCCGGACCTACCCGCTGATCCTCTCCATCCATGGCGGCCCGCATTCCATGTACGGGGTGAACTTCAATTTCCGGTTCCAGCAGTGGGCCGCGGACGACTATGTCGTGCTGTACACCAACCCGCGCGGCTCCACCGGTTACACCCCGGAATTCGCCAACGCCATCGACAACGCCTATCCCGGCCGCGCGGATTACGAGGACCTGATGAGCGGCGTAGACGCGGTGATCGAACGCGGCTTCGTGGATGAGGACAATATGTTCGTCACCGGTTGTTCAGGCGGCGGCGTTCTGACCACCTGGATCGTCACCCAGACCGACCGCTTCGCCGCCGCTGCGGCGCTGTGCCCGGTGACCAACTGGATCAGCTTCACCGGCCAGGCGGACATCTCCACCTGGAGCTTCGAGCGTTTCCGTCCGCACTATTGGGAAGATCCTGATCTGTGGCTGCGTCATTCGCCGATCATGCACGCCCACCAGGTCACGACGCCGACGCTGCTGATGACCGGGGCGCAAGACCTGCGGACGCCCCTCGCACAGGCGGAGGAGTTTTACGCGAATCTGCGCCGGCGCGGCGTTCCGAGCGTGCTGATCTCGATGGTTGGCGAGTACCACGGCACCACGTCCATTCCTTCCAACATGCTGCGCACGCAGCTCTACCTTGATAGCTGGTTCAAGCAGCACGGCACGTTCGCCGACGAGGACGCCCGGGATGAATCGGCCGAGGAGGAGCCCGCACAGGAAAACTAGCGTGGCGCGCGGCCGTGTTCCGGCATTGCCCGGCGACGCGGGTGCGGGAGATCCGCGCCCCCGTCGCCGGCAGTGTCGAAACCGGTCGCTCCCGCCGTCCTTCCCGGTGCTTCAGGGGCGCATGATCGAGAGTCGGAAAGAGTTTGCGCCGCACGGGTAACGCGGCGTGAACCTCACTATGGCATGGTAAGCGCCTCCCTTTCGCAAGGAGCGCCCCGTCCCGTGCTCGATCGCTTCTCTCCGTGGAAAAAAGACGCCGGCCTCCCTCGAGAGGACGCCAAGCCGGATCCGGTCCTGCTTGCCCGTCGCCGCGCCGCCATGTGGGTGGAGTTCAAGCGCCTGCATCTGGGGTTCGGCCAGGCGCTGAACTCCCTCACCTTCGGGCATTCCAGCACGCTGGCGCTGATCAAGCACGCCATGCTGGCCGAGCATGAGCTGCAGAAGCTGCGGGGCGCGACCGAGGCGGGCGGCCCGGATCTGATCCTCGGCGAAGCGATGCGTCAGGCGGCGGGCCGCTGCGAAGGCGTCTATCGCCGGATCAACGCCTCGGCGTTCGACGAAAAGGCGCTGTCCGGGCTCGGGCAGGAGACCGACCCGAACCTGATCGCGCTGATGCTCAATCTGACGACGGCGCCGTTCAAGGTCGCCGACACCGCTGTCGCCGGAGATGTGGAGCGTCAGAAGCTCCAGGATTCCGATCGCGTGAGCCGGTTCACGCCGGAAATCGCGAACCTGCACGCCCGGCTGCGGGAGCATTTCGCCGAGCTCGCCCGGCGCGCCGGGCTGGCCTAGCCGCCGGCTCCCGCACAAGAAAAAGCCCGCCCGGATCGCTCCGGACGGGCTGGTTTGTGTTGGCGCCGGAGCGCCTCAGGCGCCGCCGGGTTTCGGCGACAGACCGCCGGGGGCTTCGTCTTCTTCATCCTCGATGACCGGAACGGCGCCGGAGGGCGGGCTCTTGTCGTCGGATTTGGGCGGCACCGTGGTGTCACGCACCGGCTTTTCGCCCCTGAGCAGCCCCTTGATCTCCTCGCCGGACAGGGTCTCGTATTCGAGCAGGCCCTGGGACAGCGCCTCCCACTGATCGTTGAACTCGGTGAGCACGCGCCGGGCTTCGGCGAGACCGCCTTCGACCAGGGCCTTCACTTCGCTCTCAATCTTGGAGGCGGTGTCGGCGGAGATCTTGCTGGACTGCATGAGCTGCTGGCCCAGGAATACGTCGCCCTGGTCCTCGCCATAGTCCACCGGACCGATGGCTTCGGAGAAGCCCCAGCGGGTGACCATGGCGCGGGCCAGACGGGTGGCCTGCTGAATGTCGCTGGCGGCGCCCGAGGTGACTTTCTCGCGGCCGAACTTCATCTCTTCGGCCACGCGTCCGCCCATCATGATGGCCAGGCGCGAGGTCATCTCCTCATAGGTCATGCTCATCTTGTCGCCCTCGGGCAATTGCATGACCATGCCCAGCGCGCGGCCGCGCGGAATGATGGTCGCCTTGTGCACCGGGTCGGCGGCGGGGACCTTCATGGCCACGATGGCGTGGCCGGCCTCGTGATAGGCGGTAAGCGTCTTTTCTTTCTCGCTCATGACCATGGAGCGGCGCTCCGGGCCCATCATCACCTTGTCCTTGGCGTCCTCGAACTCGGCCATGGCGACCACGCGCTTGTTGCGCCGGGCGGCCATCAGGGCGGCCTCGTTCACCAGGTTGGCGAGATCCGCGCCGGAGAAGCCCGGCGTGCCGCGCGCGATCGTCTTGGGATCCACGTCGTCGGACAGCGGCACGTCGCGCATGTGCACCTTCAGGATCTTTTCGCGGCCGGTGACGTCCGGGTTGGGCACGGTGACCTGACGGTCGAAGCGGCCGGGGCGCAGAAGCGCCGGATCCAGCACGTCAGGCCGGTTGGTGGCGGCGATCAGGATGATGCCTTCATTGGCCTCGAACCCGTCCATCTCCACCAGAAGCTGGTTCAGCGTCTGTTCGCGTTCGTCATTGCCGCCGCCGAGCCCGGCGCCGCGGGACCGGCCCACCGCGTCGATCTCATCGATGAAGATGATGCAGGGCGCGTTCTTCTTCGCCTGCTCGAACATGTCGCGCACCCGGCTGGCGCCGACGCCCACGAACATCTCCACGAAGTCGGAGCCGGAAATGGTGAAGAAAGGCACGCCGGCTTCACCCGCCACCGCGCGCGCGATCAGGGTCTTGCCGGTGCCCGGAGGGCCGACCAGCAGCGCGCCCTTGGGGATCTTGCCGCCCAGGCGCTGGAACTTGGAAGGATCCTTCAGGAACTCCACGACTTCCTGGAGCTCTTCCTTGGCCTCGTCCACGCCGGCGACGTCATCAAAGGTGACCTTGCCCTGCTTTTCCGTCAGCAGCTTGGCCTTGGACTTGCCGAAGCCCATGGCGCCTTTGCCGCCGCCCTGCATCTGGCGCATGAAGAAGATCCACACCCCGATGAGGAGCAGCATCGGGAACCAGCTGATCAGGATGGAGAACAGGCTCATCCCGCCGCTGTCGTCGGGCCGGGCGGTGATCTGCACGTTGTTCTGGCGCAGCGCCGCGGTCACGTTCGCGTCGGTGGGGACCGTGGTGCGGAACGCATTGCCCGCTCCGGTCTCGCCGCTGATGGTGTCGCCCTGGATGGTGACTTCACGCACCTCCCCGGCCTCCACCTGATCCATGAAGCGCGAATAATTGATCTCGTCGCTGGCGGGTGGCTGGGACGGACCCTGGAGCATGTTGAACAGCGCCAGGAGCAGCACCAGCAGAATCGCCCAGACGAGAATGTTGCGCATATTCATAAGGTCGCATCCTTGCTTCGCGCCGGGTGTCGCGCCGGCGGGGTGCGGCCGGGACGGGCCGCCATCGTCGATCGTTCAGACCCCAATATTGGACCGCCTGTCCGATTTCGCCAGTGCGGCGCAGGCGCGCGCCTCAGCGAAAGCGTCATAAAACCACGCCGGAGCCGTCTGCGCCACAAGCCGGGCCGAGATTCGTTCAGCCTGTAACAGGCGCGCCGGGCCCCCATCCTGACCATCCATGCCTGCAAGCAGCGCGCCGGTGGCGGTGTCGAAGGGCAGGGTGGCGCGAAACGGCGCCGGGATGTTCGACAGATCGGCGCCCTCCAGGTCGCGCCTCGCGAGCATCTCGACGCGCGCCGGACCGGTGATCTCGAATCGTCCGTCGAACACGCCGGTCTCTCCGGCGTCGAGGATCGAGACCGGCGCCGGCGACCCGTCCGCCCGTCCGGCCGCGCCGGGATCGCGGCCCAGCACCCCGGCGGCGGTGAGCAGCGCGCCGGCGCCGGTCCAGGGCGCGCTTGCGGCGAGGGCGGCCAGGCCGGCCTGCACAAGGCGCGGCGCCGGCGGCGCCTGCGCGCCGGACACGGCCAGGATCAGGGTCTCAAAGGCGCGCACTGCGCCCGGCGCTTCCGGCGCAAACGCCGCCGGGTCGAGGATCGCCCCGCCCCAGCCGGTGAGGCGGGCGCCCGTCTCGATCCGCGCGCGGGCGGCGGCCCGATCCGCTACGACCGCCCGCCGCGCGGCCTCGCTGCGGGCGAGCAGGGCGCGAGTATGGCTTTGACTTAGCGGCGCGGCCCGCAGACGCACCCGTTCATAGGCGCGGTCTTCGTTGGACGGATCCTCGATCCAGCGAGCGCCACGGACGGCGAGATAGCGCCGCAGCTGGCTGCGCGTCAGCTCCAGGAACGGCCGGGCGATGCTCAGGCCGCGGCCTTCAGGCCAGACCGGGGACGCGTCCAGCGGGCCGGGGCCGGCAAGAGTCGCATCAGGTCCATTGCGCGCGACGCGCATGCGCAGCGTCTCGACCCGGTCGTCCAGCGTGTGGGCGAGGCAGAGCACAGAGGCGCCGTCCTCGCGGCAGGCCTCGGCCAGCAGGCGATGGCGGGCGAGCCGGGCGTGCCCCTGGCCGCTGCGCGGCGCATCCCAGGTGAGGATGCGCGCCCGGGCTCCGGCCCGCTCGGCGGTCTGCGCGGTCGCAGCCGCTTCGTGTGCGCTTTCGGGGCGCAGGCGGTGATCGACGATATAGGCGTTCAGCGCGATATCCGGCGCGGCCTCGCGCAGGGCCAGCAGGAGCGCGGTGGAGTCGCCGCCCCCCGACAGGCCGAGCCCGAGACAAGGGGCCGGGGGCGTCATGCTCAGCTGCAGCCGATGCGCGCGCTTTCACGGCTCGCCTTGCGCCGGGCGTCGGCGCCGGCGTTGGGGAACTCGGCGCCGAACGTGCCCAGCACCTGACAGGCGCGGTCGGTCTCGCCGAGGCCCGCGAGCGAGGCGCCCAGCCGCACCAGCGAGTCGGGGGCCTGGGGCCCGCGGCGGTCGGCGCGCAGTGAGGCGATATAGGCGTCGGCGGCGGCGTCGAGATCGCCGTTCACGAAATGGGTCTCGCCCAGCCAGTACCAGGCCTCGTCCGCGCGCTCATGATCGGAATGATCGGCGGTGAAGGATTCAAACGCCTCGCGCGCACCGGCGAAATCGCCCTCAAGAAGGCGGGTGCGGCCGCGCTGATACAGCGTTTCGGGGTCTTCTTCCCGGTTTGGCGCGGCCAGCTCGGAGGGACCGCCGCTCTGCCGGCTTCCTGAGTCGTCCGCTGTCCGGGCCTGCTCGCCCCGGCCGTCCGGCGAGGGCAGGCGGGGCGCCTGCAGCGGCTGCACCGTGTCGGCGCGGTCCTGGGCGTAGGGATCGTCAGGATTGATCTCGCGGGGTTCCAGAAGCGCGGGGCCGCCGCCGGCGCGCTGGCCGGAGTCCGCGGGCGCGCCGGTTTCAAGAAGGGCGTTCACGGTGCGCTGAAGCTGGTCCATGTCGGCGCGCAGGCGGCGATTTTCGAAGGCCAGGCGTTCGATCTCGCCGGTGAGCACGCGCTGTTCGCGCTCCAGCGCATCCACGCGCTGCATCAGGGTTTCGGCCACCGGGTCGCCCTGAAGGGCGCGGGTCTCGACCTCGGCGAGTCGGGCCTCGGCGGCGTCCAGGCGCGCGGCGAGTTCGCGGCGCGATTGCGCCTCGGCCGGCGCAGCAAGCGCAAAGACCATCGCCAGAACCGGAACGGCGAGCGCGAACAGGCGAAGCATGGCGTATCCCCTACAATTTCGGGCGAGCGGACGATCGACGGTCATGATCCCGGTTCGATTGGCGAAATCAAGGCGGCCGTGGATGCAAACAGCCGCCGCGTCAGATCCTGCGCGCCTACAGGGCGTAGGCCGACTTCCAAGTGGGAGGGCGGAGCGCCATGACCGGTCTCCTTTTCTGGTTCGCTTTCACAATGCGATGTGCCCCGATGCGTTGCGCGATCAAGCCGGAAGGCGCGGATGCGGCGCGCGGCAATGCAGGAGAGACGGAGAGAACGAAACGGGTATGCTGGCGACATGGCGGGCGCGATTCGTATTCTTGGCATCGATCCGGGGCTGAACGTCACGGGGTGGGGCGTGATCGTCCAGGACGGCGCGCGCCTGAGCCTTGTGGGCTACGGCGTCATCAAGGCGCCGCCCAAGGCGCCCATGGCGCAGCGGCTGTGCTTCATCTTCGACGCCGTCGAGCAGCTGCTCGCCGATCACCAGCCCCATGAGGCGGCCGTGGAGGATCAGTTCGTCAGCGCCAATCCCGGAACCGCCCTGAAGCTGGGCCAGGCGCGGGCCGCCGCCATGCTGGCGCCGGCGCGGGCCGGTCTGCCGGTGGGCGAATACGCGCCGCGCCTTGTAAAGAAGGCGGTGGTGGGCACCGGCGCCGCCGAAAAGTCCCAGGTCGCCGCCATGGTCGGCGTGCTGCTGCCCGGCGCGAAGGCCCAGGCCGACGCCGCCGACGCGCTGGCCGTCGCCATCTGTCACGCCAACCATCGAACCGTACGAAAGGTCGCCTCATGATCGGCAAGCTGAAGGGGATCGTCGACTGCGTCGGCGAAGAAGAAGCCGTCATCGACGTGAACGGGGTGGGCTATCTGATCAACGCCGGATCGAAGACGCTCGCCCGGCTGGAGGCGGACGCAGCCGTGACGCTCCACATCGAGACCTATGTGCGCGAGGACCAGTTCAAGCTGTTCGGCTTCCTGTCGGAGTCCGACCGGGCCTGGTTCGTCCGCCTGCAATCGGTTCAGGGGGTGGGCGCGCGGCACGCCCTGTCCATGCTGGACGTGGTCAGCGCCGCCGAGATCGAAACCGCCGCGGCGCTGGGCGACAGCTCCACTTTCGAGCGCGCCAAGGGCGTTGGAAAGAAACTCGCCCAGAGGATCGCCACGGAGCTCAAGGACAAGGCGCCGCCGTCGGGCCGTACGCTCGGCGCCGGCGCAGCCGGGCTGAACGCGGCGCTGGGGACCCCGGCGGCCGGCGCGGGCGAACCCATGAGCGGCGCTCGCGAAGCGGCGGTCTCCGCGCTGATCAATCTGGGCTATGGCGAAAACGACGCCCGCCGCGCCGTGGCGCAGGTCAGCCGCGAGCTTGGCGGCGACGCCGGCGAAGGCGCGCTGATCAAGGGCGCGCTGAAGGAGCTGGCGCGGTGAGCTCCGAGCACGTCTTTTCCTGTCATTCCGGCCAAGCCCGCCGGGCGGGCGCAGAGCCGGGACCTCAGGCCTGGCCGGTTCGGCGCGGCGATCCGTTCCGTCTGAGGTCCCGGATCGGCTTCGCCGTCCGGGATGACAAGACGGAGCGATCATGGGAAGGCGCCGCCCCATGAACGATCCCGACCGCATCATCACGTCTGAAGAGACCGCCGGCGACGGGCGCGACAAGGCGCTGCGGCCGCTGAGCTTCGAGGATTTCGTCGGTCAGAAGACGGCGATCACAAACCTTGAGGTCTTCGTGAAGGCCGCCGGCCGCCGGGGCGAGGCGCTGGACCATGTGCTGCTCTCGGGCCCGCCGGGGCTGGGCAAGACCACGCTGGCTCAGATCGTCGCCAAGGAGCTGGGCGTGAATTTTCGCGCCACCTCCGGGCCGGTGATCGCCAAGGCCGGCGATCTCGCCGCCATCCTCACCAATCTGGAGGAGCGCGACGTCCTGTTCATCGACGAGATCCACCGCCTGCTGCCGGTGGTGGAGGAGATTCTCTATCCGGCCATGGAGGATTTCTGCCTGGACCTCGTGATCGGGGAGGGGCCCAGCGCGCGCACCGTGCGCATTGATCTGCCGCCCTTTACTCTCATCGGCGCAACGACGCGGGCCGGGCTGCTGGCCACGCCGCTGCGCGACCGCTTCGGCGTGCCGGTGCGGCTGGAATTCTATTCCACCGAGGAACTGGCCAGCATCGTGGCGCGCGGCGCCCGCAAGCTCCACGTCGCCATGAGCGAGGACGGCGCCCTGGAGATCGCCAAGCGCGCCCGGGGCACGCCGCGCGTGGCCGGGCGGCTCTTGCGCCGGGTGCGCGATTTCACCGAAGCCGACGGGACAGAAATCATCGACCGGGCGGCCGCCGACAAGGCGCTGAAACGGCTTGAGGTGGACGAGATCGGGCTGGACAGCCTGGACCGGCGTTATCTGAAGATTTTGATAGAGGCGTTCAATGGCGGTCCGGCCGGGCTGGACACGCTGGCGGCCGCCTGCGCCGAGGCCCGCGACGCGCTGGAGGACGTGGTAGAGCCCTTCCTGATCCAGCAGGGCTTCATCCAGCGCACGCCGAGAGGGCGTGTGGCGGCCGCCCGCGCCTGGACCCATATGGGATTTCAGGCCCCGCGCAGCGCGGGCGACGGCGATCTGTTCGAGTAGGCCCGCGTGGGCCGCCCGCAGGTTCTGGCCGGGCGGGTTCTAGTCTTCGCGCCAGGAACGCGACTGGATCAGCGCCTCGGTCGCCTCGACAATCGATTCAAGATCATCCTGAGGAACCCGCTCTCCAAGCAGCGGCGGCGGCGCGAGCAGGCTGACCCCGCCGATGGGCTGGACCATGGCGATCCGCACGTCCGTCGCTCCGGCGGACCGAATCTGAAACACGCCGCTTTGGACGGTGAGAACGCCCGGCGCCGGTGCGAAAAACGTGTCCGAAAGCACTTCGACTCCGGACCGTTGCTCCAGCGTGAACACGGCGGCTCGCCGACCGTCCTCATCAAGGGCCAATCCGTCATAGATCAGGGCGTACTCGACGGGCTCCGCGCCCTCCTCGATGACGGACCGCATGCGGGTCCGGGCCGGCGCGCAGCGCTGGGTGTCGTACGCCGCCGCAACGCACAGCGTTCCGTCCTCGACGGGCCTGTAGAGCGCGGCCGGCGCATCCGCGAACCGCCCCGCCCTCACCGAGGGCTCGCCGACGCAGCCGTCTCCCGGTTCGAAAAAATAGCCCTCGGCGCCGATCCCGGTCGCGGTATAGGTTCCCGGCTCGACGACGTAGTTTCCGATGGAGACGGGAGCGTCCACCACCAGCTCCCATTCGTAGGGTGCGACAGTCTGAGTGTAGAGCGTTTCACCCAGTATTCCGGAAATCACCTCGTTCGGGGCCGTTTGCGCAAGAGCGGCCGGCGTCGGGCGCAGAGGCTTGCTGGCGGCGACGCAGCCGGACACCGCAAGGGCGGTCGCCAGAGTCAGGACAAGCGACGAGAATTTCACGGTCATGAGCGGTGTCCGGTTCCAAGGCGGGAGGTCGGGACCGTAGGCCAAGGCGCGCCGCTTGAAAATAGCGCGGTGACGCCCGGCCCGCCGCGCGCGGGGGGTTCCGGGCGCGGCGCTGCTGGGTTACATCCCCGAGCGCCATGACCCTGACCCGCCGCGACCCTGAAACTCCCGCCTCCGGCGCCTGGTCCGGCGGCGTCCACCGTCTTCCCGTGCGCGTGTACTATGAGGATACGGACTTCACCGGCGTTGTGTACTACGCCAATTACCTGAAATTTCTGGAGCGCGGGCGGACGGACGCGCTTCGAAGCGCCGGGGTGCGCCACGAGGACCTGCTGCGCCTCGACCCGCCTTTGGGCTTTGCGGTGCGTCGGATCGAGGCCGAGTATCTCAAGCCCGCCCGCATCGATGACGCGCTGACGATCGAAACCCGCTTCAGCGCAGCCCGGGGCGCCCGCCTGTCGGTGGTGCAGCGCGTGCTGAGCGGCGATGCGGTTCTGCTCACTGCGGCGGTGGACGCCGCCTGCATCGACCTGAAAGGCCGGCCGAAACGCCTGCCGAAGGCGGTCGCCGACGCCATCGCCGGAATGTCGAAACCCGCCTGACCACACCAAGGGGCGCCGCCGCCACTGACATAAGCGGGCTCGTCCTCAAAAATCCGCCGCAATCCTCCCGCTTTTTCGAAAAGCCGGCGACATCGGTCGGGGAATGCTTGGCGCGGCGCTTGCGTCTCGCTACACCTCCGCACCGAAACACATCATGTTTGCGCCGCAAGCGCAGCCTTAGCAGGGGTTAGACCGATCATCATGGAAAGCGTCGCTGTGGACCTGGCCAGCCCGAGCCAGGAACTGACCATCGTCTACCTCTTCATGCGCGCCGACATCGTGGTGAAGCTGGTGATGGCGATCCTCGTCTTCATGTCGGTGTGGTCCTGGGCGATCGCCATCGAGAAGGCGATGCAGCTCAGCAAGCACCACGGCAAGGCCAAGACCTTCGAGCGCGAGTTCTGGTCGGGAACCTCGCTGGACGAGCTGGCCAAGAAATACGGACGCGACGCGAACAGTCCCTTCGGGCGCGTGCTCGCTGCGGCGATGCGCGACTGGGACAGCTTCGCCGTCGCCAAATCGGGCGGCGCCGAGGCCAATCGTGAATTGTCCAAGATGGAGAACGGGCTCGGCGTGCTGGCGATCATCGGGTCGGCCGCGCCCTTCATCGGCCTGTTCGGCACGGTGTGGGGGATCATGAACTCCTTCCGCGCCATCGCCGCCACCGACAACACCTCCCTGGCCGTCGTGGCGCCGGGCATCGCCGAGGCGCTGTTCGCCACGGCGCTGGGCCTGCTGGCGGCGATCCCGGCGGTGATCTTCTTCAACGCCCTGTCCTCCAACCTGTCGAAATACGCCTCCAAGCTGGAAGGTTTCGTGGACGATCTCGCCGCCATGGCCGGACGGGAGGGCTAGATGGCCGGTGGAATCGACACCAGTTCGGGCACATCCAACGGCCGCCGCCGGTTCAAGCCGGCCGCCGAGATCAACGTCACGCCCTTCGTGGACGTGATGCTTGTGCTGCTCATCGTGTTCATGGTCTCCGCGCCGCTCCTCACCGTCGGGGTCGAGGTGGATCTGCCCGACACCGAGGCGCGCGCCATGACCACAAGCGAGGAGCCGCTGGCGATCACCATCCAGGCCGACGGGACGCTCTATCTGATGGAGACGCCCATCGCCTACGAGGAGTTGGGGACGCGCCTGCGGGCGATTTCCGGCGCCGGATCCCAGGCGCGCGTCTATATCCGCGCCGATGACGGAGTGCCCTATGGCGAGGTGATGCGGGTGATGGCGCGCGTGTCGTCGGAAGGCTACGCCAATATCGGCCTCGTCACCGACCCGGTTTCTGAATAGGGAGGAGGCCGGCGAATGCGCCAGGCCCTCGGTTTCATCCTCTCGGCGGGATTGCACGCGGGGCTCGTCGCCTCGGCGCTGATCTATTTTCCCGCCGCATCGCGGTTCGCCGAAGACATCAATGTCGTGCCGGTGGAGCTGGTCATGCTCGCCGACAATACGAATGTGCGCGCCGCCCGGCCAGAGCCGGAACCCGAGCCGGAACCCGTGGACGAGGAGCCGGTGGACACCGCGCCCGAGCCTGAAACCACGCCCGAGCCGGAGCCCGTCCAGCCGGACGCCGAGCCGGAAATCGTGCCGCCCGAACCGGAACCCGAGCCGGAACCCGAGCCCGAGCCGGTCCAGCCCGAACCGGAACCCGAACCCGTGCGCCCCGAGCCGGAGCCCGAGCCGGAACCCCGGGGCCTCGATCTCGACGGCTTGTCCAGCCTGGTGGACCGGTCGCGCGAGCAGCGTCCCGCAGGCGAGCAGGCCGACCAGGCGCGCGAGCGGTCCGGCGCCGGAACCGCCATGACGGCGACGCTGCAGGCCATGGCCGCCGGCCAGATCCAGCGCTGCACGCGGTCCAACGCCGACGCGCCCCGCGACATGGACCTGGCGGTGGTGGTGGAGGTGCGTCTTGAACGCAACGGCGCGCTCGCAGAGCCGCCGCGGCTGATGAATGCCGCCCGGATCGCGAACTCCCCCAACCCCTTCCTGCGGGTCGCCGGCGAGCGGGCCCTGCGCGCGGTGATCGACTGTGCGCCCTATGACCTTCCGGCCGCCAACTACGCCGAGTGGCGCCTTCTTGAGGTCAATGTTGATACGCAACGTGGCCGCTGACTTGCATCCCATTCCGTCCGCCGACCGTGCAGCTGGAGACCCGATGATGACCGCCCTTCCCATTCGCCGTTTCGCACAGGCGATCGCCGTGCTGCTGGCCGCAGCCGCGCTCGCCGCGCCGGCGCTCGCCCAGAGCCCGCTTCGCGTCGACGTGACCGAGGGCCATCTCGATCCCATGCCCGTCGCGATCACGGATTTTTCCGGCGAGAGCGGACGGGCCGAGGTCGCAGGCGAGGACATCTCCCGCGTGGTCACGAGCAATCTGCGCAATTCGGGCCTGTTCGCCCCGGTGGATCCTGACGCCTTCATCGAGGAGATCGAGGACATCGACCTGCGCCCGCGCTTCGGCGACTGGCGGGTGATCGACGCCTCCGCGCTGCTGGTGGGTCAGGTGACGATGGAGGGCGAGGAGCGCATGACGGTGGCCTTCCGGCTGTGGGACACCGCCACCGAGCAGCAGATGCTGGGCCTGCAATTCGTCACCACGCCGGACAATTGGCGGCGCATCGCCCACAAAGTCTCCGACGCGGTCTATGAGCGGCTCACCGGCGAGGAGGGCTATTTCGACACAAGGATCATCTATGTGTCCGAGGGCTACGGCCCCGACAACGAGCCGATCCGGCGCCTGGCGGTGATGGATCAGGACGGCGCCAATCCGTCCTTCCTGACGAGCCGCGACTACATGGCCCTTTTGCCCAACTACGCGCCCAACGCCCAGCAGATCACCTATGTCAGCTTCCGCGACGGCCAGGCCACCAGCTTTCTCTACGATCTGGAGACCGGCCGCCAGGAGGCCCTGTTCGATTCCGGGCCCGGCCTCGCCGAAGGCGGCCAGTCGCTGTCGGCGCGCTTCCATCCCAATGGCCGCGAGCTGGTGGTCAGCGCCGAGCGGCGCGGCGGCCATGACGTGTTCAAGTTCGATCTGCGCATGCGCACCCTGCGCCAGCTCACCAGTCATCCCGCCGACGACATGGAGCCTTCCTATTCGCCCGACGGCGAGCGCGTGGTCTATTCCTCGTCCCGGTCGGGCCAGTCCCAGCTCTATGTCATGAACGCCGACGGCTCCGACCCGGTGCGCATCAGCTTCGGCGAAGGCCGCTACACCACGCCGGTCTGGTCGCCGCGCGGCGATCTCGTGGCGTTCACCAAGCAGCACCAGGGACGCTTCATGCTGGGCGTGATCGACTCCGACGGCTCCGGCGAGGAGCGGATTTTGTACGAAGGCTTCTTCGTGGACACGCCGGCCTGGTCGCCCAATGGCCGGGTGCTCCTGTTCACGCGCGGCGACGGCGATCCGGGCGGCACCGAATATTCCATCTGGAGCGTGGACCTCGCCGGCTTCAACCTGCGCCGCCTGCCCACCCAGGGCGCCGCCTCGGACCCCGCCTGGTCTCCCTTGATCGATTGAAGGAAAAGAGTATACGTTTTTGCTTGATTGCGCTGAAGAGGGGCGGCGCTGTCGCCAATTAAGGGCTGCTTAAGGAACACCAGCGTCACAAGACGCGAAACGGCCGGCGGGGCGGGAAATCCCGACGGCGTGTAAGAGGGACGACCTGTCATGAAGCGTTTTGTTTTCGCCGCCGTCGCCGGCTTGGCCTTGTTCGCCAGCGCCTGCGCCAGCCAGCCTGATCCCATCGTTCAGCCCGAGCCTGAGCCCGAGCAGGACCGTGTCGTTCAGGACACCTCCCCCGCTGATCAGGCTCCGACGCCGGGCTCGGTCGAAGACTTCGAAGTCACCGCGGGCGACCGCGTGTTCTACGGGTACGACCAGGCGACGCTGACCAGCGAAGCGCGGGAAACCCTGCGCCGTCAGGCGGCCTGGCTCGCCAGCTATCCGTCCACCACCGTGCTGCTCGCCGGAAACGCCGACGAGCGCGGCACCCGCGAGTACAACCTGGCGCTCGGCGCGCGCCGCGCCAACGCCGCGCGCGACTTCCTGGTCAGCCAGGGCGTCGATCCGGCCCGCGTCCAGACCGTGTCCTACGGCAAGGAGCGTCCGGTGTGCCGCGAGTCCACCGAGCGCTGCTGGTCTCTGAACCGGAACGCCACCACGGTGATCCAGTCCGGCTCGACGTCGTAAGTCACCGGCCCGGCCTGTAATGAAAAGAACGCCCGCAGGTCCTGCCTGCGGGCGTTTTTTGGTTCTCCCGCCGCGGCGAAAGCCTCACCACCAGGTTTCCAGCTGAACTCCTGCGCTCACGGCGCGGGTGGCGTCCGAATAGGCCGGCCCGGCCACCGCCCCTGCGAAGCTGTCCGACCACCAGGCGCCGGTGACGAAGACCCTGAATCTCGGCCGGTCAAAATAGCCGCGGCCCTGGCGCCAGGCGAGGGCGGCGGTGGTCTTCACCAGCTCCCCGTCCGGGCCGGTGGAGTGGGTGACGTGATCGACGCCGGCCTCGGCCGTCACCGCCCAGTGGTCTGTGACATGATAGATCGATCAACACCGAAACGGTCTCCGGTGACCCAGCCCCGTGAATTCCGGCCATTGAATGGTAGAGTCCATCGAGGAGAGGATGGACCATGCGAAAGAGCCGTTATTCGGAAGAGCAGATTATCGGCATGCTGCGCGAGCACGACGCCGGTGTG
>Ga0208112_100226_pt1 | contig 77276 bp, 68 predicted proteins | sample HotLakConsoUCCLE_FD_184736 | JGI IMG/M metagenome (GOLD analysis project Ga0208112, IMG submission 184736) | Hypersaline microbial mat communities from Hot Lake, Washington, USA - Hot Lake Consortium UCC-LE (SPAdes) (version 2) ...
TATCGGCCTTTTCTTCGGATTTTAATCATTGCAGGACCCCCAAGTAAGTCGGCCTTGCACAGCCACGTCAAACCTTGCAATGCCCCAAGCGAAACACATTGTCTTCTCCCAACTCTTTACACCCATGGTAATGCTTATAAGCCGGATCGAGCAATCGTGCGGTGCCATCAACTTCCACCTCAATCCAAACGCGAACGGGGTTGAAATTCGAGCCAGTCGGATTGAAATTGGGGTTCCCTGTCCAGTTCAAAATCCTTTTCACACCATTGCTATTTGTGGCGGGCAACCATGAAAGCATATCCATATCATTCGCAGCATTAAGCGGAATAGTCATGGTTCCATAGTGATAAATCGGTGTATAGCCGCTTTCTACAAGCAAAGCCGCCAGCAACGCGCACTGATCAAAATCGTTGCCGCTCTTCTCGATTAGACAGAGTGCCGCGCCTTTGGTTAGGCCGTAGTAAGGAATGTGCTCAATTTCGTTTCGCACATAATTTTTCTCACGCGGCTGGAACTCAGCCCGACTTGCTCGGCAATGTCCGCAGAGGAACCCACAAGCCCAGCATTCAAGGCCCTTGACCAGTTTTCACTCAGGTGAACCAGGTGCCGCCTTTCAGGACATTCGAGCCAAAGCTCGGACTCCCTCGGGATTTCGACCCAGTTTTTCCGTAACGGATAGACAGAAAAATATCCTTGCTGCCAAGAGTCCCGAATGACACCAATATAGCAAGGCAAGGCCGTTAAGGTTCGCATTCTCTTACCACGCGCCCCGCTCCTTTGCGCAGCAAAGCAATCCGTCCGGCGCAGCCGGAGCAAGGGATGAGAGCCAGTCCGAAGGACGGGTTCGACGAGCGAAGCGAGAAGGGGCGTCCGCAGGACGATCGCGCAGCGATCCGGCGAAAGCCGGACCAATCCCTCTCTCCGGAGTGCGGCGAAGCGCGGAGTGCGAAGCCGTATCCGCTCCTTTGCGCAGCAGGCGCGTCTAGCCTTCTGGGCTGAAGCTTCCGTTGTAGCCGGGCTGGTAGAGAGGCAGCCCGAGCAGCCGCGCCATCGCATCAAAGTGCCGATCCACGGCATAGACGCGGCAGCCTTGGCGAAGTGCCAAGGTGCCGATAATGACATCGTTCCACGGCAGGGTGGTTCCGGCAGCGCGGAGGGTGGCGTAGTGGCCGGCTGCCTCGCGCCAGATTTTCTGGTCGTTGCTCAGGTAGGGGAGGATATCGAAACGGCTCTGGATACGCGGACGCTCGTGAATGCGGGCGCTGCCGAGAAATTCCATCTCGACGGGGCCGCAGAGGGTCGCTTCGAGCTGCTCGATGAGCGCCTTCATCGCCAGTTTCACGAGGGGATCGCCGTCCCGTCGGAAAAACTCGATCCAAGCGCTCGTGTCGACCAAAACCATGCGGTCTTTTCCTACTTTCAGTTGCTTTGACCGCGCGGCTACGGCGGTCCGAACTAACGGTCCGATTGTTCGATCTCGTCGTTGGTCAGCGGGTAGTCTTCGAATTCACCGTCCATCACCATAGTGGCGAATTCCTTGGCCATCTCGCGCCGCAGGTACTCGGACGCGGCCTTCGCGACCGCCGGACCTTTCTTCGGTATTCCCGTCGCCAACATCACCTTCTTGAGTGTCGCCTCATCCATTTCCACGCTGAATTTCATCCTCTTAAAATCATTTTTTTTCTGATATTTGCAATTTAAAAATCAGATTTATTGGCTTGTCGGGTTGTGGCTTCGGGGGGACTTTGGCTTGGCAAAGGCGGATGGTTGGGGGGGCGTCTGACGATAAAGGGGGCCCGGAAAGGGTCCTCGCAATGGAAACCGCCCTTCGCGATCGGCCCGTGGCGCCCGCAGAGATGGTCGCGATCGGAGCTGAGGACGGCCAAAGTATTTTCGCGCTGGCCGCTTTCCTTGAGACAGTCGAGCGGCTTGCCCGCGTGATGGTCCGGCATGCTCGCCATGCCGTTGCAGACCGGGATGTTTTGGGCCGTCAGGTCGCGGTCGTGTGGGCGGCCGTGGTAGCCGCGATTGGCCCGGCCGCCCTCGGCCAGGTCGGAGAAGACGGGCCGGGCCTTTTGGGTCTTCCGGGAAGCGGGCGGCTAAGCGCTCACTCAAGGAACCAGTCGAGCGCTTCCTTAAACTGGCTCCGGTCGACCGAATGTCCGCCCGCGTAGGTTTCGCTTCGGACCTCCAGGCCGACCGCATCAGCGCCGTCTTCGACGATCTCCCGGTAGCGGTCCGAGACCAGTCGATCCGAATCGCCGGAGCTGATGTAGGCCTTCTTGTTCCGAAAGCTTCGCTTGGACACGGAAAGGTCCTCGATCGCGAAATCAAACAGCGCCTCGTTGCAGCCGCCGAGCCAAAAGCCCCTGAAGTCGACCCCGTCCAACTCGGCCATGAGCCCGCCCATCCACTGGCTGATCTTCGCTCCGCCGGAAAATCCTCCCGTGGCCACCGGCCATTCCTCCGAGCCTTCGTATTTCTCGTGCAGGCGTTCGAAAAATTCCTTGATGCCCGCGTAGAAGACGGCGTTCGACCAAGTCGCCTTCGGGTCGGGGCTGCCCTCCACGCTGACCAGCATCCATCCCTTCGCCCGGCAATCGTCCCAGTAGCGTTTCGCTCCGTTCACGTTGCTCTTCGAATCGCTCGTAGTCCACTGGACGAATATGGGGCAGCCGACGGCGGGATCGAAATCGTCGGGCAGGCCGATCGCGACGGAGATGCGTTCCAGATCGTGTTCCTTCGCCATCTCGCGAAGCCACGTGCCCGAGTACTTGGAGACGAAGGAATCGTCCCAGCCCGATCCTCCGCGGGCGGCGAGCCTGCGGTTTTCTTTCGACAATGGATGCGTCAAGACGACGAAGCGCCCCTTCACCAAATCCTGCCCCATGAACCGGAGGGCCTCCTTGGCGGCGGCCGCTTCCATTCGTTCGGCTTCCTCTTTGGCGTGGGCTTGATCTTCCGGGGAAAGCGATTCCAAGGGCACGTCGTAGCGCTTCCCGTTCATTCGAAGGCCTACCTTGCCATCCTTCAGTTCGATGAAATCCGCCTCGATGCTCCGTCCCTCCTGGTTCGTCCAGGTGCGGGATTCGAGGAGGCCGGACGGCGCAAGCAGGCCGCAGAACGCCGAGATCAGGAGAGCGATGGAGAGCCGGGGCAACGGATTCATGGCTTGATGCGTGGGAGGGTTCTGCGGGTCTTCGACCCGTTCCAAGGGGCGGCGATTCGAGCGAAGCGGCGAAGGGTGGCTGATCGGGCGCCCGTTTGTCGCGGAGCAAAGAGCGTGGAAGCCCTGAAGGCAAGCCCGCATTGCGACAGCCGGACGAAGCGGGCGGAAGCATTCGACTGCCAGCCCCGGGGAAATCCGTCGGCGATACTTCCTAAGCGCGTGCGATCGATACGCTTCTAACAAATACCGGAGCGCCCGCTCAGGCTTCTTCGCCTTGGCGTTCGCGGGCAATCAGCATGTAGATGCCGGGCAGAAAGAGCAGGGTCAACAGCGAGCCGATGGCCATGCCGCCGACGATCACGAGGCCGATCGAGTTGCGGGCCTCGGCGCCCGCGCCGGTCACGAGGACGAGCGGGAAGTGGCCGGCCACGGTGGCGACGGAGGTCATCAGGACCGGGCGGAGGCGGATCTTGGAGGCTTCGGTGATGGCTTCGAGCTTGGCCTTGCCTTCGAGCTGGAGCTTGTTGGCGAATTCGACGATCAGGATGCCGTTCTTCGCGACCAAGCCGATCAGGGTGACGAGTCCGACCTGCGAGTAGATGTTCAGCGTGGTGGTCATGCCGTTGGTCCAGAAGGGCACGCCCGGTGCGTTGATCTGCATGGAGGTGAAGATGAGCGCGCCGAACATGGCCAGCGGGACGGAGCCGAGCAGGATGATAAAGGGATCGCGGAAGCTGTTGAACTGGGCGGCGAGCACGAGGAAGATCAGCACGATGGCGAGTCCGAAGGCGGGCAGGAAAGTGTTGCCCTCCTTGCGGAGCTGGCGCGCCTCGCCGGAGTAGTCGTAGCGGTAGCCTTCGGGCAGGAGCTTGTCGGCCTCCTCTTCGAGGAAGCCGAGGGCCTGGTCCAGCGGGCGGATGGGCACGCCGCTGAGCTTGACCGCGTTGAACTGCTGGAAGCGGTTCAGGGAGCGCGGTTCGGCGCTGTACTCGATCTCGGAGACTGTGCTCAGGGGAATCAGCCGCCCGTCGGGACCGCTGATGTGGATGTCCTGGAGTTGGTCCGGGTTGAGACGGTTTTCGCGCTCGATTTGCGGGATCACTTTGTAGCTGCGGCCGCCGATGTTGAAGCGGTTGACGTAGGCCCCGCCGACCATTGCGCCGAGGTCGGCGCCGACCTGGCGCAGGTCCAGCCCGAGCGCCCCCACGAGGTCGCGGTCCACCTCGAAGCGGGCCTGCGGCTGGTCGATCTTGGTGTCGATGATGGGCGGAAAGGCGAACATCCCGCTGGCGGCCGCCTTCTGCTGCAGCTGTTCGGCGAATTCGAGGATCTGTTCCGGCTCCGAGGTGGAGAGGATCAGGAAATTGAGCGGGAAGTTCTCCGCGCCGCCCGGAAGGGGGTCCGGGGTGGTCACGAACATGTTGATGCCGGAGAGCTCGTTGAGGCCTTGCTGGGCGAGGGGCACGATCTCGAAAGCGGTGCGCTCGCGCTGGCCCCAGGGCGCCAGGACCGCGCCGCTGAATCCGCCCTCCGGGCGGGTGATCTGGAAGGTGTAGCGGGTTTCCGGGAAGCTGAAGTAGATCTCGTTGGCGCGCTTGGCGTAGCGGGCGTTCTCCTCGACCGTCTGGTTGGCCGGGGCGTCGACGATGCCGAAGACCACGCCTTGGTCCTCTTTCGGCGCGAGCTCTTTGGAGGAGATCACGAACATCGGCAGGCAGGCGAGGGTGAGGACGCCCCAGGCGAAGTAGATGACCCCGCGCGACCGGAGCGAAACGGTCAGCACCCGTCCGTAGAGTTCCCGCAGGCGGGCGAAGCCGCCGTTGATCAACTTGGCCAGGCCCCGGTGCTCGCCGGAGGTGATGACCTTCGAGGAAAGCATCGGGCTGAGGGTGAGCGCGACGATCGAGGAGACGATGACCGCACCGCTGAGGGTGAGGGCGAATTCCCGGAAAAGCGATCCGGTCAGACCGCCCTGGAAGGCGATCGGCAAATAGACCGCCACCAGCACGAGGGTGGTCGCGATGACCGGACCGATCAGCTCGCGCACGCCGAGCATGGCCGCCTTGACGGGCTCCATGCCCTCCTCGAGGTGCCGCTCGATGTTCTCCACCACGATGATGGCGTCGTCCACCACGAGGCCGACGGAGAGGACGATGGCCAGCAGCGTCAGCAGGTTGATCGTGAAGCCGAAAATCTGCATCAGGAAGACGGCCCCGATCAATGAAATCGGAATCGCCAGGACCGGCACGAGGACGGTGCGGATGCGGCCCATGAAGAGGAAAATGACGAGCATCACGATCAGGAGCGTTTCGGTCAGGGTCGTGACCACTTCGCCGATCGACTCTTCGATGTAGACCGTGGAGTCGTAGCCGATGGCGGTATCCAGTCCGGTGGGGAGCTCCTTGCGGATGGATTCGAGTTCCCGGCGGACCTCGCGGATCACGTCGACCGTGTTCGCGTTGGGCAGGACCTGCATGCCCATGAACACGGCCCGTTCGCCGGAGAAACGGACCTCCGTGTCGTAGTCTTCGCCCCCGAGCTCGACGGTGGCGATGTCGCGCAGGCGGACGAGCGTCGCGCCGTTGTTGAGAATGGTCAGTTGCTCGAAGTCCTCGACCGTGTTGAGGTCGGTGTTGGTGGTCAGGTTGACCGTGACGAGGTTGCCCTTGGTGCGACCGACCGCCGCGAGGTAGTTGTTGGCGGCCAGGGCGGTGCGCACGGCGGTGGCGGTCACGCCCAGCGAGGCCATCCGCTCGGGATCGAGCCAGATGCGCATCGCGAAGGTCCGTCCGCCGAGTATTTCCGCCTCCTGCACTCCGGGCACCGAGGTCAGACGCGGCTGGACCACGCGGACGAGGTAATCGGTAATCTCGTTGGCCTCGAGGATGTCGGAGCTGAAGGAGATGTAGGCGGCGGCGCGGGCGGAGTCGGCCGACTCGATGTTGATGGTCGGCACCTCCGCCTCGGGCGGCAGGTCGCCGCGCACTTGGTCGACCTTCGAGCTGACCTCGGCGAGGGCCTTGGTCGAATCGTAGTCGAGCTCGAGACGGGCGGTGATCGTCGAAAGCCCCTGGGTGCTCGACGAACTGACGTAGTCGATCCCGTCCGCCGTCGCGATGGCCTTTTCCAACGGGGTGGTGATGAAGCCGCGAACCAGTTCCGCATCGGCTCCGACGTAGACCGTGCTGACGGTGATGGAGGCGTTCTCGCTTGCCGGGTACTGGCGGACGGTGAGCGTCTTGATGGCCTGGAGTCCGGCGATCACGATCACCAGCGTGACCACGATCGAAAGCACGGGACGCTTGATGAAGATGTCGGTGAAGGCGCTTGGCATGGTGGAGTGGGAGAGCGGGGTGGGCAAGCCGGGGAGCTCTCGCTCAGGAGTTGTCGACCTCCGGATTCAGCCGGGGCTCGGGGGCGAGCTCGTTGTCGATCTGGATACGGTCGCCGTTCCTCAGCTTGAAGGCGCCGGCCGAGACGATCCGTTCGCCGGGCTCGAGGCCTTGAGTGACGCTCACGAAATCGCCGCGGGTCCGTCCGATGCGGATGAACTTCTGGCGGGCCACGAGGGCGGACTCGCCGCCGTCTTCATCCGCCTCGCTCTCGACCACGAAGACCGAGTTCCCATAGGGGGCGTAGATGATCGCGGTGCTGGGGATGAGCAGGACCTCCTCTTCGGCCTCGGTCACGAGTTGGACATCGACGAAGAGTCCCGAGCGGAGCCGGCCGTCCGGGTTGTCGATCGTGCCCTGGAGGGCGACGGTGCGGGTGGTCGGATCGACTTCCGGACTGATCGCGGTCAACTCGCCGACAAAAACCTGCTCCAGGTAGGCGTCGCTGCGGGCCTCCACCCGCATTCCGTCGGTAAGGAGCGAGAGGGACTTCTGGGGCAGCGAGAAATTCACATAGACCTGCTCGTCGGCTTGGAGGCTGACGATGGGGGCGCCCACCGAGACGAACTGCCCGAGGTTGATCCGGCGGATGCCGACCCGCCCGTCGAAGGGCGCTTTGATCGTCTTTCGGTCGATGATGGCCTTGAGGTTCTCGATTTCGGCCTCGGCGCGTTCGAGATCGGCGATCGCGCGATCCAGCTCCGACTGCGGCACGTTGCCGGATTCACGGAGAGAGCGGGCGCGTTCGAATTCGGTCCGGGCGAGGCGGGCGGTGGCCTCGGCGGCGCGGCGCTGGGCTTTCTCCACGTCGACGTCGAGTTGCACGAGCAGTTGGCCCGCCTCGACCTCGCTGCCGTTTTCGAAGGCGATCTCGTCCACGATGCCGGACGCTTCCGTCTCGATCACGATGCCGCGCACCGGTTCGATCGTGCCGACGGCGCGGAGCCGGGTTTCCCAGACGCCCTGCTTCGGCGTGGTGACCGAAACGGTGGCCGGAGGCGGTCCGCCGCTTTCGCCCTGCGCGCCCATCGCGGCAAACTGCGAGAGCTTGGTCAGGACTAGCCCGGTCAGGATCAGGCCCAGAACGACCAAGACGGAGATGATGAAGACGATCTTTTTACCCATGGAAGCCGGTCCTCCCCGGACCTTGGTTGCGAAAGGCCCGATACTCAGCGGGCAATCTCAGAGAAGACAAACACTTGTTTGAATATTTTTCGGAAATCTCCCCCGGACGAAGCGACATCCCCGGAGGACGGTGGTCCCGGATCGGCCGACTTGTTCCGGAGGGCGATCCTCCCGGATCGCCCCGGCTTCGTCGAGAAGCCGGTCCCGGCGGCGGCTGGTGGGACCGAACGGTCCGAGGGGTAGGGCGTCCCTTGCAAGTTCGTTCCGTCGCGGGGGACGCGGTGCGGCCTTGCGGGCGCGCGGGTCCTCGGCCTTCCGTCGCCTGGACGGCGACGGGGCGAACTGGGAAGTTCGCCCTCCGGTGGATGTTCGGGAAGCGGGGGCGGCGGCCGTCTTGGATCGGCCGGCTTCGTCGAGAAGCCGGTCCCGGCGGTGCCCGGTGGGACCGAACGGTCCGAGGGGTAGGGCGTCCCTTGCGGGTTCGTTCCGTCGCGGGGGACGCGGTGCGGCCTTGCGGGCGCGCGGGTCCTCGGCGTTCCGTCGCCTGGACGGCGACGGGGCGAACTGGGAAGTTCGCCCTCCGTTGGATGTTCGGGGAGCGGGGCCGGCGGTGGTCCCGGATCGGCCGGCTTGTTCCGGAGGGCGATCCTCCCGGATCGCCCCGGCTTCGTCGAGAAGCCGGTCCCGGCGGTGCCCGGTGGGACCGAACGGTCCGAGGGGCGGGTCGTCCCCTTGCGGGTTCGTTCCGTCGCGGGGTCTGCGGTGCGGCCTTGCGGGTGCGCGGGTCCTCGGCGTTCCGTCGCCTGGACGGCGACGGGGCGAACTGGGAAGTTCGCCCTCCGGCGGGGCCCTCCGGTGGGCCCTCCTATGAGAATTCCGGAATCAGGTCGCTTTGGTGTTGCCAGAGTTTGGCGTAGTGACCGTCCCGGGCGATCAGCTCCTCGTGCGTGCCGGACTCTAGGATTCGGCCCCGGTCGAGGACGACGATCTTGTCGGCGCGGCGGACGGTGGAGAGGCGGTGGGCGATGACCAGCACGGTGCGCTCGGCCACGAGGTGGTCGAGCGCCTCCTGGATCTTACGCTCGGTGATGGTATCGACGCTGGCGGTGGCCTCGTCGAGGATCACGAAAGGCGGATTCTTGAGCAGCACGCGGGCGATGGTCAGCCGCTGCTTCTCCCCTTGGCTGAGCCGGATGCCCTTCTCGCCGATATTGGTATCGAGCTTCTCGGGCAGGGTGCCGACGAAGTCCCAGGCGCAGGCCTGCTGGAGGGCGTGGATGATCTCGGATTCGTCGGCCTCCGGCTTGGCGAGCAGCAGGTTGTCGCGGACGGTGCCTTCGAAGAGGAAGGGGTCCTGCGCGACGTGTCCCACTTTTTCATGCAGCTCGGCCAGGCCGAGTTCGCGGATGTCGGTGCCGGAGAGGCGGATCTGGCCGGCCGTCACATCGTAGGTCCGCATGGCGAGGTTGGCGACGGTCGACTTGCCCGCACCGGTGTGGCCGACGAGGGCGGTGACTTTGTTGGCTTCGAGCGTCAGGTCGAATCCGTCGAGCACGGCGGGGCGCCCCGGGTATTCGAAGCGGACCCGATCGAAGACGACCTCGATGGGGCCGGCCGGAAGCGGGCGGGGATCGACCGGTTCGGCGACTTCGATCCGCGCGTCGAGGATCTCGAAGACCCGCTCGCCCGAAGCGCGGCCGGCGGCGATCAGGTGGTTGAGTCCGTGCAGCTGTGAAATCGGCTGGTAGAGCATGTTCGCCAACAAGAAGAAAGCGATCAGTTCGCCCATCGAGAACTCCGCCGAGTCCTGCAGCACGAGGTAGCCGCCCACCCCGACGATGCTGAGAAAGCCGAGCTTCGTGACAAGCGTGGTCGCGGGGCTGTAAACGGCCCAGCGGTACATGGCGCGGAGGGTCTTGAAACGGAGGTCCTCGGCGCGCCGCTCGAAGCGGGCGGACTCGCGGTCCTGCAGGCCGAAGGTCTGGATCAGTCGGTTGCCTTGGATGTCTTCGACCAAGAGGCTGTTGAGATCGCCCGCGCTCTCCCGCACGCCTTTCCATATTTTCCTCGAACGCTTGGAATAGAGCACGCCCACGGCGAGGAGGATCGGAACGGGCAGGAAGACGAAGGTGGCGAGAAAGGGCTGCATGATGAAGAGCGCCGCGGTGATGCCGACGATGCGGAGGAGGGCGCTCGTGCCCTGTTCGGTCCCGTCGAGGAGGGCGCGCTCGACCGAGGCCACGTCTTCGATCACCCGGGAGGAGATCTCGCCGCTCTTCCGCTGGTCGTAAAAGGACACCGGCAGGCGCAGCAGCTTCGAGTGGAGGTCGCGGCGCATCTCCAGCAGAACGCGCTGTTCCAGGGTGTTGTTGACCCGGATGCGGAGGCAGTTGAAGAGCTCGCTGCCGAAATAGAGCAGGGCGATGCCGGCGACACCCCAGAGGAGGCCGGTCAAGGCGCCCGTTTCCTCGATGTCGTCGAAGATCTCCTTGATCGCCAGAGGCACCGCGATCTCCATCGCGGCCATCCCGGCGGCCAGCCCGATGGTCGTCCAGAACAGGGCCTTGTAGCGGAACAGGTAGGCGGAGACCCTCAAAATGGTCCCAGGATTTTTTACTTTGGTCTTCACGTTGGTCAAAGATCGAGACGGAACCTCGGGCGGGAAGCGAAGGCAAATCCGAATGTTCTTTAATCGACCGGTCCATCCTGGGATAGCGCAAAATTTCGTTGCACCGCCGCGCGACGGACGGCTTGCTTGCAGCCTCCCTTTGTAATCGAACCGCCCGCTACTCTTTTCCCTCCATGTCCGTTCGACTCTATGTAGGCAACCTGCCCTTCGAAGCCACCGGCGAGGATCTGCGCGAGATCTTCGAATGCTATGGTCCGGTGGACGACGCCATCATCGTCACCCGTCCGGGAGGCGGTCGTCCGCGCGGCTTCGGATTCGTCACGATGACGGACGCCCATGACGCGGATACGGCCATCGCCCAACTCGACGGCCACCCGCTGGCAAATCGCCCGCTCAAGGTGAACGTAGCCAAAGACCGCGACGAGGACTGATCGGGGGGAAGGCTCCCGTCCGGCCCTCCGCTCATTTCCGGCGGAAGTTGCCCGGTTGCTTCGCCTTCGAGCGCTGCCGGGCGAAGAGCGGCAGCAAGGCCGATTCGATGTGACGGAAGGCCGATTCGATTCCCTCGCGTTCGTAGATGGCACCGATTTCCGCCTCCATCGCGGTGGGTTCTCCAAGGGCGGAGAGAAAACGGTTCGACGTCATCCGGGTGAAGACGGCGGCCCTCTCCTTCGGCGGGATATCCGGCTGGTCCAAGATCCAGCGGCGGGCATAGAGGGCCAGCACGGCATCGCCGATCCAGGCTTGGCTGCGTTTCTCGGATTCGGTCATCGGGCAAGCGAACGTTTCGGTGGATTCATCTTCAGCGGTAGGCGAGCTAAACGAGCCTGCCTGCCCGGGAGAAGATCGGGAAATAAACGAGAATGTCCCCGTTGGCGCCCCCTGCAAGCACGGCCTCCTCCGCTTGCTCCGGTTTCACGAATCGGCCCCCTCCACCGTCCCCGGCCGCAGGGCGGGTGCGGCCTTACTCATCGAGCGCCCGCGCCTGCAGCCGCAACAGCGTGACGCCCGCCTCATCGGTGAAGATCAGCTGCCCCTCCCGGAGCTCGGAGGAACCGGCCCGCCGCAGTGCTTCGAGGAAAGCGGTCTCCGTCTCCATGTCCGGACAGGCCATCATGGTGGTGGCCAGTTGGCCGAGCCGGACACCGCCGTCTTCGGCGATCTCGTAGCCGCCCAAGAGGACCAGGATGCCGAGCACGGCGGCGAGGAAGTTCGACTTCATGAGGACAGGAAAAAAGGAATGATCAAGGCGTTGGCAAGGTCGATGAAGAAAGCGCAAACCAGAGGAACGATGATAAACGCCAGGTGGGAGGGACCGTATTTGTTGGTGACAGCGGTCATGTTCGCCATCGCGGTGGGCGTGGAACCGAGGGAAATGCCACCGAAGCCGGCGCAGACCACGGCCGCGTCATAGGTCTTACCCAAGCAGCGGAAGACGACGAACAAGGCGATCAGCAGGGCGACGACGAACTGCACCGCCAGCAAGGTCAGGATCGGTCCTGCCAGATCGACCAGGGTCCAGAGTTGCAGGCTCATGAGCGACATTGCCAGGAAGCTGCCCAGCGACACGTCGGCGATGATGGCGACCGCGGGGGAGCGGGGAAGGGTGGCCATCGCTGCCTTGGCCGCGCCTGCAGTAGCTTTGGGCACCGGCGGCGGGCGTGGAACCGACGCATGAGCGGGTGGATATTATCCGTTTGACCGGTTCAGAGAGGCCTGCCAGAAGCCTCCCATGAACGTTCAACCGAGCTCCGAATTGGTCGAGCAAATTGTTCACCAGCATCTGTTTAACCAATTTTGGCTGACGGTTTTCTTTGTCATTCCAATGGTCTTGGTCGCGCGTGCGGTCGTTGCGGGAACCCGTTATTCGGCCATTCTGATCATCGTCGTTTTCGGCTTGCTGATGGGCTTCCTGATGGTGGCGACCGGAGTCACGCAACCGGGTCTGGCGGATTTTCCGATGCTTGGAATGGTGGCGAAGGCGACCATCGTAGCCCTGACGGCCTCTTTTTTCGTGGGTGGGCAGGAGCTTCGAAAAATCTTTGGGAAACTGCCCTTGCAAAGCGATGAGAGCGTCAGCTACGCCACCGAACAGGTTTTTTTAGGGACGGGGCGCACGCAGTTGGTTTTCATCGCCCGGGCGTTTTTCCTTTTGCTCGGTATGGATGCCTTGATGCGCCTGTTGCTGGACGGTCCGCGCCATCCGACTCTCGGCCAATACGATCCCCTGATTGCCTATATGGGTCTGATTGTCGCCATCATCCTGATCGACAACAAAGCCGGCATCGCCGACAAGCGCCTACCTCCGTAAAGGATTTATCGAGATGTTCGGGCTCGCCGGGGTGCTTTTACTCGGCGCTTTGCTCGCGGGCTGGGTTCAAGCGGTCATCGCCCTGCCTCAAATCTTTTTCGTCATGCTCTTGGCCGCCGGCTTGGGTGCACTGGCTCCCCGGTGGGCCCACGGGCCCGCGATCCGCTGCCTGCTGTTTGCGGGCATCCCGGTGGTGCTCTCGGCAAACTTTATCATCGGAGGCTCGCGCATTAGCGAAGCCTTCAGCCTGGGCGGCATGAACGCGGTCCTGGCCTACGGCTTTTTCGGTCAGATTTTCTGGATGTTCGGAGGCCTTGCCCTGCTCATCCTCCTGGGCCGGAGCGCCGCCATCCAAAACCTGGGGCCCGGCATGGCGGGCGCCCTTTCCCACGCCGGGCTGACCGGGGCCTGCACCGCCGGGGATCTCGGGGACGCCGCGGCCCGCCGGGCTCCTATCATGATCAACATTCCCTTCTTCGGGCATGTCTTCGTCTTCTCCATCCTCGCCGTCAGTGTCGAAGCCGGATCGCTCTGGTTTCTACCTTCGGTTTTCATCGCATTGGCGGGAGCGGGGCTGACGCTCTACGCCCTCGATCGGCTGCGGCGCGCGGAGGGACGGGATGCCCGCGAAGTCAGTGCCCTCATGCAATTCTCGTTCGGCTGGCAGCTGACCGCTGTCTTCGGCGGCTTGCTCCTGCTCGCCCTCTTCGGTATGCCGATTGACAACGCCTTGATGGCTACCAGCTCGTCGCTGTCTCATTTCGGTCTGTTCGCTGCGATTCAGGGCGGGATGGCGGGACCGGAGGCGGCGGGCTTGATCGCGTTCGTTTTTGCCATGCCCTTCCTCGTGCACCCGCTCGTTTTCTTCCTCTTCGGCCGCGCGATGGAGGCCGGCGGGAAAATGCCGCGCCTGCCCGTATTCGCCCTGGCCCTGACCGGAGCCGCCGGCGTCCTCGCGGGCTTGCTCTACACTGCCTGAGCAGATCCGCTGCGCTCTCCATCCGGGCCGGGGGAAGGGGGTTACATCCGCTTCGCTAGAGGGCCCTGGCGGGCGAGATTTGGGAGGTGCTTTCTTCTATCTTGCCGCTTCCCCAAACTCCAGTGGTAGCTTGGATGGTCACGGCGGGTTGAACTCGGGGTAGGGCGGGAGTTTGGAGGGAAGGCGGGTCAGCCGTTGTCTTTCAGGAGAGTGAACCCGAGCCGGTGGTGGTATTTTGGGGCGAAGCCCGAGGTAGGGACGCCTGCCCTCAGGCGTCCGTGATCGTGCAAGGACGTATAAATCTGCTCGAACCAAGGTGACCATTCTACAGCGCCATTAGGTGGTTGGCGGGACGCAGGAATGGTAGATGTGGCAAACTGGGTTGCGGACGGCTGGTGGCAGCCATCCCTACCATTGGTTGGCGAGTAGTATTCTGGGGCGCTTCTAAAGCGGCCCCGTCGCCCGTCTGCTTTCGGGTTGCGGTCCGGGGAAACTTGCTCCTATTTGTCCGGCTTGTTGGGGGCGTAGCTCAGCCGGATAGAGCAACGGTTTTCTAAACCGTCGGTCGGGGGTTCGAGTCCCTCCGCCCCTGCCACTCCCTTCGGTCGCTTCAGGGGCTCCGGGCCTCTCACCTTCGGTGTTCCGGTTCCGCGCTTCGCGCGGCCCGGTCTTGTCGGTCGCCTTCGGCTCCCTCGGAACGAGTCCCTCCGCCCCTGCCACTCCCTTCGGTCGCTTTAGAGGCTCCGCCCCTGCCATTCCTTTTGGGAACCGCGAATGGGCGAATATTCGCGAATTTGGATAGGGGCTTGGGCTGGAGGGCGGACACTCTTGTCCGCCTTTCGTTGCCGGGTGGAAGGTTTTCGGATGGGTGCTCCGGTGGCCTGCTTGCCGGGGGTGATTTCAGAAGCGCTGGCGCTAGCGGTGGGGAGACGGGGAGCTTTCTTCTTTCGGGGGATTTTTGAATGTCGTCCGTTGATGAAGCCAAATTGGCGGGTCTTTGGAGTGGCCACGGGCGGAGGGACGTCTAGACCGGAGGGACGATGAAGATTGTAGTTTTGGATGCGGCGACTTTGGATTTTGACGAATCGGCCTGGGAGGGCCTGCGGGAGCGGGGCGAGCTGACTCTGCACGAGCTGACGCCGGGGACGGCGGAGCAGGTGGCGGAGCGGATCGGGACCGCGGAGGCGGTTTTCACCAACAAGGTGCCGCTCTCCCGGGAGGTCTTTGCGGCCTGCCCGGTTTTGAAATTCGTGGGGGTGCTGGCGACGGGCTACAACATCATTGACTTGGAGGCGGCGCGGGAGCGTGGGGTCACGGTCTGCAACGTGCCGGGCTATGCGACCCAGACCACGGCCCAGCACGCGGTCGCGCTGGCGCTGGAGCTCTGCGCCCGGACGGGCCTGCACAGCGAGTCGGTGCATGCGGGCGACTGGGTGAAGAGCGAGCGCTTCAGCTACTGGCGGCAGGCCCCGCGAGAGTTGGCCTCGATGCGGGTCGGCATCGTCGGCTTGGGAAGCATCGGGCGGATCGTGGCGGCGAGCCTGCACGCGCTGGGGGCGAAAGTGGTCGGCTCCGCGCGCCGGCAGCGGAATCCGCCGGCTCTGGACGGCTTCGAATGGATGGACAACGAGGCGATCTTTGAAAGCTGCGACTTGGTCAGCCTGCACTGTCCGCAGACCGCGGAGAATGCGGGCTTCGTCAACGCCGCTCTGCTGGGCCGCATGCGGCCGGGCGCGCTGCTGGTGAACACCGCTCGGGGCGGGCTGGTGGACGAGGCGGCCCTGGCGGGGGCCCTGCGCAGCGGCAAGCTGGCCGGCTACGCGGCGGACGTGCTGGCGGCGGAGCCGATGCGGGAGGACTGCCCGCTGCGGGGCGCGCCGAACTGTATTTTGACCCCGCACTTGGCCTGGGCGAGCGAGCCCGCCCGCCGTCGGCTGCTGGAGGCCTCGTTGGGGAATCTGGACGCCTTTTTGGCGGGGAAGCCGGTGAATGTGGTGGGTGGCGGGGCGGGGCTGCGCCCCGGAACGTTCAACATCCAACATTAAACATCCAACGTCCAAACGTTGAGTTTTGAGTGTTGAGCGTTGGATGTTGAGCGTTGAATGTTGGAAGCGGGCCACCGGAGGGCGGACACTCCTGTCCGCCTGCAGCGGAGATGCCGACACGCAGGCGGTTCAGCCTCGTTCCGGGGGCTCAGGAGTGAACCCCCTCCGTTTTCGGCGGTCCGGGTTTGGATGTTGGATGTTGAGCGTTGAATGTTGGATGTTGGATGTTGGAAGCGGGCTTGATACGTTTGCAAGATCCCGTTGCCCCGGAACATTCAACACCCAAACGTTGGGCGTTGAATGTTGAGCGTTGAATGTTGGATGTTGCCCCGGGACGGGGGCTAATAGGCGCCGTTGGCGGGGGCGGCGACGGATTCGCCGCGGGCTTCGGCGAGGATCGCAGAGGCGGCGGAGACGCCGAGGCGCTCGGCGCCGGCCTCGATCAGGGCGCGGGCGTCTTTCAGGCTGCGGATGCCGCCGCTGGCTTTGATCTTGATGCCGTTGCTGCGGTGGTCGCGGAAGAGGCGGACGTCGTCGACGGTCGCGCCGCCGGTGCCGAAGCCGGTGGAGGTTTTAATGAAGTCGGCCCCGGCGGCCTCGCAGGCTTGGAGGGACTGGAGCTTCTGGCGCTCGTCGAGGAAGCAGGTTTCGACGATGACCTTGGTCAGGAGGCCGACCTCGCGGGCGGCGGTGCAGAGGTGGGAGAGCTCGTCGGTCACCAGGCTCTTCTCGCCGGCGCGGAGGGCGGCGTAGTTCATGACGATATCGACCTCGCCGGCCCCGTTTTCGCGGGCGCGGAGGATCTCCTCGCGCTTGGCGGGGGAGGTGGCGCGGCCGTGGGGGAAGCCGATGACGGTGCAGACCTTGACCGGGGAAGAGTAAAGGATGGCGGTGCAGATCTGCACGCTGGCGGGATAGATGCAGACGGAGGCGTAGCCGGCTTGGGCGGCTTCGTCGCAGAGTGCGCAGATTTCGCCATCGCTGGCGTCCAACTTGAGGTTGGTCGCATCGAGGCAGGCGGCAAGTTCGGTCTCGGTCATCGTGGAAGGCGGGTCCGGGAAAAAGGACCCGAGATGGGAATGGGTTGGAGCAGTCCGGGTAATGAAGGAGCAGGACCCTGTTAAAGTTTGGCAACAAATAAGGGCTTTCGGCGAAAATCCAAGCCCTATCTTCTGCATTGCCAGCGCCCGCGGGGCGGCTCATCACAGTGAGCCATGGAGAGTCCGCAGGAAATCATCCGAATCAAGCGGGACGGGGGTGCGCTCAGCGAGGCCCAGATCCGCCGTTTCGTGAGCGGCGTGGTGGACGGTTCTTTCCGCGACTACCAGGCCTCGGCGTTGTTGATGGCGATCGTGCTGAAGGGCATGAGCCCGGAGGAGACCGGCTGGCTGACCGAGGCGATGCTGCGCTCCGGCAAGGTCTATCGGCTGGCCGGGCTGAAGCGTCCGAAGGTGGACAAGCACTCGACCGGCGGGGTGGGCGACAAGGTCTCGATCGTCCTGGCTCCGCTGGCGGCCTCGGCCGGGCTCTGCGTGCCGATGATGAGCGGCCGCGGGCTCGGGCACACCGGCGGCACCCTGGACAAGCTGGAGTCGATCCCCGGCTTCAGCGTGGGGCTGGACGAAGCGGCCTTCGAGGCGCAGCTGGGCCGCATCCATCAAGCGATGATCGGTCAGAGCGAGGATATCGTCCCGGCCGACCGCATCCTCTACGCCCTGCGCGACGTGACGGGCACGGTGGAGAGCATCCCTTTGATCAGCGCGAGCATCATGAGCAAGAAGTTGGCGGAGGGCATCGACGCCCTCGTGCTGGACGTGAAATGCGGGAGCGGCGCCTTCATGAAGACGGAGCCGGAGGCGCGGGCGCTGGCCGAGTCGCTGGTCGGCATCGCCCGGCGGACGGGGCGGCGGGCCTCGGCCCTGATCACCCGGATGGAAAGCCCGCTCGGGCTGGCCGTGGGCAACGCGCTGGAGGTTTTGGAATGCATCGACTGTCTGAAGGGCGGGGGCCCGGAGGACCTGATGGAGGTGACTTACGCCCTGACGGCCGAAATGCTGCGTCTCGGCGGACTGGTGGAAAAGGCCGCGGAGGCCCTCCCGCTGCTGCGGGAAAAGATCGCGAGCGGCGCCGCGCTGGCGGCCTTCCGCGAGTTGGTCGAGGCGCAGGGCGGGGACCCCGCCGTGATCGACGATCCCTCCGGATTCCCTCAGGCCCGTCTGCGGCGCGAGCTGAAGGCCGAAGCCGGAGGCCAGGTGACCGCGCTGGACGCCCTCGCGGTGGGCGCGGCGGTCCACGGGCTGGGCGCCGGACGGAGCCGCACCGACGAGTCGGTGGACCCGGCGGTGGGCGTGGTACTGGCGAAAAAGCCCGGCGACGCGGTTCAGGCAGGGGAGCTGCTTTGCACCGTGCACGCCAACGACGAGGCCCGCCTCGAACAGGCCTGCGACAGACTCCGCGCCGCCTATCGAATCGGTCCGAAAGCCCCGCCCTCCGCCCCGCTCATCATCGACACCCTTGACGACTCATGAAAGCTTATCCCCCTTTTAGGATTCAACGGCGACGCTCGTAGCCGAAAATTCGGACTCAAACCCAACCCGCTCCCATGCACATCCCCGACGCACTGCTAGCCTTCAAGCCCGAGATCGGCCTCGTCCTTGGGTCCGGCCTCGGCTTCTTCGCCGACGACCGGATCGAGGTCGCCGGGCGGATCGACTACGCCGACATCCCCGACTTCCCCGTCTCGACCGTGCCCGGCCACGCTGGCCGTTTCGTTTACGGGCGGATCGACGGCCGGCGGGTGGTCTGCATGCAGGGGCGCTTCCATTTCTACGAAGGCTACAGCATGCGCCAGCTCACCCTACCCGTGCGGATGATGGCGGAGATGGGGGTGAAGACCCTTTTCCTGACGAATGCGGCGGGCGGCATCAACCCGGACTACACGCCCGGCGACTTCATGATGCTTTCGGACCACATCAACTACCTCGGGACCAACCCGCTGATCGGCGCGACGGCGGAGGACGGCACCCGGTTTCCCGACATGAGCACGGTCTACGACGCGGAGCTGCGGGCGCGGATCCGCAAATGGGCGGTGGGGGCGCAGATCGTGTTGAAGGAGGGCGTCTACCTCGCCACGACCGGACCGAGCTTCGAAACGCCGGCCGAGATCCGCTTCTTCGCGAAGATCGGGGCGGACGCGGTCGGCATGTCCACCGTGCCCGAGGCGATCGTGGCGCGGCAGTTGGGCCTGCGGGTCGTCGGCTTTTCCTGCATCACGAACGCCGCCGCCGGTATTTCCCGGACGCCGCTCTCCCACGAAGAGGTCTCCGAGACCGCCGACCGCGTGCGTCCCATCTTCGCCGACCTTCTGGCCGGCGCGGTGCGCCTTTCCTGACCATGATGAGCGACATGCACAGCCATCCCCTGATGCAGCACTACCTGACGCTGCTGCGCGACAAGCATTCCGGCGCGGAGACCTTCCGCCACGCCAGCGCGGTGGTCACCCGCCTGTTGGTGATGAAGGCGAGCGAGCTGCTCGAGCTGGAGACGACCGAGGTCGAGACGCCGCTGGAGACGACGGCCGGGGCGCGGGTGCCCGGGCCGTTGGTGCTGGTGCCGATCCTGCGCGCCGGGCTCGGCATGCTGGACCCCGCGATGGCGATCCTGCCGAACGTGGGCGTGGGCTACGTCGGGATGGAGCGCGACGAGGCGACGGCGATCGCGAGCTGCTACTACAACAAGACGCCGAACCTGGCGGCCTCGCAGGCGGTCTTCGTGCTCGACCCGATGCTGGCCACGGGCGGTTCGGCCGTGCAGGCGGTGGACCAGCTGAAGGCCGACGGCGCCGGGCGGATCATCATGGTCTGCGTGGTGGCCGCGCCCGAGGGCATCGCACTGCTGAATTCCAAGCACCCCGACGTGCCGATCGTCGCGGGCGTGATCGACCGCCAGCTGAACGAGCGGAAGTACATTCTGCCCGGGCTGGGGGACTACGGCGACCGCTTGTTCAACACCTGAGGTGATGCGGATGCGTGTCGTAGCGCGGTGCTTCAGCCCGCGTGCGGTGGAGCGGGGTGGCGGTGCGTACGGACGCTTGCTGAAGCTGCGCGCTACGTTTTGTGCGGGGGATCGGCGCGATTCCGGTCGCTCAGAAACCGGTCAGGTAGGCGGTCAAGAGGAAGGCGGTGGCGAGCGCGACGAGCATGAGCTGGAAGCGGACCTGAAATCTCAGCCAGGTGATCCAGTCGATCCGGGCGACCGCCAGGGTGCCCATGAGGGCGGCGCTGGTGGGCACGATCAGGTTGGTCAGGCCGTCGCCCAGTTGGAACGCGAGCACGGCGGTCTGGCGGGAGATGCCGATCAGGTCGCTGAGGGGGGCCATCAGCGGCATGGTCAGGGCGGCTTGGCCGGAGCCCGAGGTGATGAAGAAATTGAAGACGCTCTGGAGGGCGTACATGGACCAGGCGGCGGCGAAGCCCGGCAGCCCGTCGAGCAGGCTGCCGAAGAAGTGGAGGATCGTGTTCAGGAGGCTGGGCGCGTGGGGGTCGTTGCCGCCGAGCAGGAGGACCACGCCTTTGGCGAAGCCGACGATCAGGGCGGCCCCGAGGAGGGCCGAGGCGCCGTCGCGGAACGATTCGGCGATCCGGTTGAGGGACATCCCCGGGAGCCGGAAGATCAGTCCGGCGAGACCGCAGGCGAGGCCGGTGGCGAAAAACTGCGTGGCGATCTCCGGGATGTAGTAGGCGTGCCGAATGACTCCGTAGGTCACCCAGACGATACCGAGAAAGAAGACGGCGAGCACGACCTTGTGCCCCGTCCGGAAGTCCGCGGCGGTCCCGGGAGAGGTGTTCGCCAACTCGCGGAAATGGGCGTCCCGGACGAAGGTCGGCGAGCGCTCCGGATGCCGTTTGACGAAAAGCGCGTGCCGAAGGGTATAAACGACGCCGAAGAGCGTGAAGCAGGACCACATGATGATGCGGAAACCCGAGCCCGACAGCACCGGAACATCCGACAGGCCCTGCGCGATGGCTACGCTGAAAGGATTCATCCAAGACGTGGCGAAGCCGATCTGGGTGGCCACGTAGGTGGTCATGACGGCGGTCACGCTGTCGTAGCCGATTTTGATAAAGGCCGGGACCAGGATGACGGCGAAGGCGATGGCCTCGATCCCCATCCCGAAGATCGCGCCGCCGAGCGAGAACAGGACGAAGAGCAGGGGGATCCCGTAGTGCTCGCGGCCCTTCACCAACTCGATCACCCGCAGGATGCCGAGCTCGATCGCGCCGGTCGCCTGGATGATCCCAAAGGCGCCGCCGATGATCAGGATGAAGGCGACGACCCCGACGGCCGCACCGTATTTGTTGCCCGAGACGAGACCCTCGAAGGCGAAATTCATCAAGCCGATGTCGGACTCGGCGTCGGAGGGAAAGCGCTTCACCTGGTAGGCGCCCTCGTCGGCCTCGGCCGCGAAGAGGCTGACGCGGAGCCGTTCGGGGCTGCCGTCCGCGTCGCGCTCGATGCGGAAGTCCTCGAGCGCGAGTTCCCGTTTCGCGCCCTCGGCCGTCGGAATCGCTTCGAAGTAGCCCGCCGGGATGGCATAGGAAGCGAGCAGGGCGAGGAGCGCCAGCAGGAAAAGGATCACCAGCGTGTCCGGGGTCTTCCGGCGGGCGGCAGATGGGGCTTCAAGCGGCGTCGACATGGCTTTCGGTTCGTCAATGCGGAGGATCGGGCGGAATTCCGAGCCAATAGTGTTCCAAAAGGAAGGCCCGCCCGGTGCCCGGATGAGTTTACCACCGAAGGGGTATGGGCCGCTCGCCGAGGGGGGGAGGACCGGCGCCCATCAGCGTTACCCTGAATAATTGGGCGCAGATTGACGATTGAGGAGTGTTGATTTTTGAACTTTGATGGACCGGATGAAGGCACTCGATTGATTTTGCCGTAACTAGTGTCGGAATTGATTTCGTTCACAAAATTCCTTCCAAAGATCAAAAATCAACAGTCCACAATCGACACTCATCAATCCAACAAGTAAGGTCTGGATTTTTAGGTTAACGCTTATGGGACCGGCCTCCGGGGCCGGCGGCCGGACGGCTCAGTGGAGCAGGGCGATCAGCCGGGCCCGGTTGCCGATGTTGAGCTTACCGAAGGCGGAATTGAGCTGCTTCTTCACCGTAAGGACGCTCTTGTTGAGGCGCTGCGCGATTTCCTTGTTGGAGAGGCCTTCGCCCACCAGCAGGGCGAGTTCGCGTTCGGAGGGGGAGAGCTGGTTGAGCAGCAGGATTTTTTCCCGGCTGATCGGCTCGGCCTTCTCCGCTCCCAACCCGGCCTGGCCTTCGAAGGTGATGAAAAAGCCGGGGTTGGCGATATTCGAACTGGGCAGGCTGATGGGCTGGATCGAGCAGGAGATCCCCGGAGGCGCATCCGCGACCGCGACGGGCGACTTGCCGAGGGCGCGCACCTCCTCCTTGCCTTCGACGATGATCCGCTCCCGCAGCGTTCCGCATTCTTCGAGGAGGCGGGGCGGGAGTTCGAAGACTTCGCGGGGGTTGAAGCGCTTGGAAGCTTCGGGGCCGAAGTTCCAGGCGGCGACCAGGCGCATCGCTTCGGTGTTCGCGTAGATCAGTTGGAGGTCCCAGTTCAGGAGAAGCAGGCCGACCGGCATGTTCCGGTTGAAATCCTCGAGCACGGTCCGGTAGAGGCGTTCGCGGTGGAGGCGCTGCACGCGGTCGATCGCGATCGAGATATGGGGGAGCAGGGCCTCCAGCGTGCGGATCGCCTCGCGGTCGAAGTCCGGCGCTTCGGGCGCACGGTAGAGGCTGAACATGCCGCGCAGTTCCTGGCCCACCCAGATCAGGCCGGAAAGGCCCTTGTCCCAGCCCTCGGCGCGGGCGAACTCGCGGTAGAAGCGGGTCTTGCAGAAGGTTTCGGGCGGCCCGACGACATCGGAGAATCGGTAGTAGGGGGTGCCGACGTTCCGCTCGATAAAGGAGTTGAACGGATTTTGCTCGGCGCGGCGGGCGAAGTAATCGCGGTCCGGCGACTCGAGGGGCGGGTCCGTATAAACCTTGCTGGCCTCGTGCATGCCGATGTGCCCGAGGAAGAGCGTGACGCGCCGACAGGGGATGAAGTCCCGCAGCAGGGCGTTGATCGCTCGCCAGAGCGGTTCGATTTCGACGGCCGCATGGAGGGCGAGCAGCGATTCGCGGTCGGATAAAGGCGGGTGCATTGCGTGCTTCGTTTCGCGGGGTTCAGGGTGCCGTCTCTTCTCCAGAAGCAATGAAAGTGCCTTCCAGACAAGGATTTTACAACCAAGGGGGTATGGTCAGTTTGCTTCTTTGGCGATAGGATTGCTGCACCGGGCGCGTAAACAATCCAACAAACACAAGCTCACGCACATGAATATCGCATCGAAATACTTGGCTGTCCTGACGGCCTTTCTGGCGGCCCTGACGGGTGGCTTCGCACAAAACGGGGACCTCGTGGTCCGAGTCTTCGAGGATCTGACCGACGCCGCTCTGGAGGGGGCCAGCGTGTCGCTGCCCGATCTCGAAATCCGCCGGACGACCGACCGCTCCGGCCGCCTCACCCTGCGCGACCTGCCGGCCGGGGAGCACAGTATGACGGTGGACTACCGCGGCCTGCCGCAGGCGCGGACGACGGTGACGGTTGTGGAGGGCGAACTGACCGCCGTGCCGATCCGACTCGGCGACCAAGAGCTGTTTTACGAGATGGAGGATTATGCGGTGGTGGGCTTCGTGACGAACGAAGCGATCGCCCAGCAAATGGAGCGCAACGCCCTCAACATCAAGGATGTGATCGCCTCCGATACGATGGGCCAGTTGCCCGACCGGACCGTGGCCGACGCCGTCCGCCGCATTCCCGGCGTCTCCGTCGAGCGCTCCGCCGGCCAAGCCGAGAACGAATACGTCACCATCCGCGGCCTGAACTCCGACTTCAACAAAGTTTCGATCGACGGCGTCGCGCTGACCGTCTCCAATTTCGACGGCGCCAGCCGATCGGTGCCGCTGAACGTGATCTCCAGCGACACGGCGGACCAGATCGAGGTGACCAAGGCGGCCACTCCCGAGATGGACGCCGACGCCATCGGCGGCACCATCGACATCCGCACGAAGAACGCCTTCGACTACGGCGGGCGGCATGCGACCGCCGAGTTCGCGGTCGGTTACGCGGAGATCTTCGACGACTTCTCCGGGGACCTGCCGTTCGACAACTACTTCCCGTCCTTCAGCTTCACCTTCAGCGACTTCCTGAACGAAGCCGAGACCCTCGGCATCAGCATCAGCGCGGACTACCGCGAGCGGGTCTACCTGACCTCCGATGTCAGCACGGGCGGCTTCTTCCTCGACGACGGCGGGCCGAACTTTCCCGGCGAGGATCTCTACTTCGCCGAGAGCGTCACCCTGCAGGAGCTCTACAACGACATCAAGCAGTGGGGCCTCACGACCGCCCTCGACTGGCGGCCGGACGAGTTCACCACCCTGCGGGCGAGCTTGGCCGCCTCGCGCAAAGACGACCGCAACGGGCGTCAGCGGCTGACCTACTTCTTCGACGCGGCGCCCGAGGCGACCGCGCGCTCCGGCGACACCGCCACCGCCTACGATGTGTCCGCCGCCTTCGCCGACCGCAACGTGCGGGATTTCGAAGACCGGCAGGACGTCTTTGTCTTCAATCTCGACGGCGAGAAGGAACTCGATGTCTGGACCCTCTTCGCCAACTTCGGCTTCAACCGTTCGGAGTATTCGGGTTCGCCGGTCGACGACTTCAGCTTCACCCTGTCGCAGTTCTTCGACAGCCCGGCCACGGTCACGAACGCCGGGAGCTTCACGCCGGACGTGGACTTCGGTGCGGACGTGGACGACATCGGCATCTACGACTTCCTCCTGCGGAACGGCAACTCCTCGACCCGGGCGATCACCGACGACGAGTTCTCGCTCGCCGCCGACGCCGAGCGGGAGGCCACGCTCTTTGAGCTGCCCTTCACCCTGAAGTTCGGCGGTAAGGCGCGCTTCCGCGAACGGGACTTCGACGACGAGAACGAGGTTTACGATTCCTACGACTTCTTCGGGACCGACTTCTTCGACCGAATCGGCGACCTCCAGGCGGACTACGGCCCGAAGGAACGGGTCGACGGCAACTACCCCGGCGGGATCTACATCGATCCGGACCGTTTCCGCGACCTCGTCAAAGAGATGATCGAGAACCCGGGCCTGGATCCCGCGCTCGAGCCGCGCGACCCCTTCGGCGACGGTCTCTACTGGCAGGCGCTCGACGCGATCAACTCCTACGAGGCCGAGGAGAACATCTTCGCGACCTACGCGCAGGGCACCTTCGAACTGGGCAAGTTCACGCTGTTGGGCGGCGTCCGTCTCGAATACACGGACGTGACTTTCCGCGGCAGCGAGGTCACCTTCCCCGACGGGCCCGGCACGACCGAGATCCGCTCGATCGAAGAGAGCAACGACTACTTGAACATCCTGCCCGGGTTCCACGTCCGCTACGACGCGTCCGAGGAGCTGATCTTCCGCGGCTCGGTCAACCGCACGATCGCCCGCCCGAGCTACCGGCAGTTGAACCCGACCACCCAGATCGAACCCGGCGCCTCGCGCTTCAGCCCGACGGGCGATCTGATCGAGCGCGGGAACATCGACCTCGACCCGACGGAGTCCTGGAACTTCGACCTCGGAGCCGACTACTACTACAGCGAGAGCGGCTACGTCTCGCTCGGCGTGTTCGCCAAGCTGATGGAAAACAACATCTACGAGTTCACCAGCCAAGTGGGTGACGACGAAGTGGTGGAAACCCGCAACGCGAACGACGCGGAGGTCTACGGCCTCGAGTTCGCCGTCGACCAAGGCTTCACCTTCCTTCCGGGTCCGCTCGCCAACCTCGGCGCCTCCTTCAACTTCACCTTGGTGGACTCCTCGGTCGACACCGGCCTGCCGGGCCGCGACGAGGTCGAGCTCTTCGGTCAGGTGGGCAAGGCGGTCAACGCCTCCATCCACTACCGCGACGAGCGGCTGCGCGCCCGCCTGTCCTACAACTGGAGCGACGACTACCTGCTCTTCAACGGGCTCGACGAGGACCCCAACCTCGACGGCTACGCCGACGCTTACGGCACGCTCGACTTCACGATGGGCTACTACCTCACCGACCGGATCGAGATCTTTTTCGAGGCGGAGAACCTGACCGACGCGGCCAACCGCGGCTACGACGGCGACGAGGACCGCCTCCGCTACAACACCTACGAAGGCCGCACCTTCTTCGTCGGCGCGAACTGGACCCTCTAGACCGCGGCCCCGCCGGGCCGCCCCCATCCCTCCGAATGACGGAACGACTCCCATCGCTCCCGCTGCCGCGCGCCCTGCTCTGCGCGGTCTTGGGGCTCTGCCTGACGGCCTCGGCCGCCCCCGTGATCCACCACAGCGGGGCGGACGAGGATAAGGTGGTCGTGCCCGACTACGGGGCGCTCCTGCTGGGCGGCGGACGGGAGCCGGACGAGGCCGTGCGCTGGCTGCTCGAGCTGGCGAAGGGGGGAGACGTGGTGGTGCTCCGGGCGAGCGGCGGAGACGGCTACAACGACTACTTCTACGAAGAGCTGGGCGGGGTGAACTCGGTGCGGAGCATCGTCTTCAGCAGCCGCGAGCAGGCCTTCGACGAAACCGTGCTGGATCTGGTCGAGCGGGCCGAACTGATCTTCCTCGCGGGCGGCGACCAGGCGAAGTATGTCCGCTACTGGAAGGGCACCCCCCTCCAGATCCTGATCAACGCCCACGCGCGGGCCGGCAAGCCGATCGGCGGCACCAGCGCCGGACTCGCCGTGATGGGGGGCGTCGCCTACGCCGCGCTCGGCGATTCGATCCGCTCGCGGACGGCCCTGCGGGACCCGTTTTCGGAGGACCTGACCCTCGAGTCCGACTTCCTCCGCCTGCCCTTTCTCGAGCGCGTGCTGACCGACAGCCACTTCAGCGAGCGCGGCCGCCTCGGCCGGATGCTGGCCTTCCAGGCCCGCGCTTCCGCCCCGGACCCGGAGCGCATGCTGCTGGCGGTCGGGGTGGACGAGATGACCGCCCTCGCGGTCGACGCTTCGGGTCTCGGCCGCGTCTATTCGCGGACCGTCCAAGGCCGGGTTTACTGCGCCTTTTATCTTCCGGAGACGGAGATCCGGCTGGTCGAGGGAGAGCCGCTTTCGGTCGGGCCGCTGGTCCTCACCGCTCTCGGCCGGGAATCGCGCATTAATTTGGGCACGCTCGAGGTCGATGCCCCGGCAAGCCTGAGCGGGCTGGAGGTGGTCGACGGACGGATTCGCCCCTTCGTCCAAGGAGAGGAGCCCTGAGGCCATGCCGACCCTGGCCGCCAGCGACGACCTGATTCGATCCCGGGAATCCGAAATGATCGGCCTGCTTCGGGATTGGGCGTCGATCAATTCCGGCTCCGACCACGAGGCCGGGCTCGCCCGTATGCTGGAGGCCCTTTGCGAAGGCTTTTCCGTCCTGCCGGGCGAACTCGAGATCGTCCCTTGCACGGGCGGAACGAACGGGGCCGGGGGGCCGGAGGGCTTCCCCCGCAAGGCGCTGCGCATCCGGCGCGAGGGAGCCGACGGGGGACGGCCGGTCTTGTTGAACGGGCACTACGACACCGTTTACGGCGAGGCGCATCCGTTCCAAGAGGTGGAGGCCTTGGACGGCCGGCGCCTGCGCGGCCCCGGCGTGGCCGACATGAAGGGCGGGCTGGTCGTCCTGCTCTACGCGCTCAAGCTCTGGGAGGAGGGCCCCCACGGCGGCAGCCTTTCTTGGGAAGTGCTCCTGACGCCGGACGAGGAAACCGGCTCCGCCGCCTCGATCCCGCTGCTGCGGGAGTCGGCCGCCCGCTGCGGGCTCGGCCTGGTTTACGAATCCGCCGACGTCGCCGGCCGCTTCGTGCGCCGTCGCATGGGAAGCGCCGTTTACACCCTCGACGCCTGGGGCCGCGCCGCGCACGTGGGCAGGAACTTCGAGGAGGGGCGCAACGCTCTGCTGGCGCTGGCCGGCCTTTGCCGGGAAGTGGCGGATATCGGCGCGGAGGAGAAGCTGATCGTGAACCTGGGCGCCCTTTCGGGCGGAGGCCCGCTCAACGTGGTGCCCGGGTTCGCGCGCTCGAGATGGAATGTCCGGAGCTTCGAAGAAAAGGACTTCGCGACCTTCGAGGCGGCGGTGCGCCGTCTCCTCGAAAGGGTCGGCGGCCGCCTGCCGGCGGGAATCGCCTTTGAATTCAGCGGCGGCCCGAGCCGTCCGCCCAAGCCCGACGACGAGTCCGCCCGCGGCCTTCGCGCGGCGCTCGAATCGGTGGCGGCGGGGCTCCTGCCGCCGGTCGAATGGCGCGACACCGGCGGCGGCTCGGACGGCAGCAATCTCGCCGTCTACGGCCTGCCGAACCTCGACAACCTGGGCGTCCGCGGCGGCGGGCTCCACAGCGAGGCCGAGTTCGTGGAGCTCGACAGCCTGGTCGAGCGCGTGCGCCTGAGCCTGGCCATCCTCGACGCCGTCCGCCGCCGCGAGTTTTTTCCCTATGTTTGATTCCATGAGCCCGACCCTGACCGAAGCCGACCTCCGGGAATTCTTCCAGCGGCTCGATGCCGCCGTGGCCTCCTTTCCGAACTGACCGCCCCACCCATGAACCGCTGGCAGCACTACCTCATGCGTCCGGTCCGCGAGCGGGACCTGGACGCGGTCCTGCGCCTCTCGGCGGGCGGGGGGAAGACTTTGACGACGCTGCCCGAGGACCCCGCCTTCCTGAGCAAGCGGATCCGGCGTTCGATCCACGCCTTTTACCCGGAAGTCGTCGAACCCGGGAACGAAGCCTACACCTTCGTGCTGGAAGACGCGTCGAAGGGCGCGCTGCTCGGCGTCTCGGGGGTCTTCGCCCGGACCGGCGGCTTCGAGCCCTTCTACAGCTACGAGCGGATCTGCGAGGACAATGTCTACGAGCCGCTGGGAATCCGCCAGACCATCGAGCGCCTGGAGTGCCGGACCTGGCACAAGGGCCCGTCCGAACTGGGCAGCCTCTACCTCGAGCCGGCCGCGCGGGGCGGGGGCGCGGGCAAGTTGCTTTCCCTCGGCCGCCTTCTCTTCATGGCCTCGTTTCCCGAGCGGTTCGAGAGCGAGGTCATCGCGGAGATCCGGGGCTGGCAGGACGAGGACGGCCGTTCGCCCTTCTGGGAAGGCGTCATCCGCCCCTTTTTCGGCGCCGCCTTCGCCAAGATGGATGCCGTCTCGGGAACCGGGGAGAAGGACTTCATCGGCGCGCTCCTGCCGCGCTACCCGATCTACTGCAACCTGCTCCCGCCGGCCGTCTGCGAGGCGATCGGACGCCCGCACCGCCAAGCCGAGCCGGCCATGAACTTGCTGCGCTCGATCGGCTTCGAGCTGACCGGGTTCGTCGACGTGTTCGACGCCGGGCCCATGCTTCGGGCCAGGACCGCCGACCTGCCGACCGCCGCGCCGGTTTCGGTCTCCGCTATCCGCCCGATACCCGATGCCGAATGCCCTCCGGCCCGGGCGGCGGGAATTCTCTTTCGCCGCGCCTTGGATTTTCGGGCCGTTCTGGTGGGCGCTCCGCCCGACGCGGAGGGATGTATCGATGTTTCCACTACCCAGTGCGAGTTGCTCGGCGGCGCCGCGCCGTCCGAGCTGGGATTCCACGCCTTTTGAACCATGTCGCTCCTTCGCTCCTTCAATCCCTTCGACGCCACCTTGGTCGGAACCGTCGAAACCACCGATCCGGGGGAGCTGGGCCCTCGAATGGAATCGGCGCGACGGGCCTTCCGCGCTTGGCGCGGCCGCGCTCCCGAGGAGCGCATGCGGGTCCTGCGCGACTACGCGGAGCGGCTGACGGAGGCGACGGAGGAGCTCGCCCTTTTGATCACCCGCGAGAGCGGGAAGCCGCTCTGGGAAAGCCGGACGGAGGTCCGGGCGATGGCGGCGAAAGTGGAGATCTCGATCGAGGCGCAGGCGCAGCGCTGCGCCGACTTCGAGAAGGGAGGCGCCCGCACCCGCTTCCATCCCTTGGGCGTGGTGGCGGTGTTGGGTCCTTTCAACTTTCCCGGTCACCTGCCGAACGGCCACATCGTGCCGGCGCTCCTGGCCGGCAACGCGGTGATCTTCAAGCCGAGCGAGCAGACTCCGCTGACGGGCGCCTTTCTGGCCGAGCTGCTGCGGTCGGCGGGTCTCCCGGAGGGCGTGCTCCAGGTGGTGCACGGGGGCGGAGAGCTCGGGCGCGCCCTCGCGGGGCAGACCGCGCTGGACGGACTCTTTTTCACCGGCAGTTCGAAGGTCGGGCTGGAGCTGCACCGCAGCCTGGCCGGGCGTCCGCAGACCCTGCTCGCGCTGGAAATGGGCGGCAACAACCCGCTGGTGGTCGATGCGGAGGCGCTCTCCGATATCGAAGCGGGGGTGCGCCTCGTCTGCCAGTCGGCCTTTGTCACCGCCGGGCAGCGCTGCACCTGCGCGCGGCGTCTGCTGCTGCCGAGAGGGGAGGCGGGCGGGCGTTTTCTCGACGCCTTGGCGGCGGCGATTCCGGGCATCCGCACGGGCGATCCCGAAGCGGAGCCGCAACCCTTTGTCGGGACCTTGATCTCGGCGGCGGCGGCGGAACGGGTGCGCGCCTTCGCGGATCGCCTGACGCAGGCGGGCGGGCGGGCGCTGGTGCCGATGGAGGCGAGCGAAGCCTCGGCCGCGCAATTGAGTCCGGGCCTGATCGACGTGGACGGCTTGGTCGGGCAGGAAACGGAGGAGTGCTTCGGCCCCTTGCTGCAAGTCCTCCGCTTCGACCATTGGGAGGAGGCGGTCGAGCGCTGCAACGCCACCGCCTACGGGCTGGCGGCCGGCCTTCTCAGCGAGGACGAGGAGCGCTACCGCTGGTTCCGGAACGAAGCCTACGCGGGCATCGTCAATTGGAACTGCCCGCTGACCGGGGCCAGCAGCTCGGCGCCCTTCGGCGGCTTCGGCCTGAGCGGAAACCACCGTCCGGGCGCTTACCTGGCGGCCGACTACTGCGCCCATCCGGTGGCCTCGCTCGAACGGAAAGCTTTGGCGGCGCCCGAGGAGATGCCCGGCTTTCCCCTGTCCGGAAAGGAGGGGGGCGGATGAGCGCGTACCGGGAGATGAATTTCGACGGTCTGGTCGGACCGAGTCACCACTACGGCGGGCTTTCCTTTGGAAACCGGGCCTCCATGGCGCACGGGTATTCGGTTTCGAATCCGCGGGCGGCGGCCCTGCAGGGGCTCGAAAAGATGCGCGCCCTGGCCGAGCGCGGCTTCCCTCAGGCGGTCCTGCCGCCGGTCCGCCGGCCGAATCTGGGGCTGCTGCGGAACCTGGGCTTCGGCGGGAGCCCGGTCGAGCGGCTCCGGTCCGCCGCAGAGGCCGCCCCGACGTTCCTGTCGGCGGCTTGGTCGGCATCGAGCATGTGGACGGCCAATGCGGCCACCGTCTTTCCCTCCCTCGACACCGCCGACAAGCGCCTCCGCTTCGTTCCCGCGAACCTTTCCAATCAGCTGCACCGGTCGACGGAAGCGGCGGCCACCCGCCGCATCCTGGCCTCGATCTTCGCTGCGGCCGACCGGTTCGCGGTGGAGGCGCCGCTCTGGCGGCACGGCGACCTCGGCGACGAGGGAGCGGCGAACCACAGCCGTTTCTTCGCCGATCCGAACGGGCCGGGCCTGCACTTCTTCGTCTTCGGCCGCGGCGAGGGCGAGAGCGATGGCGGGCGTTTTCCGGCCCGCCAGACGGAGGCGGCGTCCCGGGCGGTCGCCCGCCTCGGGCGTCTCGAGCCATCGGCTTGCTTCTTCGCCCGGCAGTCGAGCGAAGCGATCGACGCGGGAGTGTTCCACAACGATGTGATCGCGGTCGGGCAGGGCGATTTCCTTTTCTGCCATGCCTGCGCTTACGAGCGTCAGGAGGAGACGCTGGAGGAGCTGCGCGCGGCCTTCGCGCGGCGGACCGGCGGCCGGCTCCGGATCTGGGAAGTTCCTTCCGAGGCGGTCTCGCTGGACGATGCGGTCGGCAGCTACCTCTTCAACAGCCAGCTGATTCCGCTCCCGGACGGGCGCAGGGTCCTGCTGGTTCCCGCCGAATGCATGGAGCGCCCGGCGGTCAGCCGCTACCTCCAAAGCCTGCTCGCCGATCCCACCTGTCCGATCGGGGAGCTGATGGTGCGCGATCTCCGCCAGAGCATGCGGAACGGCGGAGGACCCGCCTGCCTGCGCTTGCGCGTTTACCTCTCCGATCGCGAGGAGGAGGCCCTGCGCGGTCGGGTCCGATTCGACGGGCGGCTCTACCGCGACCTGAAGGCTTGGGTGGAGCGGCACTACCGCGAGGCGCTGAGCTTCGAGGACCTTTGCAGCGCCGAACTCCTGGAGTCCGTCGACGAAGCATTTTCCGAACTGGCCGAGGTTCTCGAATTGCCCGGTCTCTACGAATCCGACGAAGATTGAAACCCTTCCCGCCATGCACGACTTTTTCGAATCCAAAGCGCCGCTCCTCCTGATTCACGGAGGCGCGGGCGATCTCCGCCCGGAAGACCTTTCGCCGGAGCAGGCGAAGGCCTATACCGAGGCGCTCGGCCGGGTGCTGGAGGGCAGCTTCCCCCTCCTTGCGAAGGGGGGCAAGGCGGTCGATGCCGTGGCCGAGGCGGTTCGGCGGCTGGAGGACGAGCCGCTTTTCAACGCGGGTCGCGGCGCGGTCTTTACGGCGGAGGAAAAGCACGAGATGGATGCGGCCATCATGTGCGGGCGCAGCGGCCAAGCCGGCGCGATCGCGGGGGCGCGCAACCTGAAGAACCCGGTGCTTTGCGCCCAATCGGTGCTGGCCGAGCGCGACTTCGTGCTGCTGGCGGGCGCCGGGGCCGAGGCCTACGCCCGGGCCAAGGGGCATGTTTTCGAGAGCGACGCCTATTTCCGGACCGAGGAGCGCTACCAGCAACTCTTGAAGGCGAAGGAGGAGGACCGGATGGCCCTGGACCACCACCGTTTCGGCACGGTGGGGGCGGTCGCCATCGATTTAATGGGGAACTGCGCCGCCGCCACCTCGACCGGCGGGCTGACCAACAAGCGCTACGGACGGATCGGCGACAGCCCGGTCATCGGCGCCGGGACCTACGCCGACAACGCCAGCTGCGCGGTGTCCTGCACCGGCTACGGCGAGCCCTTCCTTCTCCGCAACGCCGCCTACCAAGTATCCGCCCGCATGCGCTTCGGCGGGGCCAGCCTGCGGGAGGCGGCCGTCGATACGGTGGAGGGCGACCTCCCCGAATTCGGCGGCGACGGGGGGCTGATCGCCCTGACTCCCGGCGGGCAGGCGGTGCTGTGCTTCAATTCGGCCATGCTCTACCGCGGTTGGGCCGGCGCGGAGCTGCCCGCCGGCTGCGCGATCGGCTGATCCCCGGACGCGCACGCTTCGATCGAAAAATCCACCGGTTCGATGTCGAGCCGGACGCCTTGGGCCGTGTAGTGATCTTCCTGGCCTTCGCGGTAGGTCCAATAACCTGCCGTGGCGTCCGTTTTCGAGAAGAGGAGCCGGTAGCCGTAACCGTCCTCCGCAGGCAGCAGGTAGCTGGTCGCGCGCTCGGCCGAGCGGTTGTCCACCAGCAGCACCGATAGCAGCGCGTCGAGGCTGCCGTAGGCGCTGAGGACGCCGGAGACGAGCGGTCGCTCGATCGCATAGTACTCGCGTCCCCGGGTCGGCGCCTTGTCGGAGGCGGGAGCGATCTCGCCGCTGGTCAGGTCGATCCGGTCGCCCGCCCCGAGCCGGTCGAGGCGCAGCCCTTCGAAACGGTAGGGCGGGGCGGAGGCGTCCCCTCCGCTCTGGAAGGAGGCGTCGTCGAAGCTCACCCGGACGACCCCGCCGGCCCCGGCGACCTCGGCCCGCGCCCGCCCGAGGTCGACGACCAGTGCGGTGTTCTCGTCGATGCCGAAGGCCGGGCGGCGCTCCGGGTCGGCCAGTTGAACTGCGAGGACGAGCCGACCGAGGCGCGCCTTGGCGTCGAAGTGCTGGTCGATGGTGCCGTAGGGAAAGAAGCCGAGTCCCTTCCCGAGGAGCAGGCCGCCGTCCTCCTGGTCGACTTCGTCGGAAGGGGCCGGACCCCGGAAAAGCGCCCCTTGGCTGCTTCCGCCCACCAGCATGACCCGGCTCATGATGGCGGCCCCCGCGCTGGTGCCTCCGATCGTTCCGCCGCGCTCGAGCAGGGCGCGCAGGGCCTCCAAAGTCGCGGAGGGGGCTTCGGGCTGGCCGATCACCCGAATGATCCGGGACTGGTCGCCGCCGGTGAACCAGACGAGGTCGGCGTTCTCGATGCCTTCGATCACCTCCGGGTGGTCGCGGTTTTCCAACCACTCGCTTTCGTCGACATCCGGCGTGCTCCGGTCGTCGACGACCGCGAGCGGCAGGAGCCGCACGTTTTCGGGGAGCAGGCCGCGCCGGATGACTTGCTGCCGGAAGGCCTCGCCGTAGTGCGTCGGTTTGGAGGAGGCCGCCGAGATGATGACGGCCTTCAGCCCGGCGCGCTCGCTCGCGGAGGCGAGGAGCGCGTCGAACACGTCCTCTTGGGCGTCCGAGAGGGCCCCGCCGACGATCACCAGCCGACCGGCACCGGACGCCGCCGGGAGGCTAAGGGAAAGGGCGAGGAGGACGAAGGCGAAAGCGACGGTCAAGCGCATGGGAGCAGCTTGGCTGCAGGAGGCGTGCCTGGCCAGACCCGCTTGCCCGAAGCGGACGGATTTACCACCTTGGGGGCAGGAAGCGCTGTGCGCGCTCGTAGCGCGGTGCCCGCTCGTAGCGCGGTGCTTCAGCCCGCGTGCGGTGGTGCGGGTGGCGGTGCGGGAGGACGCTTGCTGAAGCTGCGCGCTACGGTTTGTGCGGTGGCGCGGGTGGCGGTGCGTACGGACGCTTGCTGAAGCTGCGCGCTACGGCTAGCCCTTGTAGATCTTCAGTAGGGCGTCGGCGATTTCCGAGGGGTGGCGGGCGATGGAGACGCCGGCGTCTTCCATCGCGGCGAACTTGGCCTCGGCGGTGCCGGCTCCGGAGGCCGAGACGATGGCGCCGGCGTGGCCCATGGTGCGGCCTTTGGGCGCGGAGGCGCCGGCGATGAAGCCTGCGACGGGCTTCTTGACGTGCTCCTTGATGTAGGCGCAGGCCTCTTCCTCGGCGCTGCCGCCGATCTCGCCGATCATGATGATGGCGTCGGTGTCCGGGTCCTCGTTGAACATGCGGATGGCGTCGGTCTGCGAGGTGCCGTTGATCGGGTCGCCGCCGATGCCGATGCAGGTCGACTGGCCGTGGCCGCGCTGGGTGAGTTGCCAGACGGCCTCGTAGGTGAGGGTGCCGGAGCGGGAGACCACGCCGACCCGGCCGGGCTTGTGGATGTAGCCGGGCATGATGCCGATCTTGCACTCGCCGGGCGTGATGATGCCGGGGCAATTCGGACCGATCAGGCGGGTCTTGGTGTTGTGGAAGTAGAGCCGGCGGCGGACCTCGGCCATGTCCCGGACCGGGATGCCCTCGGTGATGCAGATCACGAGGGGGACCTGGGCCTCGATCGCCTCGAGGATGGAATCGGCCGCGAAGGCCGGGGGCACGAAGATGACGGAGGCGTTGGCCCCGTGCGCTTCGACCGCCTCGGCGACGGTATTGCAGACGGGGACTTTGTCCTCCCACAGCTGGCCGCCTTTGCCGGGGGTGACGCCGGCCACGATCTTGGTGCCGTATTCGAGGCATTGCTGGGCGTGGAAGGTGCCGGTCTTGCCGGTGATGCCTTGGACCACGACGCGGGTGTCTTTATTGACGAGGATGCTCATTGGTGAAGTTTTGGAATTGGTTCGTTGTCCTTGCCCGCTCGGCTCAGCCGGCGGCTTCGACTTGCTTGACGATGATCTCGGCGGCCTCGGCCAGGCTGTCGGCCGGGGTGAGGTCGACGCCGCTGTCCTTGAGGATCTGCTTGCCGGCCTCGACGTTGGTGCCTTCGAGGCGGACGACGAGCGGGACGGAAATCTTGACGTTCTTGGCGGCGGCCACGATGCCGCGCGCGATCACGTCGCATTTCATGATGCCGCCGAAGATATTGACGAGGATGCCCTTCACGTTCGGGTCGGAGAGGATGATCTTGAAGGCGGCGGTGACTTGGTCCTCGTTCGCGCCGCCGCCGACGTCGAGGAAGTTGGCGGGATCGCCGCCGAAGCTCTTGATGATGTCCATGGTGGCCATGGCGAGACCGGCGCCGTTGACCATGCAGGCGATGTTGCCGTCCAGAGCGATGTAGTTGAGGTTGTGCTTGGAGGCCTCGACCTCTTTCGGGTCCTCCTCGTTGAGGTCGCGGAGCTGTTGGATTTCCGGGTGTTGGAAGATGGCGTTGTCGTCGAAGCTGATCTTCGCGTCGAGCGCCACCAGGTCTCCGCGGTCGTTGGTGACGAGCGGGTTGATCTCGACCAGCATGGCGTTCTTCTCCCAGTAGAGCTTGTAGAGGCCGGTGAGGATGCGGGCGAACTGTTTGACCTGCTCGCCCTCGAAGCCGAGTTCGAAGGCGACGCGGCGGCAGTGGTGGTGGCGCAGGCCCATGGTCGGGGAAATCGGCACCTTGACGATCTTGTCCGGCGTCTTCTCGGCGACCTCCTCGATATCCATGCCGCCCTCGGTCGAGGCGATCACGACCGACTGGGCGGTCTCGCGGTCGAGGACGATGGCGAGGTAGTACTCGTGGGCGATTTCGCAGGCCTCGGTGAAATAGATGGTCTGCACCTTGCGGCCGGCGGGGCCGGTCTGCTTCGTCACGAGCGTGTTGTCGAGCATGCGGTTGGCGGCGGCGAGGGCTTCCTGCCGGCCGTCGCAGACCTTCACGCCGCCCTTGTAGCCGTCGATGAAGGTGCCCTTGCCACGCCCTCCGGCGTGAATCTGGGCTTTTACGACGATCTTATCGTCGTCGCTCAAGTGGGAGATAGCGGTTTCGACTTCCCGGGAGGTCTGCGCGGCGTAGCCCTTCGGCACCGGCACACCGTACTCCTGGAGAAGGCGCTTGGCCTGGTACTCGTGGATGTTCATGTGGCGTGGTTTGCTGTGATTGACACGAAAGCGCCGTGTATGCCAGCGGCCAAAATGCAGTGCAACCACTTTTGGCGTGTTTTCGCCAAAGAAAGAAGGTCGCGCGGCCCTCGGAGATTCCGGTGGACTTGGAAGCTAGAATTCGAGGGGCGCGGCGGGCCGGTCCACGACGGTCCGAAGCGCAGCGCTTCGGTCACGGCTCGGGAATCGGAGCGGGCGGGCTGTCGGCGGGTTCGCCTGGGCATCGCAGGCTTCGAGGCGACGGGTGGGCCAGCGCAGCGACGGGGCCGGGCCGCCGATCGGGGAAAATCGCTTGCCTGGCGGGGAGGGTCGCGTTGCTTTGCGACGGCATGCGCGAGTTGATGGAATGGTTGGAAAGCTACGGCGAGCTGCTGGCCTGGACCGGGGTCGGCAGTCTGGTCTTTTTCTTCCTCTCTTTGTTTCTCCTTCCGCTCGTGGTGATCTATCTGCCGAAGGACTACTTCGAGCGGGACCTGTATATCCCGCCCAAGGCGAATCCGATCCGGCTCGGGCTCGCGCTGTTAAAGAATCTGCTGGGGGTATTGGTCGTGCTGGCGGGCATTTTGATGCTCTTCCTTCCCGGGCAGGGGATTCTCTCGATCCTGGTGGGCTTGAGCCTGATCGACTTCAAGGGCAAGCGGCGCCTCCAACGCAAGCTCTTGGCGCGGCGGCGGGTGCGGTCCAGCGTTCAATGGATCCGGAAGAAAGCCGGGCGCGAGCCCCTTTCGCTTCCCGATCCCAAGGACGCCCCGCGCTGAGGCCGGCTGCGGCTCCTGGCGCGAGCGCGCCGCCCGCGCCCGAGCGTCGGCGGTTCGCTTAGGGGCCCGGCCGACCGGCTTGCTCCCGCCTTTCGGCGCGGCGCATGGGCATGGCGTCGATGCGGGCGAAGAGGGCTTCGAGATCAAGCTTCGGGTCGCGGCTTTTGACGCCGCCGTCCTTGCCGATCAGGACCACTTCGATCGTGCCGGGGCGGGATCGGCGGTAGGCGTCGAGACGGGAGGCGAAGTCGGCGGGAAGCTCGCCCGCGTAGTTGGTCTCGAGCGCATCGCCGCCGGTGACGAACCAGAGCACCTGCCGCTCGTTGATCGCCGCTTCGGCGGCTCTCAGGCGGTCGACCGATTCGGGCGCATCGAAGAGTAGAAAAATCCGGTGCTTCCAGTCGAAGGGCTCGAGTGGATCGCGTTCGGACATGGCGGAGAGCCCGCCCCCGACGAGGAGGCCGAGCAGGAGGGCGAGGAGGGAAACTTAGCATAAGATCCGCGGATTCCTACGGCGGCGGCGCGGTTTTCTTGGATGGGAGGCGGGGCGATTTCGGCGGGGAGCGCGCGAGTGCGCGCAGGGCAGGTTCGATTCCACCGGGGGGGCGCGCGCAAGCGCGCACGCCACGTTCGATTCCGGGGGGGGCGCGCGTGAGCGCGCACGCCACGTTCGGTTGGCTTACCAGGTGCGGCTGGGGGCGGCGCGGAGGGTTTGGAAGCGGGAGGGGTCGATCTCCTGGATGAAGCGGCTTGGATTCAGGCGCATCACTTGGTTGCCCTGCTGGTTGAGCATGGGATAGCAAAGGTAGAGCTCCTCCATCGCGCGGGTGCAGGCCACGTAAAAGAGGCGGCGCTCCTCCTCGACGTTGCCGTCGTCGATCGTGCGCTTGAGCGGAAAAAGGCCGTCCGCCAGGCTGAGCACGAAGACGACGGGAAACTCCAGGCCCTTCGCCTGGTGGACCGTGGTGAGGCGCAGGCAATGCTTGCGGTCCTCGGCGCTGCGTTCGTTGCTCTCGGAAGCCAGCAGCACGAGTTGGGCGAGCAGTTCCTCCATCGTCTCATAGCGGGAGGCGAAGCCGACGAGGCTCTGCAGGTCGTCTTCGCGGTCGGCCCAATTCGGGTAGATCTCGCGGAGGTAGTTGCCGTACCAGCCGTCGAGACCGAGCTGGACGACGGCGTCGGGCGCTTGCGTGCCAAGGGCGGCGTTGAGTTCGCGGATGGTCTCGGCGAGGGAGGGCCATTCTTCCTGGGCGTCGGCCGGGACTTTTTTCAAGACCTCCTCGCGGACGAGGGCGTCGCAGAAGTTCAGCTGCTTCTTCTCCGCCAGGTTGCGGGTGAAGGCGTGGAGCCGCTCGGCCGTCTTGGGCCCGACCTTCGGGAGGAGGCAGGCGAAGCGGGCGAAGGCGGAGACGTCGGCGGGGTTCGAGGCGAAGCGGAGCTGGGCGGAAAAATCCTTGATATGGGCCTGCTCGAAAAAGCGGACGCCGCTGGTGATCTGGTAGTCGATGTTCCGGCGGGTGAGTTCCATCTGCAGGTCCATCGCGTGGTAGTGCGCGCGGTAGAGCACGGCCACGTCGGAGAGGTCGCGGCCTTGGTCGACGAGGGCCTCCAGTTGCTGGACGATGAAGGCGGCCTGGCCGCGGGTGTCCATGACGGGGACGAAGAAGGGCTTCTCGCCCGGCGGATTGACCGCGCGGAGCTCCTTCGTGTAGCCCTTGCCGGCGGGCTGGTTGCCGAGGATGGCGTTGGCGAAGCCGAGGATCTGCGGGGTGGAGCGGTAGTTGGTCTCGATCTTGTGGATCGCGGCCCCCTCGTGGCGGTCGCCGAAGCGCATGATGTTGTCGAAGTCCGCCCCGCGCCAGGTGTAGATGCACTGGGCGTCGTCGCCCACCGCCATGATCTGGTGGTGCGCGCCGAAGCAGTCGACGATTTCGGACTGGAGGCGGTTGGTGTCCTGGAACTCGTCGACGAGGATGTGCTTGAAACGGTCTTGGTAGAGCTCCGCGACTTCCGGCTGTTCGCGCAGGAGCTTGAGGAGGAGTTCGAGGAGATCGTCGTAGTCGACCACCTGCTGCTCCAGCTTGGACTTCATGTAGGCCTGGTGGAACTCGTCGATCTTACGCGCCATCCCGTCGAGGAAGGGGTAGCGCTCGTCGGCCTCCTGGTAGACGCCGCGGCAGGTGTTGCGGGCGTAGCTGATCAGGTTGGCGACGACTTTGGGCTTTGGGTTGTTCTTGCCTTTGATGAACTTCGGGTCGACCGACTGGATGCAATTTTTCAGCAGGTTCTCGGCTTCGCTCTCGTCGAGGATGGTGTAGTGGCGTTTCAGTCCGACCGGCTCGCCGTGCATCCGGAGGATACGGCTGGCGATGGAGTGGAAGGTGCCGCCCCAGAGCTTGTGACGGGGGATGCCGGTCAGCTCCTCGACCCGTTCGAGCATCTCGCGGGCGGCCTTGTTGGTGAAGGTGAGCAGGAGGATCTCGTAGGGCTGCACCCCTTTGTGCAGGAGGTAGGCGACCCGGTAGGTGAGGGTGCGGGTCTTGCCCGAGCCGGCGCCGGCGAGGACGAGGGCGGGGCCGGGGTCGGAAGTGACGGCGGCGTACTGCTCGTCGTTCAGTTCGGCGCGGAAGTCGATCGGGGAGAAATCCATGGCGTGGGCTGATGGGAGGGATGAGGGCGGTGACTTGAGACCGGAGGAGGGAAGGAAGCGCGATGGAGGCGGAGACCCTAGGGAGGAGGGGGAAGTTGAAGTCAGGGGCGGCGAGGGGGGCAAATGGAAACTGCGGTGGGGCGGGGGTTTTCGCGAGGCGCGATTTGGAGTGACTTGGACGGGGGTTTTGTTCTGGCTGGGCGGATGCCTTGGATGAAGGTTTTTTTGGGTGGGATGGCTTTTGTCCTGTTGCTTGGAGGCTTCGGGCTTTACGGCGCGGTTTTCGATTCCCTTCGAGGAGACGATCTGCCGTTGGATTACCGATCGATGGATGTTCGTCGGGGCGTGGAGGATGCGGAGGTCAACGGCTATACCGCTTTGCGGGAACTGGCTCAGGAGCATCAGATCGAATTGGGGGATGATTTCGAAGCCCTCTTCAATGCGCCTCGGGAGGACTGGGAGGTGGACGCGATGGCCGGGTTGGTGGATCGGCACGCCCGGGTGTTCGAGGACGTGGAAGCGGCTTTCGAGAAGCCGGAATTCTATTTCGATCAAGCGATCACGCCGGAAACCACGATTCCGGAGGTCGGTTTCTTGCGTCGCTACGTTCAGCTTGCTGTGTTGCAGGTTCGTGTGAACCTGGCTCGCGACGAGGATTTGCAGGCCTTGGAGCGGCTACTCGCTCTGGAGTCGCAAATCGGGGTCTACAGCCAATCCGGAGGGGGCTTGATCAGCCTGCTGACGGCGGTGGCCTGTTATGGAATCCTGCAAGAGGAACTGACCGCGTTTCTGGCGGAGGCTACGCTGAAACCGGAGGTGTTTGCGGCGGCGGGGAAGCACTTGGAGTTTCATCGTGGTCTGCCGCGAGCGGTGCAGACGGCGATGCGGCACGAGTTCCATTTTTCGAAATACTGCATCCGGATGATGGAGAAGGACCCTCATGGATCGCTGAATGGCATTTCCGATTTAATCGGCGGGGGTGCGGGCGAAGGTTCCGAATTTGAAAAACAGATGTACGAGTGGGTGGTCGGCATTGCGTTCAAGCCGGTTCGGACAACCAATCGGATTTACCGGGCATACGCGGAAATGATTGAAGAGGCGGATCGACTAGCCGCACAACGCGAGTTCAAGGTGTGGCGCGAACTCATGGCGGACTTGGAGGACCAGAGTCGGCGACGGCTGCTGTCCCGGAATGCGGTAGGACGGATCCTGTTGAGGATTCTTGTTCCGGCAGTCGAGCCAGTCATGGACCACGTGGATCGCACGCATGCCACCGGCGCGGCGATGCAAGCGATACTTGCCTTGCGGGCCTACTTTGGAGAGAGGGGCGAACTGCCGGAAACGCTCGATCAATTGGTGCCGGAATACCTGAGTGCCGTTCCCGAAGACCCGTTCGACGGCAAGCCCATGCGTTACTCGAAGACGAAGGCGATCGTGTATTCGGTGGGAAAGGATCTCGTGGATTCGGGCGGCAGCGCGCAGCCTTTCCGCCACGAACTGGAGGCCGACGACGAGCGTGATCCGGCGGAAAGAGATCTTTCGGAGCCGACCTTTCCGTTGCGCTTCGCATGGTAGGCGACCCGGTAGGTGAGGGTGCGGGTCTTGCCCGAGCCGGCGCCGGCGAGGACGAGGGCGGGGCCGGGGTCGGAAGTGACGGCGGCCTACTGCTCGTCGTTCAGTTCGGGGCGGAAGTCGATCGGGGAGAAATCCATGGCGTGGTGGTGTTAGCGGGTTCGATCCCCTGGGGTGGCCGGGGCGACGAGGGTCGGTGAGAGGAAAGGGGAAGGGGCGGGTCGGCGGCAAATCGAAAAGTGTGCGGGCTTCGCCGAGTTTTTGGGGAATTGCGAATGGGGGTGGATTTCTTGGGGGGGAGGAAGAGGAAGAGGAAGAGTATGAGGAAGAGGAAGAGGAAGAGTATGAGGAAGAGGAAGAGGATGAGGATGAGGAAGAGGGAGAGTATGAGGAAGAGTATGAGTATGAGGAAGAGGAAGAGGAAGAGGAAGAGGGAGAGGGTGGGGGTGGGTTTGAGCTGCCGGATACACTTGCGGTTTTGGGGGGAGCGGGATTGCTTGCGGGCATGCAAATTATTCCTTCGAATCTCCTGCCGGAGCGGGACCAGGCAGCCCTCAAAGACTTCCTCGAGGGGTGCCGGGAGGCTGCGCGGCGGAAGGGGCGTTTTCAGATTGCGAGCATTTCGCTGGCGGTGAAACATATTGCGCCGTTGGCGGTGTTGCAGTCGATCTACGAGCCGGAGGAGTTGCATTTTTACGTGGAGCGGCCCTCCGACGACGAGGCTTTGGCCGGCGCGGAGGCGGTCGTCGAGGCGCGCTTCGAGGGCCCGGACCGTTTCGCCGGGGTGAAGGCCTTCGCCGACGAGATTCTGGCCAACTCGATCGCCATCGGGGATCTGGAGGCCCCTTTCACCGGACCGCACTTTTTCACCGCCTTCAGTTTCGACGAGCGGGTCTCGGAGGGGAGCGCCTTCGCCCCTGCGACGGTCTTTCTCCCGCGCTGGCAGGTCTCGAAATCGAGGGGCCGCTACGGTGCGGTGGCGAACCTGCGGGTGGACGCCGACGCGGACCTCGAGGCGCTCGTCCAGCGGGTCTGGGGGGCCTACCAGAAATTCGGTGCCTTCGACTACGGCGAGTCCGTTCCGCCCGAGGCCGGGCCGCAGGCTTGCCGGCGGAGCGAACCGGCGCCGGGGGCCTACGCGGCGGCCGTTTCGAAGGCGCTCGAATGGATCGGCCGCGGCGAGTTCGACAAGATCGTGCTGGCCCGCGGGATCGAGCTGGAGCGCGAGACGCCTTGGGAGCCGCTGGTCGCGCTGGACCGCCTGCGGAACCGCTTCGGCGGCTGTTTCAGTTTTTCGTTCGGCGGCGGTGGGGGGCGCAGCTTCATCGGCGCGACGCCGGAGCGCCTGCTGCGGGTGCGCGACGGGCGGCTGCTGACGGAAGCCATCGCGGGCTCGGCCCTGCGGGGGGCGAATCCGGCGGAGGACGCCCGCCATGCCCGGGACCTGCTGGCCAGCGGGAAGGACCTGCGCGAACACGCCTACGTGCGCGACTCGATCTTGCGCCGCTTGAAGCGCGCGGGGGTGGAGGGCCGGGCCGAAGCGCTGCCGCGCATCCTGCCGCTGGCCAACGTCCAGCACCTGCTGACCGCCGTCGAGGGCGAGCTCGGCCCGGACGGCGCCCACTTGCTGGATCTCGCGGCCGAGCTGCACCCCACGCCGGCGGTGGGCGGAACCCCTCGGGAGAAGGCGCTGCCGCGCATCGCCGAACTCGAGTCGATCGAGCGCGGGCTCTACGCCGGCCTCGTCGGCTGGTTCAACCATCTGAACGAGGGCGAGATGATCGTCGGCATCCGCTCGGCCCTGATCCAGGGATGCCGGGCCCGGCTCTACGCCGGGGCCGGCATTGTGAGCGATTCGGACCCGCAGAAGGAACTGCGCGAGACCGAGATCAAGTTGCGCGGGCTGCTGGACGTTCTCGAGCGGATGTAGCGAGCGCCCCCGGGTCAAGACCGACGAGCCCTTGTACCTTCAAAACAGCGCAATGCGGTGTCCGGTTTTCTCAAGCCGGATCAAGTTTATGAGCGTCCGGCGGATGTTCTTGTTCGGATTCTCCATCTGTTCAGGGAACTCAGCAGGTTGTCCCTCGTCTCGACATCTAGCTCTTCAGAAACGTCTTTAAGCTCGTATGGGTCATTTGCCAGGTTGAAACAATGAGTAACGTCGTTTTCGTTCCTCTTAGTAACGAGCTTTAGATCTCCTCTGACAATGCAGTCTTCCTCGTACTCAATGAAAACATCCCTCACCTCGTCCCGTGATCCGCTCAGATGGCGAAGCACTGAACAACCCTCGGTCTCCACAGGGCTATCGACATCGGCGAGATCCAGAATGCTTGCGAAGAGGTCGACAGTCGATACGGGACAATCGACAGTTCGTGCCTCCACTCCGGGTAAACGGATCAACAGAGGAACGCGAACCGACTCATCGAACATAACGCCTTTCCCAAACAGGCCATGACAACCCGCCATGTCACCGTGGTCAGAGGTGAAGATGATGACGGTATTCTCAGCAAGTCCCGTCTTCTCCACCTTGTCCAGAAGACGGCCAAACGCAGAGTCCAGCTGAGATATTTCTCCGAAATAGCGTTTCCTAAACTCCTCCACGCCATAGTCAGCGTTCCAGCCGACATTCTTAAACCAGGCCTCACGTTCTGTGCTGGGAGGGCCATCAACCACGGAATGATCGTAAAGCCGACGGTCCTTATCTGGAGGCGAACATGGCGCATGCGGCGCTTGATACGAGACCGTCATGAAGAAGGGCGTCTGTCGATCCCCCAGCTTCTCTAACTCCTCACAGACAATTTCCGTCAAACCGTCAGTCTCGTGACCACTAAGTTCCCTTGGCTTGTCCGGATCGTCATACCAGATCAATCCGGCGTTGTGATCAACGTGATGACTCTCCCCACCGATGAAATGCTGAAAGCCGCCACGTTGTTCCGGGGGGACCCACCTGTTTCCGTGTGGTTCACCGCTCAGGTGCCACTTGCCGATATAGTGGGTACTATATCCCGCCTCGCTCAGACAATGGGCGATGGTGCGTTGGCCAACCGGCAGGCGCATACCATTCTCTGTGACTCCCGTTTGGCTCGCATACTTGCCGGTGAAGAGGCATGCCCGGTAGGGTGTGCATAGCGGGCAATTGGTATATGCGCGATTGAACTTGACGCTTTGCGAAGAGAAGCGGTCGATTACTGGTGTTCGGATTATCGGGTTCCCGTAACAGGAGACCCACCGAGCGCTTAGCTGGTCCGGGAACACGAACAGAATGTTCGGTCTCTGAGTCATAATCTTTCGCATCGAACGTCTCATGTGTGGCACGGCGTCAGCGACGTTGTCCAGCACCGACTGGTCTTATGTCAATTTCTTGGAAGATCGGTATCCTTTTCTTTCTGAGGTTGCGTAGCTGTCACATGGAGTGGAGCGCGGAACGCGGAACGGAATTGTGACCAGCGACTTGATGGCATTACAGTTCGCTGTCTTGGATGTCTGCGATCTTCATTTGTGCCTTCAGCAGCCCCAGCTTCAACGGTTTGTTCGCATGGACTGGAACGACCATTCGTTCTCGTTTCCCTTCTTTGACAAATATGTGATGACTGCCGCTGATGCGTTTAGGCTTCCATCCACGGGACTCCAGCAGCTTGCAGAAATCTTTTCCCGAGACCTGCTTCACACGGCTACTTCTAAAATTCGATCTGTGCTCTGAGGCTCGATTCCGTCTTCTCCAACGTCCAACCATAGCGTGATCGCTTCTTTCAGGTTTTCTGTAAGTTCCTCCATTGTATCGCCTTGTGTAGAACAACCGGGCAGCGCTGGAACCTCGGCCCAAAAGCCTCCTTCTTCCGCTTCGTGTATGATGGCCTTAATTTTCATCCGGGAAGAATGGCTGTTCGATCTCGCTTATTCAATTTATTTTTTCTGCCATCGTAGAGCGTAGTCACGGAGGTGAGCGGAGCGAACCGGAGTTGACTACCGCGACTGGATAGCTCCCCTTTTTTGTGAGTTAGTGCCCTTTTTCCAGACAAAAATTGTGGTAGCTCCCAAGCCCATCAAAATAAACCCTATCGCCCGTTTCTTGAGTATCGCGCTCTCAAATTCACTTTCATTCTCTTCGCGAGTGTAGGTCTCGCTTCCAGCCTTATATCTGCCGAGGGTTGTTCGACCGTCATTCTTTTCCATTTGTGCTGTGACCAGGACGAACGCTCCAGATGCAATGAGGATAAGTATGACTGCACGCCTGAGAATTTTCTCATTCATTCTTTAGCTACGTTGAGGTGTCGAACTGCATCGAGCAGATTTTCGATTCTTTGATTTTCTTTTTCTGTCATAAATCATTTTCCACAACAGTGTTATCTCCCCGACTCAGTCGGGCTTTTGCTGGAAACGGCTACCCGCCATCCGTGCTTCGGATCGCTCGGGGTTCCAGCGGGTGATTGCGTGCAATTTGTTTTCATTCATAGGCTTCCGCAAGATGAAGGCTAATGTCTATGACGCGGATCGGAGCGAGCGACACGCCAATATTTCCGGGTAAAAGCCCGACTCAGCAGCCGGTTTTTACACGAGTCGGGCTTTTTGTTGAATGTTACAATTTCTCCCGGCTCTGAAGTAGAGGTCTAACGTGCTGAATCGGAAATGCTTGGGGGATTTCGGAAAGAGCGATTCGGGCTTCGTGTTCCGAGCAAAAGCCCGACTCGACAAGAATTCCTTGACAAGTGATCAAACGTTCACCGATAGGTTTGGCGTCATGAAGATCATCCATTTTCCGAGATGGGCCGAGGTGTTGGCGGAGTCGGATCTGCCGGAGGCGAAACGCGAGTCGTTCACTGTCACGATCCGCTGGTATTTGGGCTGGTGTGGACGGCATGCCACCGGATGTACGGTCGATTCGGCGCGCCGGTTCGTGGACTGGGCGGCGGCCGAGAAGAACGCGAACGATTGGATGGTGGAGCGTTGGCGGGACGCGATCCGCTGGTTCTTCATCCAGGCGAAAGTCCAAGCTCAAGGCGAATCGGAAGCCTCCGCGGTGGGATGCGAATCCCGACCGGAACCTTGGCCGGGGAATCGGAATGCCGGGGTGTCGGGCGAGAATCGCCGGGCATCGGTCAACGAGACGGATGCGGAGCGGATTCAGGCGAGGAGCGAGGACGAACGTGTGATCCTCTCGACGATGCGCCGCAAAGGGATGGCCTTGAAAACGGAGCGCAGCTACCTGCGCCACTCCTTTGCCACGCACCTGCTGGAGGACGGCGTCGACATCCGGACGGTGCAGGACCTGCTCGGGCACAAGAACATCGAGACCACCCAGATCTACCTGCATGTGATGCGGAAGCCCGGGGCGGGCGTGCCGAGCCCGCTGGACCGCCTGGGGGACTGATACCTCTTCTAAGAATTATTAAACCTAAGGCGGAGAAGAGAATTCGGCTCTGGCAAGGCGGGTGCCGTCGCGCTTGAGTGCGTGAATGCTTTCCGCTCCGGTCGCCGCGGGCGGCGGACGGGGCGGGCGGGCGCCTACCAGCTGTAGTTGAGCGTGACGCCGGCCTGGCGGGGATCGGCGGGGGACTCGTAGCGGGTCGTTTCGTAGTCGGGGCCCTCGTTTTCGAAGAAGAAGACGCGCTTTTCGTAGCGCTCGTCGAAGAGGTTCTTCACCCAGAGCGTGAGCCTCCAGTTTTCGTAGCGGTAACCGGCGGCGAGGTTCACGAGGGCGAAGGCATTGCGCTTTTGCTCGTGGCTATTGGACTCGTAGTATTCGTCGCGACCGGCCAGTTCGGCATTGGCGAAGAAGCCGCCGTCGGCTTCGTAATCGAGGCGCAGGTTGTAGGTGAAGCTCGGCGCGTTGGCGAGCTCCCGCGAATCGACCGGGTTGCCGTTGTCGACGTAGCTGGCGCGGTCGGTTTCGAGCAGGCCGAGGCCTGCGGTGAGTCTCCAGTTTCGGTTGAAGTGCCAGGTCGCTTCCGATTCGACACCGTAGTGCCGGGCCGTGTCGCCGTTCACCGTGATGTAGGTGAAGTCGAGGCCCGATCCTTCGGAGTCGCGAAGCTGCGGGTCGATTCGGTAGAGGTAGAAGACCGTCACCTTCGTGCTCAGCCGATCGTCCAGCCAGGCGCCGCGCAGCCCGAGTTCGTAGTTCCAGAGCGTTTCGGTCTCGTAGGTTTCCAGGTTTTCGTCGTCGATCGCCGGATTCGGGTAGATGTTGGCGCCGCCGGCTTTGTAGCCCCGAGTGACCGAAGCGTAGGCCATGTGGTCCTCGTTGAGGTCGTGTTCGAGGGTCAGTTTGCCGCCGAAGAGGGTGTCGTCGAATTGCGCGTCGGGGCGGTTGTCGATATCGGTGTCGAGGTCGAAGTGTTCGGCGCGGAGCCCGAGGGTGAGGCGGGTGGTTTCGCTGAACAGGTGGGTGGCCTGACCGTAAAGGCTGTAGGTGTCGCTCATGTAGTCGGTGGCGAAGTCGTCTCCGAAACCGGCGAAGGCGGTGTCCTCCTCCAGGCTCTGGTAGTAAGCGCCCAGCGTCCAGCGGTCGATGAGGCCGAGAGCCTCGCGTTGGTCGATCGAGTCGAGGCGCAGCTCCTGGCTCCAGCTGTTCCGCTCGCGTTCGATCGCGGCGAAGCCGATATAGGTCAGGGGATTGCGATCGGGATTGGTCCAATCGCCGTCGAAACTGTAGAGCGAGTCGGTCGTGGTTCCCGTGGTGATTGAAGTGAGCTCGACCGCATCGAGGCCGGTCCACCGGCCCTTGATGCTGCCGGCGAGGGACTCCTGTTCGTCGCGACCGGGTTGGTCGGAGTAGGTGTCGAACTCGGTGTTGTCGAGGGAGAACTCGTCGTAGCCGTTGTCCGCGTCGGCGTAGAAGAGGGTGGCGTCCCACTGCCAATCGGGGCCGGGCTTCCAGCGCAGCTTGAGGCGGGACATCAGCTCGTCGCGTTCGTTCGTGTCGTCCTCGTCGAGGAACCGGTTGTCCCGGAAGCCGTCGCTGAAGTGCTGTTGGACGGCCAGGCGGAAGGTCAATCGCTCGGGATCGTCTTCAAGCAGGGGGCCTCCGACCGCGAGTCCGGCGCCGAAGAGGTCGTCCGTCCCGAGGCTGCCTTCAACCTGTCCGGTCCAGTAGGGGGTCGGCTCCTTGGTGACGATTTTGATCACGCCGCCGGCCGCGTTGGCCCCGAAGGCGCCGGCCTGGGGACCGCGCAGGACCTCGACTTGGGCGACGTCGAAGAGGCTTCCGATGGTGCCGATGCCGGTGAAGTCGAGGTCGTCGACGAGGAAGCGGACGGTCGAGTCCGGCGTCTCGCCTTCGAACTGCGAATTTTCCCCGATCCCTCGGATCTGGAGGTAGCGGGGGCGGGAGGTGCCGCCGGTCCAGGTGAGGTTCGGGATGGTATTGACCAAGTCCTCGAAGTGTCCGGTGCCGTCCGTCTGGAAGCTGGCGGCGTCGAGCACGGTGACGCTGGCGGTGGTGCGTTGGAGTTCGGATTTCCAGAGTTCGCCGGTGACGACCAGCGGGGCCATTTCATAGACGAGCTCGGGCTCGTTGTTTGCCGACTGGGCGGAGAGGGCGGCGGCGAGTGCGCAGCCGAGCAGGACGGGTGTCTTTTTCATAGGGATCTCAATCATGGTGGATGCTTGAGATCCGGTCTTATGGCGGTGGAAGGCGGGAGCGCCGACGCGGCGGTCCCTTCCTTTCCCTACGCCGGTATCAACCGGATCAGGTTCGAAGGGACCGCTACTGTGCCGGGGCGGTCATGCCGCCAAGGCAGGGAAGCGTCTCAGACCCATACCAGGTCGCCCCCAAGGAAGGAGGTCAGGAAAACGCGGGATGCGGGAGGCTGTCAACCCGGTTTTGCGGGGAGCCTGCTGGCGCTTGTCCTTTGAGCGTTGGGCGTTGAATGTTGAATGTTGGGCGTTGAATGTTGAACGCCGATCCCGGCCGTCGGTCGGAACGCGGGGCGAGCGCGGAGACTCGTTCTCGGGGCGCTCAGCCGCCCTTCAGTTGGAGCAGAACGACCCCGGCGAGGAGGGCGAGGATACAGAGCGCCTTGGGCCGGAAGTTCGCTTCGCGGTGGAGGAGGATACCGCCGAGGAAGCTGATCACGACGGAGGCGCGGCGGATCGGCGAGATGACCGAGATGAGGGCGCCCTCCTGGCTGATGGCGGTGAAGTAGAAGAAGTCGGCGGCGAGCAGAAGCAGGCCGATGAGCGGGATCGACCAGCGCCAGTCGAAGCGGCCGCGGGGCCAGGCGCCCCGGCGCCAGAGCAGGTAGAAGGGGAGCATGACCGGCACGAGGTAAATCGAAAACCAAGCCTGGACGGTGGCGGGGCGGAGGCCGGCGGTCTGGAGGAGGAACTTGTCGTAGAGCGCGCTGACCGCGCCGATGAGGGTGGCGGCGATCATGCAGGCCACCCATTTGTTCCGGTGGAAGCGGATGTTTTCCCGTTTGCCGACGAAGGAGAAGGCGTAGAAGGCCGCTAGGATGACACCGATGCCGGCCCATTGCCAAGCGCTCGGGTGCTCCCCCATGAGGAGGACGGCGAGAAGGATGGTCCAAAGCGGACTGGTGGCCCGGATCGGTCCGGCGATGGAGAGCGGCAGGTGCTTGAGCGCGAAGTAGCCGAAGATCCAGGAGGCGGCCACGAGGGCGGACTTGAGGAAGAGCAGGAGGTGTTCGTGGAGCGCGGGCGCGTCGACGAAGAAGAGGGCGGACGGGTAGGACGCGGGCGCGAGCAGGGACCAGGCGACGAAAGGCGCCCAGACCAAGGCGGCCGCGACGATCCCGAAGAAGAGGACGGGCAGGACGGCGTTGTCGCGCAGCGCCTGTTTCTTGGCGAGGTCGTAGAAGCCGAGCAGGAGGGCGGAGAGGAGGCTGAGGAAGATCCAGGACACGGGGCGGGATCGAATCCGCCGTGGGGTCCGGAGGCGAGCCCATTGAGAGGCGCTACCGGCTCCGGCCGTCGATCAGCCGGCGCAGGACGAGCACGGCGAGCGCGCACTCCAAGCCGAAGGGCAGGTAGCCGAGGTAGCCGCTGAGGGGCATTTCGAAGAGGTAGAAGCGCTCGAACCAGGGGATCTGGTAGGTCCACTTGGGGAGGGCGTAGAGGTTCCACATTTCCCAGAAAAAGCCGCAGGCGAGGGCGGCGAGGGCCCAGCCGCCGAAGTCGCGCCAGTCGCCGTCGGCCAGTTCCGGCCAGGGATGGCGGCGGCGGGCGAGCAGCTCGAGCCCGGCCCAGAGGCCGAGCGGACCGATCCAGAGGAAGGGGAAGAGCCACTCCGGCGCGAGTCCGATCGACAGCATGGCGAGGGCGAAGAGGAGGAGCAAACCGCCGCCGAAGAGCCGGGGGCGGGGCAGGCGGAGCCGGGGACCCTGCGCCAAGCGGCGGCTTAGCCGGGGCCTGCCGCCCAGCCAGTGGCGGACGCTGTAGACGGCGGGCAGAACAGTCGAAAAGCAGAGGCTGGCATGGATCAGGTACTCGGCCTCGCCGACCGGTCCGGCATGGTGGTAGACCCAGTTGTCGACGAAGCGGTTCAGGTATTCGAAGAGCCACCAAAAGGCCGCGCTGGCGGGGAAGAGCAGGAGGAAAAAGCCGGGCTCCCGAGTCAGGGGGCAGCCGCCCTCGCGGCGCTGGATGAGCGCGTTCACTACGAGGATGAAGCCCAGCCAGAGCGGCGGAAAACTGTAGCGGCGGAGCGGCTCGAAAGTGCCGGGCAGCCAGGCGGCCGCCCAAGCGCCCAGGCAGAGCGCGAGGCCGACCCAGCCCCAGGCGGGAAAGCGGGCCCGGGCGGCCGGGGCGGGAGGCGGGGTCGAGGCGGGCCGCGCGCCTCCGATCCAGAGCCCGAGCAGGAGCGCGAAGAGCAGCCAGATCCCGACGAAGGCGGCCCAGCTGAAGCCGGGGTACTCGCGCGGCTGCCCCTCGGGCGGAATCCGAAGATAGGGCTCGAGCGGGAGCCCGGCCAAGGCCAGGCCGAGCAGCGGCAGGGCGACGGTCAGGGCCAGGGTGAGGGTGGCGCGGAGAAGCATGGTCGAAGAATGTCCTAAGATGACAGTCCGAAGCGCCCGGGTCGAACCTCGATGGTCAAAGATCGAAGCGGGGTCCGCCTTTGGCTTGCGCCGGCGCGGCGGTCGGCGAATGTTTCCGGAATGCGGATTTTGGACAAGCTGGAGAAGCGTTTCGCCGCTTGGGCGGTGCCGAACGTGGTGCTTTACCTGATCATCGGGCAACTGGCGGTCTATGCCTTGATCCTGGCGGGGCGGCTGGAGTACGGGCGGCTGACCCTCTTTCCCGCCGCCGTGCTGGAGGCCGGGGAGTGGTGGCGGGTGCTGACTTTCCTGATCGTCCCGCCGAGCATCGCCTACGGTGCCTTCAGCGCGCTGTTGCTGGCGATCTTCTGGTACATTTTCTGGCTCATGAGCAGTGCGCTCGAATCGGCCTGGGGCGTGGTCCGCTTCAATATCTTCCTGCTGGCCGGGATCTTCTTCAGCGTCGCGGGCGCCTTCCTCGGGCACCTGGTCTCCCCGGCGGCCGGCATCCAGGTGGCGCCCGATTTCCTTTTTTTGAGCATCTTCCTGTCATTCGCCACGCTGCATCCGAATTTCGAGATCCTGCTTTTCTTCGTCCTGCCGGTGAAGATGAAGTACCTCGGCTGGTTCGCGGCGGCGGGGCTGGTGCTTTCCCTCTTGTTCGCGGGCTCGATGGGCGAGCGCCTGGCGATCCTCGCGCCGATTCTGAACTTTCTGCTTTTTTTCTGGCCCGAGCTGACCGGCCGGGTGAAGGCCCGACAGCGGCGGAGCACCTTCGAGGCGAAGAGAAAGGCGGCGGCGAAGGAGGCCTTCCATGTCTGCGAAAACTGCGGCGCGACCGACCGGAGCCATCCCGAGCGGGAGTTCCGCTACAAGACGGTGGACGGCGAGGCGGTTTGCCTCTGCGAGGAATGCCGCACGGGCTGAGAGGCGAACGCGGCGGATCTTCGGAATCGACAGGGGCGGCCCGGCGGACGAAGATCCCGGGGAACCCATGGAGAATCATCGTTCCAAGCGTCCACCGTCGACCCTTCAGGATATCGCCGAAGACCTCGGGATGAGCCGGGCAACGATCAGCCGTGTGCTCCGCGGATTGCCGGGCCACAGCGCGGAGACCTGCCGGCGGGTTCACGAGGCGGCCGAGCGTCTCGGATACTGCGGCAGCCCCTTGGTTTCCGCCTGGATGAACCAGATCCGCCGGGGTAATCCGGTTCGACGTCAGGCCACCGTCGGCCTGCTCAATTGCCTGGAGGACGAATCGCAATTCACCGAGCTCCCGTTCTTCCAGCGCGTGCTGGCCGGGATTCGGGAGCGCGGGGAAAGGATGGGCTTTGGCTTCGACCGGTTTTGGCTGCCGGGATCCAAGCGTTCGCCGGCCTCGTTGCGGGAAGTGTTGCGCGCCCGGGGCATTCACGGAGTGATCGCGCTGCCCGCCTCGCCCGGCGTCGAGGTCAGCCGCTACCTCGAGCTGCAAGGGCTTGCGGTGGTGGCCCTGGGATTTTCCCACCTCGATCTCTCGGTCGACCGGGTGGCGCCGCAGCAGTTCCAAGGGGCGAGTCTGGTCGTCGCCGAGCTTCTAGAAAGGGGCTACCGGCGAATCGGTTTCGCCATGCGCGCGCAGGACGACCGTCGCAGTGGCGGCCGCTGGTCGGGCGGCTTTGCGGCGGCCCTGCGCTACGAGGAGCTTTCGGCAGCGGAACTCTTCACCCCCGAGCGCCTCGATCCCGCCACTCTGGCGGACTGGCTTCGGGCCACGCGACCGGAGGTGGTGGTCGGGCTGGGCGCGGAGACACTGGATCGGATCCGCAGGGCCGGATTCTCCGTGCCGGAGGATTTCGCTTACGCGGCCTTGGACGCGGATGGGGCTAAGGGCATGGCAGGCTTGGACCAGCGGCACAACGCCCTGGGTGCGGCCGCCGTCGACACGCTCGCTTCCAACTTATTCGAACAGCGGACCGGTTTGCTGGACCTGCCCCGGCACATCATGGTGCACGGCCGCTGGCGCGAGGGAGCGACGGTGCCGCCGTCGCCTTCCGCTCGGCGCTAGCGCCGACGGCGGGCGAGGCCCGCAGCCAGGCCGACGAAGCCGACGAGCAGCCCGTAGGCGGCGGGCTCGGGCACGACGCTGAGGGAAACGTTGTCCACGAAGACCTGCCGAACGTCGGTGCCGCTGGTGTCAGTGTAGCCCGTTCTGAATGCGAGATAAAGGTCCTTACCTACGGCGCTGCTGCCCGTCGAATCCCATGAGATGGTGATCGTCTTGATGTCGGAATTCGAATCAAGTCCTACCCCGACCTCGTCGAGGGTGGAAAGGGAGGACAAGGTGACGCCGTCGCCGGTATCGGTGTCCTCCCAGAGCCCAATTTCATAGTCCGCATTGAGCGATTGGTTGCTACGGCCTCCGATGGTTACGCTGAACTCGTAGATGCTGTTATCGACGATCGTGCCGACATCCTGGAAATGTCCGCCTGTGTAGCGCTGGTCCAGGATCAATACGCTGTTGCCGTAGCCGGAGCCGAGATAATCCAAGCCGGGGGAACCGGTCCACTGGACCGCAGTGGCCAAAGTGTTGCCCAAGTTCAGCCAATCGTCGGCGGTGTCCGTCGTAAAACGGGTGTCGTCGTCGAGGTCGGCGTTTTCAAAGCCCGGATTGTCGACCACAATCGACTGGGCGGAGAGTGCGCCGGGTATGGAAAGCGCGGAGGCGAGGAGGGCAAGGGGAAGGGTTTTCATGTGAGTAGCTTGGTTGATACTGAAACGAGGACGTGATTCGAAAATCACAAGGACGGTTATTGAACGATAGGTGGCACGAGGCAACGCAGTTGTTTTGTAACTCGTTACAATGATTTTCAATCGGACCGGCTGCGTGCTCCGGAAGCGGCTCCTGCCTGCCGCTCGCTGACGGACTATTAGATCTGGTAGTCGGCGCCGCCGCTGGGTTCGTGCAGGCCGCACTCGCGTTTGAGTCCGCCGAAGCGGGTCTCCTCGGGCGCCATGCCCGCCCCGAGCTTGCTGGAGCTGTGCCAGTCGCCGACCGAGACGTAGCCTTCGTCCCAGAGCGGGTGGTAGGGCAGGTTGTTTTCCGTCAGGTATCGGTAGATCTCGCGGTCGGTCCAGTCGATGATCGGATACACCTTGAACACCTTGTTCTGCAGCTCGACGGCGGCGCGCCGCTCCCGGCTTGAGGCTTGGTCGCGGCGCAGGCCGGAGAGCCAGGCCGAGGCGCCGAGCTCCTTGACCGCGCGGTTCATGGGCTCGACCTTGTTCATGCGGTTGTAGCGGTCGAGCCCCTCGAGGCCCTGCTCCCAGAGCTTTCCGTAGACGGCCTCCTGGTGGGCGGCGGACTTGAGCGGATGGTAGATGCGGAGGTTCAGATCGAGGCGCTCGGCGAGCTCCTCGGCAAAGCGGTAGGTCTCCGGAAAGAGGTAGCCGGTGTCGATGAAGACGACCGGGATCCCGGGCAGCTGCCGGGTGACGAGGTGCAGCATGACCGCGCTTTGAACCCCGAAACTGGTGCTCAGGACGAGCCGCTCGCCGAACCTCTCCCGCGCCCAGCGCACGCGCTCCACCGCCGAGGCGGACTCGAGTCGGCCGAGTTCGTCGACGGGCAGTTCGAGGGCGGCGGAAGAATTCATGGGCCTAATCTTCGGTTCTTGAGTTATTAAGTCAAGATTCGGAAACTGAAAACTTCGGGCGCTCGCCGGGACCTCCCGAACTCCGGAAAAGCCGTGCTCCCGCGCCGCGGTTCGGCGGTTCGAGCGCTTGCGGCGGCCGGGTCCCGCCGAAGGCGGCGGAGGCCTCAGGCGAGGGGAAGCTCGATCACCTCCCAGGGCAGACCCCGGATATTCAGCTCCGCCATGAAGGGGTCGGGGTCGTGCTGCTCCATGTTCCAGACGCCCGGCTTCTTCCAGAAGCCTTTGAGGATCATCTGCGCGCCGATCATGGCGGGCACGCCGGTGGTGTAGCTGATGGCTTGGCTGGAGACCTCGCGGTAGCACTCCTCGTGGTCGCAGGTGTTGTAGATGAAGATGCGCTTCTTCTTGCCGTCCTTTTCGCCCACGATGTCGCAGCCGATGCAGGTCTTGCCCTTGGTGCGGGGGCCGAGGCTGGCGGGGTCGGGCAAGACGGCTTTGAGGAATTCGATCGGGGCGATCCGCCGCCCCTTGAAGTCGATCGGCTCGATCGAGGTCATGCCGACGTTTTCGAGGACGCGCAGGTGGGTCAGGTACTTCTCGGAGAAGGTCATCCAGAAACGGATGCGTTTGAGGCCCTTGATATTGCGGCAGAGGGACTCTAGCTCCTCATGGTAGAGGAGGTAGGCGTCCTGCTTGCCGACGACGGGGAAGTCGTAGACCTGGTGGACGCTCATCGGCTCGACTTCCTTCCACTCGCCTGCCTCCCAGTAGCGGCCGTTCTGGGTGATCTCGCGGATGTTGATCTCGGGATTGAAATTGGTGGCGAAGTGGTGGCCGTGGTCGCCGGCGTTGGCGTCGAGGATGTCGATGGTTTCGATCGAGTCGAAGAGGTGCTTCTGGGCGTAGGCGCAGAAGACATTGGTCACGCCGGGGTCGAAGCCGGATCCGAGGAGGGCGGTGAGCGAAGCCTTTTCGAAGCGTTCGCGGTAGGCCCACTGCCACTTGTATTCGAACTTGGCTTCGTTGGGCGGTTCGTAGTTGGCGGTGTCGAGGTAGTCGATGCCGGCGGCGAGGCAGGCGTCCATCAAGGGCAAGTCCTGGTAGGGCAGGGCGACGTTGATGACGAGGGCCGGCTTTTCCTTTTTCAGGAAGGCGGTGGTCGCCTCGACATCGTCGGCGTCGAGCGCGGCGCTGCGGATTTTCCGCCCCTGCTTGGCCTCCACATCCGCGGCGATGGCCTCGCACTTCGAGACGGTGCGCGAGGCTAAGATGATTTCGCTGAAAACCTCGGGAACTTGGGCGCACTTCTGCGCGACTACGTTGCCGACTCCTCCCGCTCCGATAATGACGACTTTGGACATTCCCGAGCTTAAGGGCCGGGGGGTGGGGTTCATCAAGCCTTATTCGCCGTCCCGGTCGTCTTCCTGACCGGAGGCGGCGACGGTGGCGGAAGCGGGGTAGGCGAGGGTGAGCGGGCCGACATCGACTACGCGTTCCTGCTCGCCCGCCAGTGCCCGGACGATAAACTGCGTTTCGTCATCTCCGGATTCCGCCGCAGGGGCGAACACCAGGCTGGCATTGGTGAACAGGTCGACTTCGGGGCGGTCTCCGGACGCTTCCGGTGCGGCGGCATCCTCCGGCGGCCGGGCTTCTTCGGTTCGCGCGGCTTCCGCCTCGGCGCCCGGCGAAGCCGTTTCGGCCCCGAGGTAGGCGCGGGTCACAAAAGCGCGGTCGAAGACGGCGAGTTCGGAATGCCCGACCACCAGCTGAGTGGCCACGAGCCGCTCGACCAAGTGGGCGCTCGAGGGTTCCTCGTCGGCGAAGTGGATTTCGAAAAGGTAGGGTGTTTCCAGACCGGCCAGGGATTCGATCAAGCCGCGGTGATCGACGAGAGACGCGGACTCGGGGATCGGCGAGAGCCGGACTTCGCTTTCGGCGGCTTCCGAGGGGCTGTCCGGGGGGTCGGACACGGCGGCGAGCGATTGTGCGACTACTTGGAGCGACGCCGTGTCGATGGCCGATACCGCCAAGAGGGCGGGGCCGTCGGAGTCCGGACGGATCAGCTCGATCGCCAGCAACGCGACGGCATCGTCGGCGAGCGCCTCGGCGTTCGTGAAATCGAAGCGGTGGCGGCCGTCGGCTTCGAGGATGAATTCAAAGTCGATCGGCACGCTGACCGTAAAGTTCGTTCCGTCGATTTCGACGAGCCGGTCGTAGATTTGATTGCGCAAGTCGGCCGGGGCCAGTTCGGTTCCAGCTGCGTCGGTCAGGTAAATCCCATCGTAGAGGATCGAATCGTAAGCCTTCTCCCAACATGCTTCGAGGACTTGCCGCAGACCGGACCCGAGGGCTTGGGAAAGAGGCTCGGGCCGAAGCTCGACCGAATAGGTCCGGGCTTGGTCGGCGACCGCTTGTTCGCGCTGTTCGAGGGCCTTTCCGCGAAGTTCCTCGATCATGGCCTCGCCCCGGGCGACCCGTTCTTGACCGGTGAGGATCATCTTTTTCCCTCGTTCGTTGACCGCCTTGATGTCTTCGTCCGGCTTGAGCCTGGAGGGCGCCCTTTCGGCATAGTGGGTGCCCGCCACGATTTCGGATTCACCCTCTTGGACCATCTGCTCGGCCCGGATCAGTTTGACCCGTTGGGACGGAGTGAGGTAAGCGCGGAGTTCGTTCAGGACCGGTCCCTCGGCCGCGGGGGTTTCGGTCTCCGGTTCTGAGAGGAGCGACGAGGCGCCGGTGGCGAGTGCGAGTGCGAGGAGGACAAGTTTTCGAATTTGCATGGCTCGAGAGCTGGCGTAATTGAAAAGGGTTTTGGGGTGGGCAAGAGTTTTTCCGCCGATCAAAGAAAAGCCAATACAAATTATTCTAACCGTTTCTTACCAGAGGCTTTCATGCCGGTAATAAGATCTTGTTCGATGAAGGCCCGTATTGACAGCCGATTGATACTCGGGAAGCTGGAGTCGTGGCTTTTAATGAAGAATTAACACTTACCCGCGATACGCCCGCGACGCTTATCCCGGCCGGCGACGAGGTTAGTTTGGAAGCGGGCACGCGCGTGCTGGTTTCCCAAGCTTTGGGAGGGACCGTTACGGTGAGGACGGAGCGCGGCCTTTTCCGCATCGCCGGAAAGGACTTGGATGCGCTTGGTCCGGAAGCCGAGGCGGCGGCCCGCGGGCTGGCGGAGGAAGAAGTCGCCTCCCCCGCCGACGCCCCCTTCGCCGAGGAGCAGGTGTGGACTGCGATGAAGCAATGCTTCGACCCGGAGATCCCCGTCAACATCGTCGATCTCGGGTTGGTGTACGACCTGCAGATCAGCCCGGTCGAGGATGGGGCGCGGCACGACGTGCGGGTCAAGATGACCTTGACGGCCCAGGGCTGCGGCATGGGGCCGGTGATCGCGAACGACGCCAAGGATCGCATCGAAGCCCTGCCCAGGGTGCGCGCCGCCTCTGTGGAGATTGTCTGGGATCCCCCCTGGACTCCCCACATGATTTCGGAAGAAGGCCGCGAAAAGCTTGGTTTGGAGTAGATTTACGATATTTTTACGGAATGTAAGTCTTTGTTAATCCGCCACCTGCGGGGTTTTTGATGACAAATTGGGGTTTTTCCGGACGAATCGGCGTTCGACGCTTGTTCCCTCGGTTTTCCTCTCTTAAGTTCCTTTCGCTCTTAGTGAATTCCGCATGATGTGCTCCCCGCACTACATCATGATCCCCCTATCCAATCCATTTTCGCGCCGCAAGGGTTTCACCCTCGTGGAGATTATGATCGTTGTCGTGATCGTCGGCCTTCTCGCGGCGATGGCGATCCCCGCCTTTGAAAAAGCGCGGATCAACAGTCAGGCGGCGAGGATTGCGAACGACTTCCGAGCCTTCGCGACCGCTTTCGAGGTCCAGGCCTTGGAGGAGGGGAGTTGGGCCCCGGACGGCATGGGCAACGAGCTCCCGCCGATCGTCGAAGGTTATATCAGAGGCACCTCCTGGGGGGAGCGTGCGCCGAACGGAGGGTATTGGGACTGGGAACTGGACCGGCTCGGATTCGTGGCCGGAGTCGGGCTGTCCACCGGCCCGCGGGACAATCCCGCCGTCTTCGTGAGGGTGGACGAGATCCTCGACGACGGCAACCTCGCGACCGGGACCTTCGTGCGACTGTCGGACCGTTACGTCCAGATTCTCGAACAGTAGCGGGGTCCGCCGCTTCCCGGCGAATCGCGCGGGCGATGGCTTGCTTCGCCCGCCGCGGCTTGGTTTATTCGGCTGATGGGAGCCTTGAACGAGCGCAGCGCGTATGAAAAAGCCTTGGAGTTGAACTTGGATCCGGCCATCTACGGGGTCTTCGCCGAGATCGGCGCGGGGCAAGAGACCGCGAATTGGTTTTTCCGGGTATCGGCCAGCTCGGGGACGGTCGCCAAGACGATTTCGGCTTACGACATGACAATGAGCGACGTGCTCTACCGGAAGGCGGAGCGTTACGTCTCGATCGAGCGGCTCCGTGCGATGTTGGCCTACGAATACGAATTGCTGGACCAGCGCCTGGCGCCGGCCCGGGGGGAGCGGTCGACCTTCTTTTCGTTTTGCAACACCGTCCGCACGCGCGGCTACCGCGACACCGCCGAATGCCACGGCTGGCTGGGGATCCGCTTCCAGCGCAAACCGGGGACCGAACCCTGTGAGATCATCACGCACGTCCGCTTGCTCGACGAGAGTAACGAGGACCAGATGGAGGCCTTGGGGAAGGTCGGGGTGAACCTGATCTACGCCGCCTTCCGCTACCGCGAGAGCCTCGAAAATTTCGTCGTCTCCCTGCGCGAGGATCTCGCTCCGGGACGGGTGGAAGTCGACATGCTGCGTTTCGACGGGCCGGGCTTCCGCTATGTGGACAATCGGCTTTGCGCCCTGCAGCTCGTGCAGAGCGGCTTGACGGAGGGGGCGATGTTCAATCGCGACGGCGAAGTGGTCCAGGCCGCCGACGCGCTCTACAAGAGGCCGATCCTGCTGCTCCGGGGCAGTTTCGACCCGGTTCTCCGGCTGCACCTGGACATGATCGAGCAATCGCGCGAGTTGTTCTTCGAGGCCATGGGGGCGGAGCAGAAGTCCCGGGCGCTGGAGCTCTGCGAGATCAGCATGAACAACCTGCTGCGGGACGGCTCGGTCGATCACCGTGATTTCATCGACCGGGCGGACGCCCTCCAAGCCGTGGGCAAGACGGTGCTCATCTCAAGCAGCGCCGAGTTCCACCGCATCGCGACCTACCTCAGCCGCTACACGGTCGAGCCGATCGCAATCATCCTGAGCATCGGCCTGCTGAACGAGCTGTTCAAAGAGAAATGGTCGGCCAATCTGCCGGGCGGGATACTCGAGTCCTTCGGTCGCCTGTTCAAGAACAGCGTCGATCTCTACGTCTATCCCTGGCACAATACGCGCAGCAAGGAGCTGGTCAGCGCGGACAACTTCAAAGCTCCCAAGGATTGGCAGCACTTCTACCAGCACCTGCTCCACAACCGTCGGATTCGTCCGGTCGGAGTCGGCGACCTCTCGCTCCTGGCCCGGACGGGACGAAAGATTCTCGATGAAATCGAGGCCGGCAGCCCGGGCTGGGAGCAGTGGGTGCCCGAAGCGGCCCGCCCGGTCGTGCGCCGCCAGCATCCCGAGGGCGGGCGAAGCCGCGGCGCGCCGGCCTGAGCCGGCGGGCCGCGACGCAGCCCCGGCGCAATCAGGCGAAGGTCTTCCCGTTCCAGCCCCAGCTGCCGGGATCGACGTTGTGAAAATTAAAGTAGATGCGGTCGGCCTGCACGTCGGTGGTCAGGCGCAGCCGCTCGCTCAATTCCGCGCTCAACCGCTCGAGGGAGTCGTCGGGCAGCCGGATCGAGCGGAGCTCGACGAAGACGGCCGGCGAATCGCCGCCGGCAAAGGTCATCTTGGCGCTGCTCCACGCGGTCATCACATACTTCTCCGGCTTCTCCAGCAGCTCGGCGACGGCCTGCGAGAGGGTGTGGAGGCAATTCTTCTTCTCGGCGTCGGTCAGCACGAGGTTCGAGGTGACGTGAATATAAGGCATGACGGAAAGGGCTATCCCGAAGTCTGAAATCCGCAAGACGCTTCTGTTGCGCTAATAGACGTCGCGTAGGTAGCGCTTTTCCGTCTTGAGCCGCTTGACGTAGGCGGCGGCGGCCTCCCGGTCGAGCCCCCCTTGCTCGGCCACGATCTCGTGGAGCGCGTTGTCGACATCGGTCGCCATGCGGCTGGCGTCGCCGCAGACGTAGAACGAGGCGCCTTCCTCCAGCCAGGCGTAGAGCTCCCCGGCCCGCTCCTTCATCCGGTGCTGGACGTAGACCTTCTTCGCCTGGTCGCGGGAGAAGGCGACGTCCAGGCGACTGAGCAGGCCGTCCTTGAGGTAGCCCTGCCATTCCGTCTGGTAGAGGAAGTCGGTCAGGTAGTGCTGGTCTCCGAAGAAGAGCCAGTTCCGGCCCTTCGCGCCGACCGCTTTGCGCTCTTCGACAAAGGCGCGGAAGGGCGCGATGCCGGTGCCGGGTCCCACCATGATGATGGGCGCCGAGGGGTCTTCCGGCAGCTTGAAGTTCTTGTTCGCGGTCACGTAGACCTCGGCCGTCCCGCCGACTTCGAGGCGATCGGCCAGGAAGGTGGAGCAGACGCCCTTGCGCTTGCGGCCGTGGGCGTCGTAGCGGACCACGCCGACTGTCAGGTGGACCTCGTCCGGATGCGCTTTCAGGCTGGAGGCGATCGAGTAAAGCCGCGGGGGCAGCTTCCTCATGATGCCGACCAGCGCATCCGCCGACATGGACTCGGCGGGGAAATCGCTGAGCAGATCGATCAACTCCCGTCCGTAGAGGTAGTCCTGGAGCGCGGCCTTGTTCTCCGGCAGCAGCAGCTCGGTCAACTTCGGGTGCTGGGCGATCTCGTTGTAGCGGTTGAGCACGGGCAGCGAGATGCCGGTCACGTCCAACTGGCTGGTGAGCGCTTCGCGGAGGGTGAACTCCGACTCCTTCACCAAGACCGGGCTCTCCGCGTCGAGCTTGGAGGCTTTCAAGAGGTCCTCGACGACATCTCCGGCGTTGCGGGGGACCACCGCGAGGGCGTCGCCCACCTCGTAGTCGAGGCCGGAGCCGGCCAGGTCGAACTCGAGGTGGAGGGTCTCCTTGGCCGAGCCCTTGCCGTTCAGCAGCAGGCGCTCCTTCAAGGAGGAGGGGAACGGGTTCTTGCGGGAGTACTTGACCGCTGCGGCCGTGGCGGGCGGCGCGACCGCGACCGGAGCGGCGGCGGCTGCTTCGGCCCCCGCTTCCTTCGAAAGTTCGTCGAGGACGCCCTTCGCCCAAGCCGCGTACTCGTCCTCGAAATCGACGTCGCAGTCCTTCCGCGGGAAGACGCGTTTGCCGCCGAGGGCTTCGAGGCGGGCGTCGAAGTCCTTGCCCATCTTGCAGAAGTGCTCGTAGCTGGTATCGCCGAGGCCGAGCACCGAGAAGCGCGTGCCGACCAGCCCGGGCGCCGCTTCGCCCATGAAGGCTTCGTAGAAGTCGACCGCGTTTTCCGGCGGGTCGCCTTCGCCCCAGGTGCTCACGATGACGAGCAAGTTCGCCGTCTCCTTCAGCTTGGCCGGAGAGGTATCCGCCATGTTCAACACCCTCGCCTTGAAACCTTTCTCCTCCGCCTGTCGGGCGGTCCGGTCGGCCAGTTCCTCCGAATTGCCCGACTCCGTGCCATAGAGGACCGTCAGCTCGGGCGCCGCCGCCGGCGCCGCTGCGGCAGCCTGCCCTTCGGCCGCCGACCGGCCGACCCGGAGGCCGCCGACGAAGCCTTCCAGCCAGAGCACTTGGTCGTCCCGTAGCGACGGAAGGAGCTGGTTCAGGAGGGCGGCCTGTTCGGCGTTCAGGGGGGTGCCGGCCGGAATCCGGAGAGGTGATTTTGACATTGTGCCGTTGGTTGAAATGATGGAGAGAAACAAGCGCGGGGCGGAAATGCTAGCCCGAATTGACGCCCGACTTTCTTTTCTTAGGTTCTTGAGTGACAAACTAAACAAAAGAGTCAAGCTGAGCCCTTCTTTTCGGACGGCGGCCTCCGATCAAACGGCCGAGCTACCACTTTCCTTAGGTTTTAAATCATGATCTCCGACAGTCAAACTCCCGAAAAGCTGCACAAGAACGAAGGCCTGAAGCGCTCGAGCAACTTCCTTCGCGGCACCATCCTCGAGGGCCTCGAGGATGTCTCGACCGGATCGATTTCGGCCGACGACCAGCAGCTGACGAAATTCCACGGCATCTACCAGCAGGACGACCGCGACGTCCGCAGCGAGCGCCGCAAGCACAAGCTCGACAAGGCCTACACCTTCATGGCGCGGATCTGCCTGCCCGGCGGCGTGGTCAGTCCGGAGCAGTGGCTCGTGCTCGACTCGCTGGCCGATTTCAACGCTTTCCAGACGCTCAAGATCACCACCCGCCAAGCCTTCCAGTTTCACGGGGTGCTCAAGGGGAACCTCAAGTCGACGATCAAGCAGGTCAACGACGCCATGATGACGACCCTGGCCGCCTGCGGCGACGTCAACCGCAACGTGATGTGCAACCCGAACCCCTTCGCTTCGGAGCTGCACGCCGAGGTCCAGCGGGTGGCCGAGGCCATCGACAGGCACCTCAAGCCGCAGACTCCGGCCTACGCCGAAATCTGGCTGGACGGGGAAAAGGTGGCCGAGCACAAGCCGGACGAGCCGGTTGAGCCGATCTATGGCGAGACCTACCTGCCGCGGAAGTTCAAGGTCGCGGTGGCCATCCCGCCGCGCAACGACGTCGACGTTTTCGCGCACTGCCTCGGCTACATCGCGATCGTCGAGGACGGCAAGCTGGCCGGCTTCAACGTGACGGTCGGCGGCGGCATGGGCATGACCCACGGTAACGAAAAGACCTTTCCCCGGCTGGCCGACGTGCTCGCCTTCTGCACGCCCGAGCAGGCGGTGGACGTGGCGGAGAAGATCGTCACCATCCAGCGCGACTACGGCGACCGGGTGGACCGCGCCCACGCCCGCTTCAAGTACACGGTGGAGGACCGCGGCGTCGACTTCATCCGCGCCGAACTTGAGAAGCGTCTGGGCTACCGGCTGGAGGACGCCCGACCTTTCAAATTCGACGGCACCGGCGACCGCTACGGCTGGGTCGAGGGGGCCGACGGGAAGTGGAACCTCGGGCTCTTCATCGAGGGCGGACGCATCGCCGACGGCGAACACGGACCCCTCAAGACCGGGCTGCGCGCGCTGGCGGAGCGGAACATCTGCGACTTCCGCCTGACCGCCAACCAGAACCTCGTGCTCGGCGCGGTGGAGGCCTCCGACCGCAAGGAGGTCGACGAGCTCTGCGCGAAGTATCAGCTGGACGGATACAAAACCGCTTCCGGCCTGCGCCGCAACCAGATTGCCTGCGTCGCGCTGCCGACCTGCGGACTGGCCCTGGCGGAGTCGGAGCGCTACCTGCCCGCCTTGGTCGGCGACCTCGAGGCGACGCTGGAAGAGGCGGGCCTTCATCAGGAGGACATCATCATCCGCTCGACCGGTTGCCCCAACGGCTGCGGCCGCCCCTACCTGGGCGAGATCGGCCTCGTCGGCAAAGTGCCCGGCAAGTACAACCTTTATCTCGGCGCGGGCTTCGACGGCCGGCGCCTGAACAAGCTCTACCGCAGCTCCGCGACCCACGAGGAGATCGTCGCGGCGCTCAAGCCGATCTTCCTCCGCTATGCGAAAGAGCGCGAAGCGGGCGAGCGTTTCGGAGATTTCGTGATCCGCGCGGGCTACGTCCGGGCGACCCCGGCCGGCAACCGCTTCCACGCCGACATCGCCGAGGAGGCGTCGGCCTGATCGTAAGAATTTATCGGTCCGGACCGGAGGAGAGTTCCGAGGCCCGGAAACGCCGCGTCCGTGTGCCGATGGTCGGGAGAAAAGCTTCGAGCCCTCGATCCCCGCGAGGGTACGAGGTCTGGAAGCGCCCGCTTCAGGCGTCCTTGACCAGTTTGGTGAACTCGCGGAAAAGCGGGTGCTCCGCCGTGCCCAAAAGGCTGTAGAAGACCGTCTCCGAAGGAAGCACATGCGCCTCCATGGCGAGGAGCTGGGCGAGGACCGGCGAACGGTCTTCCTCGCGCCGGCCGCTCACGCAGTCGGAAAGGAGCGTCACTCCCAAGTCCGACTGAAAGGCCTGCAGGGCGGTTTGGTAGATGCAGACCGGGACCTCGATGCCGGCGAGCAGCAGGTGGTCGATCCGATTGCTCTCGATCCAGTCTTCGATGCCGGGCGCATCGAGGGCGGAAAAGCCGGCCTTTTCGAAAACCGGGCTATGTTCCGGCCAAAGCCCGCTCAGGACCTCGCTGGTGGGGCCGAGTTTGCCGGGCATCTGCTCGGTCGCGGCGACGCGCAGGCCGAGCAGCCGCGCGGCGCGCAGGGCGAAGGCGCTGCGGCGCAGCAGACGCTCGCGGTCGGGGATGGCCTTGAGGAAGCCTTCCTGCAGGTCGATCAGAAGGAGGCCGAGGTGTTGTGACGCGTTGCTCATAAAGGAGGAGGTCGGTTCAGACGGGATCGGGCAGGCGCTTGCTGTGGGCGTAGGTCTTGCGCGCCCGGACCTGCACCAGCGAGCGGCTGTCCACATCGACCGCCGTCAGGTGTCCGCCGTAGACGCAGCCGGTGTCGATGCCGAGGGCGTAGGGATGCTCCCGCACGTTCGGCCGGGGGGTGTGGCCGTAGATCACGAACTGCGGCCCCGTCCAGCTGTCCGCCCAGGCGGGTGCGTCGGGTGCGTCGGAGCGTTTGGCCGGCTGGCCGTTCTTGTCGATCACTTGGATGGAGGTCGTCAGCTCGACCGGCTGGGTCGACCAGAGGCGGTTCGGAAGGAAGCCGCCGTGCACGCAGATCAGCTCGCGGATGCCGTCGTACTTGAACTTCGGCAGCTTTTCGAGAAAGTCCCAGTCCTTCCCCGTCAACTGTTTCACGGTGGGATGGTCGTAATCCTTCAGCAGCTCGCCGCGCCCCTCGCGGCGGGCGGTGAGGAGACGCAGCTCGTGGTTCCCGAGGATCGGCTCGACCTGGTACATCCGGGCCAGCTCGATCGCGCCGTGGCTGTCCGGGCCGCGGTTGATCAGGTCGCCCAGTTGGATCACCCGGTCCTCGGGTTGGAGTTCGAGCGCCTCGAGGAGTTCTTCGAACTCGACGGCGCAGCCGTGGACGTCTCCGATCGCGATGGTGCGGCTCATTTACTGATTCAGGGCGTGGCGAGGGTTGGCAGGACGAAAACGGGAGGTTTGAAAGCAGGCGGGCGGCTGCAAGAATAATCAATACAGGCTTGTCGATTTCGGCCCGCTGCTGAAGCATCGCGCTCTTTCATGGAATGGCAGATTAAAACGCTGGCGAGGAAATCGACGGTATCCGAAGCGGTCTTCGTGCCGGGGGACCGTGTCCTCTGCGTGGTCTACAAGGACCCGGAAGAGGCCGAACTGGGCCGGGCGGACCTGCTTGTCGCGGAGGCGGACGATTTTGCGCCGCCCGGCGAAGTGCTGGGCCGCTGGACCCGCGTGGTCAAAGACCCCGGCGACGAAGCCGCGCAGGTCCGCGAGACGATGGCGTCGGCCGAGGACTTCTTTTTCTCACTCTATCACAACGAGGAGCCCGAGGCGCGCGAGGAATCCGACGCGCTCAAGCACTTGATCGCCCTCATGCTGGAGCGCAAGCGCGTGCTCCGCGCCATTCCGCCACGCCGGACCGGCGGCGAACAGCGCTACCTCCACGTCAAGCGCAAGGAGGAACTGTCCGTGCCGATCGTCGACGTCGCTCCGGAACTGATGCGCCGGATCGAGGACAGTATCGGCGAACTCATTTTCTAACCCCCCATCGACTATGCGCTATCCCAAGCCTCTGCTCCTTCTCGTCGCCGTCGCGCTGCTCGCCGCGGGCTGTTCCGGCTCCTCCAAGGGCCAGGTGGAGAATCTCAAGGTCCCCCGGCTGATGGTCGAATCGCGGGCCTCCCAATACGGCGGCTTCGGTGCGGAGGTCGTCACGCTTCCGGTCAGCGGCACCCGCATCCCGATCGCCTCCGATCCCCTGGTGCACGAGTTCGAGATCCGCAACGCGGAGCTGGTCAAGGTCGAGATGGGCATGGCCCTGCTTCTCCAGTTGACGGCCAAGGGCAGCCGCGAGCTCTATCGCGGAACGGTCACGAACATGGGCGGCCGCATCGTCCTTTTGGTCAACGGCGCCGCGGTCGGTTCCCGGCGGATCGACGAGGCGATCTCGGACGGGAACTACTACACCTTCGTCGAGCTGCCCGACGAGGATTTGGGCCAGCTGGTGATCGACCTGAAGGAATCGATCGCCTACCTCCAGGAGCGGAAGAAAGAAGAGTTTTGAGACCAGCCGTGCTTCGCTTCGTCCTCTGCCTCGCCGGCCTCGTGGCCGGGTCGACCGCCGCGCCGGGAGCGCTGACCTGGCCGACGCCGAATCCCGCCTTCCAGCAAGGCCTGCCGATCGAGACCTTCGTCCAGCCGACCGTTTCCGGCCGCACTGAGTCCGGCCTGTTCGGCTGCGTCCGCAACGGCGGGGCGCGCTTCCACGAGGGGCTCGACCTGCTGGCCTTGGAGCACGACGCGCGCGGGGAGGCCACGGACGCGGTCTATGCGATCCTTCCGGGCCGGGTGGTCCACGCGAGTTCCGTCGCCGGGCACAGCAGCTACGGGCGCTACGTGGTGGTCGTGCACGAGGCCGAACCGGCCGGGTTCCATTCGCTCTACGCCCATCTGGCTTCGGTGCATCCGGGCATCCGGCCCGGCGTCCGGGTGGAGGCGGGACAGGCGCTCGGGGTGATGGGGCGCTCCGCCGCCGGCTACAGTATTCCGAAGTCGCGAGCCCACCTGCACCTTGAAATCGGCTTCCGGTTGACCGACGCCTTCCAGGCCTGGTACGACCGCCAGGGCTTCGGCTCGAAGAACCGGCACGGCGTCTGGAACGGCATTAATCTCGTCAGCGTGGATCCGCTCGACTTCTACCGCCGGGTCCGGGCCGGCGAGCTCGGCACGCTCGCCGAATACCTGCGCCGCCTTCCCGCCGCGGCCCGCATCCGGGTCTTCAGCGCGCGGATTCCCGATTTCATGAGAAACTACCCGGCCCTCGCCACCCGGCCGGTCGATCCCGCCCGCGAGCTCGTGGCCTGGGACATCGCCTTCACCGAGTTCGGCGTGCCGAAGGAATGGACGCCCCGCTTCGCCGACGAAGCGCTCGATGGCCGCCCCGGCGATGTCCGCCTGCTGGCCTACCACCGCAAGCTGATCGAAGCCCAGAGCTGCCGCCGGGTGGTGGAGCTCCGTGCCGACGGCGCCGCCATCGGTTCCGGCACCCTGGAGATCCTGCGGAAGCTTTTCGATTTCCGCTGATTCGGTAAAACGGGCCCGCGGGTTTGTGCTTTTCCGAAAAATAGGTTTCGGATTTGCCCATGATTACTTTGCTCGTAGGCACGAATCGTCCGGACGCCAACAGCCGCAAGGTCGCGGCCTACATTGAGGGAGTCTATGAAAAACTGGGCGAGCCGGTGCGGAAACTGGATTTGATCGACCTGCCGGCGGAGATTTTCCGGCCCGAGGCCTATGCGGAGAAGCCCGAAGGCTTCAAGCCCTTCGCCGAGGCGATCCTGAGCGCCAAGGGACTCCACTTGGTCCTGCCGGAATACAACGGCGGTTTCCCCGGGGTGCTGAAGTACTTCATCGACATGCTGCCCTTTCCCGAAAGCTTCGAGGACCGGCCGGTCGCCTTTACCGGGGTGGCGGCGGGGCAGTTCGGGGCCCTGCGTCCGGTGGAGCAGCTCCAGCAGATTTTCGCTTACCGGAACGCCTACCTCTTCCCGACGCGGGTCTTTGTGATGGGAGTTCCGTCGGTGCTGGACGATGAGGGGAAGATCACCGACCCGAAGCTGCGCGAGCGCCTCGACGCGCAAGCCAAAGGCTTCTGCGATTTCGTGAACTGAGCGGCGGCGGCCGCCCGTAGCGCGCTGCTTCAGCAAGCGTGCGGTGGACGAGGCGGCGCCGCGTCGGCTCGTTTGCTGAAAAGGAGTCGCCTTCGGCAATGCCCGTCCGTTCCCTCGATATCCCTGCACAAACTCCCCGCCTACCCGCGTCAGCGGGAAAGGAGGCGACCGCTTCGGCGCCGTCAAGGCGACGAAGCAGGGGTGGTCCGGCCCCCGCATGCTCCTTTACGAATCCGAAAGGGGTGGGGGGGCGAAAGATGACACGGATTCGGGGCGCAAAAGCGCAGTACGAAAGGATTCGAACGCACAGGATGAAGATCGACCCCTTTGCCTTCCCCTTGTCAGGAAGCCATTTGGGAGGCCCGCTGGAAGAGAATTTCGTCTTCGAGCCCGAAGTGCCGGAGCGTGTCGGATTCGAGCTCGGCCAGGCCGGCGAAGAGTGCGCGGTAGGTGTTGCAGGCGTCGGCCGGAGGACGGTAGCCGTCGGTCAAGCCGCGCAGCCGGGCGATCGCGGCGATCGCGGTCCGGCGCTCGCTTTCGACTTCGGCCTGGGCGGAGGTGATTTCGCTTTCCCTCCCGCCGTTTGCATCGAGGCGCCGGATGGCGGGAAAGAGCGCTTCCTCCTCGTTCTTGGCGAGCCAGGCAAGTTTCTTTCCGAATTGGGTGAAGGCTTGGAAGAGCTCGACCAGAGCGGGCCTACGCTCGCCGTGGACCTGGGCGACCCGCTCGGCCATGGCGTGGATACGCGGGAGTTCGCGGCGTAGGAAACCGTGGTGATGTTCCACGATGTAGCCCGCCAATTCGGAGAGCGTCAGTTCTTTCGGGTCTTCCGTCGGCGCGGGGCGGTCCCCGGCTTCCCTGCGGAGGGCGGCGAGCACCTGATCGAGGTCCACTTTGTTGCGTTCGCAGGCTTGGCGGAGGCTGAGCTTGCCCTGGCAGCAGAAGCCGAGGCCGAAGGCTTGGAAGACGCGGCTCAGGTTCGGATTTCCGGCCACGATCTCGCCGACGTGCTGGTCGGCGAGCGGAGTTCCGGGAGCGGAGGGTGCGGGGGCGGGATGACTCATAGCTTGAAGGATCGGATGAATGATGGAAAACCGCAGGGTAAGCGATTTGCCGTCCGGAGGACTTGATCTGGGTCAAGTTCGAGTCGTTTTACTCAGCTGTTTTCCGCTTGCAGCAGGAAGTCCTCCAGACCGCGGACGGAGGGAAAGCGCAGGTGCTTCCCCTCGATCTCGAGCAAGCCGAGTTTCCGCAGGCGTGCGAAGACAGCGGGACAGGGTCTCGCTGGTGATGCCGAGCTGGCTGGCAAGGAGGTGTTTCGGGAGAGGCAAGGTCAAGCCGGCTTCCGGTTGCTTGCGGAGGTCGTTTTCCTCCAGCTGGCGGAGGAGCCACTGGGCCACCCGGGACTCCGCCTGGCGAAGCTTGAGGCCCTCGACGGATTCGACCAAGTAGCGGAGGTGCAGGCTCATCGAGGCGAGGATGCGGAGCGCGAGGTCGGGATTACGATGGACTTCGGCGCGGAAGAACTCGGTCGGAACGACGACGAGTTGACTCTCTTCGATCGTTTTCGCCGAGGCGGGATAGGACTTGTCGCCGACCAGGACGACCTCGCCGAGGCTCTCGCCCGGGTAGAAGACCCGGATGACTTGCTCGCGGCCGGCTTCGGTCACCCGGTGAACGCTGACCGCGCCGGAATGAACGACAAAGAAACCTTTGGCGGCTTCGCCTTCGTGGAAGAGGTAGCTGCCTTTGGGAGCTTTTTTGAGGTAGCAGCCGCGGGCGAGACTCTCCAGGGCCTCACTTCCGATATCGGAGAACATGGGCGTCTTGCGCAGGGTGCGCCCGATCATCACGACTTGGGCAGGAGTGGGGTCGGCGGGGGAAGATGGCATGGCTAGGGGGCGTTCGGTGGTAGGGAGGGCGGAAAGACGAAGCTTTTTGACGCGGATCAAGAACTCCTTGGAGGAATCGGGTAGGATGGGGATATGGCAACAATGGAATTCGACCACTTGGACGTCCGTCCGCTTCTCGGCCGAGGGGAAGAGCCCTTTGGCGCGATCATGGAGGCAAAGGCCCGGCTGCGTCAGGGCCGGGGACTGCGCTTGGTCGCCCCCTTCGAACCGTTTCCGCTCTACGGCATGTTCGAGGCGGAGGGCTTTCGGATCCACGCGACGCTGGTGGGAGAGGGGGAATGGCGCATCGACTTCGAACCTCCGGGCATGTCCGGGGAGCCGGACGAGACCCGGAGTTCCGGGGGCGAGGAGCTCGATCTACGCGCGCTGGAGCCGCCCGCGCCCCTGCAAAAGGGCTTGGAGGCCGTTCGTCGCCTGGGCCGGGGCCGGACTTTGATCCTTCATACGCGCTTCCGCCCGGTGCACCTCTTCGAACAGATCGAAGGAGGCGGCTTCGACTACGACAGCGAGGAGACCTCCGCCAACCATTGGACCACCCACATCTGGAGGGTGGAGGAGGCCTGATCTTCCGGCTTCCGCGCACTCCTATCTCGATTCGGCATGAACGATTTGATTCCCAGCAGCCAACCGACGGCGCTTCTCGCTCCGGCCATCGCACTCGGCTTTTTCGTAATCGGCACGCTCTCTCTTTTAGCCTGTCTCGGGGTCCTGTTCCTTCAACCGGAGGTGACGACCGGTCATCCTTACCGGGTGGAATCCCTTGCGCTTGGAGCCTTGGCGGTCTTCGGCTTCGTCGGCTCCTTCCTCTTCGGAGCGGCCTACCTGCTTTCACCCGTCATGGCGACGGTCAGTCTGGTTGGCGGACGCCTCGCCGTAGCGCACCTCCTTTTGCACGCGCTCGGTCCGGGCTGGCTGGTGCTGGTCTTCGGCGGCCGGGTTTTCCTGAGCGACCCGACGGCCCTCTTGTCCGCCGGCGCGGGGCTCCTGCTCTCTGGCGCGCTCGCGCACATCGTCGGTATTCTCTCGACGGCTTCGCGCTTGAACCGTTGGGAGCCGGAACAACTCACCTTGGTGGCATCGCTTTTCTGGTTGGGGATGACCGCCCTGCTCGGGCTGGTGGTCCTCGCGGAGCCGTGGCTGCCCGCGTTCCTACGCAACCACGCCGATCTGCTCGAAGTCCAGGCCCCCCTCGGGCTGCTCGGCTTTCTCTGGCTCGGTCTGCTGGGCTTGGCGCTCAAGCTTTTCAACATGTTCCTGGTCACCGAGAAAAGCGCGGGCGGTCTCTCCTGGGCCGGGTGGGTGCTGGTCAACGCCGCACTGATGGCGATGGTTCCGGTCCTTCTCCGGGGCGGCGGCATCGGCTTGATCCCGACCTTCGCCGCGCTCGCCCTCGGCAGCCTGTTTTACCTCGCGGACATTGCGAGGATCTGGCGGACGGCCCGCCGTCCGCTGGACTGGGCGCTGATCGGATCCTTCGTCGGACTGGCCGGGGGACTCGCCTTGCTGGTCTGGCTTGCGGTCGAGTTGCGCGGGGCCTTCGAGGTGGGCGGGGGAGTGACGGGCATCGACGAAATGAGGACGGTATTCGTGGTCGGAGTTTTCGGCAGCTTCGCCGTCAGCATGCTGGGGCTTTCCCTGCGGCTCATTCCTTTTCTGGTATGGCGGTTGCGGTGCGCTCCCTTGGCGGCGCGTCGGCCGGTGCCGTCGCCGCGCGCGCTTGCCGTGCCGGGGGCGGGCGCGGGCATGATGATTTGTCCGCTCTCGGCTTGGGCCTACCTCGCGGCCGGACAATGGTCCGGGGCCGTCGCGGGAACGCAGCTCGCGGCAGTCTGCCTCTCGGTCGGGCTCTTCTGGTTTCTCCGGGCGCTGGCGCCCGCGTTTCGATTGTTTGTATTTGGAATTCAACTACGGGAGGAAAAGAACGGCGGGCTTGACGCAGGTCAAAACGCCCCGTCGGCAAGAATGCTAAGCTAGGCTGAAATCATGAAAGCAACGAATTCAGAATCCACCGAGTCGTCTTCCGGCCTCCGCCGCTGGCCCGCCGCGGGAAAGCGGGCGAGCTTTGGTCTCCTAGCGGCGATCGCACTGGCCGCCGGCTTGCCGCAGGCTCGGGCTTGCGACGCCTGCAACCTGGCGTTCGCCGACGAGATCGTCGGGACAAGGGCGGGCACTCCGGCGGCGGCGGACCTCAAGCGCGCGATGGAGAACCAGCGCGGTCTGAAACTGGACGGTTACTCGAATCCAGCCTTGATGACCGCGCAAATGGCCAAGCTGGACGACGCAAAGGCTGCCGGAGCGGAGCTCACGGGTCCGGCCGACGGCGGGTTGGGTGCCTGCTGCGGCGATCCCGAGTGCGAGATGGAGATTCCGGTCGAAGCGCTTACGTCGGAGCAGGCCGGAACGGAAGTCTCCGGCCCGGCCGCGGCGGCCGGCACATCCCCCGCATCGCTCGCGCAGGCCGCCGGGTTTCCCGTCAATACCTCGCCTCCGGATCCGTCACCCGTTTCCGGCGGAAGGGACTTGCCCGCCTACATGGAGGACGCCGACTTCATCGAGATCCTGCAACGCGACTATGCGCTGCCGACCACGCCCTATTCAACCGTCCCTCAGGACGCATCGGTCGATAAGTCCTACACCATCCGGATGTCCGAGGGAACGACCTACATCGGCAACGGCGTGGTTTACGAAGGCTTCCATATGGACGGCAAAATTCCCGGCCCGACTGTCGTGGCCGATGTCGGCGACGTGGTCGAGATGGCCTTTGTCAACGAAGGCACCATCGTCCACGGGGCCTCGATCCACGCCGCCTACACGCAGACCTCGAAGTATGTCGGCAAGATCGGAGTGGGCGAGACCAAGTCGGTTCGCTTCCGCGCGATGACGCAGGGCGTCTACATGTACCACTGCGCTCCCGGCGGTCACGCCATCGGCATGCACGTGATCGGCGGACAGTACGGGATGATCGTGATCCGTCCCGAACCCGCCAGCTACCAAATGGAGAAAGAGCTGGGCCATGCGCCGAACCTCGAGCTCTTCCTGGTCCAGCACGAGCTCTACGCCTCCGGCAAGGACTCCATCGCGGGGGATCCGGAATACGTGCTCTTCAACGGGCGCACCTTCCGCTACATCGAGGAACCGATCCTGGCCAAGCCCGGCGACTATGTGCGGATCAATTTCCTCAACGTCGGGCCGAACATTCTCTCCACCTTTCACATCGTCGGCATCATCTGGGACTACGTTTACTGGCAGGGGCATCCCGAGGCGCGCTTGCCCGGGGGTCAGAGCGTGACCGCCGGTCCGACCGATTCCTTTGTAATCGAGTTCCGGATGCCGCCCGACGAAGGGGCTTACACAATGTTGACCCACGCGGTGGGCTCGACGAACCGCGGCGCCATCGGCCTGATCGTGGTCGACGACGAGGCCGATCTGGAAGCGCACCGCACCATCATGGCGGACGGGCCTTCTTTCAACGAGGCGGAGATGCGCGGCTACGAAGCCGACGCCACCCGCACCATCGCGCCCTTCGGTATCGGCAACCACGAAGTGGACCGCCCGGTCGTTTATGGGCCCGAGACGGAGGAGGTGCATGTCTCCATCATCGGCAATTCTTTCCATCCCAAAGTAATCCAAGTCGCGCCCGGCACGAAGGTGACCTGGTCGAACGAGGACGTCTTCACCTACCTTGCGGGCGAGTATGCCGGCATCCATAACGCCGCCTCGACGAGCCGTCCGGAAGGAGAAGACGGCTTCGCCGGCGACCTGCTCGCACACGGCGAATCCTGGAGCCACACCTTCGGCGAAACCGAATTCGAGTACGACTACATCTGTACGCCGCACCCTTATATGCGTGGCAAGGTGATCGTGAAAACGCCGGACCACGGCCTGGCCGCCGGGACGGCAGAGGGAGGTCCGGCCGGATCGGTGGGCCCTTGGGTACTGCCGCTGGTCGGTCTCTGCCTGCTCGTCGCCACGGGCTCGCTGGTGGCCCGCGGCCGTTCCGGTGGCGCCTAGTTCGTTCGAATACCCGCTTTTAAATTTCCCATCCTACAATGAAGCACAGTAAGACATCCCTTCTTATCCTATCCACCGCGCTGGCCGCCACGACGGCAAGCGCCCAGGGCGGCTTCGTCCTCTTCGGAGAGGGCGGAACCGCGCCGGCCGCCGAAGAGCGCGCCGTGCGTCCGCTCACCGCGCCCTACCTCCACGAAGACTCCTTCGTGACGACGGACCTCCGGGCCTGGTACCTGCGGCATCACTTTTATGGCGATACGATCGGCGGCGAGGTCGAAGTCTTCGCCCTTCAGGCGCGCCTGGCTTTGACGGAGCGTTGGCAACTGGTCGCCTACAAGGACGGCTATACCCGCTTCGAAGACACCGCCCTGGCCTCGCCGGACGGCTGGAACGACATCGGGGCCGGCCTGAAATGGGCCTTCCTTCAGGACTGGGACCGGCAGTTGCACGCCGCCGCGGGTATCGGCTACGAATTCGGCTGGGGCGACGACGAGGTGCTGCAGGATACCGACGAGTTACGCCTCTGGCTTTCCGCCAACCAGGGCTTCGGACGGCTGCACCTGGGTGCGACGGTCAATTACCTGATTGCGATCGACGAAGAGGAGGGGGCGCTCGGCAACGCCGACCTGCTGACGCTCCACCTGCACGCCGACTACCGGGTGAACGATCGGTTCAGCCCGGTGGTGGAGTTGAACGGCTACTTCGTGACCGACGAGGGCCCCGTCGGCGCCGGCTTCTCCGGCGTCGACGCCGTCAGTATCGGCGGCGGCGAAGACGAGTATACCATCACCGGAGCGGTCGGCGCGGAGTTCCGCCCATTCGGCGGGGAACTCGGCCTGCGCGCGGCTTATGAAACCGGCCTGAGCGGCGCCACGAGCCTCTTCGGCCATCGTTGGACTTTCTCGGCCGTTTACAGCTTCTAAGAGTTTTTCCGACGGTTCGCGGCTCATGGAAACACGAAACGCACAGCAGCCCGGCTACTGGCGCCTGGTCGCGGCCGGCGAGCCCTACCGGCTGCTCTTCCCGCTGGGCACGCTGCTCGGCGTGGTCGGGGTCCTGCTCTGGCCCGCCTTCGTCTGGGGAGGCCGGGCCTATCCGGTCCTTTCGCATCCCGGTATCATGATCGAGGGCTTCCTCGGCTGCTTCGTGATCGGCTTCCTTGGCACGGCCTTGCCCCGCCTGTTGGACGTCCCGCGCCTCCGCTTGGCGGAGACGGCCGCTTACGCGACCGGCCTGGCGGCGGTCGCGGCGGCCCATCTGGCGGGTCTGCATGCCTGGGCGGACGGGGGCTTTTTCCTGATTCTGCTCGCTTTTGTGACGGGCCTGAAGCGGAGGGCGCGGGAGCGGAAGGACATCCCGCCTCCGGGCTTCGTTCTCGTCGCGCTGGGGATGCTCTGCGGCTTGGGCGGAAGCCTCATCCTTTGCCTCGCCCAGCTTTCTCCCGAGGCGGTTCCCGGCGGGATTGGATTTTTCGGCAAACGCCTGCTCCATCAGGGCTTCCTCCTGCTTCCGGTGATGGGAGTCGGGGCCTTCCTGCTGCCGCGCTTCTTCGGGCTTCCGAACCGTCAGAGCTTTCCGGAATCGCTGACGCCCCCGCCCGGGTGGATGCGGCGGGCCGGCTTTGCCGCCGCCTGTGGGCTGACCGTGCTTTTGAGCCTGGGCCTGGAGGCGGCGGGCTACTGGCGCGCCGCCTTCGCCCTGCGGGCGGTCGCGGTCCTGGTTTATTTTTTTCGCGAAGTGCCGGTGCACCAAGCGGCCTTCGGCCGGGGTCCGTTTGCGGGACGAGGAATAAGTCCGCGCGGCTGACGAGCGAGGCGGCGATGGCACCGCCGCACCGCCGCACCGGCGCCCGGACCCCGCTGGATTGCTGATTGGGGTCACTAGTGTCCAAAACAGGTTTTGAAAAGTAGCCTCACTTGCGTTGTAATAGGTTTGATGAAAAACGAGAACCTAACGCAAGGAGGCTGTCATGAAAATTGGCACGAGTAGTCTATTCAGCCAACT
>Ga0208112_100231_pt1 | contig 74919 bp, 65 predicted proteins | sample HotLakConsoUCCLE_FD_184736 | JGI IMG/M metagenome (GOLD analysis project Ga0208112, IMG submission 184736) | Hypersaline microbial mat communities from Hot Lake, Washington, USA - Hot Lake Consortium UCC-LE (SPAdes) (version 2) ...
CCTCTTCCCTCTTCCCTCTTCCCTCTTCCCTCTTCCCTCTTCCCTCTTCCCTCTTCCCTCTTCCCTCTTCCCTCTTCCCTCTTCCCTCTTCCCTCTTCCCTCTTCCCTCTTCCCTCTTCCCTCTTCCCTCTTCCTCTTCCTACCGATCAAAATGCGCGATCCGTTCCGCTGCTCCTACCGTCTGCTCTCCGGGACCGTAGGTTAACTGCAGAGCCTGTTGTTGCTCGAAGGCTTTGGTGGCTTCGCGGTAGACATTTTTGTTGGTGGGCAGGGTGCGGCGCTGACCGTCGTGGTCGAAGGTGATGGCGTAGTCTACATCCTTCAGCAGGATGGGATCGGTGCGCTTTTCGCGGGAGGATTTTTTGCGATTTTCCAGCTCATCGGCGGTGGGGTCTGGGGGCAGGGCTGGCCAGTACAGCCCTTGGTCGTCGGGACCGGTGACGGCGGCATCGGGTTCAATGCCGTTGCGGTTGACCAGAGAGTTGGACGCAAACCGTTCTCGGCGAATGGTGCGGGCCTGGTCGAAGCTTTCGGCATATTCCACCTGCCAGGTGTAGGTGACGGTGGCGGTGGCTTCGTAGGTGCCGGTGGTAATGCTGTCGCCTGTGGCTAAATTGGTAGCGACATCTTCACAACCGGTTAGCACGCTGAGGGCAAGGCCGGCACAGCCAGCACCGAGGGTTTGCAGGAGCGGTTGGGGGCGGCGAAAGGTCAACATGACGAATACATCAGGATTAGGCTGCTCTTTCACTCTGGGCAAAATGCCGAAGGGTCAACGGGGCACCTGTGCCAGAAACGGAACTGCCCTAAGAGTAGGAAATATTTTCCTGAATTCCTTAGGCGCGATTTGAGGCTCGTTAAGGCGTTATTCAGACTTGATTAAAACCTGTTTATTCAGGGTGGGGGTGATTATCTTCATGGGACAATTGGGGCAATATTTCTTCAACGTCTCAAGAGATTGGCCTATGGAATTGATTTTGGAATTCTTAACCTCAACAAAACATTAACGACTTGTCCATTCCATAAAAATGTTTGTCAAGCTTAGAGGAAGTTGCTCCATGTCCACCGTTGAAATCAGGGCAAGACGAGGTTCGGGGGCAACCCGTAAAGCTTTGATGATCTTTATTCCGTAGTTTTAGAATCGAACTAAAATTTTAAGGGCCGTAGGCCATCCATCCTGAAATCGTCGTTTCTGAATGAAAACGTTCATAGTCTCCCTGCTGACATAGTCTCCCTGCTGACATAGTCTCCCTGCTGATTTGATCAGTTTTCCCTAAGGCTTATCCATGACCCAGACCCCCATCTCGATTCAGCAGACGTTCCAGAGCTTGCCCCCGTTTGATCAATTGCCAGATGCTGCCCTAAAGCAGCTTTTGCAGTCAGCTCAACCCCTAAAGTACCGGGTCGGGCAGCCCATCTTACGCCGGGAAGTCTTAACCCAGCAGGTCGTTGTGGTGCTGGAGGGGCAGGCCAGATTATTAGGGTATGATCCCCGCAATCAACAGCCGGTGACCCTTAAGCGTTTGTCGCGGGGAGAAATTATTGGGGTCGTCAGTCTAATTCGGGGGCAGCCCTGCGAAACGGTGATCGCCTCGACCGAAGTGCTGGCCATGACCCTGCCCTCCTACACGTTCATGAACCTGCTGGATGAATATCCAGACTTTGGGCGAGCCATTCGGGATCATATTTATCTGATCGAGGCCTTCGATCTGCTGACCAAGCATGTGGAAAATACCGCCCTGGATTTGGGTGACCTCAAATCTAAGGCCCAAATCGTCTGTGACGAGTCGACCATCGTTACCCTGCCGGAAGGGGTTTCAGACCTCAGCCATTTAGATCCAAATTTAACCTGGGTGTTGAGTGGTGGCACGGTGCTCAATTTGCCGGTGGGTTCAGCCCTAGAGCTTGATGCTACGCGCCCCAGGGTAGAAGTTCTGAGCCCCCAGGGAGCGCGCCTGTTGGGGTTAACGTCATCGGTGCTGGCCGAGACCTTTCAGGTTGAGCCCCAGGAGCAAGTTGAGCACCGCCCGGTTGAGGTCTTGGGGGATGATGACATTCCCTACGCCACCGCTGAAATGTTGCAGGAGCAGGCTCCCGATATTGGTCGGAGGGATCAGAAAAGCGATCGCAACCGCAACTATCCCTTTGCCCGCGGTCGGGGGGAAGTAGATGGTGCCCTGGCCTGTTTTGACATGCTCAGTCAACACTACAACATGCCCTTCCGCAAGGATGTGATTCGTCGCATTCTCTCTAACCAGCACGAGCGGATGGGGCAGCTTTCCCTTTCGGTGTGCGGAGCAGTCGGGGAGATGGTTGGGCTGCGCACCCAGCTGGTAAAAGTGCCCGTAGGAGCCTTCCCCCGTCTCAATACGCCCTGCTTGATTCGCTGGCAGGAGAGCTTTGCCGTCCTGTACGAAACCGCTGAGAAAACCTTCATTTTGGGCGATCCCGAGGTGGGCTTGATTCGCCGTACTCCCCAAAGCTTTGCCGAAGCCTGGGGAGAAGACGGCGAGGTGCTGCTGCTGGAAACCACCAAAGAAACCCCCCAGCAAAAGTTTGGTCTGCAGTGGTTCTGGCCTTCCATCGTGAAATATAAATGGGTGCTGATTGAGGTCTTTGTGGCCTCATTCTTTGTGCAGCTGTTTGGCCTGGCCAACCCGTTGATGGTGCAGATCATCATCGACAAAGTCATCGTGCAGAACAGTATCGACACCCTGCAGGTGCTGGGTATTTTTCTGGTAATTGTGGCGGTGTTTGAGGCCATTCTTAGCAGTCTGCGAATGTACCTGTTCATAGACACCACCAACCGCATCGACATGACCCTGGGGGCAGAAATTATTGACCACCTGTTTCGGTTGCCCCTGCGCTATTTTGACCGCCGCCCGGTGGGCGAACTGTCAAGCCGTATCAACGAGCTGGAAAATATTCGCCAGTTCCTCACCGGTACAGCCCTGACGGTGGTACTCGACGCCGTCTTTTCGGTGGTGTACATCGTGGTCATGTTCATTTACAGCTGGCTGCTAACTCTGGTGGCCCTGGCGACGATTCCGTTTTTTGTCATCCTGACCCTTTTTGTCGCCCCCATTGTGCGGCGGCAGCTGCGGGTCAAGGCCGAAAAGAACGCCGCTACCCAGGCCCTGCTGGTGGAGTCGCTGTCGGGTATTCAAACCGTTAAGGCCCAGAACATTGAGCTGCGCATTCGCTGGAAGTGGCAGGAGCGCTACGCTGAGTACGTTAGTGCTGGTTTCAATACCGTGCTCACTTCTACCACGGCTAACTCGGCCAGCAACTTTTTGAACAAATTGTCGGCCCTACTGGTGCTGTGGGTGGGGGCCTATCTGGTGCTGCAGGGAGAACTCACCCTGGGTCAGCTGATCGCCTTTCGAATCATTTCCGGCTACGTGACGGCACCCATTCTGCGCCTCGCCCAGCTATGGCAGAACTTTCAGGAGACGGCCCTGTCCCTGGAGCGACTGTCTGACATTATTGACCATCCCCAGGAGGCCGACGAAGACGACGCCAACCAGATTCCTCTACCCGAAATTGCCGGTCGCGTTACCTACGAAAATGTGTCTTTCCGATTTGCGCCTTCCGGTCCCCTGCAGCTAGTCAACATTAACCTCGACTTTCCGGCGGGGGCCTTTATCGGCGTGGTGGGCCAGAGCGGTTCCGGTAAAAGTACCCTGATGAAGCTGCTGCCCCGTCTGTACGAAGTGGAATCAGGCCGTATCCTGGTCGATAACTACGACGTCAGCAAGGTGGAGCTTTACTCCCTGCGGCGACAAATTGGCATTGTGCCCCAGGACAGCCTGCTGTTTGAGGGCACCATTCAGGAAAACATTGCCCTCACTAACCCCGACGCTGAACCCAGCCTGATTGTGGAAGCGGCAAAAATTGCCTGTGCCCACGACTTCATTATGGATTTACCCCTGGGCTACAACACCCGGGTCGGTGAGCGGGGGTCAAGCCTGTCGGGGGGACAACGGCAGCGCATCGCCATTGCCCGCACCATTCTTCAAAATCCCCGTTTGCTGATTCTGGACGAGGCTACCAGTGCCCTCGACTACGACACCGAACGCCAGGTTTCCTCTAACCTGCAAAAGTGGGCCAGGGGGCGCACCGTGTTTTTGATTACCCACCGACTCAATACCATTCAGCACTCTGATCAAATCCTGGTGATGGATCAGGGCTCGGCGGTAGAATTAGGCACCCATGCCGAACTGATGGAGATACAGGGGCGCTACTTTACCCTCTACCATCAACAATCCAGCGCAGCCGTCTAGGATTTTCTCTACCCTCGGTAGAGGGCTTGCCCCAAGCCAAACTTTCCTGCTGATTTGAACCAGACTTAAAGCAGCACTCGTACCTCAGGACGACAGGTTAAGGACAGACACTATGGTTCGCATCAACAACGTTCCTCCCCAGAGCAGAGCCGACCACAACGGTCACAGCAACGGCAACGGTAATGGCAACGGTAACGGCAACGGCGTGATTTCCACCCAGCCTTCTCGTCAACCTAACCAGTTCGACAAGCCGGTGATTTTGCGTCAGTCTCCCCACTGGTCGCGGGCTGTGATCTGGGGCATTGTGGGGGTTACCGTGGCCACCATTGGCTGGGCCTGCCTGGCCAAATTTGAAGAAGCCGTGCCCGCCCAGGGCAAGCTGGAACCCAAAGGGGTGGTGCAGCCGGTCAGGGCTCCCGTAGGTGGGGTAATTGACGATGTCTTTGTAGAAGAAGGCGCCGCCGTTGAAGCGGGCGATGTACTGGTCACCTTTGATCCCCAGGCTACTCGCGCCCAAATTGCTTCTCTAGAGTCCATCCGCGACAAGCTGAACGCAGAAAACAGCTACTACCGCGCCCAACTGGCCGATCAAACGGAAGTCTCAGCCCCCGTCGAAATTGCCCCCGGCATTGCCCAACTCACCAGCAACCGGGCGGCTCTGGTGGCTGAGAATAACCTGTATCAGGCTCAGCTGGCGGGGGATGCGACCGGCGAAATCCTGCCTCCCTCTCAGCGGGCAAGACTGCGCACTGCCACCGAAGAAGTGAACTCTCGCCTCAGCATTGCCGCCCTGGAGCGAGACCAGCTAGAGCGACAGCTGACCCAAACCCAAGTGCAACTGGCTAATGCCAGGGATGATCTGCGGGTGAACCAGGAGATTTTAGAACGGATTAAACCCCTGGCCAATCAGGGAGCCATTGGCGAAATTCCCTACCTGCAGCAAGAGCAGGAAGTAAAAAACCGCCAGACCGAAGTCAATCGCCTGGTGGAAGAAGAGCAGCGGCTGGAGCTGGCCATTGTGCAGGCCCAGGAACAACTGCGCAACACTCTGGTCGCATCCCAGGAAGAACTACAGGACCGCATGGCCCAGAACGCAAACCAGATTGCCGATATTGACAGCCAGCTGACCAAAACCATCCTGGAAAACGACAAACAGCTGCAGGAAATTGAAAGCCAGATGGCCCAGCTACAGCAGACCCTGCAGTATCAGGAACTTAAAGCCCCGGTTAGCGGTGCGGTGTTTAACCTGCAGGCTAACCTGCCGGGGTATGTAGCCAACACCACCGAGCCCATTCTAGAAATTGTGCCTACGGATTCCCTGGTGGCGCGGGTGTTCATCACCAATCGCGACATTGGCTTTGTGAAAGAAGGGATGGACGTAGACGTACGCATCGACTCATTTCCCTACAGTGAGTTTGGGGATGTGCAGGGCACCCTCACCCACATCGGTTCTGATGCCCTGCCCCCAGACGAGGCCAACCCCTACTATCGGTTCCCGGCGGATATTACCCTGGAAGACCAGGTGATTGTCATCAACGGCGAACCAATCCAGCTGCAGTCGGGGATGTCCCTCAGTGCCAACATCAAGACCCGCCCCCGTCGGGTGATTATGATTTTCACCGACCTGTTTGTGCGTAAGATCGACAGCCTGAAGACAGGACGTTAATCATCCCATTCGCCAGGGTCTTCAGGAACTGGCTGATGTCCTGGACTGGTGCCTACTGCAGCCCATCCGAGCGGTAGGCAATAGGTGGATACTGCTGGCAAAAATACCATTCTCCATCACCCGGTTCAACGAAAACTCCCCCTACCTGATGGGCTGGCGGTGAGACCACCTCTCGCAGCTGCCGCCCCCCAAAGCCTAAAAAATGGCCAGGAATCCCTGGGCATTCCTGAGGAAAAGACGGGCAATTTCAGCGATCGCCTGACGAGTGAAGACTTGATGGTGGTGATCGATGGTAATCAGGAGGAAGTGACCAGGCCGAATCTGTACAGGGCAAGAAAACTATTCAGACCTGGGATGTTGACCCTATTCCCGCCGGGTAAATAAACCCTATCCAGGTCCAGAAGCGGCGTTTTTCCTCAGGGAAAACTACAGATTTCGAGCTGAACTTGGTATAGGCTTTTCTCCTATGTCCTTAGATTTCGGTTTAGGTGTAAATCTATTCCTTACTATTGAGGATGCTCTGCAGCCCAATTTCTAAACTGAGTATCAGTCAATCTTTCTAGTCAAAATTTGGGATCTGAAGCTTTCTTTAGAAACATGTTCAGGTCCAAATCAGACAGATATTCAGTGTTGATAGAAAAATCAGGAGATTGCTATGGCTACCGAACCCGGTACGGCAATTTTGGAATCGGGCCAGCATCGTGACCGAGTACGTTCCCATACCTCCCACTCGGTCAACGAAAAAATTGACCAGAAAATGATTGGACAGGTCAAAAGCTGCGCCAATCGCTCCCACGCAGAAATCACCCAGCGCATCCATGAGTTAGAGACAGAATGGGATACCGAGCGGGTGCTGGAGGCAAACGCTTCGGTACTGGCCTTTGCGGGGTTGATGTTGGGTATTTTCGTTAACCAGAACTGGTTCTGGCTCCCTGGCATTGTGTTGCCGTTCCTGTTTCAGCATGCGGTACAGGGATGGTGTCCGCCCCTACCTGTTATTCGGCGGTTGGGAGTGCGCACCCCCTACGAAATTGACCAGGAAAAGTACGTGCTGAAAATGCTTCGAGGCGACTTTGACCAGGTAGCCGCCGCTGCCGCTGCCGCCTCCGAGCCAGAGACCCATTCTCTGCTTGAAGCCGTTAGGGCGTAATGGGTTTGCCTGGCTGGGTGCGAGCTCAGCAAACTGTTATCTGAATGCACAGCAACCTCCCATTTACGTCATCTTCGGTTTACCCGTGCTGATGGGGGCGGCGTTCCTCGCGCTGTTTCTAGCCGGGGGCGCGTTCCCCCTGCGCCTGCCGCTGACGGTAGCACGCCGGGGCACCTGGCTCCTGGTAACACCCCGCATGTATGGCATTCACCATTTCCAGGTGCGGGAAGAAACCAACCCCAACTATTCCATCATTTTCCATCATTTTTCCCTGGTGGGACCAACTGCACCGCACCCTGGGGCTGCATGTGCCGCAATCGGCCATTACCATTGGGGTCCCGACCTATACCAAGCCAGGGGATAACCAGCTTACCCACGTTCTCAAGCTGCCTTTTTTGCGCCAGCGAGACTACTGGCTGCACCAACCGCAGTATCCAGAGGCTCGAAACCCCAAAGTTTTGGGGCAAGACCACGCTCGCATGGCCAGTGTGAAGGAGGTCGCCGGGTAAGGTTCAACGTACACCCAACAACACTCTTTAAGGAGACGTTTGATATGACTCGTAATTCCAATATCATTGCTCGTTTGACTTCGGTTAAAGGTATCGCAGCCCTATCTCTAGTGTTAACTGCCCTTGTACTTCCGGCCTGTGGCGTTGGCGAAGAGGACGGGGTATTCGATGAGGGAGATGCTGGTACAGAAGAAGAAGTCTTCGAAGAAGAAGGAATGGAGGAAGAAGAAGGCGTTATGGAGGAAGAAGAAGAGCTGGGAGACGATTGATTTTTTAACTTTCAGCATTACCTTCTCTCCATAACTTTGTCTATTGTCTATCAATATGGATTGAGGGAGATCCTCAGTGGAACTCAACGCCGCAGAGACTCTGTAGTCGGGTTCCACTTCTGGATGCCCTGGGGCCGGCCAACCAGGTGATTGACCGGGGCAAAGACGCCCGGGTCAGAGGCTAAAACCTGGTTGACTGACAAAACTTCTCAACCCAATCCCTGAAAGCCCACCCTCCGGGAAGGCTGCCTAATTGAACGTTAACCCCACAGGTTTCATGTGAGGGTTTGCTGCATTTTCACCGTCAAAGTGGGACTGGCAGGTAAAATAGGACGGTTGTATTCAGACCAAGGGCCTTGATTGAACGCTATACCCTGCCCGAAATGGGCGATTTATGGACCGACGATTACAAGTTTCAAACCTGGCTGCGGGTAGAGATTGCAGTCTGTGAGGCCCAGGCAGAGTTGGGCTACATTCCCAAACAGGCGGTCGAAGATATCAAGGCCAAGGCAACGTTCGACCCCAAGCGCATCCTCGAAATTGAGGCAGAGGTGCGCCATGATGTGATTGCGTTTCTGACCAACGTTAACGAATATGTCGGCGATGCCGGGCGCTATATTCACCTGGGTATGACCAGCTCTGACATGCTGGATACGGCTCTCTCCCTGCAGATGGTAGACAGTCTGCAGGTGATCCTCATCCATGTAGAAAACTTGATTCAGGCCATTCGCTATAAGGCCCAGGAGCATCGGAATACGGTCATGATCGGGCGTTCCCACGGCATCCATGCCGAGCCCATTACCTTTGGCTTTAAGCTGGCGGGTTGGCTGGCAGAAATGCTGCGCCATCGGGAACGGCTCACAATTCTGCAGGACCGCATCGCCGTGGGCAAAATTTCTGGGGCGGTGGGCACCTATGCCAACATTGACCCCAAAATTGAAGAACTGACCTGCCAGCTCCTGGGCCTGAATCCAGACACTGCCTCAACCCAGGTCATTTCCCGCGATATCCACGCCGAGTTTTTGAATGCCCTGGCTCTGCTGGGGGCTTCCATTGAGCGGTTCGCGGTAGAAATTCGCAACCTGCAGCGCACCGACGTCCTGGAAGTGGAAGAGTTTTTCTCTAAAAAGCAGAAGGGTTCCTCCGCCATGCCCCACAAGCGCAACCCCATTAAGTCGGAGCGGCTAACGGGGATGGCTCGCATTCTGCGGGGTAACGCCATGGCCGGGCTAGAAAACGTGGCTCTGTGGCACGAACGGGACATTTCCCATAGCTCTGTTGAGCGGGTGGTTATGCCTGACAGCTGCATCCTGACCCACTTTATGCTGGTAGAAACCACGGACCTGGTGAAAAATCTGCTGGTTTACCCCGACAATATGGCCCGAAATATGAACGTCTACGGAGGCGTGGTATTTAGTCAGCGCGTATTGCTGGCTCTGGTAGACAAAGGGGTTTCACGGGAAGACGCCTACGCCATTGTGCAGGCTAACGCCCACACCGCCTGGAATACCCAGGATGGAGACTTCCGCCAGCTGATTAGCAATGACGAACAGGTGAAGGCCCATCTATCTCCTGAAGAAATCGATGCTTGCTTCGACCCCAACCATCACCTGCGTAACCTGGACGAGGTGTATCAACGGCTGTGTATTTGAGGTCTGACTGAAGTTCCGTGAGCGACATTATTCAAACCACCGGCTCCCCTGAAGATAACATCGTCATGTTCGAGATTTCGGGCCAGGGAAATCTGCGGGCTTCTGGCTTTAATCCGCCTGAGCTGGCCACAAAGTCGGTTCAGGCGCTGGGGCAGGCCATGGGCACCATTCAAACCCTGGCAAATCGGACAACAGAAGCTATTAATAAACTGCCTGAGAAGCCATCGGAGTTTGAGCTGGAGTTTGGCATCAAAATTGATGCTGAAGCTGGCGCAATTGTGTCGAAGGTGAGCACAGAAGGCAACCTCAAGATTAAGCTAGTTTGGCAGAGTGAAGGTCGGGGGGAGCATTAGCCAGCTTCTAGAGCATTGGTACAGGATCCATAAGAGGAACGGTATCAGAACCTTCTACAGCGCATCCAACGGGGGGTGTTAGAACCAGGGGCGACATACTAGCTCGCTTTTGCTAAAACTTCCGCTTCATGGTTGGCTAGGTGCACCCGCACCAGAGCGGCGACCAACCGGGGAAAGTTCTCCTGACTCACCAGCTTCTGCAGCTCTGCGACCTGGTTGGGCAACCCCAAGTCTTTAGCGGTTTCCAGAGTGCGGTCATCGGCGAAGGGAAAGACCTCATCCCATATTCCCTGAATTTCCCGCAAAAAAATATTGGCTCCTACGTTGCCAATACCCTTAAATTCCGTTAGCAACTGGTGTTCTTTGGCGATGTCTCGGTCGGCGGCCTCCCGTAGCTGACGCAGGTCACCATCGTAGCGATCCACCAGCAGTTGGGACGCATCGGCCAGCATAGTGGCGGTGCGCTCCTGGTAGCGGGTATACCCCGCCTGATTCAGGCACTCTACCCGGTCTTCCCAACTCGTATCCAAAAGTTTTTGGGGGGTGTTCCAGCCCTTATCCGCCATTGCCCTGGCGGCATTTACGGCGATGGATTCTTGAATTCTGGCGCTAAAGAGTTGGGTCGCGCACAGAAGGCGAAACAACGCCGAAGGATTGTTTCGTTCTATTGGAATGTCTAGCTCCTGGGCAAAAGTTTGCCCGTACTCTTGCAGCAAGACTTTGGCGGTGTTCTTGGGGTTAGGATTGGTCATGGATGGGTTGCATCCTTCGTTATCTGCCTACGGTTTAAACCATAGAGTCGGTAAACCGCTTCGTCCGCTGGGGGTAGACCCGGCACTGACAGGCTGGGTCAAGGCCAAAGGTGATTTTTACCCGAAGGAAAACCTATGGAACAGGTTCAAGCGGTTTGCCACTGATGCATGGCGGGAGCCGACGGTTTTATGGCCATCGAGCGCTACGGCATGGCCCAGCCAGCCTGGCTAGAAACTTTTCTGGAGTTGCCCGATGGCATCCCGTCCCACGACACCTTTGGGCGGGTGATGACGTTGCCCATGAGCCGCTTGAGTTCTTAGGAATGAGGATTTTATCACATCCAATTGTTGTAGGGCAGGCATCCTGCCTGCTCTTGGACAGCCGAGACGGCTATCCCACGTTATTGAATCCCCATTCCTTAGAAATAGAATTACCAGCCATGATGATTTAATCTAGGTGAGGAAACGGCCCAATATAGCTATGAGCCATAACTCCCTACCTGATCGAGACTTTGAATTTATCCATGAGCGATACCCCTATGTCCGAATCAACTTCGGGCGAAAATACTCTCTCCGCTACAGTATGGCTACTGGCCCATGGCAGTCAGATTTCTAACCTCTCAGCATTTATTCACGAGCGTGCCGACATACTCAGGGGCTATCGGTTAGCGGCCCCTGTTGCCATTGCCCGCCCTTTGCATCTACCGGACCATCTTCACATTCACCCGGTCGAGCTTGACCAGCTAGAGGCAGAGGTTATCACCGGTAACGTGCTGGCGGTGATTTTTCTCATTGATCCGACGCTGCAAGCGCCTGCCCAGCCAGATGTAGCAGCGTTGTCACGGCTCTGCAGTGCCCATAACGTTCCCTTTGCCTTCAACCTGGCCACAGCCCACCCGATCATTAACTCTTTCATGCAGACTCGGGTGGCCCATCTCATTTTTAACCCGGTGGCGGGTCAGCGAGATTCGGCCCAGGATTTGCTGCAGATTCGCCAGATTTTATCCCCCTGGATGCACCTGCATATTCACTTCACGACTCGCGATGTGGATGCCGACCAGCTGGCCCGGGAAGCCGTAGCGGCCCGACCCGACCTGATTATTGCCTCTGGAGGCGATGGTACCGTTTCGCTGGTGGCCAGTCAGATGTTGGGCACCGGTATTCAGCTGGGGGTGATTCCTCGGGGGACGGCCAATGCCCTATCGGTGGCCATGGGTATTCCTACCACGGTGGCGGGGGCCTGTCAGTTGATATTGGCGGGGACTACGCGCTATCTGGATGCGGCCTACTGCAATCAGCACCTGATGACGCTGCTGGCCGGGGTCGGGTTGGAGGCCGGTACTGTAGGCAAAGCCACCCGCGAACTGAAAAACCAGTGGGGAGTGCTGGCCTACCTGATCGCCGGGTGGGAACAGTTGGGCGAACAGGCCCTATTTAACGCTGAACTTGAGATGGAGGGAAAGGTCCATCAGTTCCCAGCGTTTGCCGTCACGATTGCCAATGCTGCCCCGCCGACATCGGTCCTGGCCCAGGGGGTAGGGGAAGTCATTTTTGATGATGGCCTGCTCGACATCACCATCATCACCAAGCAAGCAGCCCAACAACCAACGATTAAAAGTAAACTGCAGGCCGCCCGCGATTTAATTAACCTGTACGGCTCGGCCCTGGTGAAAACCAAAGCTGATTTGCCCAATCTGTACCACTTTAGAACCGAACGCCTGAAACTCACCACAGCCTCCCCAGAAGCCATTGTGGTAGATGGGGAAATGGTGGGCGATACCCCCCTGGAAGTGACTTGCTTGCCCTCGGCCTTAACGGTGATCGCCCCAGCCAAACGCCGACCAACTTCTGTAGAAAAGGTGGCCGGCTTTTGGGTGCAGAGGGTTTTTCCCAGCGTCTCAACTTTAATTGCCGCCCTGGGGTTAGGGGGGCTGATCGGCCTTCCCATTACGTTCTGGCTGGTGAGACAAATCACAGATGTGTGGGTGCCAGCCCGTACCGAAGCTCTAGAATTGAGCATTTTGGAGTCGATTCAGCAGTTATCTACCCCGCTGGGGGACCAGGTGATGCTGCTGATCACCCGATTTGGCAACCCAGAAGTTGCGCTCCCCATTTTTCTGATCGTATTGGCTCTACTGTGGTGGCAGCGGGACTACTGGAAACTGCTCATGGGCATTGTGGCCTTTATCGGTACCCGCATAATCAACTATCAGCTGGGGCTACTGCTGGAATATTCTCGCCCGAGTGTTCAGCCTCCTTCGGTTATGGACGAATCCTTAGCGCTATCTTTCCACGGCAACTATTTGCAGGGAACGGTGCTCTATGGTCTGATTGCCTATTTGCTGGCGCTACAGTTTCCCAGGCTGGCGCGATGGTTTTACGGCGGCGCTGTGCTTTGGGTAGGGGCGATTGGGTTTAGTCGCCTGTACCTAGGCATCCAATGGCCTTTTGATGTGGTCACCGGATTGGTCAGCGGCTTCCTGTGGCTGATGATTTGCATTGTGCTGCTGCGCCTGCAGGCCATTCGCCAAGCGGCAAAGCGCCAGAAGCAACAAATGGTCTCCGAGCGCTGATGCCATATTTGCATGGCCTATCTCCAAAGTCTTTGCTGAAACTTTTGGGGTACCAAAGGTCTGGCCCCAGCGGGGGTGGCACTATCTCAAGCGTTTTGAGCCTTGAGGTTGAGAAGGTTCTGGCGAACTTGCTGAGACGCTTTCCGTTCGCACCTCACCTCCAGCACCCGTACCCCCCGCTCCGGCAAAAAGCTTAAGCAAGCCTGAAGCTGCTTCCAGCTTTCCACCCGTTCATAGTTGACCCCGTAGGCAGCGCAGAGGTGGTTGAAGTCCACCGTCTGGGGAGTGGCAAAAAACTCCTCAAAGGGTGGGTCAAACTTGGCAATGGGCAACATCTCAAAAATGCCGCCGCCGTGGTTGTTGATCAGGATTACGGTGAGGTGCCCCTGCAGTCGTGGCACGCTGAGCCAGCCGTTAGTGTCGTGGAGTAGGGCCAGGTCTCCGGTCAGTAACACCGTGGGCGGTCCCTGGTGGGCGATGCCCAGCGCAGTCGAGAGAGTGCCGTCAATGCCGTTCGCCCCTCGATTGCAAAGGGGGCGGATGCGTCGATTTCCCGGCGGCCAGAACCATTCCACATCGCGGATGGGCAGGCTGTTGGCAATCATCACAGGGGTTCCCTGGGGCAGGTGCTGGGCCATCATCCAGGGGATTTTACCTTCGAAGATTGTATCCAGATCAGAGAAAGCCGCATCCAGATGGTGCCTGACTTTTTGTTCCAGCGATAGCCAGGTATTACGGTATTGGGAAGCAACCGGAGGCGATTCCTCTGGGAGTAGGGGCAGCTGTTGTAGGGAAAACGGCAAGGAGGTTGTCCTACCGTGGAGGGGGTCAAGGTTGCTGTACCCCGAACTCAGCACCCACCGTTGAGGGTTGGTAGTGCTGAGCCACTGACGCAGCACTTTACTGGTAGGCAAAGGACCAATCTGAATTACCTGCTGGGCCGTTAAATCCTCAGACCATTGGGGTTGTCGCAGGACGATATCGTAGGTCGTGACCAAATAAGGGTTGAGTTCCCCATGGTTGCGAAGGGGCGACAAGCCCTCCGCCAGAACCGGCCAGTTGAGATGGTGGCAAAGGTTCGCAACGGCCCGACAATAAGCGTCTGCATCGGCAGGTTGAGATTGCCCTGCCACAATTAATCCCTGTTTACAGTCCCTCCAAGTTTGTAGGAGAGTTGAGACTGGATGCAGATTTTCAGCCCGTAAAGACACCGGTGGTTTTGAAGCGATTGATGCAAAAAAGCTGTTGTCTATTGCTTCCTCCAGGTGGGCGACTGAACCATCCGTTAGCGGCGCAAGAGGATCCCGAAAGGGACAATTCAGATGAACAGGTCCCGCCGTTGGTACCAGGGTACGAGTCCACGCCTGCAGAAGGGTCTGCCTCAAATATCGGAGCATCTCCAGATCAGGGAGTGGCGTCGCCAGTTCTGCATACCAGTTCGGGAAGTTACCGAACAGCTTTTGCTGGTCAATGGTCTGACCCGAGGCACAGTCCCGCAGTTCTGGCGGACGATCTGCCGTCAGCACCAGCAGGGGGACTCGACTTTCTTTAGCTTCAATCACAGCGGGATAGTAGTTTGCTCCAGCGGTGCCAGAAGTACAGACCAGTACTACGGGCAATCCAGTGCGTTTAGCTACCCCCAGGCCAAAGAATGCGGCGGAACGTTCGTCCAGGATCGGCACCGCATCCACTTTGGGGTGACTGGCCAGGGCCATGGTCAGGGGTGTCGAGCGGGAGCCTGGGGATACTACCGCTGTCTGAAGCCCCAGACGGACCAGGGTTTCGACCAGAACTGAGGCCCACAGGCTGTTTGTGTTACGAAAGTCAAGAAGCGGCATCAAGGTTTTGAAAGGTTATCGACTAACCCACCCCTGCCCCTCCCAAAATGGGATGGCAGAGACAATTTATTGCAATCTTAAAAGCCCGTAGGGTGAGCACTGCCCACCACCATGACTAAATTTTGCACAGGATTTTTGCACAGGGTTTTTGCACAGGGTTTATGACCATACCATAAGCAAGTTCAGACCCTTACAGCAGGGCTTCGCTGAGGGCGCGGAATTTGAGGTTGATTTCGGCCCACTCCCGCTTTGGGTCTGACCCGGCGACGATGCCTGCGCCCGCGTAAAGTCTGGCCCAGTTGTCGTCAATCAACGCCGAGCGGATGCCGACGATAAATTCACTGTTACCTGCCGTATCTACCCAACCCAGGGGAGCGGCATACAGCCCCCGGTCAAACTGCTCGTAGGCGTGGATTTGCTCAAAGGCTTCCTGGGTGGGGACACCAGCTACTGCCGGGGTGGGATGCAGGGCTTCGACCATGTGCAGGGGATGGGTTGCCCCCGAGACCACCGCCTGAATAGGGGTATGGAGATGCTGAATATTCGATAGCCTCAGCAGACTGGGGGTTTTAGGATACTGCGGGCATAACCCCAGTCCCTCCAGATGGGACGCTAAGAAATCTACCACCATGCGATGCTCGCCCTGTTCTTTGCGGCTATTCAACAAACGCTGGGCCAGCTGGCGATCTTCCTGGGGATTACGCCCCCTGGGAGCAGACCCGGCCAGGGCATCGGTAATCAGCTGCCCCCGGTAGAGACTCAGCAGTCGCTCGGGGCTGGCTCCAATAAAGGTTTTGCCCAGGCGGTTGTTGATGGAAAACACATAGCAGTCGGGGTGGCGCTGCCTTAACTCCATCAGAGACTGAAGGGTCTGGAAAGGCTCTTGGCGCACCAGGTCGAAGGCATGGGCCAGCACCACTTTTTGTAGATGGCGGCGGGAAATGTGCTTGATGGCAGCAGCGACAGAGGTTTTGAACTGGTGCCCGGCCAGGTGGGAGGGCTGCAGCAGGCTCAGGCGAGGGCAATAGTCGTTGGGGGGGCTCCAGGCTTTTTGGTGGAGTCGTTCAATGGCCTCCAAGCGGGATTCCAGCCTGTCTAATAATGGGTGGAGAGAGGTTTCGGAAGTGAGCAACAGGTTGGCTGTCAGGGTGCATTTCGACCGATGGCGTGTAATCTGCCACTCGGGCAGCATAACGCTGGCAGCCGGAAAGTCCATGCCAGAGCCAGTTCCTTCCGGAAAAAAGGAGAAGCTGCAAAAAAATCGAGCCGAAGCAGGTACAGATTGAGAGTCTGCACCACCGGCAGGGTTGTAAGCCTGAATTTTGGGAGCCCACTGCTGGATAAACCGACGGGTCTGGTTGAAGCGGTCTGTCCCGGTGGTCTGAAAGAACAAAGCGGTACCAAAGGCGGCTACAGCATCTTGGGTGGCTCCATGTTCTAAATAGAGATGTCGTTCTCGACTGTGGCTAAGTTCGGCCAGGGCCAGCAGGGGGTCAACCTGGGGAATATCAAAACTAAGGCTAATGACTCTGGCCTGTCTATGGTGTTGGACCTGTTTAAGACCTTCGGCAATCACCGGATGAATAGACTGAAGGCTAGAAGAACGATAGGAGCAGTAAGTAACAACTGGCATGAATTCAAAGAAATATGAATTGGCTGAAATGTACTCCAGGTCTGCAGCACAGACATTCAGCAGTATTCCTACTGGTAGCACATTCACGAATTGCTAGGCCAATTCAAGGCCAGTCGTTCACGGAGCTTAATAGTGTGTGCCAGTTTTGCGGTGGTGAACGGCGGTTTTAGCGTCGCCATCCAGCACCTGTCCGTTATCGACGGTGGCATAGACCAGCCAGTGGTCGCCGCACTCCATGCGCTTGCCAACGGTGCATTCCAGGTATGCGATCGCATCCTTCAAAATCGGCGCGCCGTTCTCCGCCATGGCTGTCTCCACTCCCTCAAACCGGTCTTCTCCTGGCCCAAAGGGCTTCAGGAAGTGCTTCATCAAGCCAATGTGCTTGCCCTCCGACAGCAGGTTCAGCACGAAGGAATTGCCGGGATACATCAAGGACTCAATGGCCCGATCCTTCGCCACTGCCACGGTAAACCCCGGCGGCGTAAAGGAGGCCTGGGACACCCAGGAGGCCAGCATGGCACTGGACACATCCCCCTGGGTAGCGGTCACAATACTGAGGGAACCGACAATCCGCCCTACCGCCTGCTCTACGGAAGAGGCCGGAGTCCTGGGCTGCTTCGCCTTTCTGGCCTTTTTGAGGGACTGGGCAAAGTCGGTGCCGATCTCCTCGCAGTACTTGAGGGTGACATCCGTGGGCTTGAACTTGACCCGAATCGGCTCAAAGGCCAGGGAGTAGCCGCCATCCTTAAGCTTGCCCTCCAGCAGGTCGATGGCCTCGCCGCTCCAGCCGAAGGAGCCGAACACCCCAGCAGGCTGAGTTTTGGCAGCCGTGGAGAGCACAATACCTAACGCCGTCTGAATCTGGGTGGGGGCATGACCTCCCAGTGTGGGAGAACCGATCAAGAAGCCTGCCGACTTTTCCACCGCTTCCTTAATGTCTTCGGGGTCCGTGTGCTCGGCGTTGATGGACTCCACGGAAATTCCGGACTTACTAATGCCTCGGGCCAATGCCTGGGCAATGGTCGCCGTATTGCCATAGGCCGACGCATAAATCAGCGCCACGGAAAGATCCTGGGACTTCTGAGCCTGGCCCCACTGGCGGTAGCTGAGGAACAGTTCCTTGGCGCTGTACTGCACCACCGGTCCATGATTAGGCGCAATCATGCGGTAGGAAAAGGCCTCCATCCGATCCAGGGCTGCCATGGTCTGGCGGGTGCTGGAGGCAAACAAACAGTCAAAGTAGTAGCGACGGTCCTCCAGCAGGTCGTTCCATCCGGCAACGTCAAACACCGCATCGTCGCAGAGGTGAGCCCCGAAGAACTTGTCGGAGTAAAGAATTTGGGCATAGGGGTCAAAGGTTGCCAGGCCACCCGGATAGCGCGGTGTCGGAATCGGCCCAAACTGCAGTACATGGCCCTGCCCCAAATCCAGGGAATCATCCCCACTGCGCACTACCCGCACCCGGGGGGAAATATCCGGCAGCAGATCCTTCAGCGCCAGGGCCGCCGGGTTCGAACATACCACCGTCACCTCCGGCAACCGCTGCAGCAAAATCTTCAGGGTCGCCGCCCGGTTTGGGTTAATGTGCCCCAACACAATGAAATTGAGCTGGTACAGGTCAATGTGCCGCTCCAGCGCCGTCAAAAACATCTCGCTGAAGGATTCCCCCGGCGGGTCAACCAAGGCCGTCCGGTCCCCCTGAATCAGGTAGCTGTTCGCCGTCGTACCCCGTTCCCGGGCGTACTCAATTTCAAACCGCAGGCGGTTCCAGCTGCGGCAGCGCATGACTGTAGTACCAGCAGCGATCTGGTAAATCTGAACGTCGCGGGGTTGCGAAGGGGTGTTGGTCATGGGAGTAGGGGAGCTGGTAAAGGGAGCAAGAGAGGGAGAGAGGGAGAGAGCAAGAGAGGGAGAGAGAGAGCAAGAGAGGGAGAGAGAGAGCAAGAGAGGGAGAGAGCAAGAGAGGGAGAGAGGGAGAGAGGGAGAGAGGGAGAGAGGGAGAGAGGGAGAGAGGGAGAGAGGGAGAGAGGGAGAGAGGGAGGGAGGAAGTTAGAAAGAGAGAGCGAGATTTTTCTGCGGTAGGGTGGGCACTGCCCACCAGCATTAGATCTTCGCATTTAGGGAGACACTTAACGAGTTTTTAGCAACTCTATGGTGTTCTTTAAGCCGGAGCCTAACGAGCAATAGATTGACGAAGGGCAAGGAGCATTCGGTTGATTTCGGCCAGCTTTTCGTCAATGGCTTGATGCTCTTCGACAGGTAGATAGGCAAGACGTCGGGCAATTTCAAGTTGGGTATCCAACTCACTTACAGAACCAATAGCAACTCGAAGAAATTGGAGATACTCCTTTTTGCCTCTAGCTGCACCCTCTGCGATATTGCAAGGGATTGAAGTCGCTGCCCGTCGCATCTGGCTTACCAAACCGTATTGCTCACTGATAGGAAATTTCTGAGTTAATCGATAAATTTCCGTCGTCAGCTCAACGCTCTTTTGCCAGACAATCAGCCGCCGATGAGGCTTCTCCAAAGCAACGACTCCCCTGAACAGCCTTTTGGAAAGTGTAAGAGCGAAAGAGATCCCACTTATCCAAATCTCATGAAAGAGAGAAACTTCTAGCTTTCTCTCTCCCTCTCTCGCTCCCTTGCTCTCTTAGTAATAATTCCCCACCTTCCGATGATGCACTGCGGTTATGCCATCTGGATCCGATACCTTGCCATCCTGCACCGTGCAGTACACAATCCAGTGATCGCTGACTTCCATCCGGCTGGTGACTTCGCACTCCAGGTAAGCCAGGGCGTCAGCTAGTAGGGGAGAGCCGTTCGTGGCGGGGCGGGTGCGCACACCGGCAAAGCGGTCGGCACCGGGGGCGAAGCGCTTCAGGAAGTGTTTCATCAGGGGCAGGTGCTTGCCTTCTTCCAGAATATTAAGCACGAACTGGTCGCCCACCTGCATCAGGGATTCGATGGCCCGGTCTTTCGCCACTGCAACGGTGAAGCCGAGGGGCTGGAAGCTGGCCTGGTTCACCCAGGAGGCGAGCATGGCGCTGGTGAGTTCGCCCTTCTTAGCGGTAATAATGTATAGTCCGCTGCTGATGCGGCCCAGGGCCTTTTCCAGATCGGCGTCGAGGGCTTTGAGTTTCTTGATTTTGCCCTTTTGAGCCAGGGTCTGGCCCAGGTCGGTGCCGGCCTCTTCGCAGTACTGGTAGATAGCTTCTGTGGGGAAGGCCTTGATACGGATGGGGTCGAAGACTTTGGAAAGTTCCAGATCCTGGAATTTGGTGGATAGGGTATCAATGGGTTCGTCGTCGCCGCCGTAGGACTCGAACAGGCCGATGGTCTGCTTATCATGCACGGCGGCCAGGATGGTGCCCAGGGTGGCCTGGGTTTCCTTGGCTCCAATACCGGAGGAGGGGGGCATGCCAATCACCAGACCTTTGGCCCGACTCACCAACTCGGTGACTTCGTGGGGGTCGGCGGAGCGCATATCCATCATTTCTACCGCCACGTCGGTTTTGGTGATGCCGTGGGCAATGGCCTGGGAAATGCGATCGCTAAACCCGTAATCTGACACGTAAAACACCGCCACCAGGGTTTCCGCCTTGGCCTTCTCCTGGCTCCAGGTACGGTAGCGCTCGGTCAGTTCCGTCACGTTGTAGCGCAGCAGGGGGCCGTGGCCGGTAGCCACCATCTGTACCTCGGGCAGCTTGTCCATGCGCTTCATGGCGGAGAGCACCGAGCGGGCGTTGGGAGCCATCAAACACTCGTAGTAGAAGCGGAAGTCGGGGGAAATGACCTCCAGATCTTCGTCGTAGGTGGCGTCGCTGCAGAAGTGCATCCCAAAAGCGTCGCAGGTGAACAGCACACCAGTCTTGTGGTCGTAGGTGAAGATGGTATCGGGCCAGTGCAGGTTGGGGGCGTTGACGAACTCCAGCACATGGCCGTTGCCCAGGTCGAGCTGGTCGCCGTTTTTGACGATTTGCCGCTCGAAGGGGCGGTGAACCAGGTCTTCAAGGAATGCGATCGCCACCTTTGCCCCTACCACCGTCGCGTGGGGAGCCAGTTCCAGCACATCCGGAACCAGGCCGCTGTGATCCGGCTCGGTATGGCTGATGACGATGTAGTCGATAGTCTTCGGGTCAATTTCCCCGGTCAGGGTCTTCAGGTACAGTTCTTTAAACTTGGCGTGGGAGGTATCCACCAAAGCCACCTTCTCGCCGCGAACGATAAAGGAGTTATAGGTGGTGCCGTTCTGCAGGCCGAACTCAATGTCAAAGCGGTCCCGGTCCCAGTCCAGGGAGCGAATAGTGGTGGTGTCTTCGGCGATGGGGGTGACCTCCATCGTCAGCCGATTTTGGTTAATGTCAGGGGCTGTGGCAACCATAAAAATCTCCTGTTAACGGGGGACCTTGACCGGGCGCAACCCAGGAGCAACGCTGCCTTGAATCTTGCCCTGCGACAGAGGCTAACTTGCAACAAAAGTTAACCAGTCCCCTTGAGTTTAGCAACTTGAACGTTTCTTATGTCACCATTCTTCCTTAAAACGGCATCCTAAAGGGTCAAAATCCCTTATAGGATTAATTGAAACCATTGACGATTTACGATGTATTCCCTGACTGGAGGCCTTACCCCCGAACCCACCGCCGATGGCTCATTCACCCTGTTTTCTGAAGACTTCGGGGAGTGGTTCCATAGCCGCGAAGGGGCCTATGCCGAGGCTTTCACGACCTATGTAGAAGCAACGAACCTGGCAACCCTGGCCCATGCAGACTCCCTGACCATTCTGGACGTGTGCTACGGCCTGGGGTACAACACTGCCGCTGCTCTGACGACGATTCAGCGGGTGAATCCCTATTGTCAGGTCACGCTGGTGGGTCTGGAACTGGACCCCAGGGTTCCCCAGCAGGCTATTCAGAAAAATTTGACCCGGGGCTGGCCTGAGACCGTGCAAATTCACCTGGCCACCCTGGCAGACCGGGGCACGATAGAGACTCCTGATCTGCAGGCCAGTCTTTTAATTGGGGATGCTCGCCAGCAGATTCAACATCTGGTAGCTGCAGGGTTCCAGGCTGATGTTGTTTTTTTTGACCCCTTTTCGCCCCCCCACTGCCCCGAGTTATGGACAGTAGAGTTCATAGCCCAGGTGGCTCAATGTCTGCACCCTGAGGGCAAACTGGCGACCTATTCCTGCGCGGCAGCGGTGCGCACAGCCCTTCGCCTGGCCGGCCTGCACATTGGGCCAACAAGGGCTAGCGGTCGCCGCTGGCCGGGCACTTTAGCCCAGTGGCAACCTGGGGGTCTTGCCCCCCTTTCGGTTCAGGAGCAAGACCATCTCACCACAAAAGCGGCGGTGCCGTACCGAGATCCAGCCCTGGCGGATAGTGCCGATGCCATTCGCAGCCGACGGCACCAAGAGCAGCAGGCGTCTACCCTAAAGTCCACCTCGGTATGGCGAAAGCGCTGGCTGCCCCCCCGTTCCCCATCAGGTATGAGCTGATACCAGGGGATGGACTGAATCTGATGCCCTAAGAAAATGCAGCATGTAACACACGTATCATTTTTCGGTAAACAAACAGCAGTAGGGTTTAACTAATCTGGTTTTTCCTTTACTTTGATGACAGTCTTTTTGCAGCTGGTGAGGCCCCTGCAGGGTTCTATAAGCCTTGATTTCAGGCACAGGCGAACCTCATCGGTTAAGAAAACGTCTTTGGAATGCTAGAGGTTTAGCTACAGGGAGTTTCGGTCGTGGATTTACCACAAAGAATGGCGTTCGTGGTGCAGCCTCATCGGTTGCAGGGTTTAATTTGGCAGGCACTGCTGAAATCCCAGCGGATTTCTGTAATTCTTGAAAATGCAAACGGCGAATTAGGGGAATGTTTGGAGCAAATTGCAGCGGCTGGGCTGACCCTGCCAGAGTTCATCATTCTCGACGCCGAAACCCCAGGGCTGAATCCTTATGAGTTTTGTCGCTGGTGCCGAGAACGATTTCCAAAAATCAAGGTTTTTTTGACTCGTATGCATGTTCAACCGCTGACAGAGGGCGAGTGTCGCTGGGCCATGAACCAGGGGGCCACGGGCTTTTTTAACGGCTTTACCCGTGAAACCCTGATGAGTACCGCCGTTTTCAACATTAAGCAAATTCTAACGGCAGCTGGTGAACCTTTCCTGGATGAGCGGGCTTTGCTGATGGTGCTGTTAAACATTCGTCGTCAAATCGGCACGGCTAAGTCTGCTGTAGCTGCCACCAAGCCCGAAACTTCACAAGTTAGAGTTGCCCCAGCGGCCCCCGCTGTTCCTCAACTGGCGGGCAACAATGGCAGAGGCCATGGTCCTGCTGGTACCGGGAATGGTCTGGATTGGGTCGCCTCTGGCTTACAAGCTCTAAACCACAGCAGACTTAATCCCGAGGTCAAACCTGATGAGGCCACCACCCCGTCTACTCTTGAGCCTGCCGCTAACTGGCCAGAGCGACCGACCCCTAAAGACTCGACTGAGTTTGTGCGTAAGTATCGAGGGGTTGCCTACTGACTCTGGTCCAGCGAGTCCTGGATTCTATCAGTTGAACCCTAAACGGATAGGGCCAGGTTACCCGTTTCTCCCTCAAAAGCCGTCCTGGTTAAACATGGAAATTCAACCAGGGGAGATGGCTGTTTCGACTGTCTCACGCAGGCAAGATGTCTGCCCCATGGCTATGCAGGCTGCCCCAGGGTCGTGATGTAAATTACGGCTTCATCTTCGGGAATGCCCAGCACCTCATTCACCTGGTCGTCGAAAAATCCGCCGATGCCGCTGACCCCTAACCCCAACCGCACGGCAGCCAGATTGAGTCGCTGCCCCAGGTGGCCGGCATCCATGTGCAGGTAGCGGTAGACCCGGTCGCCGTAGGTATCGATGGCGGTTTTGAGATCGGCAGTGTGAAACAGCACCGCAGCGGCATCGCGCCCCAGTTCCTGCCCCAGGCAGAGGTAATACAATTCGCGACGAAAGTTTTTAAACCGCACCTGCCGTAGTTCCTGACTTTTGGGGGCGTAGTAGTAGCAGCCTTCGTCTAAACCCTCTACCCCCAGCACCACCAGAAAGGTTTGCAATAGATTCAAATCGAAATAGTCTGGATCCCCATCAAGCCCCTGATCGACGTAATGATGGGCCTGGTAGGTGAAGTCTAACATCAGGGTAAGATCTTTGAGGGAAATGGAGGCCCCGCTGTAGCTACGGGTCGACCGTCGCTTCAGAATGGTTGTCTCTATACCGGTGAGGTCTTCTCCCCAGTCCAGGGGAGGAGTCTGGGTAGAAACCTTCAAACAAAACGGGAAATTGTACTTGTCTTCAAGCACCTGGGCCGCTTCAAAGGGGTCGCTGCTGGGGGGGGAATCTGCTGCTTCGGGGGAGGGGATGTCCTGGGAGCGAATTCGCCAGGCGGGAGAGTCGATGGATGCCGGTATTTCAGTGGCCTGATGGAAATAACTCAGCAGTTGTCCTTCCTCGACATTTGGGAAATTGGTCTGAACCGTAGCGGAGAAAACGGCGTTGTAATGGGAAAGGTTTTGCTCTACGGCTAACAAATCGGCCAGGGGCAAAACCGCTAAAACCCCTTCTTCCCCCCCAGAGAGGTACATCAACTCAGCCATGGCCTGGTCGGCAAAACTGCCAATCAGGTGGGGCCGGTAGTCAGCCAGGGCGCTGGCCAACTCTATGTTGCCCAGCAGGTGGCCGGTATCTAAAAAAATGCGGCGATAGGCCCGGTCTTGATAACGCCAGGCAGAACGGTAAAACACCCCGGTTACCACCAGCGCAATTTGGGTACTGGCCAGGGTCGGATGCCAGAAGCAGGCTGCCTGCAGCGCCTGCCAGCAGTGGTCGTCCCAGTAGCGCATGAGGCTGTGGGTGCGGGCCTGGTAGTTGTACAGGCCTGCCGGTAGCAGATGAGTGCCCCGAGAAATCAAATACAGTTCCGCCGGATAAAGCCCCCCAGCGGAGGGAGACGCCCGCAAATAGAAGGTTTGCCCGGTGCTGGTAGGAAATTTTGCCGTCAACCCATAGGAGTTAATTAACAGCCGCGAGAGGCGCATCCAGTCGGTGGTGTCGGCATCGGCGGCGGCTGGCAGAACTTCCAGGTAAGGCTTCAGGTCGACTTCGGAGCCAATTTGATAGGTCTTAAAGGGGACCGGTTGACGGGCAAAGTCAATGGGACGGGCCTTAGCGGACAGAGTCGCAGGATCATATTTAGTGCGGCTGTGGTAATGCTGTGCGATTGAGACCTGAGCGTCGGCCATGACCTCCCCTTGAATTAATGGCATAGCTGATGGACTGAACGGCTGTTAAAGCCAGTGACAGAGCAGCAAACTGCTCTGGGTTACATCTTGCCACTTCCCGCTTCTGGGATGCCACCAGCCACAGGATTTGATTTCAGGAGAAAATCTGAAAAGAAAGTTAACGCTTCTTCATTACGAAACTTAAACCCTTACAGTGTTTTTCGTCTCAAGTTGAGTAGAAATACTCCCCGCCCAGGTTTAGAAATGCAGTTTTGCCACCAGGGAAGTTACAGGCTTCGAGCCAGACTTGGACGTTCAATTTTCTATGGTGTTTGTGAACCAATATGGAGCAATTCACAAGCGACGGTTTGCTGAAGGCCTACGCTAAAGGAGAACGAGATTTTCGCCAGATTACCGCGATCGCAGTCAATCTGTTCGAGGCCGATCTGCGTCAGATTAACCTCAGTAACAGTTGCCTAGACGAAATTTACATGCCCTATGGCAACTTCAGCATGGCCCAGTTACACCACATTTCCCTGGTGGCAGCCCAGATGGCCGACAGCATTCTGTACGGAGTAGACCTGACCCAGGCGAACCTGGCCGACGCCAACCTCAGCCGGTCGGATCTGCGGAACGCCAACCTAGCCGGAGCAACGCTAACCGGGGCGACCCTGAGCGGAGCCAACCTGAGCGGGGCCAACCTGAGCGGGGCCAATCTGAAAGGCTGCAACTTGACGGGGGCAATTCTGCAAAAAACCCTGCTGCAGGGCACTAATCTCAGCCGCTGCAATCTGTTTCGTGCTGTGGGGGTGGAGCTAGAGAGCTGCTACTGCGACACCGGCACCATTTTGCCCAGCGGTTATTACTACGGGGTTTAGCCCATAGCAGGGGTCTCTGGCCGACGGTTTCCAGGAAATGTCCACCGTCTCTGCCCAAACCCTTGGAGGTATCAGGTATCCTAAGCATATTCCAATCATCCACGTGTCTGATGAGGCAGCCTCCGATCCGATTCCTGGTATCTGTTCCCCGTCCTCTCCTGGTGTTGTCGCTGATGTTGCTCAGCGGTGGAGCTACTGTGACCCAGGGGAGCGTAGCGGCGTCAGAAGCGGTGCCTTCTACCCTGATGGCACAGGCTGCCCCGGTTGCCGATGCTGCCGACTTGGCCCAGCTGCAGCAGGACGCTGACCGGGCCTTTGCCCGTGCTACGACCCTGTTTTTTGTGCTCCTGGGCACCCTCGTGCTGCTGCTGGGGGTGGGAGTGGTGATGCTGTGGCTGCTGCGGCGGTCGGTGATTCAGGAAGTGTCTGAAGTGGTGCGGAACCAGCTCAACGACATTACCGATCTGGAAGCCAAAATTCAGTCGGCGACCCGAGATTTGGACTATATTCTCAGCCAGGCAAACGAAAAGTCTGCCGAAATCAACAACCGCACCAACCGCTTTCAGGAAGAGGCCGTTACCAAAAAGCAGGTCCTCAATCGCTTAGTAGATGACCTGGCCGAGTTCAAAGCTCGTACTCTCAACGATTGGCAATCGACCCTGGCGGACCTGCAGGTCAAGCTAGAGACCTTAGAAGCCGATTTTGTCGGTCAGCTTTCTGGGCTGAGGCAGCAGGCCGATGAGCAGGTCACCACCCTGCGCAAAGAGACCCAGCTCCAGCGAGACTCTGTCTTCCGGGTATTGGAAGACAACCAGAGCGGCTTTCTGCGGGATGTGAACCGGATTAAGAGCGATGTGGATGTGCAGCAGGATGCCGTTAAGCAAAAGCTGGAACAGGCCGAAGCGGGTTTTACCGATCGCCTCTCCCGCATGACCACTGGGGTAGAAGAGGAGCGCGATCGCGTTCTGGCGGTGCTGGCCGACCTGCGCAACCAGCTTAACCCCCACCTAGAGCAGCTCAAGTCCCAGGCCCGCGACCAGGTCGAGCGGCAGACCCAAACTATTTCGGAAGATCTGACCCGCCAGCGCCAGACCAGCCTCGATCAGTTGCAAAGCCGCACCGACGAGATTCGCGGTGAGCTGGATGAACTGCAGGCCAGCGCCTACGGCCACAAAGATCTGGCCATTCAAAACATTGAGCGCTCCATTGACGAATTTACCCAGCGGTTTGCCAACCTGCGCACCGAGGTCGAAAACCAGCGCACCCGCATCCTGCAGGAACTGCGCCAGACAGCAGACAGCTTTTACGGCCAGTTTGACGGTTTGAAAGGGAACATTGAACAGCGGCAGGAAGCCCTGTTGCAAGACCTGCGCCGGGCCGCAGACGACGCCCTGGAGCGGTTTGCCACCGTGCGCACCGAGGTGGATAGCCGCCAGCGGGGCAGCGTGGATGAAATGCAGGAGATGACCCAGCAACTGCAGGATCGGCTGACCCAACTGGCGGCTGAGTCTGAAACCCAAAAGGCTTCCATGCTGGAAGACCTGGAGGCCACCGCCAGCGCCTTCAGCCAGCAGGTGCGGATTCTGCAGGAAAACCTGGGCGAGCAGCAGACCCAGGTGCTGGATGGGGTCAGGGCTATGGAAGCGGCCTTTACCGAGCAGCTAGGCCAGGTGCGCGACATGGTATTCAGCAAGCGCGATCGCATCCTTGACAAAATCGACGGCTTTGACCGCCGTTTGTCCGAAAATCTGGCCACCCTGGAAACCGAAACCGGCGAGCGTCAGCAGCAGATTCGCGTCCGGTTAGAGTCCCTGCTGGGGGAAATGAACGAACAGTTCCTGCAGCTGCAGAGCGACATCGAAGCCGGGCGGGAAGCGGCCCTGGGAGATCTGGCCGATCTGCAGCAGAGCTACCGGGTACGCCTTGAGGCGATTCAGGCCGAAGCCCAGCACGAGAAGGGCGAAATCATGCAGCGGTTAGGGGCCGTGACCCCCCAATACCTGGCCGACTCGTTTATGAGCGAGGCCCGGCAGCAGTTTGAGACCATCAGCGATAAGCTCTCCCGGCTGGAGAACAACCGGCCCCAGCTCTTCCTGACCGCGGACGAGTACATTGAGGCCGGAAATCGCTACCTGAACGCAGGGGATTACGCCCTGGCCGTGAACGAATACGACAAGGCCCTGGAAATCCAGCCCGTCAATACCGCAGTCTGGTTTAACCGGGCTAAAGCCCAGCAAGAGCTTGACCAGCTAGAAGCCGCCATCGACTCATTGGACCATCTCCTGGAACTGGAGCCCCGCCACAGTGTCGCCCTGTACCAGAAGGGGCTGCTGCTGCGGGAGCTGCGCCAGCACGAAGAAGCCCTGGACGTATTCGACCGCACCCTGGAGGTAGAACCCGACAACGCCAAAGCCTGGCTCAACCGGGGCATGGTATTGAGCCGCCTGAAGCGGCGGGAAGAGGCCATTGCAGCCTTTGACAAAGCCCTGGAAATCAGCCCTGACTACCACGAAGCCTGGGTCAACCGGGGGGTTTCCTACGGCATTTTGCAGCAGCATGAAGAGGCGTTTGAATCCTTCGATAAAGCGGTAGATTTACAGGCCAATGATGCCATTGCCTGGCTCAACCGGGGGCTGTCTTTAATTGAGCTGGAACGGCACGAAGACGCCCTGGCGTCTTTTGATAAAGCCACCCGCTTCAGGCCCGATTCTGCCAAAGCCTGGGATAACCGTGGCCTGGCCCTGGTCAAGTTAGGCCGCGACGAAGACGCCATCAAAAGCTTCGACAAGGCCGTCGCTATTGACCCTGACTATGCCAGGGCCCACTATAACAAGGCCCTCTGTTACGCCCTGCAGCGGGAGTTTGACATCGCCCTCGAAGCCCTGCAGCAGGCTGTAAGACTAGACCCTGACTATAAAGAAGAAGCCCGTACAGAACCGGCCTTCGATGAACTCTGGAGCGATAACTGGTTCCGGGAACTGGTGGAAAAATAGGGGGAAATCTGTCTTTAGACTCTCAGTTCCTGTCCCCAGGGATAGACGTATCTCGGCCAACTTTCGTAGACATTAAAGCCATATTGTTTAAGGAAGAACACTATGTCTTTATTGGGTCTACTGGTCTGGATTATTGTCGGAATTATTGTGGGGGCTATTGCAAAAGCCATTTATCCCGGCCATCAGCGGGGCGGTTGGGTAAGCGCATTGATTTTAGGGATCATCGGCTCCTTCATCGGTGGAACGCTGGCAACCCTGATTACTACCGGTTCTCTAGCTATCACCACCACCGGCCTCAACATTTTGGGGATCATCCTGGCGGTTGTGGGGGCGTTAATCGCTATCTTCATCTGGCAACAGGTCTCTAAGAGTGCCTGAACTTGCCTGTAAAAGGGATACTGTGACCAGAAAATACCCCGCCATCGGAATATTTTATAAACTAAATGGAGCGTAACCTCAATTTTCCGCTACCCTAACGGTCGTACACCTTGCCATTCCCCATGTTAAGGATGCTGCGTTTTGGAGAGGGCAAAATGCGACCTGTTGCTCGTCTGTATTGCTTTACCGTCGGACTAAGCTTAGGGCTTGTGAGTCTGGGTTTAAATTCCGAATACGGGATGAACTCAGCCCACGCACGGGACCTTCCGGTAACGAATAGTACCAGAGTCGCTGAGTTCTCGGAGGGTAGCCGCTTCACCAGGGCGAGTTTATCGACACCGTTGTCTCGATGGCGGGCGCAGCAGCAGGGGGAGGCAGGGCAGCCCCAGGGCCTTTCCTCAGCTCTCTGGGGGCAGCATGCGCTGGAGTCTACCAAGGCTGACCAGCAGGCTTACACCCAGGCCATGCTGGTGGGCTATGCGGCTGTAGAACAGGGGGACTACCACACCGCCCTAATTAATTTTCGCCGGGCTTTAGCCGCGCGACCGGGAGATAAGTACGCCCGAGGCGCGATCGACAATATGGAAACCTACATTGCCCGTGAGCGGGCCGAAGCCCGAAAACGGACCGAAATTGCCCGGCTGCAGGATGTGCTCTCCCAGGCGGTGCAGAATAACGATTGGGCCTGCGCGGCCACCTCTGTGGATCGACTGGTGCAGCTGGTTCCCCCCGAATCGGTGGACCGGGACCGCCTGATTGCCTATCGAGGCGAAATCGGGGGATTGATTGAGTCCCGAGCCAACCTGGATCAATGGTCCACCATCTGCCTGGGGGGCAGTTAAACCCTGGCATAACCTGCAAGTAAAGTTTGGTCTGAACATTTGAGTCGGTATTTTAAGAAGTTTTGCTCCGCTAAAGTTTAGTTGCAATCGCCCTCTGCCTCATCAGGTGCAGTGATAGCCTCTAGATAACGAGACAACCTGACAACGCCTGGAGTTTGAACCCTCTCATCAAACACAGAGAGAGCCCTCCGGTCAGGCACAGGTTAAGGAGATTCACGCCATGAGAGGTAAAGTAATCGGCTTTTGCAGCATTATGACTGCCATGGCAGGGGCCGTCATTGGTTTAGCCGTTGCAGAGGCGGTTCCCAATCGGTTTGAAAGCAGTATTTACGACCAACTACACATTAAGCTGGCCTTAGCCGGAGCCGGGTTAGGAGCAGTAGCCGGGGCCAGCCAGGAAGTCATTCGAGAACTTAAGGCCGAACAGGACCAGGAACGCGAGCACCACAAAGGGGTTTATCACGACCACGGCTTCCCGCAGAACTAAGAAATGGGGCCTGCACTTTTCAATGAAATACCGTAAAAGACCTCCGTCAGTCAGAGGGCTTGATAACTCGGTAGTGTAGATATACTTCATCTCCTACAACCCGGTTGGAAACAAGCTGCAGCCTTGGGGCCGCCGCCGCCAGAAAGCCATCGCCATCGACAGGGGTCGGGGCCTGATGCCCCCCTAACACAATCGGGCATACGGTCAGGTAAACCTCATCCACCAGGGAACACCGAAATAACTCAGCCGAGAGGGTCCCCCCTCCCAGGAGAGCTATGGTCTGAAGTCCTGCTTGCTGAAACTGCTCCAATATCCAGCGCCAGTCCCAGGGTTTTGTCTGGTCTTCGGGCACGACCCAAATTTTGTCAAAAGCCTGTCTACCTTCCCAGGGTTTTGCTCCATCCTCAGTGGTCACTAAACCTTTTGGCACCGATTGTCGAAAAAAACGAAAATTTGGGTCCAGATTTCCCGACGGCGACCACACCATCTGCACGGGCTGCTGCGCCTGCCCCCGCTGCCGTCGTTGGGCCAGCAAGTCAGCATCACGCACCGAGAGGGTGGTGCCATAGGCCCGGAGGGTGCCCCCTCCAAACAGCACGCCATCCACCGCCGCCACTCGTTCTTCCAGATGGGCCAGGTCTGCCTCAGAAGAAAACCGTGCGGCACTGTGACTCTCATCGGCAATCTTGCCATCAGCACTCATGGCCAGAATCAGGCTTGTGTGAATCGGGCAATCCTTCGTCAATGTTGTCTTTGCCCCTTATCGCAACATCGTCATCACCCATCTTATGGGCACTCTCGCTTACTTTCTGCAGAGGTACCGGGAGCCTGGGCCTTCTGGGCGAAAGCCAAGATTTTGCCCAGAAGGCTCCGGTGCCTGGTTGGAGTGGTTCTGCGATGTAAAGACTTTGGTGGGTTATAACCTGAACCTGGTTCAAGCAAGGGGAATATCGCACAGGTTGCTTGAGACCATTAACGCACTCTGCAAAACCAAACGAGATAATAGAATGACCCTGCACCTTGTCTATAAATCATGGTTGCCACCCCACAACCCAGAATGACCGTAGAGGCTTACCTCGATTGGGAACCCACCCATACTCACCTTATGGAACCGGAGATGACGTAGGGTTGGATTTTCTCAACTTTAACTGCCCGGTTGAGCAGTTTTATGCAGGGGTGAGTTTAGGGTCATAAGTTGTGCGCAGAACCCAAAAAGATATCGGTGTTGAGTTCCACTCCCTCACTCCCTCGTCCTCTTTTAATTCATCACCCAAATCACCATCTGAGGAAACCGAATCATCAAAATTAAAGCCGTGAGTTGAATGATGATGAAGGGAACCACTCCACGATAAAGGTCTGTGGTTTTAACCGACTCTGGCGCTACCCCCCGCAGGTAAAACAGAGAGAAGCCAAACGGGGGGGTTAGAAAAGACGTTTGCAGGTTAACCCCTATCATTTCTACCGTCGAGCGCAGAGCCCCAATCAGGGTATTGAGGTTCAGTCGGCGGTTAATGGCAGCCAGCACCAGGGCACCGGCGACCCCGGCAGCAGGGAACCCAAAAAGAGATCGCCCACCGAGACCCCCCCAGGGAGGATATTGGTCAGCCATTGCCTCTGGCGATTAACTCCACTTTTCCATTAATAGCCTGGCTACCTACCAGTAGAAAAGAGGCAAGGTGCAAATTTGTTAAAAAGAGAAACATACCCAGGTCAATGGGAGATTGGTAGTTTGCTCTAAGGTAAAACACCACTTTGGGACTTAAGCCGGGTTACATCAAAATTACTTGATGACAGATTTACCCTGAACTCAAAGGTCAGCTATGCTAAGCCTAATTTTTTACAAGCTGGAGTAAAGCAGACGGAGGTCCAAAAATGCTAGTCAAGCTTGTACCTCACTGAACTGAGAACCGCTATATAACGGCAGCAGATGCAAGGGAGGCAGCAAACATTCCTATCGACAGAGGAATTAAATGAGAAATTGTTACTAAATTTTATATGTGGTCAACGAAAAATATTTATGCGCTTTCCTCACATTCTTTCAATTGCTAGCATTACCACCGGTGCTCTTGGTGTTGCTCTGGTATTGGGTGCCCCTGCCCAGGCCGAAACTCTGCGCCTGGCAGACAACCACACCGGCGGCATGATGGACACCACCGAGCAATCAATGGACGATGGCATGACCATTGTTGAGGTGGCCAGCAGCAATGATTCTTTTAATACCCTGGAGCAGGCGGTGCAGGCTGCCAACCTGGCAGATACCCTGTCTGGCGAAGGCCCCTACACTGTGTTTGCTCCCACAGACGAAGCCTTTGACCAACTGCCCGAAGGTGCTCTCGAATTCTTGCTACAGCCTGAAAATCAGGAACTGCTGGCAGAGGTGCTGACTTATCACGTGGTGCCTGGTTCTGTAATGTCTGGTGATCTGACCTCCGGAGGGGTAGACACCCTGAATGGCGGAATTGCGGTAGGCGTAAGTGACAGCGGCATTGTCATCAACAATGCCAGCGTAATCAACCCAAACATTGAAGCTAGCAATGGGGTTGTCCATGTCGTCAATCGCGTGCTGATTCCTGAAGATCTGCAGCAGCAGCTTGCCTCTCGCTTAGGGATCGACGACATCTACTAATACTAAAAGCAAAAAATTGCAGACCTGGGTTACTGAAACCTTGCCCAAGTCCAGAAGTGGAGTCTTGCCTTAAAGGACAGTACAGATCTCGATCTGGACTTGGTGCACTGCGGTAATTTGAGGCACAAACCATCCTGAATAACCAGGTTTTGCCCCCACCCAAAATCTCCTGCTCCCATTTTAGAAATGACCTGTTCTAAACTATCGCATTATTCTATTACAGCTTTGATGTCAGCTATTTTGTCGATGGTTGCATCATAGCCTCGTTGAATCATAGGTTTGGCCTGTTGAAAATCGAAAATACCAAACTCCATCAGGTCCGGTTCAATTAATATGTCAGGGGCATCGCCGCCAAGTCGTACCTGGGTAACCTGTTGCTCCATGATGTTGATGGAAGTGCCAATTACATCAAAAATGTTGATTCCCGTTTCAGGGTCGGGCATCCAGTCGTCAATGTTTTCCTGCAACACTTCTTTGGCATTTTCGTAGCGGTCGACCAGTCCTTCTATGGGGCCATTTGCTTGGGGAGAGGGGTAAGATTAGTCTTCCGAACCAGAATTATTTTGATGATCAGACGATTCGTTCTCCCCGCTGGAATCTGTTTTAGTTTGAGTAGGGTCAACGGGTTGTACATCAGCATGATCTAGGGGGTCTGGGGTCGTGATTCAGGTTAACGGCAATCACCACATCCGCATCCATTGCCCTAACGATATTGACCGGCACCGGATTCATTACACCGCCATCTACAAAATAGTCGTTATTGTATTTACAGGGCACAAATATCCCCGGCATAGAAATGCTGGCTCTAACGGCATCTACTAAGGAACCAGACTTAAACACTATCTCTTGCTTCGTCAAAAAATTGGTGGCTACACATCTAAAAGGAATATCACAGCCTTCTAAGGTTGCATCGGTTAAATAGCCAGCTAAAAATTCTCGAACCCGCTGGCCTTCTACCAGGCCTAATCCTGGAAACGAAATGTCTAGCAGCGACAGCAAGTTTTTAACATCGATATCTTCTGCGAACTGTTCCAGTCGTTGCAGTTCGCCTTTAGCATAAATAGCGCCAACTAAAGCCCCAATGCTGGTACCTGCGACGCAATCAATGGCAATCTTATGCTCCTGCAACGCTCGGAGGGCACCAATGTGGGCCCATCCTCTGGCACCCCCTCCCCCCAGGGCTAATCCGACGGTTTTAGTCATAAGTTAATCAAGCTTTTTAAGCCCCTCATTTCTTCACGGGCTTATCGCGATTTTCAGCCCACTTTTCGGCCTGGGCGGTTGCGATCGCAATGGCGCGTCCCTCTTCGTAGCCCTCGTCAAGCAGGGCGTTGGCAATGTCGATCGCTTTGTGACGCACCTCGGTGGTCAGATTTTTCATAGAGACAGGATAGTCACCATAACTCCAGGGCATGGTCGGTTCCTCGTTAACATCAGCTGTTTTTTTCATCCAGTGAGGTGAGCAAATGAGCTGCATCGGTTGCTTGTACACCTGCGTTTGTATGGTAGGCAGTTTGTTGAACCTGCGCCAAGACACCAGAGAGGGAGATGAGTGCATCCCAGTTTTGCAGCCCTCACCCTAAATCCCTCTCCCAGAGCGGGAGAGGGACTTTGACTCCGGCTCCCCTTCTCCCATTTTGGGAGTAGGCCGTTGCTTGCTGTCCGAAGGACATAGGACGCGCGTAGGTCTGAGACCGTGCGAAGCAGCAGGGGTTGGGGGATGAGGGCAGACTTACAAAACTGGGATGCACCCGAGGGAGATGTTATTGGGCAGTTTCTGGACTGGAGTCGCGAGTGAGCCAGTAAGCCCAGGCAATAAGCACAAACTGAAAGGGTAGCCGAATCGCCTGAAACCACCAGCCGTCGGGCACTCCATTGATATGAATGTGGTTAAAGGCCATGTTTAAATTGGCCGGATACACGGCGATAAATAGGGCGACTAATCCCCAGGCTGAAAGTTGCTGGGTGGCAGGAATGAGCAGGCCAATACCCAACAAAATTTCGACTACGCCGCTGATGTAAACCAGAGCCGCCGGGGCAGGCAAAAAATCAGGCACAATGCGAATGAATGGCTCTGATTGGGCAAAGTGAAGAATGCCAGCAACCACCATGCACACTGCAAGGATACCTTTGAAAGTGTTTTTGTTGTTTTGAAACCAAGTAGCAACAGAATTGGGCATAGAATTAAATTTCTTCAAACTACTCAGATTCCTGCGCTACAGCATACTTGTTCGGACGAATTTGTGAGCCAAATCGCTGGGCGAAAACCTGGGTAAGTTCTGCGCCAAAAAACAAAATTTGGGCGGAGTAAAAAATCCACACCAGCAGCACAATCACAGACCCCGCCGCTCCATAGGAAGACGCAAAGCCGCTGTTACCGAGATACAGCCCGATTAAAAACTTACCGATAGAAAAGAGCAGCGCCGTGACTATGGCACCGAACCAGACATCGCCCCAGGTAATGACTACGTCGGGCACGTATTTGAAAATTAGGGCAAACAGCAGGGTTGTCACCCCAAAACCAACCACAAAGTTGAGCAGCTGTATTAGGGAATCTAGCCCCGGTGCGATGGTACTGAAATAGGTTGAAAATCCGGCGATTAAGGAGCTGATAACCAGAGACACCAGCAGCAAGAAGCCGATGACCAGAATCATGCCCAGGGAGAGCAACCGCTTCCGTAGAATATTGCTAAGCCCCCGTTCCGGGTCGGCCTGGACATCCCACACGTCGTTGAGGGCGGTTTGCAGCTGCACCAGCACCCCGGTGGAACCCACCAGCAGCAGCACAATGCTAACGATGGTGGCAACTAAGCCAGAGTTTTGGCCGGGGCGATTGGCATTATCCAGAGCCGTTCTGACAAATTCGGCTCCGTTGTTGCCCACCAGAGCTTCGATCTGGCCCATGAGCTGCTCGCGCACGGCATTGGTGTCGAAAAAGAAGCCTGCGATCGCAATCACCAGAATCAGCAGGGGCGCGATGGAAAAAATCGTGTAGTAGGCCAGGGCCGCCGCTAATCGCGATGCATTGTCTTTATTCCACTCTTGAAAAGCGGTCTTAAGCATCCGCCAGACTTGTTTTGGAGTCATGATTTTGTCTCGTTTTGGTTGGGTTTTACTGGCTAGGTGAGAGGACGGGCAAATCGTCTGTGCAGGATGGGGTAGCAGGCAATGGGCATCCTCCGGGGGTCTGGTGAGAAGGTGGGCTACGAGAGACTAAGCGGTTTCGACAAAGATGGGGCTGTAGCCCTGCACATCACCCCTCACCCCTCACCCCTCACCCCTAGGCCGCAGATGGCCGTAAAACACGCCGTAGGGGGCCAGCACCACCTCACTGCCGTCAAGGCTGAAATCAAACTCCAGGCCATGAACCGCCTTGCAGGACTCATATTTGCTCAGGTCATAGTGGGCGGCTTCGTCGCTGATGTTGAACAGGCACAGCAAATGATCTTCGGCGTAGTAGCGGCTAAAGGCCAGCACCGTGTCTTGCACCTCCAACAGGTTGAGCTTACCGGCTTCCAGGGCGGGTTGGTTTTTGCGCCAGTGCAGCAGCCGTCGCCAGGTATTCAGCAACGATTTGCGGTGGCGGTGCTGGTGGCGTACCGACCGGTTCAAATGGCTGTGGGGCACCGGTAGCCAGGGGGCTTCGGCGGTGGTGAACCCAACACAGGGTGGCTCAGGAGTCCAGGGCATGGGAGTCCGCGACCCATCCCGCCCAACTACGTCGGGATACAGGGCTTTGCCAAAGGGGTCTTTGATATTTGCCGGGTCAATATCGCCGGGGATAGAGGCTACGGGCAGGCCCAACTCATCCCCCTGCCAGAGGCAAAAAGCCCCCGGTAGCGACAGCAGCAGGGCCGCCATCATGTGGTAAAACTCGTCAGGATAGGGGTTGCCGTGGCTGTCTTTGCCGGTCCAGCGGCTGCGTAAGCGTCCGTAGTCGTGGTTGCCCACAATCCAGCAGGTACCGCCGTCGAGGAAGTTTTGAGTCACCTTTTCGAGGATGCCGCCCATCAACTCGGCGGTCATGGGCTGGTCTACCAGCAGGCTGCTCTGGTAGGCCAGGTGCAAACGGTCATTACCGGCGGAGTACTGGCTGGCCAGTTCAATGGTGTCTTCGCAGAGGGTCACTTCTCCCAGGGTGACCACACCGGGGTACTGGTTCACCAGCTCTCGAATCGGCTTAATCCGCTCCAGGGTGTCGGGCCGATTGAAGCTGTACTTCAACATCTGGTCCGTCAGGGGGTTGTCCTTGGGCACACCGTCGGGCATAGGAGCGTCTTCAGGGCGGGGGGGGTTGTCTCGCAGTTGGGGATCATGGAGGAAATAATTGACGGCATCGATGCGAAGACCGTCAACCCCGATATCTAGCCAGAACTTTTCCCGTTCGAGGATGGCGTTAACCACGTCGTCGTTGTGCCAGTTGAGGTCGGGCTGGCTCTCCAAAAAATTGAAGAAGTAGTACTGTTCCCGCTGGGGTTCCCACTTCCAGGCACAGTCCCCGGTGAAAGACGACAACCAGTTGTTGGGGGGAGATCCGTCGGGCTTAGGATCAGCCCACACATACCAGTCAGCTTTAGGATTGTCGCGGCTGGAGCGGCTTTCTTTAAACCAGGGGTGTTTGTCGGAAGTGTGGTTCCACACCTGGTCTACAATCACCTTCAGCTTCATGCAGTGGGCGATCTCGAGCAACCGCTGGAAGTCTTCCATGGTGCCAAATTCTTCGCCGATGGCGCACATATCGGTAATGTCGTAGCCCAGGTCATCCATGGGTGACTCGTTGATGGGCGTCAGCCAGATGGCATCGACCCCCAGGCTAACGATGTAATCCAGGCGTTCCACAATGCCGTTGAGGTCGCCTTTGCCGTCGCCATCGGTATCCAGAAAACTCCAGGGGGAGATCTGGTAAATGATGGCGTTTTGCCACCATTCGCCATCCTGGGTAGCGTTGTTTTTATCTTCCCACTGCCAGTCGCGCCGGTTAATTACCGGCACGCGCCACCAGGCTTTGTTTGCTACATCCATTGTTCAATCACGGGTTAAATCAAGACTCCCTGGGGAGACCGTCTGCCGTGGAGGGCATCGAGTTCGTTCTGGCTGAGCCAGTCATCCAGGGGACGATCCAGCACCTGAGCCACTTCCGCCAGCACATGGGCCCAGGTACAGCGGTTGATGAACAACATGCCGTCTTTGTCGAGGGTGCCCCCCTGGTTCACAAAGCCCAAAAAGCGGGTGGAGGTGTAGCCGGTATGTAGGGGCTGCAGGGTGCCCGCCATGGGCTCAGGGCGGGTGTGGGTGACAAAAATGCGGGACAGGGTGGTGCTGGGGTAGAGCCACTGCAGCTGGGAGGCCGCCGCCGCATGGGCCAGCTCTTCGCCATCGCGGGGAATGCGAAACCGGCCCGGTTCCAGCATGTAGACTACGCTGTGGGGCAGATCGTAGTGGCGCAGGCGTTGGGATGCCTTGAGCACTTCTTCCAGCTGGTAGCTGCCAATGGCGGTCAATATCACCTGGGGATCCTCCAGCTTGTGGCCGGCCCAGTCGAGGCGAATCGCCCCCTGGTCCAATAGTTGATTGCTTTCGTCGGCGGTGAGCAGGTTGGCTATCCCTCGCTTTGACACCACCAGGGTCCAGAATTCCCCTTTGGTCTGGTAAATGCGGTGCATCAGGGCCAGGGCCGAGTTGTAGTCGGCGGCAAACATCACCCGCGACACATCGCTGGCTTCGTTGAGCATGGCCTCGGCCATCATGGTGTCCTGGTGGGACTGCTCATTTTTGCCGTTTTCCCAGGTGTGGGAGGTGAGCACCAGAGGAATGGAGAGCCAGCCGTTGTCCAGGCCCAGGCCCTTGCGGTGCTTGGTGAAGATAATTTCCTGGCGCATGGCCCCGTGCATTTTGGCCCCGAAGGCTTCGTAGGTGCCAATCAGGCTAATGCCCCCTTTATTGGCCAGGGCAGCACAGGCCACCGCTTCTTCGTTAAGGGCGGTGATGACGGCTCCATCCACAGCTTCGGGGATGCCGTCTTCGGGAGCGGTGACCCGAAACTTGAGGTGGTCCAGGGTTTGCTGCAACTGGTTGGATTTCATCTCGTCCGGGTTGCCCACCCGCACCCGCAGGTCTGTATTGGCCTTCACCGTCGCTACGAATTGAGCATCTACCCCCTGCATGGGCTGGGCCTGGGTCCAGTGGTCCGGGTTGGCCCGGTCTGCGGAAATCTCTTGATACTCCGGCTCTGGTATCTGGGCTAGAGACACCTGCCGATTGACCAGGGGATGGTCTTTTTCCTGGGGACGCTGCTGCTGTTGATGGTTCTGCAGCCGGGTAATGGACTGATTCAGCTCTTCCTCAGGAACCCACAGCCTGCGGGTATGTTCATTAAACAAACGCGCCATCTGCTTATCCTGGCAGGGGTTGCCCCCCAGGGGCAGGTTGTGGGCCAGGTTTTCTCCGGCGTTGAAGAATCCAGCGCCTTTATCGGCTACGGCAATGCCATAGGGCAGGTTGGCGGGGTAGGTGGCGTTGTCTTGCTCAATGGCTTCGGTTTCTGCCGCCAGGCGGGTTTCCATTTCCAGAATTAACCAGACAAAGGCGGCGGGGTCGCACCCGTCGATCACAATTGGGTCAAAGTGGTTGAGTTCCAGGTGCCGCTCAAACCAGTCGGTACCTCCCTTTTGGGCCATGGTGCTGCGCTGGTCGATGCGGCGACCATTGTTGATCATAATCGGCAGGGCTTTGCCGCAGTCCTGGGCACGCCACCAGCGGGGCACCCAGTCGCTGCCCCGCTGTTCTTCAAAGGCTCCGTCGCTGAGGAAGGTGACCAGGGTTTCTCCCGGCAGGGGCATGTGGACATATTCCAGCTGGGCAAAGCCCAGGTAGCCTCCTTCCACCATGCCCCCGGCTGTGTGGGGGTTAACGTGGCTGCCCAGGGGAGAGTCTTGCTGGCCCTGGTCGTTGAGGCGGTAGGAGTAAAAATCCCGAACGTAGCGGGTCAACCCTTCGTCCGTCAGGCGGAGGCTGCCGTCTTTGCTTAAATAACGCTTTTCGTGGATGGGCAGCAGGTTATCCACCAGCACATTCACCGAGTCAATGGCCGAGACGCAGTGGCCCTGGCCCATCAGCCAGCTGCGGGTTTCGCCGGTAATAGCGTTGGCCCCCAGGTAGCCCACGTAGGCGGGCACCATGTTAAGGGAACCGCCGGTATGACCCTCGGGGTCTGCCTTAAAATCTTCGGCCTGCAAGTCTCGACCATCGAGATAGACGTTGCGGGCATAGACTTCATGCACCACCAGCCACATGCCCGCATTGGCCAGGCGATCCAGGGCGTAGAGATGGTCGAAAAACGGTTGCTTCGACTCCTCTCCCTGTTCCAGGGCCAGGCGCTCGGCCAGCTCAAACACCCGCATTTGGGTGACCAGGTTGTGGTCAATCACACCATAACCCCTGACCCAGCGGGCGGCGGCGGGGTTGCGATCGCGGTACTGCTCGGCCCAATCGGCGGTGCGATAGGTTTCGGGAAGGGTTTGCTGGGGCATAGGACAAATTCATGACAACAGCGGCTAACCGACAGCCGTGGTCGACTCATGGCCAGAACGGGGGCGAAAATCGCCGCAATCCTCGGCCTCTGGTTTCAGCGCCACCGAAGGATTAACGGCGCAGGGCAGGTACATATTGGCTTTGAAGTAATGGCACTTGGTGCAGGGCAGGCTGCTGACCAACCCGTCTGCTTGGGTTGCGCGACTGGGGTGGTTTTGCAGCCTATCGGCAGTAACTTTTCGACGCCTGAGATTTTGGCGCACAAAATACCAGACAGTAAACAACAGCAACACCCCAACCGAGGCAACGGCCACTTCCTGGGAGGATAGCCGCACGTTCTGGGATGCTGCGGCCTGGCCCTGATAGGTTTCTACTGATGTGATGTACCCCGAATGGGGGGCACGGGAGCTGACGAAATTCTCGGAAGGGACGTTAGGTGTTGACATGACGGCTAGAAATTCATTGCTGCGGTAGTTGATCCTGGCTACTAGGGTAAAAATTTGTTCCCGTTCAGGACTCTATCAGTTGACATATAGCGGCTATCGCCCGAATGACGGACATTTTGCAGATCTGCCCTACTCCCCCGTGGGGACTGGGGCTCAACAAACATTCCATACGGTAGAAGCGACCCCAAAGAGATTGGGATAGTCTGCAGATTAGACGCCACAACGACGAAAAATCTATGCAGCTTTTATCTCGATCCCAGTTTGACCAGTTGAGTCAATCAGCGAGCGATTACTCGGTTTCTATTTACCTGCCTACCCACGAGGCCGGGCCTGAAATTCAGCAGGACCCGATTCGATTGAAAAACCTGCTGAGCGAGGCTGAGTCAAAGCTGTTAGAGGCTGGGATGTCGAAGCACGAGATTGGCCCCATGCTAGAACCCGCCCATGGGCTGCTAGACGATGAGCGATTCTGGCGGTATCAAAGCCGGGGTCTGGCCCTGTTTATCACTGCCGACTCAACGCGCATTTACCGATTGCCCCTGAGTTTTGAGCCTTTGGTGCTGATTACCGACCGTTTTTACCTGAAGCCGCTACTGCCGCTTTTCTTTGAGAATCGATATTTCTACCTGCTGGCCCTGAGTCAAAACCAGGTGCGGTTTTTCCAGGCAACCCGTTACGACATCAGCGAAGTGGCGCTGAACCATGTACCCACCAGCCTGGAAGCAGCCCTCAAGTACGATGAACCCCAGGCGCAGCAGCAGTTCCATAACGTCAGCGGCGATGGCAGCGTACCCATTTACCACGGTCACGGCGTCGGTACCTCTATGGATGACAAAGACGACATTCGCCGATTTCTGGCCCAGGTTGAGGCTGGCCTGCAGCCCTACCTGCGGGATGAAAATGCCCCCCTGGTGCTGGCTTCGGTGGAATATTTGCAGCCTATTTACCGTGAGCTGAACTCCTATCCCCATTTGGTGGAAGGAGGCGTAAACGGCAACCCCGATGTGGCCAAACCCGAAGATTTGCGCCAGCAGGCCTGGCCCCATGTCGCCGCGCTGATCGAGGCATCTCACCAGGAGGCCATTACCCAATATCACAACATGAAGGGCACCGGCAAAGCCAGCGACCAGCTAGATCAGCTGATCAAAGCGGCCTGCCGGGGCCAGGTAGATACCTTCTTAACCACGGCCAACGCCCACCGCTGGGGCCAGGTTGAGGCCCAATCTGGCGAGGTCAACTTCCATGACCAACCCCAGCCCAGAGACTGCGATCTACTCGATGTCGCAGCCGTACAAACCTTTCTGCAGGGGGGCACCGTCTACATTCTGGATGAAGACGAAATGCCCACCGAAGCCCCTGCCGCAGCGGTATACCGCTACGGAGTGCCGGCAGAAGTGTAGTCTCCATTTTTCTCTCCATTTTTATCTGTTATGACTTGGCAAGATCAAATCGCCCTCGACCTCTGCGGTGCTCCAGCCTCCACCGGGGCACCCACCATCAGCCACATGCAGCCGGGGTTAACCGGTCAGTTCAACCGCGAACTGCGGGAAAAGGCCAGCCAGCGCAACCCTCCCGTGCCCCCTGAATTTATGGGGCTAGAGGGAGAATACGACCCCTGCGGTCTGGCCCGACGGTTGGCCCAGGCCCTCGACCAGGAGGCTCAACTGGCGACGATAGACACCCTCACCCTGGCCCAACAGGGGAACGCTCTGGTCTTGACGGGGCATATCGATAGTCAGCAGGCTCTCGAAAAAATTGTGAAGATTGCCCGCCGCCTGGACGGTGCCCATGCAGTAGATGCCAGCCAGGTGCGGGTGGGTTCGAGTTCCGATGAGGCTGAATCCAATCGCTCTTGACTGAATTCATGATCTTTCCAGGGCAGGGCAATAGTTTCCCCCTGGGATGGAAAAATGAACCGATTTCGCCATCAGACCGCCTATCTTTAGCAGCATTGAGGGATTTTTTTTATGGCACGCATCGCAATCAACGGCCTGGGGCGCATTGGTCGCGCTGCCCTGAAGCTGACGCTCGATCATCCCGACCTTGACCTGGTAGCTATGAATGACCTGGTGCCCCCCGATAACCTGGCCTACCTGCTGCGCCACGACACCGCCTACGGTCGCTACAACCGTTCAGTAGAAGCGGAAGATGACAAGCTAATCATCGACGGCCAGACCTATCCCGTCTTTAGTGAAAAAGACCCGGCCCAGCTGCCCTGGAACAACCTGAAGGTGGACGTGGTGCTGGAGTGCACCGGCGTCTTTACCAAACGAGATGGTCTGGAAAAGCACCTGCAGGCCGGTGCCAGGCAGGTGGTACTGTCAGCCCCCGCCAAAAGTGACGGCGTTGAAACCGTTGTACATGGGGTAAACCAGGCTACAGCTCATGCCGATATTGTTTCTACCGCCAGCTGTACCACCAACTGCATTACCCCGGTGGTAGAAGTGATGAGCCGCCGCATTGGGGTGAAAAAGGCCATGATGACCACCATCCACGCCTACACTTCCAGCCAGGGCATTGTGGATGCCCCCAGTAAAAAGTATCGCCGGGGCCGGGCCGCCGCGGCCAACTTTGTGCCCACCAGCACCGGGGCCGCCATTGCCACCACTCAGGTGCTGCCCCAGTTTCAGGGCAAGTTCGACGGCGTTGCCATCCGTGGCCCCATTCCCGTCGGGTCCATTACCGACATCATCTTTGTCACCGAAAAGGCAACCTCGGTAGATGAGATTAATCAAATCTTTCGAGAAGAGGCCGATACCGAACAGTACCAGGGTATTTTAGGCTTTACCGATGAACCCCTGGTGTCCTCTGACATTGTGCAAGACCCCCGAGCCTCCATTGTGGATCTGACCATGACCCAGGTGGTAGATGGCGATCTGGTGAAGGTCATGGCCTGGTACGACAACGAATGGGGCTACGCCAACCAGATGATTCGGGAAACAGTGCGTCTGGCGAAACGCCAGCCAGCCATGGCTTAGGGATGGTGATCAGCTAACACCCAGATTTTGTAGGGCAGGCATCTTGCCTGCCTTTAGACACCCGAGACGGCTACCCTGTGGGGGTTGAATGCCCATGCTTTAGGGAACAGAAGTTAGGGAATTTTGAGGGTTGAGTGTTCGGTAATCAGCTGATAAAAGTTGTGCTGTTTGCCGAGGGCGATCGCACCCTCCCGGGTCAGGTGCTGACCGTCGCGATACAACCGAGTGGTGTCGAGATGGGTTTTGCATCGGCTGCGATCGCACATCAGCCGATCAAGCCGAATAATTTTGTAGTCGTCTTCGAAGGCACTTAAGAACCAGTACGCCATGATTCGCTCCTGGGCGATCTCCTCTAGAGGAAAATCACATTGCTCTAAGCCAATGCCCATCCATTCAGCACTGGTGAGGCAGCGCCCCACATCCTGTTGCGTCGTAGGGGGCGGAGCAAAAATGATTGGCGTAATGCCGAGGGACTTTAGCTCCTGCAGGGTATTGGCAAACTCCTGTACGGCTAAGTCACCATTGGTGTAAACATGCTCTCCGTTGCGCAACATCAGCTTGGCATTTTCCAGCAGATATTGACTGAACGGTGAAGATAGCACCGCATACCGAATTGTGTCATTGGTTCTCAGCCATTGCCGCAGCTGGTCAGTAAACGCCAGGCACCGTTGAGACCAGCTGGCCGGGTAGTCGGGTTCTACAATGGGTGCGACATCAAAAAAAGGACCACAGACACTCTTGGTCATCTGAATGAGCCCTGCTTCCGGGTAAGAGGCCAAAATACCGGGAACTAGCTGCATCGCAAAAGAGTCTCCCCATACCAGTATTTCTGGCGAATCGCTGGTTCTACAGTCAGGCGACAGGGTAAAAGAGGTGTCGCAGGTCACGCTCAGCCCGTAGTTGTACTGCTCATTCTGGTAGGGTTGCTCGGTGGAGAGGGTGGCCATGGGCGGGTCTCCCTGGCGTTGAATCTGATCCGGCAAATCCTGGGTTGATAACTGCTCAAGGGGGTTCAACTTTGCCGCTTGCGATATCTGCACTAAAGCAGGCGCTTGCCTGAACCGACCGGCAAAACCCCCGGTGGCATAACCAACGGCTGCAAAGTTAAAAAACATAAACGAGCCCGTTAGCCAGAGCACCACCACCCCTTTTGGACCCAGTAAATTTTGAGTTCTAAACGGTTGTTCAACGTACCGCCAACTCAGGTAGGCCAGGGGAATGGAAAGCAAGACCAGAGTCATGCGCAGGATGGCGCCGGGTTCTGTCAGGCTGCCGTGGCGAGCAAAGGCCAACAGAGGGTGATGCCACAGGTAGATACTGTAACTTAATATTCCCAGGCTCACCAACAGCCTTGTGCTGAGAAATTGTCCGATCAGGGTTTGGGGTGAAGCAAAGCCAAGAATTAGGGCCGTTCCAAGGGTAGGAAATAAGGCCAAAAACCCAGGAAAGGGGACCGTTTCATCATAGGAAAGGACTGCAAAAGCAATGAAGACCAAGCCTAAAATTGCCAGCCCTTCGGGAATGATGTCCTGTGTTAATGAACCCCGGGTGGCGGGCTTTTTGTGTAACAAATAATACCCAACTCCGACCCCAATCAGCAGTTCCCAAAAGCGGGTCGGCAGCAAAAAGAAATTGGCCGAGGGCAAATGATAAGCGCCCCACTGGGACGCTAAAAAGCTGATGATTCCAAGGCTAATCAGACCCAGAGGTATCCATCGTCTGCCAAAGCGCATCATCACCAGCATCAACACTGGAAAGATTAAGTAAAACTGTGCTTCAATGCCCAGAGTCCAGGTGTGGAGCAGGGGTTTTAACTCATTGGTCGTGCCCCAGTAACCGGTCTCAAGCCAGAACAAAATATTAGAAACAAAATACGAACTGGCTACCAGGCTTTCAGAAAAATCTGCCATATCCGGAGGGGGCAACCAGAACCAGGCGCCCACCATCGACACCGCCATGACCAGAAACAACACCGGCAAAATTCGTCTGGCCCGTCGCCCGTAGAACTCTAGTAAAGAAAAGGTGCCCCGCTCCAGGTGAGAAAGCAGGGTAGTTGCAATCAGATAACCACTGATCACAAAAAAGACATCAACCCCGACAAATCCCCCTTTGAACCAGCCAAACCCGGCATGAAAAAGCACCACTGCCATCATGGCAAGGGCTTTTAATCCATCAATTTCGGGCCGATATTTCATGTCAATTGGAGCTATTTTGGCAGTGCTGCTCAAGCCGGTCTGACAGAGCGTCATACCAAACCCGAGCCATCTTGTCATAGCCCACCGCATTGGGATGAATGCCATCCCCCAGGTCGGCCAGGGACAACGCCCCATTCATATCCACAAAATATACCCGACGCCCCCGACGGGCATAGGCATCGACCAGGCCCGGAATTTCAGCGTTGAATGCCATCACCCGCTGATTAGCCAGGGAATCATCCAGAGGCGTTACTGAAGCCACCAGAAGGTCTGTGTCAGGAGCTATCAAGGTGATTTGATCAATCAGGGCACTTAACCGATAGGAGGCGTTGGGAAAATCGTGCACCTGAGGGTTCAGAATGTCGTTGGTGCCAATTAGCAGCAAAACGATATCTGGACGGTGGGCATTAAGCCAGTTCCTGATGTTTTCACGAATGAACTGAATGGTTTTGCCCGGATGCCCTTCATGATCGGGATCAATATTAACTGGGCCGTCGGACTCGGAGCCAACAAAATCAACCTGGAAATCATCCTGCAAAAGAGAATTCCATAAGCCAAGTCGATACCCTCCTTCAACACCAGTGCCGTAGGTAATCGAATCTCCCAGGGGCATAATGCTTAGGGGAGGAAGGTCGCAGGCGGCTAGTCGAGGGGAGTTGCCCAGGGCGAAAATATGCTGCGGCGAGAACTGAAAAGGGTGCTCAACTTCAACAAAAGTACCATCAATATATAAGGAAGTGCCCGTTAATAGGCCCAGCAGGCTCACCAAGGGAGAAAATTTCATGGCGCAACTTGGAGCTGAATAAACGCCGTTGGTCTTTTGCGGGCAGGCTTTCTGCGGCCACCCAGAGAATAGCGGCCTACAAATTATATAGCGGTTCTCATTTTAGAGAGGAAAAGATTTACAGCAGTTTGAAGCCACCGATGAGACATCGGCAGTAGATTTCTTAGGTAGATTTCTTACGGAAATTTATCTCCCCAGAGCTGAATTCACCCAGCTTAATTCAGCTTAATTCAGTGACATTCCACCATGGGGCGCTTCAGGTTAAACGATGGGACTTTATTTGCCAGCGACTCCCTATTGACTATACCCATTGAATCATACCGATTGAATCGGTGGATATTCGTTGAGCTGCAGCCAGTAGATATCAATGGCTTCGATCATTTTGGACAGCGCCTCAAACTTAACTGGCTTAACCAGGTAAGAATTCACCCCCAGGTCGTAGGATCGCTCTAAATCAATGCTTTCCCGCGAAGAGGTGAGCACCACAACGGGAATACGGCGAATATCGGGCTGTTGCTGGATCCATTCCAGAATTTCAATGCCAGAGCGGCGAGGCAGCTTTAGATCAAGCAAAATCAGAGCCGGTAGGGGATATAGGTCACGGTTATGGTAGTCTCCGGTTCCAGAAAGATAACTGACTGCGGTGTCGCCATCATTCACGATATGAATCGAGTTTTTAACCTTGGCCTGTTTGAAAGCCCGCTGCACAAATAAAATATCGTTTGAATCATCTTCAACCAGTAAGATGCTATGCCCGTTCATGGCTTAACCTTGTTCTCCCTTTAGCCCTTGTGTAAATGATGGTCAGCGCCCGGATCTAATCTTGCAGATCGTTCACTCCGATTTTGATGGATATCCAGCCAGTACCGAATGGAATGGACTAAGGATGGGGGCAATGTTCTACGGGCTTCTCGCATTATCACTCATCCAGACGTTAACTATGCCACGCCTGTTAGCCTCCTTGGGTACGCCACCGTACACAGGAGGATACTAATAACCTATGGTTGACCCAAAAATCTTTCCAGCAGGCGGTAATATTCGGTGCGAACGGTTTTGTAGCACTCGCAAGATACAGTCTCTAAGCTGGCCTGGTCGAGAATGGTGATATGCCCACGGTTGTAATCAATCAGCCCCGCCTGCTGCAGGGTTCTGGCCGCTACGGTAACGCTAGCCCGGCGGGTGCCCAACATGCTCGACAAAAAATCTTGGGTCAGCTTGAGGTCGGAGGTTTGGGCAAAATCGCGAGACTGCAGCAGCCAGCGGGCCAGGCGTGCTTCAATAGCATGAAAACGGTTGCAGGCGGCGGTTTGGCTCACCTGGGCCAGAAATGCCTGGGTGTAAAGCAGCAGAATGGCTTGCAGGGTGCCCCCCCGAGCAAACTCTTGTTGGAGAATAGCCCCATCCAGGGCCAGGGCAGTGCCCGCAATTTGCACGACGGCTCGGCTAGACATGGCCCCACCCCCTAAAAAAACGGGATAACCCAAAACCCCGTCATTGCCCACAGTGCCCGCTTCTATCGTGGAGCCATCGGCCATGACCTGCACCAGAGACACCATTGCCTGGTTGGGAAAATACACGGTTTTGATAGGGTCATAGGGTTCATAAATAATGTTGCCTAAAGCCCAACTTACCTCTGTTAAATGGGGGACTAACCGCCGGTAATCTGCTTCGGGAAGCCCGGCCAGAATGTTATTAAATTTTTGAGTTTGGCCCGAGATCGCCATAGGCTTTTGTTAGAAATCAACCAGACCCGAAATTCACTACAGTTCATGACTAAGGAGATCTCTTGAAACGAAACTACCCACTTTATGGGAACTCACCCAAGGGCGCAGACCCTGCGCCCCTACTCAGAGGTATTTTCTTGCTCAGAATTCTCCTAAGGCCATGGGGTCGTTCATACCCTTGCCGCCATAGAGCATAACATTCGCAGGTTTGAACTTAGAAATGGGGATTGAATAACGTGGAATAGCCGTCTCGGCTGTCCCAGAGCAGGCAAGATGCCTGCCCTACAAAAATTGGTCGTTGTAAAATCCTCATTCCTTAGGATGATGGCAATGAAGAGGATAAGGGAGTTCTGCCTGATGGAGAGGCGTTTATACTTTCCATGACCATCAGAACTTGACTTGGCCAGCCATCGGTAAGCTGGAAGGCGTGGGACAGGTTGATGCGGGTGACGTCTGGAAATACCCTACCCAGACTCAGCAGGGGGAGAAGACTTTACCTCTGCGACCTATCGTCCTGCGCTTCGCAAAACCCAACCGGCACGAAAATTAGCCTACGACTTTTTGGCCATGCGCAAGACCTGATTTGCCCATGTGCCTTGGGGGGGTAAAATCGAGGCGGCGTTGTATGACCCTAAGTACCCTTATGTCTCGACGGCCAAACTTTTATCTGGTGGATAAATAACAGCTAGACAGGGATCCTCTATGAACCAACCTCCTAACAACAATCAACCCCCCCATAGCGATCAAGACCTGCGCCAGTTGAATGCCCAGGAGCAAGAAGCCCAGCGACTGCGGCAAGAAGAGACTCGCCTCAAGATGGCTAAACGTAAGCAGGTGTTTACCTGGATTCGTAATACCATCATTCTGCTGGTGGGGTCCCTGGAAATTTTGCTGGCCCTCCGCCTGTTTCTGCGCATGTCGCGGGCGAATCCAGAAAATACCTTTGCCCAGTTTATTTACACCCTGTCTGAGCCCTTCGTGGCGCCCTTTGCAACTCTCTTTATTAGCCCGACCAATGCCGATGCCACTCGCATCTTTGATCTGAATTTAATTTTTGCCATGATCATTTACGCCCTGCTGGGGGCGTTGGGCATTGCCCTGCTGAACTACTTTCAAGGCCGCAACCCCTACGGCAGTTAGGTCAATTTCCATCCCCAGGTCGAAATTGAGGTTGAATCATAGGGAACCTCAAATTTCAGGTCTTGTCCATGTTTCGGTATCTTCAAACCACGGTACTGCCCTATTTACGGTCAACGGTGCTGCCTTCTAGACCTGCCCAGTTGTTGATCCAGACCGGGCTAAAATGGGACCGCGATAACGTTCCCGGCATGGCGGCATCGCTGTCCTACTACGCCCTGTTTTCTCTGTTCCCCTTGCTGCTGGTCTTGCTGAGCGTATTGGGTGCCCTGGTGGGGCCAGATACTGAAGCGTTTCGCAACATTCAGATGGCCATTGTGCGCTATCTGCCCCCCGAAGTGCATGAGCTGATTCAAGACACCATTATTGCCCTTAACCAGAACAGTGTAGGGGCTGGCATTGTGGGCACGACCCTGCTGTTGTGGGCATCTACCACGGTGTTCAGCATTCTGCGGCAGTCGGTAAATCGTATCTGGCAGGCCCCCAATCGAGCTTCGGAATCTGGCTCGGTGGGGCAAATGGTGATATTTTTTGTCACTAACAAGCTGTTTGCCTTTCTGCTGGTGCTGGGCACGGCCCTGCTCATGCTGACTTCTCTGATCTCCAACATCATGGTTAAGGCCCTGATCGAGCTGACCACAACTTTTGTCGAAACCTTTGCCTTCATTCAAATTGATGAACTGCAGTTAACTCGGGGGCTGCAAGCGGGGTCTTCACTGTTGTTTCTGGCCCTAGCCATCTGCGTTTTGCTTAAGGTGCTGCCCTCTACAAAACTAAGCTGGAACGATGTGTGGCTCGGAGCTTTGGTCGCAGCTGCGCTACTGGTGGGGCTGCAGCAGCTTACCACCAGCAGCGTTGTGTCCATTGGCGGGCGGTTTTTATCCTACGGGGTCATCGGCAGCGTCATGATTTTAATGCTGTGGATATTTTTGACCTGCCAAATCTTTTTCTTGGGCTGTGAGCTGTCTTATGTTTACGCCCACCTGTTTGGCAGCCGCCGCCGAGGGTCTATGCGCTAACGCGGCCCATTAATTCAGTCGGTCTGGGCGTCCTTTCCTTCGACGTCTGCGCCGTCCTTGGCCCTGGCCCCCCAGCGCCACTTCCTCTCCGCCCGCTTCTGCCTGGGAAAATCTTGGGCTACCTGCGGCCCTACCCCCATCTGCCGCTATCCCCCGAGCCTTCCCGCAGCCTGCATTAATCGGGGTGGAACTTCCCCTTGCTGCGCACCGCTGGAATGCCGGTAAATGATTGTGCTGAGACGCTCGCTGCAGATTGCGAAACACCTGCTGCACCTCGCCATAGCTGACAGTCATCGCTAACAGCCGGTCGTACATGACCCCATTTTCTATTTCGGCCTGAACCCCCTCCCGGCAGGCCTGGGTCAGAGAGTCTGGCACCATCACCCGAGGGGGCCATTCGTCTGCTGGTACGGGAATGCCATATCGAGCAAACAGGGGCAACAGGGCCTGGATGTGCCGCTCCTCGGCCTCCACAATATTTACAAATGGACGCACCGGTCCATACCTCTGAATAATGGCTCGATAGGTGGCTCGGGCTTTGTACTCATCTTGAAGCGCTTCGTTGAGGGCCAGGGTCAAATATTTCAGCATGGCAGGAGTCTCAGATGGGCTTTATATCCAAATGGATATATAGTTTAACTGTTGTTAACCTTGGTAAGTATACCTATTGGAATATTAATGATTGGATTAGGCTGATCTGCAACAAGAAGCTTTAGCATCGATAATGAGGCTTTGAAATAGCCTAGCTAAAGTCGAGGTTCAGAAGGATACGCAATGACCACAACATCAACCGCCGAGGTGCAACCTGTCCAGATTGGCGACACTCGTTCTCAATTAGGCAATCTACTGGAGGAGTACGGCGAAATTGCGGCCATTCTGCCAGTGCTGACCGGGTTGCTGGTGACAACCCAGTTACGACTGCGGGGGGCCAGTGCCCTGGTGGTGAATATTGCGATCGCAGCGGTGACCCGACAGGTGATTGTGCAGCTCAAAAAACAGGCCGGTCATGTCTCGACCACCCCGGTTCTTGCCGCTGCTGATAATGGAGCCGCCGCTACCGAAGCAGAAGACTACACCATCGTTCACTCACTTCCCGGACGTATCCGTTTACGCATTCCCCGTTTGCACAGCGAGCCTGAATTTGCCAACCGCCTCGAAAAACTACTTTTGACTCAGGATATTGTGCTTGGCGTTCGCATTAATCGCGCCGCCAGTTCCATTGCTATTCGGTATGACGGTACCAATCTGTCGGAATTGGATTTAGGGATGCGGTTGCTACAAATTCTTGACCAGGCCGAGCAAGATACCGCTGAGATTTAAAGTGAGATTGATGAGATTTAAAGGGGGATGTGTCGGGGGTTTGGCCGGTACATTCCCCAAACCCTGAAAACTGCAACCCAGAACCTGAAACCCCACAGCCAACTCCTCCCGCCCCACTGCTCCTTTCCAACTCCCCCTGCCCAAATGTTTCCCCCTCCTTCCCTGTCCCCCTCTCCTTCCCTGTCCCCCCCTCCCTCCTCCTCCTGGCAAGTCCTCCACCGGCTTCCCGGTCGCATTCGTATTCGAGTGCCTGAGCTGAGCAGATATGAGCACCATGCCCTTTGGCTGGAAGCTGCGCTGGTCGTAACGCCGGGGGTTACCCAACTACGCCTTAACCGAACCGCCAGTTCAGTGGTGATTCAGTACCAGCCTGACGCAGCGGAGCAAATCTGGATCAGGTTGGGGGAGCTTTTAGGAGAGCTGGATCAAGCCTGTCACCATGGTTCGGGGCTGAATGGTACCAGCCATCAAAATTCAGCCGACCCTGCGCCATCGAAGCCACTCAGCCAACCAAAAGATGTTCAGCCGGTCCATGCCAGCAACCACTGGGCCAGTTTGCAACTGCCGGGTTTGGCCTCTGCCCTGGCCTTTGCCAGCCAGTTCCCCAGCCTGCGCTGGTTGCGCCCTTTAGCTGCAACAACCTTAGCCTTAACCGTCTGGCCTATTGCTCAACGCGCCTTTAAGAGCATTTCGCAAGATCGACGGTTGAACATTGACTGCCTGGACCTGCTGGCTCTAAGCCTCAGCGCCTGGCAGGGCAAGCTGGTGACTCCGGCCCTGGTGGTGACTCTTCATGAACTGGGAGACGCCATTCGAGAACAGACTGCCCGCACTACGGAGGTACGCTCTTCAACTCTGGCCGATGCCATCGGGCGGTTTGCCTGGGTTAAAGGAGATGGAGACGAACTGCGGCAGGTGCCCAGCGATCAGGTGCAGGTGGGGGCCATCGTGGTGGTTCATCCGGGGGAACAAATCCCGGTGGATGGGACGGTACTTGGCGGTGAGGCAACGGTCGATCAGCAGGGGCTGACGGGGGAAGCCATGCCCATCGTGGCCCAGCCCGAGAGCTACGTTTTTGCCTCTACCCTGGTGCGGTCGGGACAGCTGACTCTACGGGCCGAGCGGGTAGGCGACAATACGCGAGCAGCGGCGGGGCTAAGACTGCTGGAGCAGGCCCCCGTTTACGACACTCGCATGGCCAACTACACCGAAAAAGTGGCCGACCGATTGATTGTGCCTTCCCTGCTGCTGGCAACGCTGGTGCTGGGCATTACCCGCGACCCGGCCAGGGCGGCCTCTATTCTCACCCTGGACTTTGTTACAGGAATTCGGGTATCGATTCCGACGGCGTTTCTGGGGGCGTTGAACCACACCACTCGCCACGGGGTGCTGGTGCGCAGCGGTCGCACCCTGGAGCAACTGGCCGAAATCGATACCATTGTGTTCGACAAAACCGGGACGTTGACCCAGGGACGCATTGCGATCGCAGACATCTCCCCCGTGCCCCACACCCTTTCCTCCGAGCGGTTGCTGCAACTGGCGGCTTCAGCCGAGCAGCGCCTCACCCATCCTGTTGCCGAGGCAATTGTCAACCAGGCCCAGCAGCAGGGGCTACCGCTACTGCCTCGGGGAGAGTGGGACTACACCGTCGGGTTTGGCGTTACGGCAGAAATTGACGGCCACTGTGTCTTAGTCGGTAGCGAACGTTTCCTGCACCAGCAGCAAGTGAATTGGAACGGGTGGGAAAACCCCAAAGCCAGTCTGCTCTCGCTCATTTATGTGGCCTGTGATGGCAAGTTTGTTGGTACCCTCGGGTATAACGATCCCCTGCGTCCGGAAAGTGTTCGGCTGGTCAACCTGCTACAGCGGCAATTCGGCCTGGACCTGCACCTGCTCACCGGAGACAATCCCCAACGGGCTGCCCAGGTCGCCCAAGAACTGGGTATTGCCGCCGAGCGGGTTTACTCTGATGCTTTCCCCGATCAAAAGGCCAAAATTGTGCGCGACCTGCACCGGGCCGGACGCACCGTAGCGTTTGTGGGGGATGGGCTAAACGATTCTGTCGCCCTCGCCTATGCGGATGTGTCGGTCTCCTTTGAGCGAGGAGCCGACATCGCCCGCGAAACTGCCGATGTGGTGCTGATGAACAATAACCTGCTAGAGCTACTAGAGGCCATTGCCATTGCCCGCGAAACCCGCGATCTAATTGAGCAAAACATCGCCCTGGTGGTGGTCCCCAACCTGGTGGCCCTGGGGCTGGCCTCTACGGCAGGGCTAAACCCCCTGGTGGCAACCACGATACATAATGGGTCTGCGATCGCAGCCGGGCTCAACAGTCTGCGGCCCCTGGTAACCCATAACTTTGTGCCTAATGCCGTGATTGAGTAGAGAATGAGTTAATTTTTTCTTATTGCGAAGGAATAGCATCAGTACAGCTATCTTCTGCTAAGCTATAGAACAACAAATGCATTTGGCCTGTCCTGCCCAGGCGGATTCTGGGAGCCTCAAGCTTTGCCAGAGCCAGCGGATTGTATTACCTGAGGGTTACAGCGGTAGGGCCAGGCTGAAAGGTTTCTGGGACATCGTAGTTGATAGTCTCATTCATTAAATAACCTTAGTTTAACCTGCTGTTCTGGCTGTTACCTGGTGTTGTTATGTCCTTCATTCATCTCGACAAGTCGATCATTACCTTCCACTTCAAAGAAATTCTGGAAGATGGTCATCTTGGTGGACCGTTGACATTAGTGGGCCTGGGCGCTTTGCTGTTGGGGCCAAAGCTTTTATCACAACCGCAAAATCAGTCCGGTTCTGCCTATCGGCCTGGTATGAGCTTATCGGAGTGGGTAAAACAACAACAGGTAGCGGCTCATCACGCCGAGCAGCGTCCTACCCTATCTCTGGCAAGGCATTCTCAAGAGTCCGATAGATTTGCAGCCTGATCGAAATTATGGACCGGATTTGTACCCGGTCCATAGCGAGAACCTCGGATTTCATCTCTCGACCTGCCACGGTGCATGAACTCCTCAATGCCAGAGGATCAGAAATCAAACACCTGAATGCACCCATTACTCCATAATCGCGCTCTTATTCAGGGAGATCAGGTCCCGAAAGGCATCGTTATCCAGCTCCGTCAGCCAGGATTCATCGGAGCCGACGATGGAGCCAGCCAGCTTTTTCTTGTCCTCAATCATCTGGTCGATGCGTTCTTCCAGGGTGCCGATGGCGACAAACTTGTGAACAAAGACGTTCTTCTGCTGGCCAATACGAAAGGCCCGATCCGTGGCCTGGTCTTCCACGGAGGGGTTCCACCAGCGGTCGAAGTGGAACACATGGTTGGCTTTGGTCAGGGTAATGCCGACGCCCCCGGCTTTCAGGGACAGCACAAAAGCCGAAGGTTCCGTCTCCGGGTCCTGGAACTGGGTAATCATGGCTTCCCGCCTGGTGCGGGAGGTGCCGCCATGTAAATAGTAGGTGTTGTAGTGGCAGGTCTGGCGCAGGTACTTTTCCAGGGCCGCCCCCAGCTCTGTGAACTGGGTGAAAATCAGCAAACTTTCCCCTTCGGCCATGGCTTCTTCCACCATTTCCGTCAGGCGGGTGAGCTTGTGGGAGCGGTTTGCCGTAAAGTCGCTGCCATCCTGCAAAAACTGCATGGGGTGGTTGCACACCTGCTTCAGCTTCATCAGGGTGGCGAGAATCAGCCCCTTGCGCTGGATGCCTTCGGACTGCTGGAGCTGCTCTTCCACATCGGAAATCACCGCTTCGTAGAGGGAGGCCTGCTCTTTGGTGAGGTTGCAAAACAGCTTTTGCTCCACCTTATCGGGCAGGTCTTTGATGATGGATTGGTCCGTCTTCACCCGCCGCAGAATGAAGGGCTCCACCAGCTTTTTCAGGGTGGCCGACTGGCGGGGGCTGTTGTCCTTCTGGATGGGTAGCTCAAAGCCGCGACGAAACTGGGCCTGGGTGCCCAGATAACCGGGGTTCAAAAAGTTGAAGATAGACCATAAATCCATCAGCCGGTTTTCGATGGGGGTCCCCGTCAGGGCCAGCCGATGGGGGGAGGAGAACTTGAGGATGGCCTTGGTCAGCGCCGCCTTGGGGTTTTTGATGTTCTGGGCCTCATCCAGCACGATGCGGTGCCACTCGATGCCGTTGAACAGCTTGGCATCCTTGCGGGCCAGGGCAAAGGAGGTGATCACAATATCGTGGTCCCGGCAGAGCTGCCTGAAGGTTTTGGACTCTTTGGCGCGATCGCTGCCGTGGTGCACCGTTGCCCTGATATCGGGCGCAAACTTGTGGATTTCGTGGAACCAGTTGCCGATCACGGAAGTGGGAGCAATCAGCAGGGTAGGCGGAATCCGCTGCTGCTCCGCCTGGGCCAGTTCCCGCTCCTGCACCAGACGGGCGATTACCTGCACGGTTTTGCCCAGGCCCATGTCATCCGCTAAGCAGCCATTTAGCCCCAGCTGCTCCAGGTACTGCAGCCAGGAAACCCCCCGCTTCTGGTACTCCCGCAGGTGGCCCTGGAAGGTTTCGGGGTCTTCTACCGGCTGCAGCTGGCCTTTATCGCCCAGCTTCTCCAGCATCTCGGCCAGGGCATCGTTGCGGTCGCACTCCACCTCCAGCTCTTCGCCATCCCCCTCCGCTGTCAGCTTGATGAAGTCCATCAGGCTCATTTCAGGATTTTCCGCCTGCTGGGTTTTCCAGAACTCCAGCATTTGCTGCATTTTGTCCTGGTCCAGCTCCATCCACTGGCCGCGAAACTTGACCAGGGGGGTTTTGGCGTTCACCAGCTGATTCCACTCCTGCTCGGTCACCGGTTCACCGCCGATGGCCAGATCATACTGGTACTGCACCAGGGTGTCGAAGGAAAAGTAGCTCTTCGCCTTGTCGTTACCGCCGAGAGATTTGCCCTTAGCCTTGAGGCGCACCTTGGCCCGCTGCCGTCCCTTGGGTGTCCACCAGGCGGGGACGATGACTTTGTACCCGGCGTTCTCCAGCACCCAGGCAGATTCCTTCAAAAAGTTAAAGGCGGCATCCAGATTCAGGGTAATACCGACAGGTTGATCCGTCTCCAGTCCCCGCCACAGGTCGGGATAGATGCGAGCCGCATAGCCCAGGTTCAGCAGCAGGTTTTGCTCGAACTCACCCCCCAGCTGGGCCTTCACCTGCCCTTGCTGCTTGGGGCGCATGCGCCAGTAGTCGTCCAGGGAGACTTTCAGAGACGGATCATGCTTGGGAGCGACTTCAAACTGCAGCTGCCAGGGTTCTTCCGGCTGCACCGGGTCTTGTAAATGGAAGTAGAGGTAAAAGGGTTGGTCAGTCTGGGTGCGGACAATTCGGTCTCGCCAGGCCTGCCACTGCTTGAGCTGCTCCAGCCGGTCCTTCGTGGTCCAGTAGGTGCCGCCACCGGACTGTTTGAGGCAGGCATAGAGGATGGAATCCGCTATGGTTTTCTCGTAGCCCTGGGTGGTGTAGGTGTGGGTGATGATGTCCGTCAGCAAACAGTCGGAAAAGTGACGCAGCAGGGAGAGACGGTCGTAAAACTCCGGCATTTTCGACGGCTCCGCAAAACCCGCCGCGCAGATCATCGGCATGTAGTCGACATACTGCTGCAGGGCGGTTTCGTACTCTTCCCCAATGAACTCCCAGCCGGGGTAGATTTCAAATTTGGCGTTGCCTCCAGACTTGGTTTTGCCTTTGGACTTAGACGTTCTGGAAGCTTCCAGCTGCCGATACTTCAGGGATGGAATGTACTGGTCTTTGAAGATAATCCGCTTCAGGGTCTGGGTGAAGTGGAACCAGAACAGCAGATCTGCCCCCAATTGAATCTCGGTGAGATTGTGCATGGCGATGAAGTGCAGGTCGTTCAGCAGGGGCACCACGCTATTAACGGTGGATTTGTCAGAGCTGCTGGTTTTGGTAGAGGCCAGGGTAGGGTAGCACTCCACCTGCCAGTACTCAAAGTCGAAGGTTTCCGGCAGGTCTTCTTCCAGGTAGCGCGACAGTTCGAGGGAGGGCAGGGGTTGCCCTTCGACGGTGGGCAGCAGGAAAAATTTCGGCTGAATTAGATCTTCCAGCCTCCGATAGTTGGGGGGCTTAATGCCCAGTTCGTTGGCCAGCAGCGTTGCCAGATCTTCTCCCATCAGTTGCCGGGGATGGCGCTGGCCGGGTTTACGAAATTGCTTCTTTTCAGTAGTTTCAACCCACAGGCAGAACATTCCCGAGCGAATAAAATCGCTTTCCGAGTCTGGAATCCAGGTGCCGTGGAGAATTTGCATGGTATCACCAAGATCAGGCAAAGTATCAAGCTTTGATTGGATTTTAGGCGATTACCCCCGAACCGAGATCCATGGGAAAACTATCGAATAGATGATTCCCCGCGTCAAAAACTATTCACGATATAGCAACGCTATGCCACCAGGTAGCCTAGAACTACCGCGATTAAAGCAACCAGCGCCACCGTCAACCAGCTGAGTCGCCCCCTCAGGGCGTTAATTTCTGCAGCCTGCATTTCAACCAGGGGGGGGAGCGCGTCGGGAACAGGTTTAACGTCAATTAATTTTGTATTATCTTCACTGAGCACCAATTTCGTTTGAGTTTCGTCAAGGACTGGAGGCACTCCGTTAAACCTCACCTGCCGAAACAGCCAGCGGGTAACTAACCGGGGACAATTTTTCTTAAACCAGCGCAGGGCAAACACCCGAAATACAGGCTTGCTAAACCGGGCAATCCCCCTCAGGGGGCCATGGAGCGCTTTGATATTAACCCGCTGCTGAATCAGCCGAGACGACCCGACTTCATAAAGGCAGTCGAGAATGGCTTTGATAGTTGCTTCTTCTCGCCTAGATAAATTATCGAGCAGGAGAAAAACATCCTGCATCCGCTCAAGTTCAGCCTGACTATCTGCGTCAGCTTGTAGGGATCGATAACTTTCTAGGTTTTGCATTGCCGCTGTACACTAAGCTCAATGGAATAGATGTAAACAAGTCAAACGAGAGCCACCGGAGGTTCAAGCCTCAGACAAGCACACCTTTCTTATTTTAAATCTTATCGAATTGGCGCAAATTGTACTGTTACGTAAATTGCTGGGGTAAAGCGATAGTTTTCTTCAGCAGGATACAGCTGGAACGGTTATTCTGCCAGGATTTTAAGGAAATTTATGGTTCATCAAGGGACCTGTTGACTTCCCGGTTGGATAGGAGTAACCCTCTAAACTTCATCCCTGGGGGGTCAGACGACCCGGGCACTGCTCTATCGATTAACAGATTTCCTCTAACTGAAAGTTCTGTTCTAGGGCATAGAGTATGGGCCGGCAGATAGCTGCAGCATCATTGGGATGCCGGTGTCATCGTGGTGCTTGTCTGCCCACAATCGCACTAACTCGTCAAGTTCGGCGAGGGCTGTTGCCTGGTCTTGAGGTTTTATCTCTAATGTCTCTAGCGCCCGCAGCACATGGGGGGAATTGTGCATCCAGAGTTGCAAAACTTCGATGGCGTGGACCAGATCGCTAAACAACGTGTTCAGTTTTGCCGCCAGTTGTCGGGGAGAGTAAGACATTCGTACCAGAGCGTACAAATCCATGCCAACGCAAGGCTGGTGAATTTTTGTAACCATGCCTGAATGCAAAACCTTGAAAATATAGTGCTCCCGCAGGGCATTGTGGAAGAGTAATTTATCAGCGCTGGCCAGATTGGCAGCTTTAGCCAAATGCTTCTGCCCAAGACGGTCAACAGTCATATTCATAGGCGTAAAGGTAGACACAGGATTTAATAACAAAACTGTATCTAAAGTCTAAGTTAATAATAGGAGATTCACACTTAGGCTACCCAATACTTCCAAAATCAGCATACTTTCCTGATTTTCCTACAACAAAGTTTAGATTCTAATGGAGCCAAACCCGACTGGTCTCCCTGCCTACCGCTACAGGAATGATCTTGCAGTGAGTTTTTTTTATGTCAGCCTGTAGATAATTCAATGACAAAAATGTCTTTTCTGACGAGGCAGTTCTAGATGGTCGTCAATGTCATAAGTCTTTGGTGACCTTCAGACATGGACGAGTTGGCGACAGCCAATTCGCCCAAAATCCATTTATCGCGATTCTCAGTTCGGGGAGGGATAAACCTAATGTACTTAGGATTCCTCTAGTTTCTTGTCTAAGGTTCAACCTTTTGCCCCCTAACCTACGGGAAGCCGCAAGCCTCTAAAGAAGGAGGGCAGAGGGCCTCTTTGAGGGGCACTTCGTTCAAGGAAAAACCGCTATGGTCAAGTAAAGCACTATACAAAAGACTAACCCCAGGTATGGCACGGGAATACCTGGGGTAGCAGTAGCGAGTTTCTGTTAGTTTTTTATGAGTTAAACCTTGTCTAAGTCCAGAAGTGAAGTTTTGCCTGTGGGAAAGCTCTAATTCTCGAGCTGGACTTGGTATACCGCAGAAATTTGGCGGCTATTAACTCAGGACAAAAAGCGGCACCCGCCTAAATCGCCAGGCCCAATTTAAGTCCTAAAAAGGCATGGATAAACATAATCGCTAAGGTCGCCGTTCCTAAATAGGCGTGGGTCGTCCTTAAAAAAGCCTTACCACCACCAAACTTAGTGAACGAGATGGCTCCATTCAGTCCCAGCAAGCCAATCACTAACCCCCCGGTCCAGAAGTGGTAACTTTCGAAAATGGGTTGTCCTTGCATGACTAAAGACAGTACTCCGCCGGTGTAGCCCAGCACAATAAAGGTAAACATCCAAAGCGCTAATCGCTTATGGGTGTGGCGGTTTTCGGCCTTTTTTTCTACATCCTCACCGACGCGCCCCTGCCAACCGGCCCAGGCGGTATAAGACCCCATGACAAACACCACAATCCCCATCATCAGGGGGTGCCCCCAGTGCACGATGGGTTCTGGAGTGCCTAAGCTGGCAAACCAATCGGCAATGGGCTGAAGATACGCACGAATTTGAGAAACCACGACAAACTCCCGAACTGCGCAAAACAACACCACTAAACTGCCATACTTCTTGCCCCAGGGGAGATAGAGGTATGGCCGCAGGGTGAGGGCAGCGGCGACCCAGGGAACGAAAAATAAGGTCACACGAGTTAAAACTCTTTTTATGCAAGCCAATTTCGTAAATCTCCTTATAAAATAAAGTCATGAAGCCAGACGACCTTGACATAAAAATTTTGTCTCTCCTGGCAGATCAGGGTCGTATGACCTGGTCAGAGTTGGCCAGTCGGTTAGGGCTTTCTCCGCCCGCCGCTGCCGATCGGGTTAAGCGCCTGGAGGAGCAAGGAATCATTACCGGCTACACCGCTCGCCTCAACGCTGAGGGGCTCGGTCTGGACTTAACGGCTTTCATTGCCGTCACGCTAGATCGCCCCCACCATCGCCAGGGTTTTCTCAGGGCAGTGCAGGGCAATGCCGCGATTTTGGAATGTCACCATGTCACCGGAGATGACGACTATCTCTTAAAGGTGCGGTGCCGCAACACCAGAACCCTAGAAAGCCTTATTTCTGAGCAGCTCAAGACGATAGAAGGGGTATTAAAAACCCGTACCCTCATCGTGCTGTCAACGATCAAAGAAACCCTGACTCCCCCGCTGGAGGAAACGTAGCGATGTGGTTCTGGCCTTTGCTGCAGGGCATGGGGTTAGGAATTGCGATCGCCGCCCCCGTTGGTCCCATCGGTCTACTGTGTATTCGCCGGTCTCTGACCCAGGGCCAGGGGATAGGTCTGGCCACCGGCATGGGCGCTGCCACCGCCGATGGCGTCTACGGCACTATTGCCGGGTTTGGGCTTACGACGGTGGCAGAACTTTTGGTAACCCAGGCCCACTGGCTCAAGCTCATGGGCGGCCTGTTCCTCTGCTATTTAGGCCTGAAGGCAGTGTTGTCGCAACCGCCGACAGAAACTGCAGCATGGTCTGCCCAAGGATTGGTGTCAGCCTATGCCTCAACCTTTGTATTGACGTTAACGAATCCTGCCACTATCCTTTCGTTCATTGCTATTTTTGCTGGCCTTGGCATTGCCCAGGCCGACCGTAGCCGGCTCCTGTCAATGGTCATTGTGATAGGGGTGTTCCTGGGTTCAGCCCTGTGGTGGGTTTGCCTGAGTTGGGGTGTTACGCTATTCGGGCGCAAAATTACTCCACCTCAACTGGTTTGGCTCAATCGTCTGGCTGGGGTCGCTCTCTTTGCGTTTGGTGTGGTTGCAATAGGACTGTGAAGTTAATCGTGATCAATCAACAACGGTCCCCTTCCGTTCCCTTAAAAGACCTGCCCTATGCTCCCTGGGGCCAACCCGGGGCCACCAAGAAAGGTAGCCCGCGGTGGCTTTCCCGCTGGGGAGGGTTGACTGTGGCGATGGTTCTGAGCCTGCTGCTGCTGGTTCATTTCCCCCCTGCCGTGGCCCAGTCTTCAGATCTGGTCTCTCAGTCCCTGCAAGACCTACAAAATCAACAGAATACCCTCGAACAGCAGCGCCAGCAGCTTGAGCAGCAGCAAAACGAACTGGAAGGTCGCCAGGCTGACTCTGAAAGCAATCTACAAAACCTGCAGCGCAATATTACCTACACCGCAAACCAGATTACAGAAACCGAATACCAACTCCAGCAAGCCGAGAAAGAGCTCAATCAGTTTGAAAACCAGCTGGCCCAGGCAAAAGCAGACTACGAAAAGGTCCGCAGTAGCGCCGTGGCCCGACTGCAGTTTTTACAGCGTCAACAGGGCAGTGAGGGGTGGGCTGTACTGCTAGACAGCCAGAACCTGAACGAGTTTTTAGACCGCCGTTACCAACTCAGACGGGTTTATGCCGCCGATAAAGCCGTACTGCAAGACCTGAAGGCCAAGGCTGAAGTGATTGAGCAGCGTAAGGCAGCGGTAGAAGATAAGCGCAACCAGGTGGCCCTGCTTCAACAACAGCTGTTGTCTCAGAAAAAACTGTACGAAGATGAGGCCCAACAAGAGGAACTGCTGATTGCCCGCCTGAAAGAGCGGCGGAGTGCCCTAGAGGCCGCTGAAGACCAACTGGTACGGGAATCTGAACAGCTGGGTAGCCTGATTCGCCAAAAAATCGCCGCGTCCACCGGCATTGTGCGGGGCACCGGACGGTTTGTGTTCCCAGCCAATGGCAGCATCTCTAGCGGCTTTGGCAACCGCATCCATCCTATTCTGGGGTACAGCCGCTTCCATGCCGGTATAGATTTTGCCGCCAGCCATGGTTCCGCCATTCGGGCTGCAGACTCTGGGCGGGTCATCTTCTCCGGTTGGTATGGCGGTTATGGCCAGACCGTGATCATCGACCACGGCAATGGTATCAGCACGCTTTATGCCCACGCCAGCCGTTTGTTGGTCAACGAAGGGCAGAACGTGCAGCAGGGGCAGTCTATTGCTGCGATTGGTTCAACTGGGCTGTCAACCGGTCCCCACCTGCATTTTGAAGTGCGGCAGAATGGTAACCCGGTGAATCCGATGGCTTATTTGTAGGGAGCGAGGGAGAAAGGGAACAAGAGCGGGGCGGAGCAGCTACCTTCGCCCGCTGGCAGAGGGGTTGGGGGTGAGGGGTTTTCAGCGAATCTGTCCCTCAAAAAGGGAGACTGGTGGGTGAAAGATGGGCTCCCCGAGACGAAGTCTGAGAAGCCCTTGGCCTGAAGAAACCCGGTTTTCAGGCCTTAGCCTTTACTTTTCTTAACGTGCTCCATGATGCGCATTTTGCGAGGGTCTTCGCCTTTCATCTTGGGAATGTTGTCAAACTTGATTTTGGTGGTCATCGCAATGTGTTGCTGAATTTGCTGCTTATCCGCCATAGAAATTTCCTGGTAGGGTGATTTTTTCGTGACTGTAAACAAATCTAAAGCAAATGGTTACCCTTTGAAACGTCCAGATGAAGGAATTTGAGTAGATTGCAGGATATTCGGGCTGACATCGCAGGAGAACCGTGAACAGAGACCAATTACAGCGCATTGTGGTTATCGGCGGGGGGGCAGCCGGGCTTTTTGGGGCCATTACCTGTGCCGAAATGGCCCCCAGGGCCGAGGTGCATGTTCTGGAAGCGGGGCGCGAACCCCTGACAAAGGTCAGAATTTCTGGGGGCGGGCGCTGTAATGTGACCCACGCCTGCTTTGATCCTGCCCTGCTGGTGACACACTACCCCAGGGGTAGTCGGGCGCTGCGGGGGGCTTTCAGCCGATTTCAACCCCAACACACGGTGGCCTGGTTCCAGGGGCGGGGGGTGCTCCTCAAAACCGAGGCCGATGGCCGCATGTTTCCCACCACCGACGACTCTGGCACCATCATTGACTGCCTGCTGGGGGAAGCGCGCCGCTTAGGGATACAGATTCACACCACTACCCCTGTCAGGGCTGTGGAGCGTCACCCTGAGGGGTTTCAAATATTTGCCAAGGGGCAGATCCACAATTCGGAGTCGCCAGGCAATGGCCCAGAGCGGCAACCGTTTCTGGTTGCCGACCGCGTTTTACTGGCTACGGGCAGCAGTCCGGCAGGCTTTCGGCTAGCAACTTCCCTCGGTCACAAAATTGTTGCCCCGGTTCCGTCTCTGTTTACCTTTAATGTTCGAGACCAGGCCTTGCAAGGGCTGGCCGGGGTATCTGTAGAGCCGGTGGAGCTGACCCTCAGAGTTCAGGGTGAAAAGCCCCTCAAGCAAACTGGGCCGCTCCTGGTCACCCACTGGGGCCTGAGTGGGCCAGCGGTGCTGAAACTGTCTGCCTACGGAGCGGTAGGTTTGCATCGTCAGCATTACCAGGCTGAGCTGCAGGTCAACTGGCTGCCGAGTCTTGCTCAGGACGAGCTTCGCTGCCAATTGCTTCAGGCCAAGCAAAATCAAGGTAAGCGGCTCTTACTCAGGCATTGCCCGCTACCGTTGCCCCGCCGCCTGTGGCATTACCTCGTGCAGCATCGGGTCGGGCTTGATCCAGAGTTAACCTGGGCCAACCTGCCTAAGTCGGGACTCCAAAAGCTGGTGCTGGAACTGAACCAGGGCAAATATGCCATTAGCGGCAAGGGCGTCTTTAAAGAAGAATTTGTTACCTGTGGCGGCATTCGCCTGCGGGATGTGGATTTTAAGACCATGGAAAGCCGCCTTTGCCCCGGTCTGCACTTTGCGGGTGAGGTGTTGGACATCGACGGCATTACCGGCGGGTTCAACTTTCAAAACGCCTGGACTACGGGCTGGCTGGCCGGTCGAGCCATGGCTGAGAACGTCATAGAGAGCAAAACTTTCGCACCCGATCAAACTCAGGGTCCTGCCAGGAGTAGGCAAAGTGGCTCACGTTATTAATTTGGGGAGCGGCCCGACGAATGGCGGCCATCTGGGCCTCAAGGGCCGGGCGGTTATAGGTGGGTTGGCCCCAAATCCCGACAAGGGCGGGTTTAACAATGCGCTCTGAATTACCGCCGGCCATAGACAGTACCCGCCGAATGCCGTCCAGAATGCAGCCGGTGTGGCCGCACACCGCATAAGACATGGGGTGCCAACCCAGGGAGGTGGAAAAGCGGTCCCAGTACTGCAGTCGAGAGTCGTAGCCGCCCGTGCCCACCAACTGATTGCCATCAGGAAAGAACACGGCACCCGCCGGCATGCCCCGCTGCTGCACCGGTGCGGACACATGGGTTAAAAAGTCGATGACCCCCTGTACCGCATGGGCCACGCTGAGTTGCCACAGCTCATTTTGCAGCTGGGGGCGCAGGGCCGCCGCCGGCATGGGGGCCTCAGCTGCCGCCAGGGGAGGAGAAGGGGTGCGGCTCTGCCAGAGGGGTTCCCGTTCTTCGGGATAGAGGGCACGTACATCGTCAATGTCGCTATCGAGCAGGTAGCCCCGGCTGATGTAGCGCCGCATGAGTTCCAACCCCTGTCGATTAACCGCCCGGCGGAAGAACATATCCCGCGAGGCCGGGCCGTAAATCCATAAATCATCCACCCCGTCGGCCACCGAAAAACTGCCCACCCCACGGGGATAACGCACATAGTCGAACAACACCCCGTCAGGCTGACGCTCCAGCACCTCCTGCAGCATCTGGCCGTAGTCGGCTTTGGCCTGGGGATGATAGGGATCGACAAACACTTCGTCAGGATTGCTGGAAGCCCCCGACTTGGCGTAAATCATCGTATTTTGCCCGCGCCCATTCAGGGCCAGCACATGCTGTCGGTCAGGGCGCTGGCCATAGGAATAGCCAAAATTGAGGGTAAATAGCCAGGCCTGCACCTGCAGCCCCCGCTCCCGTCCGGCCTGGATGGCTTCAGCAAATAGATCGCGGTTTTCGTAGCCACTAGCCTGGACCACCGAGGGCCAGATGGTTGGATTATCGGCCTTGGGGAGCAGCACCCGCCCGCCGTAGAATACCTCGACATAGACCTGGTTATAGCCCAGGTTAACGATCCGATCCATGACTGCATCGAGGATGCCGGCCTGCAGGTCACAGGGGTACAGTCTGAGCCAGATGGCCTGCTGCTGCGGCCAGCTGTTATTACGGCAGTTCTGCATGGCTTCGGCATGCTGCTGCACCATGGCCTGATAGTCTTGCTGGGCCTCCGAGTCGCCCTCAAAGGCGGCTTTACGCAGGGCTTCTTTGGCCAGGGCCGCCTCCTGGGTGACATGGCAATACTCATTCAAGGCCAGGGCTCGCCCCATGGAAGTCAGGGGGACAATACCAAAACTGCTCAGGGCCGAGGTCAGGGCCAGGCCTTGAATCAGCAGGGATCTGAACCGGGGAGATAGCCGCCTGAGGAAAACAGCGGAATAGAATCGAGGGGCCATGGACAATTCTGGGAACAGAGCTAACAGAAAGGATAACTGCTTATTCTAATCAGAGGGCTGCGGGGCAACCAATTCTCTCGGTTGAGAATCAGCCCTTGCTGATCAGTCGTTCGGCGGCGAGTCTTCCTGGCCTTCCGCAAAGAAGTTTTCAAACAGGGCCTGTAACTTCATTCTGTGGATATAGGGCCATCCACCGTTGACTTCAATATCTCGCAGCAGGCTGTACAAGCGATGGCGACTCGTGGGTAAGGCGTTTCGAAAGGACGTCTCTCGAATTTCTCGATGGCGCTGCTCTAAAAGCCGCAGCAGGCACAGCAGCGCAACACAGTCGTCTGCCCTTGCGATCGCGGCTTTTTCAATCAATTCAGAAATCTGCTGCAAATCCTCCGGCAACGTGTCATCGAGCTGAAAAGACAGGGGGTCACTCATGACGCTGGCTCACTCGTCTGTTAAATAGCTTAATGTTAGAGGCTACGGCAAAAGAGTCTGAAATGAAAGTTATCAAATCCTTGTGGAGGGAGCCTTTCAAACCGTTTCCAAAGTTACAGATTGCCTGCACTAAGAGGGATCGGGGCAGGTTCCGTCGCAATGTCTGGCGGATTCTTAGATTAAGGCCTAAAGCCATGTAGAATGCTATGTTGAGGCTCTACCGGCCAAGCCATTATTAATATTAATTGCACGGTAGGCGGCAGACGGTTGCCTGTGACTGTCATTGTTTCAGCCAGGGCAGCAGTACTGTGGTAACCCCCAGGGAATGCCGTGGTTTTGAAGTCCTGTCTGCTGAGCGCCTAGAGCCAATGTCTGTCGCAAACCTGAAGGATTAGACAGCACTTTTTTCATACTGATTTGAGGTTGACCATGAGGTATCGCGCCCTAATAGTTGCGTTCTTGGCAGTCTGCCTGAGTGTACTGACCGCCTGTAGCGAAGGCCCCAGTGCTACCAGCGATGTGCCATTAACCTATGACGAAATTCGAAACACCGGCCTGGCTAACAAGTGCCCCCAACTCTCTGAAATGACTCGGGGCAGCATTGCTCTAGAAGACGGCAAGTCTTACCGCATTACCGGCATGTGCATTGAGCCCACGGCTTACTTTGTCAAAGAAGAACCCACCTCCAAACGCCAGGAAGCAGAATTTATTCCTGGTAAGCTGCTGACCCGCTACACCTCCAGTCTGGATCAGGTCATGGGGGATCTGAAGGTGGAGTCCGACGGTAGCGTCACCTTCCTCGAAAAAGGAGGAATAGACTTCCAGGCCATTACCGTTCAACTGCCGGGCGGTCAGCAAGAACCTTTCCTGTTCACGGTTAAGGACCTGGTTGCCAAGTCCCAGCCCGGACTCAGCGCCATTACGACCTCCACGGACTTTGAAGGGGACTATAAAGTACCGTCTTACCGCACTTCTAACTTCCTGGATCCCAAAGGTCGTGGTCTGGCCACCGGCTATGACACTGCCGTAGCCCTCCCCGCCAGCGGCGACAGCGAAGAATACGTGCGGGAAAACACCAAGGCCTTTGACCTGGGCCAGGGGCACATTTCCCTGCAGGTTTCTAAGATTGACGGCTACAGCGGAGAAATTGGCGGCACGTTTGTGGCCGAGCAGCCCTCTGACACCGACATGGGAACCGCTGAACCGGTAGATATTAAAATCCAGGGCGTGTTTTACGCACGGGTAGAAGAAGCCGTCTAGGGCTGAGCTTACCCCCGGTAAAACCATCTAACGCTATTGAGGAAGGAGTCGGCTCCTTCCTTTTTTATTCCTTCCTTTTTTATTGGCTGGATACCGTTTCTCTCCAATGCCTGTAGGGCAGGCAGGGTGCCTGCCTTGGGACAGCCGGGACGGTCATCCCACGTGATTGAATTCCCCTTCCTACGGAGAATTCTTGAAAAGAAAATGCCACCGAGTAGGGGCGCTGGCCCTGCGCCCTTTGGCAGGGCCTCACAAAACAGGTCATTTTGTTTCAAGAGATCTCCTAAGAGCAAGCAACAGATTTGAACCAGGGTTGGTATAGCCTATTTCCATGGGATGCTGCGTAAAGCCCCCATGAGTTTGGGGAATCACCGTGTTAATGGTGTATGAACTTGATGCAATTTCCTTGAAGACAGGGTTTTTAGCACGAAACAATTCATTGAAAATGCCATCAGGGAGCACGCCCACCGAGGTCTAAGGCGGCTGTCAGTCGTCATCAGCCAACAACCTCAACACGAGCCTTAATCCAAACGTCAACCCTGGTACAGCCAATGGACACCAACCCCCGCTCAATTCCTCACCACCTGCAAAGCCTCTGGCGCTCCATCGCTCCCCAGGGGCGCTTTGCGATCTTCTGTCTGGTGACCGTGGGAATCATTCTGGCGGTTTATCGATTGCCCCAGGTGCTGCAAGCTCAGCATCCATCCTCCCCAGGGGCAGAGACGGCCCAGGCAGAGGCACCTGGGGTGGCATCTTCAGATTCTGGAAATCCTTACGAATACGGCATTTTACCCGCCAATGCCGACATTGAAGACGCCCGCCGGGCCTACACCGATTGGAAAGAAATCTACGTTAATTCCATCAATGTGCCCGACCCGGAGACCATGTTGCGGGTGTTCAACAGCCCCAATGGTGAAGGCAAAACAACCAGCGAATATCAGGGCTATGGCATGCTGTATGCCGCCCATCTTGAAGATGATGACGCGGTACTCGAAAAGCTCTGGAATTTTGCCGAGTACCACTTCAACGAAAAAGGATTGATGAAGTGGTCCATTCAACAGGACGGCACTGCCGAAGCTCCTTCATCCGCTCTGGATGGTGATGTTGATATCGCCATGGCCCTCGATTATGCCGCCCGCCGCTGGCCCAACCGGGGATGGGAAGAGCGGGCAGAAACCTATCTCAATAGAATTATGCAGCCTCCGGGGGGCGAACATTTAAGAACCTCTCCTATTGATACAGAGGCATGGCCTCGGTGGAAACGGGGTCTTTATCTAAACTACCTGGCTACCGCCTACATGGATCGGTTCGCGGCCCGTACCGGCGATCAACGCTGGGTAGAGATTGCCATTCCCAATACCTACGCCCTGCTGGACTATTCCTACAACAACTTTGCCTTACCGGCTTGGTTTGTGGATGCAGAGGGGCGTCCGGTACAACCCAATGACCCCTGGAATTCCGGGGCAAATCGCCACGATACGGGCGCAACCCGAACTAACTGGCGAATCGCCACCCACTACCTGGCCTCTGGACACCCCGACGCCCAGAAATGGGCTGAAAAACTCACCGAATTCTTCTATACCGCAGGTCGCCATTGGGGATCTAGCGATACGGGAGATTTTGCTCCCAAAAATCTACGCATGGGGTACCGCTTTATGACCACCGACAAACATACCGCCGGTGACCCCTACGGCAATCGCAACAAAATTGCCGAAGCCATGATCGTGGCTGCCGGGGTACCGGCCATGGCTGCCGGGCAGGAAGAAATGACCAATGAAATTTACGACTTTCTTGCGGCGGATCCCATTGAGCCTGATGATAGCCCCATGGACAATGCCATGCACGTCATGGGGCTGCTGATTATGAGTGGAGGGCTAGAGGCCGTTCAATAACGGTCAGCATGTGCTGTACCAGCAAGCCCTGCTCTCAGTCCGGTGGAATGCCCAATATGCCGTCGCTATGGGGATGAACCGGACTGGGATGACCCGGCAGGAAAATTCAGGGCATGAATGATCTGGTTGAGAGCAATGTCCACGAATTCAGGACGATGCTCCAGCTCGTGGGAAAGGCTGTAAACATGGCGCTCGAGCAGATAAGTATTCAGCAGCACCTGAAGTTCCTGCTGGGTTCTGGGAAGAAAATCCCCCTGGCCAGCCACATCTAAATAGCTGCGCAGGAAGGTCGCACTCACCCAACGGGTCCAGAATTGGCCCCACTGCCGCATCACCGGCAGGTGCTCAGACCGTAACATGCCGCTTTCCACTTCGTGGCGCAGCGCCAGATCAGCGGCAAACCCGAAGGACTGTAGTATTTCTACCACATCCCTTAAGGCCGAGCGCTTCAGGCGGCGCTCATTCAGGGGCAGGTTTGGGTCCCCTTCAAAATCGATAATGATGAAGTCTTTACCGCTGTAGAGCACCTGGCGCAGATGGTAGTCGCCATGGCAGCGAATGCGTAAAGCCGTGATTTTTTGGTCCAGAATTTGCCGAAAATGCTGCATCACGTCTTCTTTATGGTCAAGCACTTTATGGGCCAGGGGCTTGACCTCCTCTGGTAGGGTGCGTAGCCGCTGGCTCAGGGTGCGGAAGGTCTGACCGGTTAAATTGCGGGCCGATTGATAGATGGACCGTTGATAGAGAGTGGTGAACGGTTCGGGGGCAAAGCTGGGATGCAGGGGATCGGAAGCCAAGACCAGATGCAGATCAGCAGTACTGCGGCCCAGCAGTTCGACATTGGTCAAATAAGTCCCAATTGCCTGGTTAGCCAGCGCCGTGGGCTGCATCTCCTGAAGCTCCAGCAGGGATTCGCTGGGGACGGGAACGACCTCCATGTCATCTTGCTGGGTTACGACCCGTTCGTAGAAGTCTCTCAGGCTATCGAGGGTGTAGGCCAGGCTGTTGCGGACGTCGGGTATATAGACCTGCAGCAGCCCCACGGCAATGCTGCCACGGCTGGGGCGATGGTATTCCAGCGTACCTGCCAGGGGCGCAATGTGCTGCGCATAGTGTTTCTCGCTGAGAAAGCGGCGAATTTCTAAGTCAGGGTTAGTGCCTGCTTCCTGGCGGCGAAACAACTTCAGCAGCAATTTATCGTCATATACTACGGTGCTGTTGCGGTAAGCCTCTTTGAGGGGAACCGGGGTGAGAGCTTGGAGATCTTCCGTGGCAAACTCAGGGAAGTCGTCAGTAACCGTGGCAATCAGTTCCCCGGCAAATCCTTTGATGCCTCGACGACCGGCAATGGTATGCAAGAGCGGCATAAAGATGTTTTCCCCCAGGGCCGGGTTACGGGCAACATCTGGGGCCATCGCATCGAATAGGACTTCGACTTCATCCTCACTGTCACCATCGCTCAACTTGAGACGAGCCACAATGGCCTGAGGGCTATCGGTCAGAAGCTGTATGGCCTGCTCCCCAGCGGCATGGCTCACAATAATGAGGTAAGTCTGGGACTCGCCGTCAATGGGGTCTACCTGCAGCCAGACCATCTGGGCTTCGCCGCTTTCGCCCATGGGCATAGCTTCAATCAGGCGCACAGACTGAATGCGGGGTGCTACCCAGGGGTAATTGTGCAAATAGTTAGCCAGGGCGGCTTCCAGGGGAGCTTCTAACTCTCGACGGTAAAAAGCTCGTTGCCAGGTTTTGGGAAAACTCAGGATGGGGGGTTCGCGGTGGTGAACCGGGTGAGCTTCCGTAGGCTGCGGTTTGAGGGTAAACCAGTAGCAGCCATAGGGACCGATGTTGAGAAAATAGAGATCCCTGGTAATGGTCGGGAACTCAGTACGACCGTTAATTTCTATGGGCATTTGCCCCTCATAGTCGGCAAGGTCTAGCTCAACGGTTTGCAAGAACCGCGACAGGTTGGCCACCACCAAAATGGTCTCATCCTCATAGCGGCGAATGAAGGCCAGCACCTTGCGGTTAGCAGGGTGCAGCAGGTCAAAGCTGCCCAGGCCAAAGGCCCGGAACCGCTGACGGGTGGCAATCAGCCGCTTGATGCTGTACCACAGAGAGTTAGGGTTGGCCCGCTGGGCCTCTACGTTAATGGCTTCGTAGTGGTACTCGGACTCAATAATCAGCGGCAGGTACAGCTTTTGGGGAGAGGCCCGGCTGAAGCCAGCATTGCGATCGGGGCTCCACTGCATGGGGGTGCGCACACTGTTGCGATCGCCCAAATAGACATTCTCCCCCATGCCAATTTCGTCACCGTAGTAGAGCACGGGCGTGCCCGGCAGAGAAAGGAGCAGGTTGTTCAACAGCTCAATCTGTCGCCGGTCGTTGCCCAGCAGGGGAGCCAACCGTCGCCGAATGCCCAGGTTAATGCGCATCAGGGGATCCTGAGCATAGACCCGGTACATGTAGTCCCGGTCTTCGTCGGTGACCATCTCCAGGGTCAGCTCGTCGTGGTTGCGCAGGAAAATTCCCCACTGGCAGTTGTCAGGAATTTCCGGCGTCTGCTGCAGAATGTCAATGATGGGAAAGTTGTCTTCCATCCGCAGGGCCATGAACAGGCGCGGCATCAGCGGAAAGTGGAAGTTCATATGGCACTCGTCCCCCTCGCCGTAGTAGGCGGCGGCATCTTCCGGCCACTGGTTGGCCTCCGCCAGCAGCATGCGGTTGGGGTAATGCTCGTCGATGTAGCGCCGCAGGGACTTGAGGTATTCGTGAGTTTCCGGCAGGTTTTCACAGTTAGTGCCGTCCCGCTCGTAGAGGTAGGGTACGGCATCCAGCCGCAGACCATCTACCCCCATGGCCAGCCAGAAGTCCACCACTTCAAACACTGCTGCCCGCATGGCAGGGTTGTCGTAGTTCAGGTCCGGTTGGTGGGAATAGAAACGATGCCAGTAGTAGGCCTGGGCCACCGGGTCCCAGGCCCAGTTGGAGGTTTCAAAGTCCTGAAAGATAATCCGGGCTTCCTGATATTTCTGGGGCGTGTCACTCCACACGTAAAAGTCCCGCTCAACGCTTCCTTTAGGAGCCCGCCGCGCCCGCTGAAACCAGGCGTGCTGGTCAGAGGTGTGGTTGACAATCAGCTCAATAATGACCCGAATGCCCCGCTCATGGGCAGCAGCTAGCAGGTCTTTGAAGTCCTCAATGCTGCCGTAGATGGTGTTGACGTTGGTGTAGTCGGCAATGTCGTAGCCGTCATCCTTTAGGGGTGAGGGGAAGAAAGGCAGCAGCCAAATGGCCGTTACTCCCAGATCCTGCAAATAATCTAGCTTCTGGGTCAGGCCAGGAAAATCCCCAATGCCGTCGGCGTTGCTGTCGGCGAAGGCTCGCACAGGCACTTCGTAGATGATGGCCTGCTTAAACCAGAGGGGATCGTTAGACAATTGCACGTCTGAAAACACCTAATTTCTCCCCGCTGAGCGTAATGGGTTGCTGAGAGAATATCTTCCTTCCTGGGAGGGAGATAGCATAAATATACAAAAATGGGCAAGACACCTCCCACCCTGCACCCTACACCTTGCCCCCTATACCCGCAAGCTCAAGGCCGAATTTCGCCAGGGGTTGGGCATCACCGGGTTGGGCTACTTGCACGACTGCCGCATGGAGAAATCCCGCCAGTTGCTCGAAGCGGGAGAACTGTCGATCGCCTTCAACAATCGTAATGACACGACGGGTAGCCAGTCACCTACGGCCTTTAGTTCCGCCATTGGGCTGCTGTATCGTTCAATCGACCCTTTGGCCCTTTATGCCAGCTATTCCTGAAACCTGATACCCGGTACCTGGCACCCTCAGCAATGGTTGCCTTATTTTGCCAGCCGATACTAGCCTGCCTTGATGCAAAGCCGAGCAGTTTTTTGCACGGCTCAACAAGTACAAAAGAGAAGCCGAGCAGTCTTTTGCACGGCTCAGTTAGTACAAAGGAGAAGCCGAGCCAGCTCTTGTACAGCCCGGCTGGTGCTACCTCCTTTACGGCAGGGTGCGCTTGCGGGTCATAACGCTGATGAATTCGCCGTTGCGCCCGGTGGGCAGGGGTTGGCTCCAGGCAATGCGCTCGCAATAGCCGAGGGTGGCCATGCGGTTGATGGCATCGACGAGGGCGCTGTAATCGCCCAGCAGAATATGGCGCACGCTCTCCTGGTTGAAGGTGGGCAGGTTGAACTGGGGAGCAGCCTGGGCTGCCCCGGTGGTGGGTTCACACATGACGGGTTTATCTCCGTTTTCGGTTAAGGAAAACGGGGAACTATCCAGATCCCTGGCC
>Ga0208112_100232_pt1 | contig 74884 bp, 66 predicted proteins | sample HotLakConsoUCCLE_FD_184736 | JGI IMG/M metagenome (GOLD analysis project Ga0208112, IMG submission 184736) | Hypersaline microbial mat communities from Hot Lake, Washington, USA - Hot Lake Consortium UCC-LE (SPAdes) (version 2) ...
ATCATTGGCAAACCGCCCTTTTCGACGGAGGAGGAGATCGCGCTTTTCCGAGATCTGAAGATCGACGCCCTTGTGGTCAAGAATGCCGGCGGCGCGCTCAGCCGGTCGAAACTCGATGCGGCGCGCGCGCTTGGCCTGCCTGTCCTGATGATTGCGCGACCGGCCTTGCCCGAGGTCGCGACCGTGAGCGATGTCTCGAGCGCGCTGCGATGGGCCAAGGCGCAATGCGGGTGATCGAGAGGCCGGATTGCGTGGCTGAGGGGGCCGAATGGCTTGCCGCCCGGGTGCCCGAATTCGCGCGCGCGCTTGATGCGACGGGCCCGCTGCCCCTGCGGCTCAGGCCCGAGGGGTTTGGCGAACTGGCCTCCGCCATCGTGAGCCAGCAGGTCAGCACGGCGTCCGCCGCCGCGATCTGGGCCCGGGTGCAGGAGGCGGGCTTCGATGCGCCGGGGCCGATCCTTGCGGCCTCGGATGCCGATCTGGCGGCGATCGGGCTGTCGCGGCCCAAGATTCGCTATTTCCGCGCGCTGGCCGAGGCCGATCTCGATTTCGACGGTCTGCGCGATGCTGCCACGGATGAGGTCGTCGCAACGCTCACTTCCGTGACCGGGATCGGGCGCTGGACGGCCGAGATCTATGCGATGTTCAGCCTTGGCCGCGCCGATGTGCTGCCCGCGGGCGACCTTGCCCTGCAGGTGTCGGCGCAAAGCCTCTTCGCTCTGGAGGCGCGCCCGACCGAAAAGGCCCTGCGCGGCATGGCCGAGCCGTGGCGGCCCTGGCGGTCGGTCGCGGCGCGCATCCTGTGGGCGCACTACCGGGTCGACAAGGGGCGCGAGGGCGTGCGTTAGCGGGCCTGTTGCCGCAAGGCACCCGGCGGGATAGACCCTTGGGCGAGTTGTCCTTGCGGAGTATCCCATGACCCGAGCCCTCACGACCGACCGCCGAGACCCGCTGAGCGGGGAGTTGAGATCGGCGGTGATCTTCCTGCACGGCTATGGCGCCAACGGGGCCGATCTGATGGGGCTGGCCGATCCTCTGGCCGAACACATGCCCTACACGCTGTTTCTTGCCCCCGATGCGCCCGAGGCCTGCGCCGGCGCGCCGATGGGATACCAGTGGTTCCCGATCCCGTGGATCGACGGATCGTCGGAGGAGGCGGCGCAGGAGGGGATGCTGCACGCCGCCGCCGATCTTGACGCATTTCTCGACGGGGTGATGGTCGATGAGGATCTGCTGCCGGAACAGGTGATGCTGTTCGGCTTCAGCCAGGGCACCATGATGTCCTTGCATGTGGCGCCCCGCCGCGAGGATCCGGTGGCGGGGATCGCGGCCTTTTCGGGCCGGCTGATGGCGCCCGAGCTTCTGTCCGACGAGGTGAAATCCCGCCCGCCCGTCCTGCTGGTTCATGGCGATCAGGATGACATGGTCCCGGTCCAGAGCCTTCCCGAAGCCGCCGAGGCATTGCAGCAGGCCGGCTGGAAAGAAGTCTATGCCCATGTCATGAAGGGCACGGGCCACGGGATCGCGCCGGACGGGTTGTCGGTGGCGCTGGCCTTCATGCGCGAGCGTCTGGGGTATTGAGTGTGATGGTGTGTATCGATTGTTCCGAGGTGGTAACGTCTTCTTGAGACATCCCGCCCTAAACACCCTTCACCATGTGAAGAAGGGTGGCCGGGCTTGCAAAGACTGATCGTCAAGTTGACGCCCGGTTCGACCCGGGCGCTGATCGTGACTTTCATCACGATCGAGGCTGTCGTTCTGGTGACTGCCCTCGTCACGGTTCTGGTGCTGTTTTCCGACCCGCTGGACGAACTGCATCTGACGGCGCTGACGGCGCTCGTGATCTCGGCCCCGGTGGTCTGGACCCTGCTGATCAGCCTGCGCCACCAGAAACAGCTTCAGGACAGGTTGCTGCGCCTTGCCACGACCGACATGCTGACCGGCCTGCCGAACCGCCGCGCCTTTCTGGACCAGGTGGCACCGGGCGGCACCTTCGCGAATGCGGGCGCGCTGGTTCTGGCGGATGCCGACCATTTCAAGCGGATCAACGACAGCCTGGGCCATGACATCGGCGATGTCTGCCTTCAGGCGCTGGCCGTGCAACTGACCGACCTTTTGTCGCAAGGCGATATCGCGGCGCGCTATGGCGGCGAGGAATTCGCCCTGTTCTGCCTTGGTGCCAGCGAGGGGAGCCTTCGTGGGCTGGAGGCGCGGCTCTGCCGCCCCGTCGTGGTCGCGCGCGAGGAGGGCGGCCCTCTGGTGAGCGTCACCCTGTCGGCCGGGGCCGTTCTTGCGGGGCAGGGCGTGTCATCCATCGAGGCCTACCGCGCGGCTGATCGCGCGCTCTACGAGGCCAAGGCCACGGGTCGCGCGAAACTGGTCATCACGGGGACGCCTCTCTGCCTTCCGGACGCGCGCTGACCATTCTGCGGGGCGTTCTGAGGGCGCGCGTCGGGGCGGGCGGGCATCGCGTCATCGGGGCGTTACGAATCCTGCCTATCACAATCGCGACATCTTGTGTGCACCTGTGCGCTTGCCAGAGGTGATCCACGAGATATAGTCAAGGTATATCGGTCGGGGCGGGTCCCCCGCTCTGGCGCCGGGTGAGGCGGGCAGGCGAGGGCGGAGTCATTGATGGACGGCGATTTCAGAACAGAATTCACGAGGGCCCCGGGGGCGCTGCGGACGCATCCCGCCCTTGTGCTGAACGCGGATTATCGGCCGCTTTCCTACTACCCGCTATCCTTGTGGCCCTGGCAGGAGGCGGTGAAGGCCGTCTGGCTGGAACGGGTCAACATCGTGGCCGAATATGACGAATTCGTCCACAGCCCCAGCACCATCATCCGCATTCCCTCGGTCGTGGTCCTCAAGGATTACGTCAAACCGCAGAAACGCGTGGCCTTCACCCGGTTCAACCTGTTCCTGCGCGACGAATTCCGCTGCCAGTATTGCGGCGACAGGGGCGATCTGACCTTTGATCACGTGGTGCCACGGGCGCGCGGCGGCGTGACAAGCTGGGAAAACGTGGTGGCGGCCTGTTCGCGCTGCAACCTGAAGAAGGGCAGCAAATCGCTGCGCCAGTCGGGCCTTGCCCTGCGCAAGCCGCCGCGGCAACCCGGCTCGGAGGAGTTGCGCAACATGGGCCGGCGGTTTCCGCCGAACTACCTGCACGAGACGTGGTTCGACTTCCTCTACTGGGACAGCGAGCTGGAGGCCTGAGGCCATTTGACACGGCGGAAAACCTGACAGGTTTTGTCGGTTTCTCTTGCGCCACCCTTGGCGGGATGTATTCTGACCGAAATAGTCGGATTCCTGCTCCATGATCATCTGCCATTGCCAGCACATCACCGACAAGGATATCGATTCGGCCATCACCTGGATGCGCCGCGCCGATCCGGATACCCTGATCACGCCGGGCAAGGTCTATCGCGCCCTTGGCAAGGCCGCAGATTGCGGCGGGTGCATGCCGCTTTTCCTTGACACGATGAGGCGCAACAGCAGTCTGGAAATCCCGGCCGAACTGATGAACCTCGGATCGGCCATCAGAAAAGGAGCAGATCATTGAAGGGTGATGCCAAGGTTCTCGACTATCTCAATCGCGCGCTGCGCAGCGAACTGACCGCCGTCAGCCAGTATTGGCTGCACTACCGGTTGCAACAGGACTGGGGTCTTGCGCACATGGCCGCGAAAAGCCGCGAGGAAAGCATCGAGGAGATGCACCACGCCGACAGCCTGATCGAACGGATCATCTTTCTCGAAGGGCATCCCAACCTGCAAAAGCTCGACCCGCTCAGGATCGGCCAGACCCCGCGCGAGACGCTGGATTGCGACCTTGCCGCCGAACACGAGGCCCGCGCCCTCTACAAGGAGGCGCGCGAATATTGCCATTCTGTCGGGGATTACGTGACGATGAAGCTTTTTGAAGGCCTCATGGCCGACGAAGAGGGACATATCGACTTTCTCGAGACGCAGATCGAGCTGTTCGAGCGTCTGGGCGAGGCCGGTTACATGCAGGTCAACGCGGCCTCCATGGACAAGGCCGAATAGAATTTTCGGATCATTGGCCGCGGGTCCGGTGGGCCGGCGGCAATTGCGTGGCCGGATGGCCGGTGCCGATGCCTTGCGCCAGCGGCGGATGGCGTCGATCCATCCCGATCGGCCGGGACAGGGATCCGCCTTCACGATTGAATGACATGACCCGCCTCCGGTGATATGGCGCAAGCCATCCCCGGGGCCTTGTGCCATGACTTGCCGGCCAGAGCCCGGAGCATTGTGGAAAGCCGGGGGGACTTCGCGCTAGACTTCGGATAGCGGAGGGGATACCCAGCCGCCGTTAGCGCTAACAAGCGGCGGTGGTCGCAACGAGGAGAATGGTATGGTCTCTCGCGTCATCCCGGTCGATACGTTCGATCTCGTGATCTTTGGCGGAACCGGCGATCTTGCAAGGCGCAAGATCCTGCCGGGCCTGTTTCGCCGGTTCATCGCCGGTCAGATGCCGCCGGATTCGCGGGTGATCGGCGCGGCACGTTCGGAAATGAGCGATGACGCCTATCGGCAGATGGTGCGCGAGGCGATCGGCGAATTCGGCGGCGGGGAAAAGTCGGATGCCGAGAACCTCGACGCCTTTCTGGGGCAGCTGCATTTCGTGACGGTGGATGCGACCGGCGAAGGGGGCTGGTCCGACCTTGCCCGGCTGATGCGCGCGGATGTGGTGCGCGCCTTTTATTTCTCGGTCGCGCCGTCGCTTTTCGGGGCGCTGGCCGAGCGGCTGCACAAGCACGCCATCGCCGATGATCAAAGCCGGATCGTGGTTGAAAAACCCTTCGGCCGCGACCTTGCCGGGGCGCGCGACCTCAACCGGACGCTGGCCGAACATTTCAACGAAGGCCAGATTTACCGCATCGACCATTACCTGGGCAAGGAGACGGTCCAGAACCTGATGGCCGTCAGGTTCGGCAATGTCCTGTTCGAGCCGCTCTGGAACAACCATTATGTCGATCACATCCAGATCACCGTGGCCGAGACGGTGGGCGTGGGTGGGCGCGGCGCCTATTACGACAAGTCGGGCGCGATGCGGGACATGGTGCAGAACCACCTGATGCAACTGGTCTGCCTGATCGCGATGGAGCCTCCGGGACAGTTCGACGCCGATGCGGTGCGCGACGAAAAGCTCAAGGTCATCCGGGCGCTGCAATCGGTGCCGGCCCATCACATCGTGCGCGGCCAATACGAGGCGACGGAGTCGGAGCCCAGCTATCGCGAGGATGCCGACAACCCGCGCAGCTTTACCGAAAGCTTTATCGCGCTGCGCTGCGAGATCGCGAACTGGCGGTGGGCGGGCGTGCCGTTCTACCTGCGCACCGGCAAGAAGATGAAGGCCCGCTCCTCCGAGATCGCGGTGGTGTTCAAGGATCTGGGTCACACCATCTTTGAAGGCGACGTGGCGCGGCATCGCAACATCCTGTCGATCCGGCTGCAACCGAACGAGGGCATCGACCTTCAGGTCACAATCAAGGAGCCGGGGCCGGGGGGCATGCGCCTTGTCGATGTGCCGCTGGACCTGACCTTTGCCGAGGCGCTTGGCGAACATGCCGAAGAGGTGCCCGATGCCTATGAACGGTTGATCATGGACGTGATCCGGGGCAACCAGACCCTGTTCATGCGCGGCGACGAGGTCGAGGCGGCCTGGTCCTGGACCGACCCGATCATCAATGCCTGGGAAGAACGGTCGGACGTGCCCAAGCTGTATGAACCGGGATCGAACGGGCCCGAGGATGCGCAGATGCTTCTTCATCGCGAAGGCCGGCGCTGGCGTGATATAAAGGCCTGAGCCGGCAGGATCGCCGATCGTGAAGGAAAGGCCAATCGAATGAACCTGATCGAATATCCCGATATCGAATTGCTTATGATGAACCTCGCCAATCGCCTTGCGGGGGAGGTGCGGCAGGCCCTGGCGATTGAAGACAGGGTCAGCCTTGCCGTGCCGGGTGGCACGACGCCGAGCCCTATGTTCGACGACCTGTGCGCCGCCGATCTGGACTGGTCCCGCGTCGACGTGATGCTGACCGATGAACGCTGGGTGCCCGACACGTCGGAGAGGTCGAACACGCGGCTGATCCGCCAGCGGCTTCTGACCGACAGGGCGGCGGCGGCGCGCCTTGTTCCGCTTTACAACGGGGCCGAGACACCCGAGGCGGGCCTGGCCCAACTCGAAGAGGGGCTGAAACCCTGCCTGCCCATCGATGTCCTGCTTCTGGGCATGGGGACCGACATGCACACCGCCTCGATCTTTCCCGGCGCCGACCGCCTGCACGACGCGCTGCATGGCGAGGACATCGTGGTGCCGATGCGCGCGCCCGGCGCGCCCGAGCCGCGGGTGACGCTGTCGGCCGCGGTCCTGCGGGATGCGATGTCGATCCACATCCTGATCACCGGCGCCGAGAAACGCGACGCAATCGAAAAGGCCCGCGATCTGAGCCCCGAAGAGGCGCCGGTTTCGGTCGTGCTGAAGAATGCCACCATTCACTGGGCAGAGGGGTGACCTGATGTGGAATGAACTGAAATCCTATCATGCGACGGTCGCCGGCCGCCGGTTCGAGCCGATGTGCGATGCCGGCCGGGCAAAGGCGTTTTCGGCGGGCATGGGCGAGATGCTCTTTGACTATTCCAAGACGAATATCGACGAGGCCGCGCGCGAGTTGCTGATCGGTCTTCTCGACCGGACGGGTGTGGCCGGCAAACGCGACGCGATGTTCGAGGGCCGCGCCATCAACGAGACCGAAGGCCGCGCCGTCCTGCATACGGCCTTGCGCAATCTCGATGGCGACCCTGTGATGGTGAACGGCCAGGACGTGATGCCGGGGGTGCTTGATACGCTGTCGCGGATGGAGGCCTTTGCCGAGGATGTCCGGTCCGGCGCCTTTGCGGGTGCGGGCGGCAGGATCACCGATGTCGTCAATATCGGGATCGGCGGGTCCGATCTGGGCCCGGCGATGGCGGTGCGCGCGCTCAGCCCCTATCACGACGGGCCCCGGTGCCATTTCGTGTCGAACGTGGATCCGGCCGACATTTCCGACACGCTGGCCGGGCTCGATCCCGCGACGACGCTGGTGATCGTGGCGTCCAAGACCTTCACCACGATCGAGACGATGACCAATGCCCGCACCGCCCGCGCCTGGATGGGCGAGCGGGTCGCCGACCCGGCGGCACAATTCGCGGCGCTGTCCTCGGCGCTCGACAAGACGGGCGGGTTCGGGATCGCGGCGGACCGGGTCTTAGGCTTCGAGGATTGGGTCGGCGGGCGCTATTCCGTCTGGGGGCCGATCGGGCTGAGCCTGATGATCGCCATTGGTCCGCAGGCGTTCCGGGCCTTCCTGCGCGGCGGGCAGGAGATGGACCGCCATTTCCGCGCCGCCCCCTGGGTCGAGAACATGCCCGCGATGCTGGCGCTGGTGGGGCTGTGGCACAACCAGGTCTGCGGATACGCGACCCGCGCGGTTCTGCCCTATGACAACCGGCTGGCGCGGCTGCCGGCCTATCTTCAGCAACTCGAGATGGAATCGAACGGCAAGCGCGTGAGCATGGATGGCGTCGATCTGCCCTTCGACAGCGGGCCGGTGGTCTGGGGGGAGCCGGGGACGAACGGCCAGCACGCGTTTTACCAACTGATCCATCAGGGCACGCGGATCGTGCCGTGCGAATTCCTCGTGGCGGCCGAAGGGAATGACGCGGCGCTGCATCACCAGCATCAATTGCTGGTCGCCAATTGCCTGGCGCAATCCGAGGCTCTGATGCGCGGCCGCAGCCTGAACGAGGTGCGCGGGATCATGGCTGCCAAAGGGCTGGAAGGGGCGGAGCTTGAGCGGCAGGCACGGCACCGGGTCTTCCCGGGCAACCGGCCGTCGACGACGCTGGCCTATCCGCGGCTCGACCCTGCAACGCTGGGCCGGATCATCGCGCTCTATGAGCATCGGGTCTTCGTGGAAGGCGCGGTTCTCGGCATAAACTCCTATGATCAATGGGGGGTGGAACTGGGCAAGGAACTGGCCACCGCCCTGCAACCGGTCGTCGAGGGCCGCGCCGGGGTCGATGGCAAGGACGGCTCGACGGCGCAGCTTGTCGGGTTCCTGCGCGGCCACGGGCTCTGATCCCGGGCAGGGGAGGCGGGACAAGTCCCGCCCTACGCAAGACAGGCGAGGGATGGCCTCCGTAGGGCGGGACTTGTCCCGCCCCTTGCCTATTCGGCGGGGATCGCGGCGGTGCGGCTTTCCTTCGGGAAGGGAACGAGCCGGCCGGCCTCTTCATCCCAGAGCTTGAGGTTGAAACTGCGGATCGCTTCGGGCCAGCGGATCGTCGGCAGGTCGAAGACCTCGCGCGCATCGCGGTGGCAGCGGCGCAGCCGGTAGGAGGGAATGCGCGGATTGTCGTGATGCAGGTCGTGATAGGCGATGTTGCCGGTCGCCAGATCGAACCACCAGCCGAGATCCAGCGCCGATGACCCCTGGATCACCGCATCCTTCAGACGGTGATCGGGCTTGCGGTCCCAGTAGGTGTCTTCGAAATTATGCTGCAGGTAGACAAGAAAGACCCCCACACAGGCCGCCACGACCACCGTCGCCGCATAGACCCACAGACCCGCGGGCCCCGCCAGCGCCCAGATCAGCCACAGCCACAGCCCCAGCGCCACGTTCTGCGCCATCACGCCGGCCCAGCCCACGCGAAGGGTGCTTTTCGGCCAGCGGTAACGCAGCACATAGGTAAAGATCCCGCCCACCGGGATCAGGAAAAGCGGATTGCGGTAGATGCGGTACCACAGACGTTGCGCCGGGCGCGCCTCTTCCCATTCGCGCAGGGTCATCGTGTGGATCTCGCCCGAGCGGCGTTCATCCAGATCGCCCACATGCTGGTGGTGGACGTTGTGGTTGTATTGCATCGCCCGGTAGGGCGTGAGCGTGAAGGTCGACAGACCGAACCCCGCCAGATCGTTCATCCAGCGCCCCGAGAAGAGCGAGTTGTGTCCGCAATCATGCTGGAGCACATAGAGCCGCACGCCCGACAGCGCGTTCACCACGATCAGAGGTGCGGCGATCCACCAGGTGCCCGCCACCTCGATCGCAGCCCAGAGTGTCCCGAAATAGACGAGGAAAGTTCCGAAATAACTCAACGATGCGAGACGGTTATCCTTGTCCGTATATGCAGATGTAAACTCCCGGATCGTCATGGCGGCACACCCTCGTTCCAAGTCGTTAATCCGATATTTGGCATGATCGCCGCGAAACTCAAGGGTCCGTTACGGAAGAACGAAGCGAGTTTTCGCCACCTTGCGCGATGCGATCGCCGGATGCCGGGAGATGGAGCGGGTAACGGGAATCGAACCCGTAACTTAAGCTTGGGAAGCTCGCGTGATACCTTTTCACCATACCCGCGCTCTGCCCCGTCAGGTAGGCGATGCGCGCGGCGGGGTCAAGCGGGCGTGTCGGGCCAGGGGTTATAAACCCGGCGGTTGCGCGACACCGACAAACCCCCCTGCGAAGGTGGCATCGGACCCATTGTTGCCATGGAAAGCGCCGACGACACCGAGGCCGCCGATCGTTCCGTCAAGCAACCCGTCCACCGTGATCACGTTGACGGATGTCCCGGCGCCCGGTTCGATCAGCGTCGCGGTCACGCTTCCACCAAGGTCACGGATGATGTCTAGTTGGCTGGTTTCGCCTTGCGCTCCGATCACGCCGGAGATTGCAATTCCCTGTTCCGCGCCGTTAGTCGCCGAAACCTGCATGTCCGATCCGGTGACCAAGTTGTTGTCGAAATCCGCGACGAGAGACAGTGTGCCCTCGACGATCTCGCCATATCCGGCCTCGGTCGCATTCGGCATGTTTTCCGTGGGAGCAATGCCTGTGGCATAAATCATCTCGTAATCCACGTCATAGGTGACGTGACCGGCATCAGGGGCGGTCTGAAGGTCATTGCCGTTATTGGCAAGCGCAAAGGCCGAGGAGGCTTCAAGCTCGTCTTCGACGTTTTCATAAAGTGCGTAATAGGCGGTGCCATATTGCCCGTTTGGCAATTCCACTCGGTATGTGGTGGAAGGCCCTGCCGCGGATATGATGTTGTTGCTGGCGAGTTCGAATGAAGACGCCACCACAGACGCTTGTTCGGCGCCGGTATCATCGTCTTCAGTGCCGTCGATGTTGACGTTGTCTATGTTGACATCGTCGATATTGATTGTCTCGGGGCTTGTTATGGAACTCTGACACCCGGAAACTACAGCAAACAACAAGGCCGCCTTGACTTTCATGATTCTCCTCCAGTTTTTCCAACCGCTAGCATCCCGACAGGAGACGCACAACGATATCGCGGCAGCGTGAATTGAGCGGCCTTGGATTGTATTGCCCTTTGGCAAGGAAGGTTCGATCCCGCGGGCGGTGCGTTCAGCCGCGTCGTCTGCGCCTTCGGCCTCCGGCGCTGGCATCACCCGAGCTCCCGGCGTTGAAACTGACCTCGGGCAGCGGCGTGTGGCTGCGCAATTCGGGAAAGGGGTCGGTTGCGTGGGGGATGGCGTTGGCGTTGACGAAATGCTCCTGGAACTTCGGCTCGATCGCGGTTTCGACCTTGGTGATCTCGCGCACTGTCTGTTCGATCTCGGTCCGTGCGGCGACCGAACACAGCGCGATGCGCGCGCCCGTGCCCGCCGCGTTGCCGGCCGATGTCACCTTGTCCAGAGGTGCGTCGGGGATCATGCCCAGCACCATCGCGTGCTTTGGCGAGATATGCGCACCGAAGGCCCCCGCCAGAACCACGCGGTCGACCTTATCCACCCCGCGTTCATCCATCAGGAGACGGGCACCGGCATAGAGCGCGGATTTGGCAAGCTGGATCGCGCGGATGTCGCCTTGGGTGACGGTGATGCGCGGCCCGCCCTCGGCGGTGCCGTCATGGATCAGGTAGGAATGTGTCCGCCCCTCGGACACCATTCGTGCGGTGCCCGTCTGTTCGGCCGACCCCATCAGGCCGCCTCTGTCCAAGAGCCCCGCGATGCGCAGTTCGGCCACCGCCTCGATGATGCCCGATCCGCAGATCCCGGTGATCCCGGTCGCGGCCGTGGCCTCGGCGAAACCCGGATCGTCGGACCACAGATCACAGCCGATGACGCGAAAGCGCGGCTCCTTCGTGGCGGGGTCGATCTCGATCCTCTCGATGGCGCCGGGGGCGGCGCGCTGGCCGGACGAGATCTGCGCGCCCTCGAATGCAGGCCCGGTGGGCGAGGAACAGGCCAGAACGCGGGACCGGTCGCCCAGAAGGATCTCGGCATTGGTGCCCACATCGACGACCAGCACCAGATCGTCCGATTGCCCGGGCTGTTCCGACAGCGCGACGGCGGCGGCATCGGCCCCCACATGGCCCGCGATGCAGGGCAGGATGAAGACGCGCGCCCGGTCGTTCATGCCGCGAAGCCCCAGTTCCGTGGCATCCACGCTGAGGGAATGCGAGGTGGCCAGCGCAAAGGGGGCCTGGCCCAGCTCCACCGGGTCGATCCCCAGAAGAAGGTGATGCATCACCGGGTTGCAGACAAAGACCGCCTCCATGATCTGGTCGGGCGAGATCGCGGCCTCGGTGGCGAGTTCCACCGTCAGCCCGTCGATCGCCTCGCGCACGGCGCGGGTCATCTCCTGATCGCCGCCGGGGTTCATCATCGCGTAGGAGACGCGGCTCATCAGGTCCTCGCCAAAGCGGATCTGGGGGTTCATCACGCCTGCGCTGGCCGCGACCGACCCGTTGCGCAGATCGGTCAGGTGGGCCGCGATGGTGGTGGAGCCCAGATCGATCGCCAGACCGAATATGCGGTCCTCGTTGAAGCCGGGCCAGATTTCCATGATCCGGGCGGCGCTGTCGGTATGGCCCCGGTGGAGCGCGACCGTCACCGCCCACGCGCCCTTGCGCAGCGCCTTTTGCAGCTTCGACAGGATCGACAGGGGGGCCGTGACCTCTTCGATGCCCCATTGCTCGCGCAGCGCGCGGCCGAGACGCTCCATGTCGCCGGAGGGTTCGTGCATGTCGGGTTCGGCGACGGTGACGTAGTAAAGCTTGGTGGCCGGGTCCATCACGATAACCCGGTCCGAGGCGGCCTTGCGCACGACCTGCCGGTGGACCTGGCTTTCGGCGGGCACGTCGATCACGATGTCATGCTGGATCGTGGCCTGGCAGCCCAGCCTGCGCCCCGGCTTCAGGCCCCGGACCCTGTCATAGCGGGCCTCGACCTCGTTCCATTCCGACAAGGCGTCATCGACAACCGTCACGCCGTGTTTCGAGAATTCGCCATAAGAGGGGCTGACCTGGCATTTCGAGCAGATCCCCCGCCCGCCGCAGACCGAATCGAGATCCACGCCCAGCTGCCGCGCGGCGGTCAGCACCGGAGTGCCTGCCGGGAAATGCCCGCGCTTGCCGGAGGGGGTGAATATGACGAGTGGATCTGACATGCCTGTTCCTTGTTCTCGGTTTGGCGCGAACATAGGCCGGGGGGCGGGCAATGTAAGGTCCGTTCGCGTCATGATCTTTATGAAAGCGGCATGACGGGTCGGCGCCGGACCATTGCCGCGCGCGACATGGGCGACCTAGCGGGCGCGCGACATATTGCGTCGTCGCCGCGCGGGGGCGCCCTTTGTGGGTTTCCCCTTGCCCTGTTCCATGCGATAGGGACCCGCCAAACGACGCAACTCCCGGAGATATGCCATGGAGATTCGTGAGGCACTCACATTCGATGATGTTCTGCTTGTTCCGGGGGCGTCCTCCGTTCTGCCGTCAGAGGCCGATGTCCGCACCCGCGTGACGAAATCCATCTCGATGAACATCCCGCTTCTGTCGAGCGCGATGGACACGGTGACAGAGGCGCGCATGGCCATCGCGATGGCCCAGTCGGGTGGGATCGGCGTCGTGCACCGCAATCTCGATGTCGAGGAGCAGGCCCGCCAGATCCGCCGGGTCAAGAGGTTCGTCTCGGGCATTGTCTACACGCCCATCACGCTCAGGCCCGACCAGACGCTTGCCGATGCCAAGCTGCTGATGGAGCGGTATCGCGTGACCGGTTTTCCCGTCGTGGGCGACGATGGCCGGGTTCTGGGCATCGTCACCAACCGCGACATGCGCTTTGCCGAGGATGACGCGACGCCGGTGCGCGTCATGATGACCAGCGAGAACCTCGCCATTCTGACCGAGCCCGCCGATCTGGAAGAGGCGCGCAGCCTGATGAAGGCGCGCCGGATCGAGAAACTTCTCGTGACCGACAAGAAGGGCAAGCTGACGGGCCTGCTGACCCTGAAGGACAGCGAACAGGCGGTGCTGAATCCGTCTGCCTGCAAGGACGAGCTGGGCCGGCTTCGGGTCGCCGCGGCCTCGACCGTTGGCGATGCCGGGTTTGAACGGTCCGAGGCGCTGATCGACGCGGGCGTCGACATCGTGGTGATCGACACCGCGCACGGCCATTCCGAAGGCGTGGGCAAGGCCGTCGCGCGGCTCAAGGCGCTGTCGAACAACGTGCAGATCATCGCCGGAAACGTCGCCACGGCCGAGGCCACCCGCGCCTTGATTGACGCGGGCGCGGATGCGGTCAAGGTCGGGATCGGCCCCGGGTCGATCTGCACCACGCGGATGGTCGCGGGCGTGGGTGTGCCCCAGTTGACCGCCGTCATGGATTGCGCCGGTGCTGCGGGTGACATCCCGGTGATCGCGGATGGCGGGATCAAGTTCTCGGGCGATTTCGCCAAGGCCATCGCCGCGGGCGCCTCCTGCGCGATGGTCGGCTCGATGATCGCGGGCACGGATGAAAGCCCCGGCGAGGTGATCCTCTATCAGGGGCGCAGCTTCAAATCCTATCGCGGCATGGGCAGCCTGGGCGCCATGGCGCGCGGCTCGGCCGACCGGTATTTCCAGAAGGATGCCGCCTCGGACAAGCTGGTCCCCGAAGGGATCGAGGGCCAGGTTCCCTACAAGGGCAGCGCGACAACCGTGATCCATCAGCTGGTCGGCGGTCTGCGGGCCGCGATGGGCTATACCGGCTGTGCCACGGTCGACGAGCTGCGGCGCTATCGCAACTTCGTCAAGATCACCGGCTCGGGCCTGAAGGAAAGCCATGTGCACGATGTGCAGATCACGCGGGAATCGCCCAATTACCGTGTGGGGTGACCCATGACGCCCGGCGCGCGGGTTCAGGCGGCGATCGGCATCCTTGATGCGATCCTGACAGGTGTTCCGGCGGAAAAGGCGCTGACGGGCTGGGCCCGGGGCAGCCGGTATGCCGGATCGAAGGACCGGGCTGCGGTGCGCGATCACGTCTATGATGCGCTGCGCAAGCGCCGGTCGGCGGCGGCCTGCGGCGGTGCTCTGACGGGAAGGGGCCTGATGATCGGGCTTCTGCGACTGTCGGGTAGTGACCCGGCGGCATTGTTTGACGGGGCGGGCCACGCGCCCGCGCCTCTGGCCCCCGGCGAAGGCGGGCTCGCGCCCGATGACCTGTCGTCCGCCGATGCGGCCGATCTGCCCGACTGGCTGCAGGACCGGTTCCGCACCGATCTGGGCGCTGCGGCCGGACCGGTCATGCAGGCCCTGCGCGATCGCGCGCCGGTCTTTGTGCGGGTCAACCTGCCGCGCGCCACCCGTGCCGAGGCGATCGCCGCGCTGTCGTCCGACGGGATCGTGGCCGAGCCCCATCCCGCAGTCGCAACAGCCCTGCGCGTGACCGGTGGCGCCCGCCGCCTGCGCGGATCGGCCGCCTATGAGGGCGGTCTGGTGGAGTTGCAGGATGCCAGCTCTCAGGCAGCGGTGGCCGAGTTGTTTCCTGTCGACGGCGCCCGCGTTCTGGATTTCTGCGCGGGGGGCGGCGGCAAGGCGCTGGCGCTTGCCGCCGCGGGCGCGGCCGGGGTCGTCGCCCATGACATCGAGGCCCGCCGCATGGTCGACCTGCCCTCCCGCGCCGCGCGGGCCGGTGCCACGATCGACATTCGGACCGGGATCGACCCGGCAACGGACGGGACCTTCGATCTGGTCCTCGTCGATGCCCCCTGTTCCGGCAGCGGCACATGGCGCCGCGACCCCGAGGCACGATGGCGCCTGACGCCCGAGGCCCTGTCCGATCTGGTCGCACTTCAGGCCCGGATCCTGTCGCGTGCGGCGCATTTCGTGGCGCCGGGGGGGCGGCTGGCCTATGCGACCTGTTCGGTCCTCGAGGCCGAGAATTCGGGTGTCCTGCACGCCATGTCGGACCTGCGGGACGATCTCGCGCCCTGGGTGCTGCGCCGCTGGCTGCCCGATGAATGGGGCGACGGATTTCACCTTGGGGTCACAACGCGTGCCGTTTGATCGCCTTTTAGTTGAAATTTCCACGATTCTGCGCTAACGGATAGGCACGGTTTACGTTGCTTTAGGACTGCACTGGTCAACTCGAGCGAACAGAATCGTGGAGGGTTGCTGGTGTCACAGGCCGAATTGGGTGCTCCGCCTCCGGCGGAGAGCGGCATGGATCGGGCGATCGGCGGAACCGCCGATCAAACGCTGCGATTGTCGCTCGGTCTGTTCGTGTCGGCGACGATCTGTCTGACGGCGGGTCTGATCAGCGCCATACCCGTCGTGACCACGATCCTGACGGTCGCGGGGGCGATCCTGTTCCTGCTGGCCAGCTGGCGGAGCCTAGTGTCGCTGCGTCGCGGACGCGGGCGGCAACAGATGCTCGACACCGCGTCGCGGATCATCGCGAACGAGACGTGGTCAAGCTTCATCGCCGACGGATCGGGACATGTCCTGCTCAGGAACGGCGTGGCCCAGGCCAGGTTCCCGGGCAGGGCAAGCGTCGGCATGGCCGACATCATGCGCGACATCGTCGCAAGCCCCGGCACTCTGTTGCTGCGGCTTCAGCGCCGGGCCGAGGCCCATGGCCATGCCACCGAGGATCTGGCGACCCGGCGCGGCCATGTGCGGTTGTCGGTGCAGGAAATCGGCGAGGATGTCCTGATCTGGAGGCTGGAGCACGGCGCCGAAAAGGCGTCCGGCGCGCGTGGCGCCGATGCGATGAGCCTTCCGATGCTGACCTCGGGTCCGTCGGGGACGATCCTGTTCATGAACGAGGCGTTCAAGCGGCTGACGGGCGGCCGGGCGCGCACGCTGGACAAGGTGTTTCACGACCTGCCGCTGAAAACGGGGTGCCGCCATCTTGTCGAAGGTGTCGACGGTCCGGTCGAAAGCCTCGTGGCGCTGGTCCCTGCCAGTGGCGGCAGGCAGGAGATCTACCTTCTGCCCGCCGCGGCGGCCGGGCAGGACAGCCGTGGCCCGGTCACCGACTGGGACGCGATCGAGGATCTTCCCGTGCCCTTGCTCAAGGTGGCACCGGATGGCGAGATACTGGCCTCCAACAAGGAGGCGCGCTCCCTCCTGCCGATGCCCCCGGGCGGGCAGGCGCGGCTTTGGGAACTGCTCGAGGGGCTGGGCCGGCCGATCGGCGACTGGCTGCGCGAAACGACCGAAGGGCGCGGCATGCCGGGGCCGCAATTCCTGCGCGGCACGGGGCCCCATCGCGACACCTTCGTCCAGGTCTCGCTGAACCTGACCGGCACGCGGGACGCGCCGCACCTGATCGCTGTGCTCAACGACGTGACCGAACTGAAAAGCCTCGAGGCGCAGTTCGTCCAGAGCCAGAAGATGCAGGCCATCGGTCAGCTTGCAGGCGGCGTGGCACATGATTTCAACAACCTGCTGACCGCGATTTCCGGCCATTGCGACCTTTTGCTGCTGCGGCACGACGAGGGCGACCCAGATTTCGGAGACCTGACGCAGATCCGGCAGAACGTGAACCGCGCGGCCAGCCTCGTGCGGCAGCTTCTGGCCTTTTCGCGCAAGCAGAACCTCATGCCCGAGATCGTCGACCTGCGCGACACCCTGTCGGAGCTGACGCATCTTCTGAACCGGCTTGTCGGCGAAAAGGTGACGCTGACTGTGGAACATGACCCGGACCTGTCCTGCATCCGGGCGGACAAGCGGCAACTGGAACAGGTCTTCATGAACCTCGTGGTCAATGCCCGCGACGCCATGCCCGAAGGCGGGATGATCCGGATCGACACCGAAGACGTGGTCCTGGCCTCGGCGCTGGAACGCGACCGGGCGACCGTGCCTGCCGGACGCTACGTGGTGGCGCGGGTGCGGGACGAGGGGACGGGCATCCCGATCGACAAGCTCAACAAGATATTCGAACCCTTCTACAGCACCAAGCGCCCGGGCGAGGGCACCGGGCTGGGCCTGTCCACCGCCTATGGCATCGTCAAGCAGACAGGCGCCTTCATCTTTGCCGACAGTGTGGTGGACAAGGGCAGTGTCTTTACGCTGTATTTCCCCGCGATGGAGGCCGGGGCCGAACCTGTGCCGCCCGAGCCCCCGCCCGAAGAGACGGTCGAACCCACGGGGGGCGACGGTGCGATCCTTCTGGTGGAGGACGAGGCGCCGGTGCGTGCCTTTGCCTCGCGGGCGCTGCGGCTCAAGGGATATACCGTGCTCGAGGCCGACAGCGCGGAGGCCGCACTGAAAATCCTCGACGATCCGGACCTCGTGATCGACATCTTCGTGACGGACGTGATCATGCCGGGCCTCGACGGCCCGTCCTGGGTGCGCGAGGCCCTGATCGCGCGCCCCGAGACGCGGGTCGTCTTCGTGTCCGGCTATGCCGAGGATGCGTTTTCGGAACACAAGGCCCTGATCCCGAACTCCGTCTTTCTGCCCAAGCCCTTTTCCCTGACCGAACTGGCCGCGACCGTTCAGGCGCAGCTGGATGCCGGGGCCGCCCATGCCCGCGATCCGCAACCGGCCGGCGCGATGTGACACAACCGGGGCCTGCCGCCCGGATGGCGGATCATCGGGGCGGCACGGGGACAGCGGGGAAGCGGCTGGTCCGGTGTCAGCCGACGACGCGGCTGACCTCGCGCAGGATCTTGATCCGGATCGCGCGCGGATAGTCGCGGTGGCCCCGCGCGGTGATGACGAACCCGTCGCGGGTGATCAGCGCGCGCCGGTAGAAGCCCGAAATGGCCAGGCCCATCGATTCGATGGCGATGCCGTTGATGGTGACGCCCGACCGTTCGGCCTCGCGGCTGGCGCCGCGGGTATCGGAGCCGGAATTGGGCGTCCCGTCCCCGGAGACGTCGATGATGTGACGCGCGCAATCCCCAACCTCGTCGAACTGGCGCAGGGCAAAGCGGATCGCCTCGGCCGGCGCGGTGTCCGACAGGATGAAGGCCCGCTCCAGCGCCCGGGCCTGTTGCGAGAACCGCGCGATATCGGCCCGGCTGCGCATCTGCGTCCAGGGAAGGGAGATCACCTGCCGCTCCACTCCTGACCATTGCATGACCGACAGCCGCACCTGCCCCTCGATCAGGGCCGCGACGATTTCGGGGTCGAGGAGCGCATCGGCCATCCCGTCGATCTGGAGTCGGTATTCCGCCTCGTCGACCGAATTGGACACATCGACCGCCAGCAGGAGCGCCGTATCGCAGGATCGCGCCGGACCGCCGGCTGCCAGAACGATGGCGGCGATCAGGGCAGAGAGGCGGCGAAGACCGGTCATGACGGGGATGTTGCGACAAGCACGCCCTGTGCATCAACGGTTTTCGCGCGCGCCGCGTCACAAGCCTTGGTGAGGAAAGGAGGGGAAGGTGCAGGTTTCTGTTGCCAGGTACCTGCGAACCCCGCCTCACGCTGCTAGGCGAGAGGGCTTAAGTTTCGGCAACTCGGACTGCTTAAGCAGCCAGAGCCATAGCCGGAGCACGGTTGTCGTTGGCAACTGTACATTTCGGACCGATAACGGTGGTACCTCACCGGGACAAAGCATAACCCCTTTAGACGTTCGTCGATCCTGTTTCGGCCCCATCTGCCCCCAACGAGGGTGGTCTGGTGGAGCCGCCGGGTACCGCCCCCGGGTCCGATCCGCTTATTACGAGCGCGTTTATGTCCATAGTCCCGAAGGACAGTTGGAACATAGGAGCTCGGGCCGCTCCTTGCAAGGCGTGAGGTCACCGGTGACCGGACTTGCCGGCACGATGTCCGTGCCCCTAGTCTGGGCAGGGGCGAAAGCGGCGCCCGCACCGGTAAACGACACGAGGAAAGGGTGATGAGTATGACGCAGCAGGGGGTGATGATCACGGTGGCAGGCCTGGGACTTGTGGTCATCGGACAGGCCGGATCGGCGCAGGAGGCCTGCAGCAGCGCGCCGATGCAGGATGTGCCGTTCGACTGCCTCTGTGCGGGCGGCGATACGTCCGGCACGGTCTGGGGCAGCGACCCCTATACCTCGGACAGCGATGTCTGCACCGCGGCGACCCATGCCGGGGTGAACGGCGCGATGGGCGGCATCGTCCGGGTCGTGCCGACTGGCGGACAGGACAGCTATCCCGGCTCGAGTTCCAATGGCGTGAAGACCCGCGACTGGGGGTCCTACGGCAGTTCGTTCACGTTTGACGCGGTGATCGAGGATGACATGGCCATGGGCGCGGAATGCGGGCCTTATCCGGTGGGGCAGGCGGAATATTCCTGCACCTGCCCGCCCTTCGACGGCACGGGCGCGGTGTGGGGCAGCGATCCCTACACGGCCGACAGCGCGATCTGCCTGGCCGCCATTCATGCCGGGGTGATCGGCGCCGATGGCGGCGAGGTCTGGCTGCGCGAGGTCGAGGGCCAGAACAGTTATGCGGGCAGTTTCATGAACGGGGTCGAGACGCGGGACTGGGGCTCCTACGGGGCGAGCTTCACGTTTCAGCCCGCCTCGCCATTCGTCCTCCAGGCAGAGAACGCGGCTTCCGACGGGGCCTGCACGACCTTTCCCACAGGCGCCGCGATCCACAGCTGCACCTGCGGGCCGGGCCCCTATTCGGGCAGCGTCTGGGGCAATGGCCCCTATACCTCCGACAGCGACCTGTGCACCGCCGCGCGGCATTCGGGCGTGATCGGCGAGGCGGGCGGCGCGATCACGGTTCTGGGGATGACCGGGCTCGAGCGGTATTCGGGCACCAGCCATAACGGCATCACCACCCGAGACTGGAGCGGTTACGGCGAAAGCATCCTGTTCGACCGCAACTGATCGGACCGCGGCGGGCGCGAAAAAGGGCGGCCCCCGAAAGGGCCGCCCAGCATCGTTCATTCTGAAGAGGCGGATCAGAAGCCCGACTTGATCATCTCGAACGTCTCGGCCTGCAGCTCGCGCTGCTCGATCGAGATGGGGAGCTGTGCAAGGACGGGCGCGTCTATCGGGCCAAGGCCCGCGGCTTCCAGCACCTCGGTCGACATGTCGGCCATGCCGACGGTGTTGGCATGGCCAAAGCCTGCCTCCATCAGGGGCCCGGCAGCGACCGGGTCCAGCATGGCGTTGATGAAATCATAGGCCTTGTCCTCGGACCCGCCGCCATCGGCAAGGTTCACATAGCCGCACAGCCACAGCGAGGACCCTTCGACAGGCTCGCGCTCATAGGCGATGGGGCGACCCTCGTCGACCATGGTGGGCAGGGTCTCGTTCCAGGCCCAGGAGATCAGGACTTCGCCCGTCGACATCAGCTGGGTCAGTTCGGCCGGATCGGCCCAGTAGGTGCGGATGTTGGGATGCACCTCGCGCAGCCAGTTCGCCGCCGCCTCGAATTCGGCGTCGGACACGTCGGCCCAGTCGGTGACGCCGGTGGCGAGATAGGCCAGCGCAAAGGCGTCATCGGTGTTGTCGGGCATGGTCACGCGGCCGGCATATTTCGGGTTGGTGAACACGTCGAGCGTGGACACGTCCTCGGCCGGGACCTCTTCGGGATTGTAGGCGATCGCCGTCGCGCCGAAATTGTGCGGCAGGAAATAGACGTCGCCGATGCCTTCGGTCACGTCCTGGCCGGTCAGGGCCGCGTCAAGGTCGCCATAGGCGGGGATGCGGTCGATGTCCCAGGGTTCGATGATCCCGGATTCGACCCATTTGGTGACCGAGCCTGCGCAGATCTGGCTGACATCGGCGTTGAAGCCGGCGACGACCTTCTGAAAGGCCTCTTCCTCGTCGGAGAAGAAGGAATAGGACGGGCTGTCGCCATGGGCCTCGATATAGGCGGGGTGGTATTCCGGCAGTTCGAAGCCGGCGTAATCCAGGATGGTCAATTCGCTGTCCTGCGCCGCGGCAAGGGAGGCGGCAAGGCAGACCGAAACAGAGCCGAGGAGGGTAGAGAGTTTCATGGGCAGGTTCCCTTTTGAGTGGGGTGGGGACGAGTCACAAATGACGATGCTAGCAGAGCGCTGCGCAGCAGCAAGGCGGAGTTTGAGGCGCTTGAAGCAGGCGGGATCACGCGGCAGGATCGTGCCGGTCGCGCAGCCCGCGTGACGGGCGTTGCCCCCGGAAAAAGGAGTATGCGGTGCATATCACCCCCGAATATTGCCGCCTGATGGCGCGTTACAACCGCTGGCAGAATACCGGTCTGCGCAAGATCACGGAAGCGATGGATATCGAGGCGCTTGATCGCGATCATGGCGCGTTCTTCGGCTCGATCCGGGCCACGCTGAACCATCTGCTGTGGGCCGATCGTCTCTGGATGCACCGGCTCGCGGGATTGCCCGATCCGGGGTTGAGCCCTGCGCAAAGTGTCGAAATCTCGCCCGACATTCTGGATTGGGCGACGCACCGGTTCCGTCTGGACGGACGCATCGTCGTCTGGGCCGACGGCTTGCGTGCCGTCGATCTGGCGGGGGAGGCGCGGTTCACCTCGCGCAGTCTTGGCGGCGAGGTGGGCCGACCGATCCAGCCGTTGATCGTTCACATGTTCAACCACCAGACCCACCACCGGGGCCAGGTCCATGCCATGCTCACGGCCGAAGGGCTGTCGCCACCGCCCACCGACCTTCTGTTCATGCCCGAAGGGAGCTGAGTTCGGGGCCTGTTGTCGAAAAGCGACGTCAGATGTCGCTCCCGTTTCTCTTCTTGTGCCCAAGATGTTAGCGTTGGATTCGGGAATTCGCCCAACCGGGCGACACTTCTCCAATGCAACAGGCGAGGACCCCGGTCGGCCAGCCGGGAGCGTTGTGTCCTCGCCGGGACAGGAGGGACCAATGTTCAAGACCATCATGGTGCCCGTCGATCTTGCTCATGCCGACAGGCTGAGCGATGCGATCGGCGTGGCCCGGGACCTGGCGACACGATACGGGGCGAAGCTGGTCTTCGTCGGCGTGACGGCCACGACACCCGGGCCGGTTGCGCATAACCCCGAAGAGTTCGCCCAGAAGCTTGCAGCCTTTGCCAAGGAGGCCGGCGGCGAGGCCGACGCCACGTCGCATGTGATCGTGAGCCACGACCCGACCGCGGACATGGACGACAAACTGGTGGATGCCATTCCCGAGATCGGCGCCGATCTCGTGGTCATGGCGACCCATGTGCCCGGCATCGCCGACATGCTGGTTCCCAGCCATGGCGGATCGCTGGCCAGACATGTGGGCATCTCCGTCTTCCTCGTCCGCAGCGCGGGCTGAAGCGCGCAACCCACACAGACTTCAAGGAGGCCATATGGCTGACGAAACCGTGGATACGGGTATCCCCGAACCGGAAGGTTCAGCGGATATCATCGAGACCGATTACACGATCGGTCAGGACAATATCGAAACTCAGTTCGGGCCATTCCGGTTCGACTTTCACAACCCCGTCTTTCTGATCTCGGGCGTGCTGATCGTCATCTTCACGGCGATCGCGCTGATCTGGCCGGAAGGATCGCGTGACCTGTTCCTCGGGATCCGCGACTATATAAAGAGCAGTTTCGACTGGTTCTTCCTGATGTCGGCGAATCTGTTCGTCGTCTTCTCGCTTCTGCTGATCGTGTCGCCCTGGGGCTCGGTCCGGCTGGGGGGGGTCGGAGGCGACACCCGATTACAGCTATCCGGCCTGGTTTGCGATGTTGTTCGCCGCCGGCATGGGCATCGGCCTGATGTTCTTCGGCGTTCTGGAGCCCGTCTATTACTTCGGCACGCCGTGGGGCGATCAGCCGCTGGGCGGCGAGATCGGCATCGTGGACGGCGTGGTCGCCGATGCGGCGACGTCGGCCGCGGCGCGCGACCTTGCGATGGCGGCCACGATCTTTCACTGGGGTCTGCACCCTTGGGCGATCTATGCGGTCGTCGCTTTGGCGCTGGCGCTGTTCAGCTACAACAAGGGGCTGCCGCTGACGATCCGGTCCGCGTTCTATCCGCTTCTGGGCGAACGGGTCTGGGGTGCCTGGGGCAACGCCATCGACACGATCGCGGCCTTTGCCACGCTCTTTGGTCTTGCGACCTCTCTGGGGCTTGGGGCGACGCAGGTGGCGTCGGGCCTGACCGAGGTCTTCGGCTCGGGTGACGGTGCCGAGGGCACCCGCAACTTCCTGGGGCTGGCCTGGGGCAATGCGGTTCCCGATGGAGGGGCCGACCCGAACAGTTCGCTTCTTCTGGTGCTGATCATCGGTTTCATCACCGCGATCGCGCTGGTCTCGGTGCTGCGCGGGCTCGATGGCGGGGTCAAGGTCCTGTCCGAGATCAACATGGGCCTTGCCGCGATCCTTCTGGCCTTCGTGTTCTTCGCGGGGCCGACGATGGCGATCCTTGGTGATTTCTTCGGCGGTCTCTGGGCCTATGCCAAGAACATCGTCCCGCTGTCCAACCCCGTGGGCCGCGAGGATACCGGGTTCCTGCATGGCTGGACCACGTTCTACTGGGCCTGGTGGATTTCCTGGTCCCCCTTCGTGGGCATGTTCATCGCGCGGGTGTCGCGCGGGCGCACGGTGCGCGAATTCATCACCTGCGTCTTGCTGATCCCCAGCCTTGTCTGCGTCTTCTGGATGGCGACATTCGGCGGCACGGCGATCAGCCAGGTCATCGAAGGCGCGACCGAAAGCGGCGTGTTCCAGAACGTGATCGGTGCATACCGCCCCGAAATCTCGCTCTTTGCGATGCTGGGCGAATTGCCTCTGGCCTCGATCTCCTCGACGCTTGCGGTGCTGCTGGTGATCATCTTCTTCGTCACCTCGTCCGACTCGGGCAGCCTCGTGATCGACACGATCACCGCGGGCGGCAAGGTCGATGCGCCGGTGGTGCAGCGGGTGTTCTGGTGCATCTTCGAAGGCGCGGTCGCGGGCGTTCTGCTGCTTGGCGCGGCCGGAACGGCGGGTCTGGACAGCTTGCAGGCCATGGTGATCTCGACCGGCCTTCTGTTCACCGTGGTCCTTCTGGTGATGTGCTGGTCGATCGTGATGGGCCTGATCTCGGAGAAGCGAAACGCCTGAGCGCGCCTGCGCTTGATCCATGGGAAAGGCCCCGGGCATCGTGTCCGGGGCCTTTTCATGTGGTTGACCCTTCGGCGGGCGGGGGGCATGGATGCGCCATGACACTCGATCTTGAATGGGTGCGGGCCCAGTTTCCCGCCTTTGCGGACCCCGCCCTCGAGGGCTGGTCGCATTTCGAAGCGGCGGGCGGCAGTTTCGCCTGCGGCCCGGTCATCGACCGGCTGACCCGGTTCTATACCCAGCGCAAGGTGCAGCCCTATGCGGCCTATCCGGCCTCGGCCCTTGGCGGGGCCGAAATGGACGAGGCGCGCACCCGGCTGGCCGCGATGCTGGGGGTCGAGACGCAGGAGCTGTCCTTCGGACCCTCGACCACGCAGAACACCTATGTTCTGGCCCAGGCGGTGCGGCGCTGGATGAAACGGGGCGAGGCGATCATCGTCACCAACCAGGATCACGAGGCCAATTCCGGCCCGTGGCGCCGGCTCGAGGAAGAGGGGATCGAGGTCCGAGAATGGCGGATCGACCCCGAGACAGGGCATCTTGATCCGGCAGACCTTGTGGCGCTGCTGGATGCCAATGTCCGGCTGGTCTGTTTTCCCCATTGTTCCAACGTGGTGGCCGAGATCAACGATGTGGCCGCCATCACGCGGATCGCGCATGACGCGGGCGCGCGGGTCTGTGTCGACGGCGTCTCCTATGCGCCGCACGGGCTGCCGGATGTGGGCGCGCTGGGGTGCGATGTCTACCTCTTTTCGGCCTACAAGACCTATGGCCCCCATCAGGGGATCATGGTCATCCGCGAGGAGTTCGGGTTCGAGTTGCCCAACCAGGGGCATCATTTCAACGGCGATACGCTCTACAAGCGGTTCACCCCCGCAGGGCCCGATCATGCGCAGGTCGCGGCCAGCGCGGGCATCGCCGATTACCTCGAGGCGCTGTCGGCGCGGCACGGTGGCCCCGCGGGCGGCGCCGAGGCCGCGCGCCATGCCCATGAGGTGATGCGCGGGGCCGAACGCGCGCTGTTGCAGCCGCTTCTGGATTTCGTCACCTCGAAGAACTCGATCCGGCTGATCGGCCCGTCGGATGCGGCGCGCCGCGCGCCCACCGTCGCCATGGCTCTGGCCGAACCGGGCGCCGAGGTGGCCAGCCGCCTGATCCCCGCGGGCATCATGGCCGATGGCGGCGATTTCTACGCCGGGCGTCCGCTGGCCGCGATGGGGGTCGACCTTGACAAGGGCGTGCTGCGGGCCTCCTTCACGCACTATACCTCCGCGGCGGATGTTGACCGGCTGATCGACGCGCTAGATCGCTCCCTGTAACCGGGGCCGATGCCCCCGGATCAAGGGCAGGACATGACCGACACGACACCGATCCTTCTGTGGTTCCGGCGCGATCTGCGGCTGGGCGATCATCCCGCGCTGACCGAGGCCTGCGCCTCGGGGCGGCCGGTGATCCCGGTCTTCGTGCATGACGAGGTGGTCGCGGCTCACGGTGCCGCGCCAAAATTCCGGCTTGGCCTGTCGGTCGGGGCGCTGGCCCGCGATCTCGGGCCAAAGGGCAGCCGGTTGATCCTGCGGCGGGGTCGTGCGCTGGATTGTCTGCGCGCGCTGATCGCCGAGACGGGGGCAGGGGCCGTGTGGTGGACCCGCGCCTATGACCCCGAGGCCCGCACCCGTGACGAGGCCGTCAAGGCCGCGCTCAGGGACGACGGGATCGAGGCGCGCAGTTTCGGCGGGCACCTTCTGTTCGAACCCTGGACGGTCCAGACCGGGACGGGCGGTTTCTACAAGGTCTATTCGCCGATGTGGAAGTCCGTGCGCGGCCGCGACGTCGAGACGCCCTTGCCCGAACCGGGGCGCATTCCCGCGCCCGAAAGCTGGCCGCAAAGCGAAAACCTCGACGACTGGGCCATGGATGCGGCCATGAGGCGCGGCCGCGACGTGGTGGCCGCCCATGTCTGCGTGGGCGAGGCGGAAGCGCGCGACAGGCTGGGCCGTTTCATCGCGGAGAAGGTCGCCACCTACAAGGCCAACCGCGACCGGCCCGGCATCGACGGCACGTCGAACCTGTCGGAAAACCTTGCCTATGGAGAGATCTCGCCACACCACCTGTGGCATGCGGGCCAGCGGGCGATGGAACAGGGCCAGGCAGGCGCCGAACATTTCCTCAAGGAGGTTGTCTGGCGCGAATTCGCCTATCACCTTGTTCATCACACGCCCCATATCACCACGCGCAACTGGCGCCCGGAGTGGGACGCCTTTCCGTGGAACGAGGACGCCGCGACGCCCGAGGTCCGGGCCTGGATGCAGGGCCGCACCGGCATCCAGTTCGTCGATGCGGGACTGCGCGAGATGTATGTGACGGGACGGATGCATAACCGTGCCCGGATGAACGTCGCCTCCTACTTGACCAAGCATCTGATGACGCACTGGAAAATCGGCCTGAACTGGTTCGAGGACTGCCTGATCGACTGGGATCCGGCGGCCAATGCCATGGGCTGGCAATGGGCGGCCGGATCGGGGCCGGATGCCGCGCCCTATTTCAGGGTCTTCAACCCGGTGACGCAGCTGGACAAGTTCGATCCCGACTGGGCCTATCAGCGCGCCTGGATCGCCGAGGGCGACCCGCAGCCCACGAAAACGGCGCTGAGCTATTTCGAGGCGATTCCCCGAAGCTGGAACATGACGCCCCGAGATCCCTATCCCGATCCGGTCGTCGGCGCCGCGGAAGGCCGCAAACGGGCGCTTGCCGCCTATGAGATGCGGGATTTCTGACGCATGGTCAGGCGCAAAAAGCGGGGATTGTTCAATCGATCCCGTGACTTCGCCACGGCATCGCGCTATTTCATCCACGATGCGCGGTTTGGGAGAGCCGCGCCCGAACAGGTCCAGTTCAATGCGACCGGAAAAACAGGGGGATGCGAATGATCCTGACCACGACCAAAGGGCAGACAGATCTGCCTCGGTATTTCGCACCTGTCTTTGCGAAAGTCGAGAACATGAAGCGGGGGCGTCTTGACGTCATCCTGCCCGATGGCCGCCGGTTCCGCGCCGAAGGCGAAGAGCCGGGCTTCGTCGCCGAAATGGAGGTCAGGAACCCCGATCTGTTCGCCCGCCTCGTGCGCGAAGGGGATCTGGGGTTCTCCGAGGCCTATCTCGAGGGCTGGTGGAGCACGCCCGACCTCATGGCGTTCATGGATCTGGTTCATGATCAGGCCGAGGATGTCTATGACGGCTTCCCGGGACAGGGGGTCGTGCGGGCGCTGGAAAAGCTGCGCTTCTGGCTTCAATCCAACACACGGCGCCAGGCGAAGAAGAACATCTCCTACCATTACGACCTTGGTAACCAGTTCTACGGGCTATGGCTTGACGACACGATGACCTATTCCTCGGCCAAGTTCGACACGGGTCAGGAAAGCCTGGAAAATGCGCAGACCCAGAAATATGCCTCCATGGTCGACGAGATGGGCGCCCAGCCGGGCGATCACGTGCTCGAGATCGGGTGCGGCTGGGGCGGGTTCGCCGAATATGCGGCGAAGGAGCGGGGCCTGCGGGTGACGGGGCTGACAATCAGCAAGGAACAGTTCAACTATGCCGTAAAACGCATTGAAAAGGCGGGGCTTTCCGATCTCGTCACCTTCAAGTTGCAGGATTATCGCGACGAGACGGGCCAATATGACGGCATCGCCAGCATCGAGATGTTCGAAGCAGTGGGCGAACGGTATTGGCCGGTCTATTTCCAGACGCTGCGCGACCGGCTCAAGCCCGGCAAGAACGCGACGCTTCAGATCATCACCATCGCTGACCGGCGGTGGGAGGTTTACAAGCGCAGCGTGGATTTCATCCAGAAATACATCTTCCCCGGTGGCATGCTGCCCAGCCCCTCTGTCCTGCGCGCCGAGGTCGAGAAGGCGGGGCTGTCGGTCAAGCGGTCGATCGAGTTCGGCGACAGCTACAGCCAGACGCTGCGCCGCTGGCATGACACGTTCAACGACCGCTGGGACGAGGTGGCCTCGCTGGGCTTTGACGACAGGTTCCGGCGGATGTGGAACTTCTATCTTACCTCTTGCGCCGCCTCGTTCCGTAGCGAAAACTGCGACGTGACGCAGATCACCGTGACGCGGGCCGCCTGATCGGGCCTCCCGGCAAGGCGGATCGAAGCAGAGGGACGTCAACCGATGTGGACCGCCGCGAAACTTGTTGCCGGACTGCTGTTGGCGGGGCTGTGCTGGTATACGTCCGAGCAGGTCAAGCCGCTGCTGCCCGAAGGGTTCGATCCGCGCCGCATGTCCGAGGTGAACGCCGTCGTCGGTTTTTTCGTGGGCTGGACCTTCATCGGCACGCGTGTCCGGCAGGGTCTTGTGCCGGCGATCAGCTACGGGTTCACCGGGGCGATCCTGGCGGGTCTGTGGTGCCTGGCGGTGGACAGCACTCTGGAAATGCTCAGGCTCAGCTTTCGCGGGCAATATGACGGCCCGCTCGAGGCGATCATGGATATCTTCGACATGATGCTGGAATATGGCCAGCTGATGCTGACCCCGGCGGTGCTGATCGTGCTTCTGGGCGGCGGCGTCTTCGTCGGGATCATCGCCGAGATCACCTCCCGCAGGGCGAACTGACAGTCCATGACCGACCTCTTTCTTTATGGCACGCTGCGCCATGATCCGTTGCGCGCCGTCGTGGCCGGCGAGACGGCGCCCGAACCGGTGCCCGCCCGATTGGCCGACCACCATGTTGCGCGCGAGCCGCATCACCATCTGCCGTTTCTCGTCCGGCGCGACGGGGCGATGATCGAGGGGCTGTTGCTGCGCGGTGTCGGGCCGGAGGCAATGGCCCGGCTCGATGCCTATGAGGGCGATTACCGCCGCGCGCCGGTCGAGGTGGAGACCGCCGAGGGCCGGGTCAGGGCCGAGGCCTATTTCCCGCCAGAACGTTTCATCGAGGACGCCGAGCCCTGGTCCTTCGAGGCGTGGCGCCGCAGCCAGGGCGCGATGACGGTTCTGGCGGCCGAAGAGGTACTGGCCCATGATCCGCCGCTGGACGGCGGAGTCCTGAACGGGCAATGGCCGATGATCCTGATGCGCGCGCAGGCCCGGCAGAGGGCGGGCGAGGCGCCGGCACCCGCCCGGCTGCGCCACAGTCCCGCGCCCGGCGACGTGACATGGCGCAGGCGCGCGCCCCTGTCGGGCGATTTCTTCAAGCTTGACCGACTGGACATCAACCATCTCCGGTTTGACGGAACCCGCTCGGGCCTCTTGCCGCGTGAGGTGCTGGTGGGCGCGGATGCGGCCCTTGTGCTGCCCTATGATCCGGTCCGCGACCGGGTGCTTCTGGTCGAACAGATGCGGACCGGGCCGGCCCGGAGGGGGGATGCCAATCCATGGAGCCTCGAGCCCGTGGCGGGCATCATCGACGCAGGCGAAACACCCGAACAAAGCGCCCGGCGCGAAGGCATGGAAGAGGCGCATGTCACCTTTTCCGAGTTGCGGCACATGTTCTCGATCTATGCCTCGCCGGGATCGACGACCGATCATTTCTTCTGTTTCGCGGGTCTGTGCGACCTGCCTGACGATCATGCCCGCCACGGCGGGCTCGATGTCGAGGGCGAGGACCTGCGCCTGCATCTTGTGACGCTTGACGCCGCACTCGGCCTGATCGAGACGGGCGAGGCAAATGTCGGGCCGATCGTCGCGATGCTGCTTTGGCTGGCGCGGGCAAGGGATCGACTTGAGTTCGCGCCGCGCGGCACCTAGACAGGGCAGGCGTTGAACCGAAAAGGCCCGATCATGACGATCCACAGCAACCTCGCCGATGCGATCGGCAACACTCCTCTCATTCGCCTGAACGCGGCGTCGGAGGCCACGGGATGCGAGATCCTCGGAAAGGCGGAGTTCATGAATCCGGGCCAGTCGGTCAAGGATCGTGCCGCGCTATACATCATCCGCGACGCGGTTGCGCGGGGCGAGCTGAAACCCGGCGGCACCATCGTCGAGGGCACGGCCGGCAATACCGGCATCGGGCTGGCGCTGGTCGGCGCGTCGATGGGGTTCAGGACGGTCATCGTCATGCCCGAGACGCAAAGCCAGGAAAAGAAGGACATGCTGCGCCTTGCGGGGGCCGAACTGGTCCTTGTTCCGGCAGCACCCTACAAGAACCCCAACAACTACGTCCGCTATTCGGGGCGGCTGGCCGAACGGCTGGCCGATGAATTGCCCGGCGGCGCGATCTGGGCGAACCAGTTCGACAACACCGCGAACCGGCAGGCCCATGTGGAGACGACCGGCCCCGAGATCTGGGATCAGACCGGTGGCAAGGTCGACGGGTTCATCTGCGCGGTGGGGTCGGGTGGCACCGCTGCGGGCGTGGCCGAGGCGCTTCAGCCGCGCGGCGTGAAATGCGGCATCGCCGATCCGATGGGGTCGGGGATCTTCAGCCTCTATGCTGAGGGCGAGGCAAAGCCCGAGGGCGGTTCGATCACCGAAGGGATCGGCCAGGGGCGGATCACCGCCAACCTCGAAGGCTTCACCCCCGATTACCTCTGCCAGGTCACTGACGAAGAGGCCCTGCCGATCGTCTTCGACCTGCTGGCGCATGAAGGGCTGTGCATGGGCGGATCGACCGGCATCAACATCGCCGGCGCGATGCGCATGGCCCGCGAGATGGGTCCGGGCCACACCATCGTGACGATCCTGTGCGATTACGGGACGCGCTATCAGTCCAAGTTGTATAACCCTGTTTTCCTGAAGGAAAAGGGCCTGCCGGTTCCCGGCTGGCTGGATGAATCGGGGCCATCTTCGATCCCCGGAGTATTCGAGGAGGTTTGATGACGGGGTGGATCGCCCGACTGTTTCTGACGCTCGCTTTCCTGATCCTCTCGCCCTTGCCCCTTGTGGCGCCGGCCCTGGCGCAGTCGGGGCAGGAGGCCAGCGAACAGGACATCGACTATTCCGCCTGGGAGGCCGAGGCCACCCGCGCGGAAAGTCTGGTCGAGGGGGGGCTGGCCTCTTCGGACTTCCTGCTGAACCTTCGCGCGGACCTGGTGTCCTGGCGCGCGCGCTTTCTTCAGGCGCAGGGCACGAATGCAGAACGGATCGCGACGATCAGTGGCCAGATCGCGGCGCTTGGTCCGCCCCCCGAAGAGGGCGGCGCCGAGCCGCCGGAACTGGCACAGCGCCGATCCGATCTCGGCCGGCAGTTGGCCGAGGCGCAATTGCCCAGCGTCAACGCGAGCGAGGCCTTTACCCGCGCCGACGGCCTGATCGAGGAGATCGATTCGATCCTCGCCGACCGTCAGGCCCGCGAGTTGTTCGAACATGATCCGATCCCGATCAACCCGCTGAACTGGGGCACTGCGCTGATCGGTCTCGTCGAACTGGGCGCCACCCTTCAGGAGGAGGTCGGGTCCAACTTCGACCGTCTTCGGTTGAGCGATAACGGCCTTGCGGGGCGCCTGCCGCTGAGCGTGGTTCTGGCGCTGGCGGGCCTGCTGTTGCTGTTTCGGAGCCGGTCCTATGTCGGCCGCTGGGCCGAGGGCATGCAGAAAGAGGTCTCGACCCGTCGCGGCCGGGGGATCCTTGCCTTCCTGATCTCGCTCCTTCAGGTGCTTTTGCCGATCGGCGGGCTGGTGATGATCGGCATTGCCATCGCCAGTCTCGAGGTTCTGGGCGCGACCGGTCTGGCCCTGCTCGAAGCCGCTGTCAGCGCCGTGGTCATGACAATCGTGGCGCTGTGGCTGGCCGCGCGCCTGTTTCCCGTCAGCAATGACCTGCATGCCGCGTTCGATGTGGACGCCGAGACCCGCCCCGCACTGCGCCGGGCGCTGGTCATCGTGGGTGTTTTCCTAGGCCTCGGCACCGTGGCCGAGGCGATCGCGACCTCAAATGTCGTGCCCATCGCCGCGCGGGGCGTGTTCGTGCTGCCGGTCTATGTCGGGCTGTCGCTGGGCTTCCTGCGGCTGTCGCATCTTCTGCGCCGGCACCGCCGCGACGAACTGGCCTCCTCCGACGCCGAAACCGAAAGCAGTTTTGCCCAACGCATGCTGAGCATCGCGGCACAGGTCCTGCGGATCGTGGCCATCATCGGGCCGGTCATCGCCGCGGTGGGCTATCTCAACCTGGCCGAGGCGATCATGACGCCATCGGCCCAGTCGCTGGGCGTGCTGGCCCTTCTGGTGGCGCTTCAGACCCCGATCCGGGACACCTATGCGCTGATCACGGGCAAGACCGTGGACGAGGCGGCACAGGCGCTGATCCCGGTGCTGCTGAACCTTCTTCTGGTGGTCGGAAGCCTGCCGCTTCTGGCGCTGATCTGGGGCATGCGGCCCGAACGGATTTCCGACATCATCAGCCGCTTCAACGAGGGCTTTGCCCTGGGCGGGGCGCGGGTGACGCCGGCGCTGGCGCTGGCTGTGGTGATCGTCTTCCTGATCGGGATGATCGCCACGCGGCTGTTGCAGGGCGCGCTACGCACGACGGTGCTGCCCCGGACCAAGCTGGACCAGGGCGCGCGCAACGCGGTCACTTCCGGGGTGGGCTATGTGGGCATCGCGCTGGCCACCGTGATCGCGGTGACCTCCGCGGGGCTGGATCTGACGGCGCTTGGCGTCGTGATCGGGGCGCTGTCGGTGGGTATCGGTCTTGGCCTTCAGGGCGTCGTCAACAATTTCGTCTCGGGCATCATCCTTCTGATCGAACGCCCGATTTCCGAAGGCGACTGGATCGAGGTCGGCCCCAACATGGGGATCGTGAAATCCATCTCCGTCCGCTCGACCCGGATCGAGACCTTCGACAAGACCGACGTGATCGTGCCCAATGCCGACCTGATCGCCGGCACCGTCACCAACTGGACCCGGGGCAACACACTGGGCCGGGTCATCGTGACGGTGGGCGTGGCCTATGGCACCGATACGCGCCGCGTCACGCAAATCCTGCGCGAGATTGCCGAAGGACATCCCGACGTAGCACATTATCCCGCACCGGGGATAGATTTCCTGGGCTTTGGCGCGGACAGCCTCGATTTCCGGATCAGGATGATCCTGCGCGACATCAACCTGCTGATGGATGTCAAGAACGAGGTCCACCACCAGATCGCCGAACGCTTTGCCCAAGAAGGCATCGAGATCCCCTTTGCGCAGCGCGACATCTGGCTGCGCAACCCCGAAACCCTGCGCGAGGCCCGCGAGACCGCGCCCGCCAACGGCGACGCACCGCCCCCCGACCGGGCGGGCGATCAGCCGCAGGGGCAGGGGGCCTGACCCGATCACACGCCGCTTGAGGCGCGGGCCTGCCGACGCTAGGCTCGTTCCCGATTGGAGCGGGAGGCCGGGTCATGGTGCGGGTGTGTTTGCGAGGGCTGGCCCTTGTCATTGCGGGGGCCTTGCCCGGGCTGGCGGCGGCCCAAAGCTTCGAGGATTGCGAAAAGACCGAGATCGCGATGATCGAGGCCGCGATCGAGGGCGCTCATGATCTGGCGCTTCAGGCAGCGGTGTCGGTGGGCGACACGCCCGAATACCGGCGCTGGTTCGGCGATTACACCCGGCAGGGCGCCGATGCGGTGCGACGCGACCTCAAGACGGTGCACAAGGCGCTGGCGCAACTGACGCTTCACAATGTCTGCGTCAATACCGGGCTCGACGGATGCAAGGGCGATACCTACGCCTATATCTATCGCACCGAGGCCTGGACGATCCATTATTGCCGCCCGTTCTTTGCCTTGCCTTCGGTCCTTGGCACATCGCCCGCGACGGATGAGCTGGAATACGGCACGGTCGAAGGCACGATCATCCACGAACTCAGCCATTTCGACCAGACCGCCGGCACCGAGGATTTCTGCTATTCGCGGACCGCCTGCGCCCGCATGGCCCTGCGCGACCCCAACAGCGCGCGGCGCAATGCCGACAGCCTCCAATACTACGCCGAGGATGTCCTGTTCTTCGGTGGCAGCGGCGGCTGAGCGCTATTCCGCGGCCTTCAACTCGACCCGCGCCTCGCCCCGCGTCTCGGGTTCCGGCAATCCCTCGCGGGACAGCAGGATCGCGACGGGTCGCACGGCCGGGATCTCGGAGCAGACGATCATCAGCGCAACCATGATCGGGACTGACAGGAACATCCCCGGAATGCCCCAGACCGCCCCCCAGAAGGCCAGGCTGATGATGATCCCGAAGGATGACAGCCGCAGCGCCCGGCCCATCAGCATCGGGTCGATCACGTTGCCGTTCACGAACTGAACCACCCCCACGATCAGGAAGACCGCCAGCGTCTGACCCGGATCTGACAACTGCACATAGGTGACGAGCGCCACAAGACCCGTGGCGATGATCGACCCGATATTGGGAATGTAGTTGAGAATGAAGGTGATGATGCCCAGCGGCACGGCCAGTTCCAGGCCAAATAGCTTGGCCACGAACCACACCATCGCCCCGGTCACGAGACTGACCAGCGTCTTGACCAGAAGGTAACGGTTCACCCGGCGGATGATCGACCCCACGATGCGGCTGATCCGGTCGGCCTGCACCTCGTCGCCCACGAAATTCACCAGCTTGGTCGAGAACCAGACCCGTTCGGCAAACAGGAACCCCATGAACAGGATGACAAGAACCGAGGCCTGCATCATCGAGCCCGCCTGACCCGCGAGGGTGCGCAGGTAACCCGACAGGTTCACCGTCGAGACGGAATTGAATACTGCCTGTTCGGCATCCTCTCCCAGCCAGGTAAAAAGCGCCGCCACGGCCTCGGGTGTTTGTTCGGTATAGCTGAGCGTGGTCAGAAGCACCGTGTTCACCTGGCTCAGGATCAGCGAGGTCAGCGTCAGAAGCGCGGCCGCGATCGCTGCCACCGCCACGATGCTGGCAAGCCAGTTCGGCACATGAAGCGGCCCGATCCTCTGGCGTGCGATGAAGCTGATCGCATCGCTCGTCAGGCTGAACAGCACGATCGCTGTCACGAGCGAGGTCAGCATGAACCGCGCCTGCACGAGCAGGAACAGCACCACCGCAAAGGCGATGATGACAAGGGCTGCGGTCTGGATCCGCACGGGATCCGTCACGCCCTTGCGGCGGCTGATCCGGCTGTTGATCTCTTCTCTGTCCGACATTCCTGGCCGCGCTCTGGTCTGGCCTCGACGAGGCAACGCAAGTCACTATGCGTCAGCCGCGCCGGTGAGACAATGCGAAGCCCGCCATTCGATGTCACAAGATGTTCAGTTTGCCGGTTTTGCCCGAATTGCGGGCCTTGCATCTCCCCGCCGCGAAGTTCTATACCCCGCCTCGGACAGGTGGCCGAGTGGTCGAAGGCGCGCGCCTGGAAAGTGCGTAGGCGGGAAACCGTCTCGAGGGTTCGAATCCCTTCCTGTCCGCCATCATCATAAGTCATTGCTATCGTTATATTTGTTGGCGAGATTCCTCCCGATTTTCCCGCCGCTGAGCTCCCCGACAGCAGACCCAAGACACTGCGCGGAGACGCTTCTCCGCAGATCAAGGCGTTGCGTCACTGCGGGGTGCATCCTGGGAGTCGGTTTTTCCCTGCTGGCAGGAAGTTGCAGGGAATTCTCGTCGATTCCGGCGCTCGGGGCCCGTTCGCGTCGTTCAAATCCCATTTGGAACAATGGCTTGAATAGGATTTCCCTGGTCGGTGCTGCAGGGAATGTGCAGGGAATTCGGTGGCAGGCAACCTCGCCCTCTCCTGTCCTCCCTGGAGGGCGCGAGATCCCGGTTGTGCCTGGGGTCAGGATGCATTGATTTCCGTCCCGCTGCATGACTCACGGCTCGGAAAACGGAAAGGTGACATGAGCGGTCTTTTCTGGCTGACCGACGCGCAGTTGGCACCTCTGGACCGCTTCTTTCCAACGTCACATGGCAAGCCGAGGGTCGATGACAGGCGGGTATTGAGTGGCATTATCTTCATCAATCGCAATGGCTCGCGCTGGCATGACGCTCCTGCCGCCTACGGTCCGCACAAAACGATATGCAGCCGTTGGAAGCGTTGGAACGAGAAAGGCGTTTTCGCGCGGATCATGACCGGGCTGGCCGCTGAACACGGCGAGAAGCAGACCGTGATGATCGACGCGACATGTCTGAAGGCACATCGAAAGGCGACCAGCATGGCCAACACCAAAGGGGCCCCGGTCGCCTGATCGGTCGCACCAAGGGCGGCATGAATACCAAACTATACGCAATCTGTGACAGCCTGGGACGACCGATCGACCTGTTCGTCACCGCCGGGCAGGTAAGCGATCATGTAGGCGCACGGGCGCTGCTGAGCGGCCCGCCAAACGTCAAATGGCTGCTCGGGGATCGCGGCTATGATGCCGACTGGTTCAGAGAAGCGTTGCAGGGCAAGGGGATACGCGCCCGTATCCCCGGCCCAAAGCAACGCAAGACGCCGGTCAAATACGATAAGCGAAGATCGAAGCGGCGCAATCGCATCGAGATCATGTTCGGCAGGCTCAAGGACTGGAGGCGTGTTGCGACCCGCGATGACCGCTGCCCCGAGGTGTTCCTATCGGCCATCGCACTCGCGGCTGTCGTCATCTCTTGGTTCTGAATTATGTCCCTGACCCTTCCTCGATGTATCGCTGAAACCGTGCCCGAAGCGCGTCTGGCAGAGGTGCGGGCATGATCCATACGCCCAGACAGGATGAATCAAAAATTCCTACATGTGAGAGTCCCCGCGATTCAGGTTTCGGGCGGGGCTCTCTGGAACGGGCGCACCCGAAGGTGCGCCCGTCATGTCTTCACGGCGAGGGCTTATTCCGAAAGCGTGAAGGGTGCCGTGTAGTTGGCGACGTTTTCCGGGGTGATCAGCAGGCAGTCGAAGAGCTGCTTTTCCTGCGCTACCATCGGTTCGCCATTGTTTATGAAGTAATCGGCCTGGATGACCGCCTCCCGCGAGAAGACGGCGACCGGCTGAAGAACCGTATAGGCCATCTCGCCGGCCTTCACCGCGTCGACCGCGTCGGGCGAGCCGTCGAAGCCGCCGATGATGACGCCGTCGAGACGCCCGGCTTCCTTGAGGGCGGCGATCGCCCCCAACGCCATTTCGTCATTGCCGGAAATCACGGCGTCGATCTGGTCGTTGGCCTGCATGATAGACTGCATCCGGTTGTAGCCTTGGGTGCGGTCCCAGTTGGCGACTTCCTCGGCCACTTTCTCAAGGCCGGGATACTGGCTGAGAACGGTGTTGTAGCCGTTCGACCGGGTGGCGGCGTTGTTGTCGGACGGGTTGCCGAAGAATTCCACATAGTTGGCTTCGTCGCCGACAAGACCCTGCCAGGTGATCGCACCGAGCGCGGCACCCTGCGCGTTGTTCGACACAAGCTGCGCGACGGCGATGCCGGCTTCGTTGATTTCCGCGTTCACGAGAAACACGGGGATGCCGGCTTCGGTCGCGCGGCGTACCACGCCCACCGACCCGTCCGCGTTTGCAGGGTCGAGAATGATTGCCACGGCGCCGTTGGTGATTGCGGCGTCGATCAGATTGGATTCCGTGTTCGTGTCGCCCCGGTGCGCGGACACGTCCGCTTCGTAGCCCAGTTCTTCAGCCGTTGCCCTCGCGACCTCGCCTTCCGTGAACCAGTAGGGGTTGGCGGGGTCGTTCACGATGATCGAGATCAGGCCCTCGGCCCAGCCCGAGCCCGCCATCAGCGGCAGCGATGCAGCGGCTGCCAGAAGCGCGCGTTTGGTCAGTTTGAACATGGTCGTTCTCTCCCTTGATAGGTTGTGCCGGAACCCGGCGGTGTCCGCGTCAGGCGTATCTCGCCTGTTCCTCCGCGAATGTGGTGGGGGCGGGGTCAGGCTCTTCTGCCCTTGCCCCCGTATTGGATGGAGTTGAGCATCACGGCGAGCACGATGACCGCGCCGGTGAAGACGGTCTGCCAGTAGGACGACACCCCGATGATCACGAGGCCCGCGCCCAGATAGACGATCACGAACGCGCCCAGCAGCGTGCCCTGCACCGTGCCGCGCCCGCCCATGAGTGACGCGCCGCCGACGACAACCCCGGCGATTGCGGTCAGTTCATAGGTGGTGCCTGCCGTGGGCCCGGCCGATGTCAACTGCGAACTGAGCACAAGCCCCGCGATGGCCGCGCAGATGCCCGACAGGACATAGACCCAGACCTGCACCGCCTTGACCGGCACACCTGACAGTTCCGCCGCCCGCGCATTGCCGCCCGTGGAATAGAGCCACCGGCCGAAGGGTGCCCGCGACAGCAGCAGATGCACCGCAATGGCCGTTGCGGCCAGCACGAAGATGCTGATCGGCACGCCCCACAGGCGGTTGAACCCCAGCCACTCGAACCCGGTATTGCCGAAGCTGGGGTCGCCCGACAGCCTGTTGAAGGTCAGCCCGTTGGTCATCAGCAGCGCCACGCCGCGCGCCACATAGAGCGTGCCCAGCGTTGCCACGAAGGCGGGCACCTTGAGGAACGCCACGAGCACGCCGTTGACCACCCCCACCAGCGCACCCATCCCCAGTGTGCACACGACGACGGCCCAGACCGGCAGATAGAGGATCACGCCCAGCCCTGTCAGTTCGACCCCCTGCATCAGGAAGCCCGCGAACACCCCGCAGAGCGCAAGCGTGGACCCCACCGAAAGGTCGATCCCGCCGGACAGGATCACCAGAAGCATGCCGATGGCCAGCAGCCCGAAGATCGCGACCTGCGAGGTCATGGTCAGGAAATTCGAGACCGAAAGGTAGCGGTCCGACAGAAACGCAAAGGTCACGATGATCGCGATCAGTGCAAAGAAGGCGCGGCCTTCCATCAGGATCCGGACGACATTGGCATCCTCGCCAAAGATCGAGGCGATCAGGCCGCCAGACCCCTGCTTCTTGTTGGTGGTGACATCGGTCATTTCGGCGATCTCCGGTTCAATGCGTGGCCGTGCCGGGCTTGTCCATCTCGACAATTTCCCGGGCGGTCTGTTCGTCGATGATCAACCCGTTGAGCAGGCCGCTTTCCAGAACAGCCTTGATCGCGTGGGTCTTGATGTTGCCGCCGGCAATGGCGACGATGCGGCGGCGTTTCAGCCGGTCGAGGGGCTGGGTCAGGATCCGGTCGGTGATCTCGCGGCCAACGGGCCTGCCGCGCTTGTCGAAGAAATGACCCAGCATCTCGCCGACGCCGCCGGCCCTGGCGATGCCCGCCATTTCCTCGGGCTCGATCATGCCGGTGGTGACAAGTTCTGCCTCGGCCCCCGTGGTGCCGATGCCGACAATCATCAAATCGGCCCTGTCAGCCAGCTCCGCCGCCTGTTTCGCGGCTTTCTGACCGAGCAGGACATCGCGATCTGCGGTCGAATTGGCGATGAAGGGCACGGGCATGGAGGCGGCCTCGCCTCCGGTCCGTTCGGCCAGACGGGTCGCGACAGCGTGCGGGGTCATGTCCGCCCCGGCGGTCAGGGCACCCATGAGGGAAACGACCTTGAGTTCCGGCGCGGATTGAAGGTCGAGCCGTTCGACGCAGGACAGCAGCGTCCGGCCGTGCCCGACACCGATGATCGTGGCTTTCCCGTTGGCGATCTCGCCCGAGAGGAACCTTGCCCCTGCGATCCCGAGAGGCCCCAGCGCAAGGTCATCCCGGTGCAGGTCGGTGACGACCTCGCAATGATCCAGCCCGAAGGCGGCGGTCAGGCTCTGTTGCAGATCGACCTCGCCCGAGGCGGCCATGATCTGTTCCTTGGTGGCATCGGGCCCGAAGCTGGCCGTGATCCTGCCCTTGTGCATGACGATGATGCGGTGCGCGATGGACAGGCATTCGCTGACTTCGGAGGTTGAATAGACCACCGCCAGACCCTTGCGGGCGCCCTCCGACAACAGGCGGAACACCTCGGCCTTGGCGCCGATGTCGATCCCGCGCGACGGCTCGTCCAGCAGGATGACCGAAGGGTCGGTGGCCAGCATCTTGCCGATCACCACTTTCTGCTGATTGCCACCCGACAGCGAGCCGATCGCGGCACCGCCGCCATCGGTCTTGATCGTCACCTCCCTGATCGACCGTTCGATGATCTCCTGTTCGGCCTCCCGCGAGGTCAGCAGACGCCTTGTGAAGGCCCCGATCGAGGCCAGCGAAAGGTTCTGGCCGACGCTCATCGTCTGCACCAGCCCGTCGCGTTGACGGTCTTCCGGTGTCAGGACCAGACCCGCATCAATCCGCTGCGCAATGCTCATGCGGGCGATGTCGCGGCCATGCAGGTGGACTTGCCCGCCCGAGGCGGGCAGACGACCCGCGACGGATTCCATGAACTCGGTGCGTCCCGCGCCCATCAGACCGTAGATGCAGACAATCTCGCCCTGTCGCACCTCAAGGGACATGCGGTCGACGACCGAATGGCCCGATCCGCCCGGGGCGGGGATGCTGAGGTTCGAGATGGACAGCGCAACGTCACCGAAATCGTAACCCGTGGGCGGCGATCCAAGGTCGAAATTCTCACCCACCATGTTGCGGACGATCCATTCGAGGTCGATCTCTGCGCGCGGCGCGTAGGCGGTCATGACCCCGTCGCGCAACACCACCGCGTGGTCCGTGATCGTCAACGCCTCTTCCAGATGGTGCGAGATGTACACGATCGAGACCCCCCGCGCCTTGAGGTCGTGGATCACCTTGAACAGCACCTCGACTTCCGACGCCGATAGCGCCGAGGTCGGCTCGTCCATGATCAGGATGCGGGAATTCACGGAAAGCGCGCGGGCGATCTCGACGATCTGCTGCTGGCCGAGGCGAAGATCCTCGACAAGTGTCAGCGGGTCGATGTCCTCTTCAAGCTCTTCCATCAGGGCGCGGCACTGACGCTCCTCCTCGGCGAAGTTCACGCCGCTCGTCCCGATGATCTCGCGACCCAGAAAGATGTTGTCGCGGACCGTCATGTTGAGTGCGAGCGACAGTTCCTGGTGGATGATGGAAATCCCCAGTTCACGCGCCTCGACCGTTGAGGCGATCCGGACCGGCGCGCCGTCCAGGATCAGCTCCCCCGAGGTGGGAAGCTGCACACCCGACAGGATCTTCATCAGGGTGGACTTGCCTGCGCCGTTCTCGCCGAACAGGGTCGTGACCTGACCGCGGTGGACGTCGAAATTCACGCCCTTGAGTGCGTGGATCGCGCCAAAGCTCTTGGTCACGTCGCGCGCAGCCAGCACCACTTCCGCCGTGTCGGGCGTGGCGGTCGGGGTTTCGTCATGAATCGGCGCCTCCATCACTCCACCTCGAGCGCGACCGGCGTCACGAGCCAGTTGTTCGGATTGATCAAGGTGAAGGCGCCGGTGACGGAGATGGTCTTGCCCGACAAGGCATCGCGATCCAGGTCCGCAAGGATCTCCGCGGCCATGGCGCGGTTGATGCCCGCGCCGGCATTCTGATATTCGATCTGGTTGGTGAAGTCGCCGAAGTCGATGTCGCCAACGATGTCGCGCAGCTCGGTGCCGTTGATGGCCGGGCCGGTCTGGACCCGTATCATCAACCCGTCGGGCAGGTCGGGCACGTCGACCGAAAAGATGCCCGAGGCACCTTCGCCGACACTGCCGGTGAAGGTCACGGTCATGACCGGGAAGGCGCCGGACATGGTGCCGTAGGCGGTTGTTGCGGCCGTTTTGTCGGCCTCGAGTTCTTCTGCAAGCAGCGCCGCGTCGGGCGCTTGATCGATCACGAAGTCGCGGATACGCGGAAACTCGTCCCTGCCGAAGCGATCCGGGTCGAAGGCCTGCTGCCTCAGATCACCGTCACCGCCGATCGTCACCACCTTGGTGTCGAGCGCGATCGCGCCCAGCAGCACCAACACGGCGATGGCTGTGATCACGGCCCTGGGTCTGATCCTGGTGGTGCTGGCGGGTGCTGTGCCGGTTTCAGCCATGGCGTGCGTGCCCTTCTTCGCTTCGGCCCGGAGAGCCGGGCAGTTTCCTGTCCCCCGTCCAAAGGCCGGGTGCGCATGTCACGGAAATGGCAACCTTCCGAAGCTGCCTTTTTCCTCCCGTCGCGGGCCCCGAAACTCCTCAATTTCGTGTTGGGCCTGCGGTCCCTTGCCGCAGCGGATGTGCGGCTGATTGACCCAACCATAAGTGAAAAAAATTACGTTGTCTGCAAAAAAAATCAGGACATGGAGATTTTCTGTGCTAAACCTAAGGAAATCAAGCGCAGTGCCGGGTGCAGGAGGGTTCTTCCATCCACGCTGCGCAGGTTCGCCGCAGGGTGGGCAATCATCCGTGTCACAAGGGGGAGGCCGACGTGACCGACAGCGCAAGGGGAGGTGTCGATGTCCGATTCGTCTGACCTGATCATCGGAATCGATGCTGGCACCTCCGTGATCAAGGCGGTGGCTTTCGACCTGTCCGGGCGCCAGATTGCCACGGCGTCTGTGCGAAACAGATACGCGATGGGTCAGGATGGATCGGCGACGCAGTCGATGCCGCAGACCTGGGCCGATTGCGCCACCGCGCTGCGCGGGCTGGCAGAAAAGGTCGAGCGTCTCGCGTCCCGCACGGCGGCGATCGCTTTGACCGGGCAGGGCGACGGCACCTGGCTGGTCGGCAAGGGCGACACCCCGGTGACGGATGCCTGGCTCTGGCTGGATGCGCGGGCGGCGCCGACGGTGCGGCGGCTGTCGAGCCTGCAGGGCGAACGCGCGCGGTTCGAGGCGACGGGCACCGGTCTCAATACCTGTCAGCAGGGTAGCCAGATCGCACATATGGCCGCGACCTGCCCGGAATTGCTGGACCGGGCCGAAGTGGCTCTGCACTGCAAGGATTGGCTGTTTCTCAACCTTACCGGCGTCCGGGCGACCGATCCGTCCGAGGCGAGTTTCACCTTCGGCGATTTCCGCACCCGGCGCTACAGCGACACGGTATTGTCCGCTCTGGGCCTTGATCCGTTCCGCCACCTCCTGCCGGAGATCATCGACGGGACGCAGGACACCCGGCCCCTGACCGCGCAGGCGGCCGAGGCCACGGGGCTCAGGGCTGGCACGCCGGTCTCGCTCGGGTATGTCGACATGGTGATGACTGCTCTCGGGGCAGGGGTGCACACCGGCGATGCCGGGGCGGCCTGTTCGACGGTCGGCTCCACGGGCGTGCACATGCGTGCGATGACCTCGGACAGGGTGCATCTGAACGCCGAAGGCACGGGCTACGTGATCTGCCTCCCGGCTCCTGACATGGTGACGCAGGTGCAGACCAACATGGCCGCCACGCTGAACATCGACTGGGCGCTGGCCCTGGCCGAGGACCTGATGGCCGAGGTCGGCGCGGCGCCATCGCACGCCGATCTGGTGGCGAGGATCGACGGATGGATGGCCCGGTCGCGCCCCGGGGCTCTGGTCTATCATCCCTATATCTCCGAAGCCGGAGAGCGTGGCCCCTTCGTCGATGCCGACGCCCGCGCGAGCATTGTGGGGCTGAACGCCGCGCATCGGTTTCCCGACGTGATTCGCGCCGTGATCGAAGGTCTCGGCATGGCGACGCGCGATTGTTACGCGGCCACGGGCGATATGCCCGCGGAGTTGCGTCTGACCGGCGGCGCGGCGCGGTCGGCAGCGTTGCGGAAAGTCCTGGCCGCGTCGCTTGACACGCCGGTGCGCGTCTCGTCGCGGGAGGAGGCCGGCGCCGCGGGCTGCGCCATGATGGCGGCGGTCGCGATCGGCGCCTACGCCGATATGGATGCCTGCATCGCGCAATGGACCACCCCGCTACTGGGCGAGCCGGAAGCCCCGGATCCGGGGCTCGTGCCCGTCTATGAAGAATTGTTCACCACCTACCGCCTGGCTCGTGACGGTCTTGCCCCTGTCTGGGGCCGGATGGCCGCGGCGCGTGTGTCCGAAGGAGCTTGAGAGATGACAGATATTCCCAAGGTCGACCTCTTCGTCATCGGTGGCGGCATCAACGGGGCGGGCATCGCCCGTGATGCTGCCGGACGGGGCCTGAGCGTCGTGCTCTGCGAAAAGGACGACATCGCCGAAGGCACCTCGTCGCGATCCGGCAAGCTGGTGCATGGAGGCTTGCGCTACCTCGAATATTACGAGTTCCGATTGGTCCGCGAGGCGCTGATCGAGCGCGAAGTTCTGATGCGGAACGCGCCGCATATCATCTGGCCGATGCGCTTCGTGCTGCCGCATTCGCCGACCGACCGCCCGGCCTGGCTCGTTCGGCTCGGGCTGTTCCTCTACGATCACCTTGGCGGTCGCAAGAAACTGCCCGGAACCCGCACGCTGGACCTGCGCCGCGACCCGGAAGGTGCGGCGATCAAGGACAAGTACACCCGTGGCTTCGAGTATTCCGATTGCTGGGTGGACGATGCGCGGCTTGTGATCCTGAATGCGGTGGACGCCGCCGAACGCGGCGCGCTGGTGCTGACCCGCTCGCCCTGCACCTCGGCCCGGCGCGAGAACGGCGTCTGGAGGGTGACGACCACCAATTCCGTCACCGGCGAAAGCAGGGAATTCGAGGCCAAGGTCCTGGTCAATGCCGCCGGGCCCTGGGTGACGGATGTCGTCACGCGGGTGGCGGGATCCAATTCGTCGCGAAATGTCCGGCTGGTCAAGGGAAGCCACATCATCGTGCCGAAGTTCTGGAAGGGCGAGAATGCCTATCTGGTGCAGAACCACGACAAGCGTGTGATCTTCATCAACCCCTACGAGCGCGACAAGGCGCTGATCGGCACCACCGACATCGCCTATGAGGGCCGGGCCGAAGACGTGACCGCCGACGAAAGCGAGATCCAGTACCTGATCGACGCCGTGAACCGCTATTTCAAGGAAGAGCTGACCCGCGACGATGTGGAGACGACCTTTTCCGGCGTGCGCCCGCTGTTCGATGACGGCCAGGGCAACCCTTCGGCCGTGACGCGCGATTATGTCTTCGACGTCGAGGAGACCGGCGGCGCGCCGCTTCTGAACATCTTCGGCGGCAAGATCACCACCTTCCGCGAATTGGCCGAGCGCGGGATGCACAAGATCGCGAAGTTCTTTCCCGAGATGGGCAGGGACTGGACCGACAAGGCACCGCTGCCGGGCGGCGACATGAAAAACGCCGATTACGAGATGTTCCGCAACACGCTGAAGACCGAGTATCCTTGGATGCCGCGCGAATTGCGCCGCCATTACGGTCGCTGCTACGGCAGTCGCGTGCGCAAGATCGCGGGCGACGCGACCTCTCTCGACGGGCTGGGGCGGCATTTCGGAGGCCAGCTTTACGAGGCCGAAGTGACCTACCTGGTGGCGCATGAATGGGCGCAGACCGCCGAGGACATCCTCTGGCGTCGCACCAAGCATCGGCTGCACCTGACCGAGGCCGAGCAGGCGGCCTTCACCGAATGGTTCGATGCCCGGCAGGAGGCTGCCTGACATGGCGCTGACGCTGTCGCTCAACACCAACCCGCTTGTGAACCGTTTTGCGGAACCAGACGACCTGATCGACGCCATCGCGCGCGACATCAAGATCCGCGACATCCAGCTGACGCACGAATTCATCAACCCTTCCTGGCCCGCGCCGCTGATCCGCCGGCTGACGCGCGACATGGGTGCCGCGCTGTCGCGCACGGGTGCGCGGGTCACCTCGGGCATGACGGGGCCCTATGGGCGCCTCAACCATTTCGGCCACCCGGATCGGGACGTGCGGCGCTACTACATCGACTGGTTCAAGACCTTCGCCGACATCATCGGCGATCTGGGCGGGACCTCGGTCGGATCGCAGTTCGCGATCTTCACCTATCGGGACTACGACGACCCGGCACGGCGCGAAGACCTGATGCAGATCGCCATCGATTGCTGGGCCGAGGTGGCCGAGCACGCCAGGGCTGCAGGGCTGAACCATGTCTTCTGGGAGCCGATGAGCGTCGGCCGCGAATTCGGCGAGAGCATCGCCGAATGCATGGCGTTGCAGGATCGACTGACCGCCGCCGACATGGCGGTGCCGATGTGGATGATGGCCGATATCGACCACGGTGACGTGACCAGCGACAATCCCGACGACACCGACCCCTATGCCTGGGCGCGCGCGGTGCCGAAGGTCAGCCCGATCATCCATATCAAGCAGTCGATGATGGACAAGTCCGGCCACCGCCCCTTTACGGCAGAGTTCAACGACAGGGGCGCGATCCAGCCGGAACCGTTGCTCACGGCCTTTGCCGAGGGCGGCGCTCTCGACAACGAGATCTGTCTGGAGTTGTCCTTCAAGGAACGTGAGCCCAACGACCGGCAGGTGATCCCCCAGATCGCCGAAAGCGTGGCGTTCTGGGCGCCGCATATTGACAGCGGGTCCGAAGATTTGAATGTCTGATCCGTGTCCCGAGCCTTATCCTTTGCCAGATTTGACGGGGCACTATGCGACGTGGTGCGGGCGCTGTCCTGCTGGCAGGGAATGTCCTTTGCCGGACCTGCACATGATCCGCGCGGGCAACGGTGAAAGGGCTGGACGCGCCGAACGCCAGTGCCGATCATGGCAAACGGACTGCCAGGATACCGCCCGGTTCGTCGGCAATGAGCGCCAGCCGCCGTTCTGCCGGACGCGGCGGACCCGGTCGGAATTATGGAAATCGCGCGACAGGCGCGGGAAGGTGGAGGACGCTGGATGGCCAAAGATCGCGGCGCAGGCGATGCCGAGCATTCCTTGTCGATCCGCGCCGCATGGCTGCATTACGTCGGCGGGATGCGGCAGGCAGAGGTTGCCAAGCGGCTGGGCGTGCAATCGGTCAAGGCGCACCGGCTGATCGCGCGTGCGGTGGCCGAGGGCGCGGTCAAGGTCAGCATCGAGGGAGACATCATCGAATGCATCGAACTCGAACAGGCGCTCTGCCTGCGCTACGGACTCTCGACCTGCGAGGTCTCGCCCGATCTGGATGAGGAGGACCTGCCCCTGCGCACTCTCGGTCTTGCCGGCGCGTCCTGGCTGCGGCGCTGGCTGGAAAGCGGCGAGGAGCTGACCATCGGGATCGGTCACGGCCGCACACTGGCCGCGGCGGTCCGCGCGATGCCCCGGTTCAAGGTGAACGAACTGAGTTTCGTGTCGCTTCTGGGCGGTCTGACCCGCAACTTCGCCGCCAACCCGCATGACGTCATGCACCTGCTTGCCGAAAAGACCGGCGCGAGGGCCTATGTGATGCCGGTGCCCTTCTTTGCGAATACCACAGAGGACCGAGAGGTGCTCTTGTCGCAACGCGGCGTGGCTGAGGTGTTCCAGCTTGCCGAGACCGCGCCGCTAAAGGTCGTCGGGATCGGCACGGTCGAGGCGGAAACGCAGCTCGTCGCCTCGGGCATGATCGAACCGTCCGAGATCAAGGCGATTTCGGAGGCAGGGGGCGTTGGCGAGATGCTGGGCCACTTCTTCGATCCCGAAGGCATTGCGCTGGAAACGCCTCTGACCTCCCGCACGCTTTCGGTGTCGCTGGACGAAAGCCGCAAGGACCGGATCATCGCGCTGGCCGGCGGGCCGGAAAAGGTCGACCCGATCCGCGCCGTGCTGAACAGCGGCCGGCTGTCCGGCCTGATCACCGACGAGCGCACGGCACGCGCCTTGCTGGACATCTGACCCGGCGCGCGCGGCCACCAACGGGGCCATGACCCACGGGTGTCCCGGCCGGGCGATCGGCGCGGTCAATAGGCAAGGGCCATTTCCGACAGCGGCCGCGTCCGAATGCGCTCGGCTTGCCCGGCAGTTCCGAAGGCGTCGAACTTTTCGATGCATTGCGCCTTCATCCCGTCCATCGCGGGCTTGAGATACTTTCGCGGATCGAACTCCGAAGGTGTTCCGACCAGTGTCTTGCGGATCGCCGCCGTGGCAGCCATCCGCAGGTCGGTGTCGATGTTCACCTTGCGCACGCCGTGGCGGATCCCGCGCCGGATTTCCTCCAGCGGGACGCCCCAGGTCGGCTTCATGGCGCCGCCATATTCGTTGATCAGCAGGCGCAGGTCCTCGGGCACCGAGGACGATCCGTGCATCACAAGGTGCGTGTTCGGCAGACGCGTGTGGATCGCTTCGATCACCTCCATCGCCAGGACTTCGCCGTCCGGCTGTCGGCTGAACTTGTAGGCGCCGTGGCTGGTGCCCATCGCCACCGCCAGCGCATCGACACCTGTGTCGGCGACAAAGCGTTCCGCCTCGTCGGGGTCGGTCAGGAGTTGGTCATGAGACAGGGTGCCGGTTGCGCCGTGACCATCCTCCTGATCGCCCTGGCCTGTCTCGAGCGAGCCGAGCACGCCCAGTTCGCCCTCGACAGAAACGCCCGCGGCGTGGGCCATCTCGACCACCGCGCGGGTGATGCGGGTGTTGTAGGCGTAGTCGGCGGGCGTGGTCCCATCCGCCATCAGCGAGCCGTCCATCATGACGGAGGTGAAGCCGTGCTGGATGGCCGTGACGCAGGTGGCCAGATTGTTACCGTGATCGAGATGCATGCAAACCGGAATATGCGGGTAGATCTCGACCAGGGCGTCGATCAGCTTGGCAAGGACGATGTCGTTGGCATAGGCGCGCGCGCCCCGGCTGGCCTGAAGGATGACCGGAGATCCGGTTTCATCGGCCGCGGCCATGATGGCCAGCCCCTGTTCCATGTTGGACATGTTGAAGGCGGGGACGGCGTAGCCGTTCGCCGCGGCATGATCGAGAAGCTGGCGAAGGGTGATGCGGGGCATGTCGGACTCCTATGCGTCAGAGCGGGAAAGGTAGTCGTGCAGCGCAGCGACTTCGTCGCGGCTGCCGAAGATCAGCGGCACACGGTCGTGCAGATGCGCCGGGGTCATGTCGAGGATGGCGCGCTGGCCATCCGTCGCGGCCCCCCCGGCCTGTTCGATCAGGTAGGCGATCGGGAAAGCCTCGTAGGCGAGGCGCAGGAAACCGTCCTCGTAGCCCGGACGCGAATCGCCGGGGTAGAGGAACATCCCGCCGCGGCGCAGGATCCGGTGCAGGTCGCCCACGGCGGCCGCGATCCAGCGCATGTTGAAGTCGCGCCCCCGCGGCCCCTCGGCCCCGTGCAACAGGTCGTCCACGTAGCGCTGAAGGCCCGGTGGCCAGCGCCGCCGGTTCGACGCGTTGAAGGCGACAGTCGATGTGTCGGGCTTCAGCGTGACGCCGGCTGCATCCACATGGAAGGTCCCGGTTGCCGGGTCGAGCGTCGCGATGGCGACTCCCTCGCCGGTGCTGAAGCCGAAATCCACGGAATGCCCGAAGGAAACATAACAGGCGGCGACGATTTCGCGCCCAGAGCGGAGGAAACTGTCCCCGGCCGGAAACACGCAGAACAACGCGCCGAGCGGGGCGCCGATGCCGATGCTGCCAGAGCCATCGACCGGGTCCATCGCGATGTCGAACCGGCCCCCTGCATCGATGGTCTCGACCGCTTCCGCCTCTTCCGACAGCACCCGCGCCACGGAAAACCCGGGCAGCGCCGAGATGAAATGGTCGTGTGCCGCGATGTCGAGCGCCTTCTGACGGTCGCCCGATTCGTTGGTCCCTGTGACGTTGGTCGGATCGCCGGGCAGTCCGCCTTGCGCCAGACGCGCGGCCAGCGGGATGCTGGCCTCGGCAAGACGGGTCAGAAGCCTCGCCAGTTCCCGGCGGCCGTGATCATTGCCGGCCCACGCCGCGAGATGTGCCACCAGTGTCGGGGCAGTGATTGCCCCGTCGACGGACAGGCTCAGTGGGGCACCCGGCATCTCAGGCGCCCCGGTCCAGCAGCGCCTCGGCCCTGGCGACGATCGCGTCGCGCGTGATGCCGAAGGTTTCATAAAGCTCCGCGGCCGGGCCGGAGGCGCCGAAGCCGTCCATCCCGATCACGTCGTTCTCGCTGGCAACGTATCGAGTCCAGCCGTATTTGCTGGCCGCCTCGACGGCGAGACGCGGCGCCGTCCCGAGGATCTCCGCCCGGTAATCCGCCGGCTGCGCCTCGAACAACTCCCATGACGGCATGGAGACCACCACCACACCCAGCCCGCGCCCGGCCAGCGTCTCGGCCGCCTCGACGGCGAGGCTGACCTCGGTCCCGGTGGCCAGGATTGTCAGGTCGCGGCCCTCTCCGCACGAGCGGATCACGTAGGCGCCCTTGGCGCTCAGGTTTTCGTCCGTCTCCTCCAGCCGCAATTGCGGCACGCCCTGACGGCTCAGCGCCAGAAGCGACGGGGTCCCGCGTGTCCTGATGGCGATGTCCCAGCATTCCAGCGTCTCGACCGCGTCGGCAGGCCGGAATGTGAAAAGGTTGGGAATCGCCCGAAGTGAGGTCAGGTGCTCGATCGGCTGATGGGTCGGGCCATCCTCGCCGAGGCCGATGCTGTCATGGGTCATCACGTAGATCGTGCCGACGCCCATCAGCGCCGACAGCCGGATGGCGTTGCGGGCATAGTCCGAGAACACGAGGAAGGTGCCGCCATAGGGAATCAGCCCGCCATGGGTGCTCATCCCGTTCATTGCCGCGGCCATCCCGAATTCGCGCACGCCGTAGCCGATGTAGCGGCCGGGTGCGTCCCGCGAGAACAGCGGCTCGACCGCCGGAACCCGCGTCAGGTTCGAGCCCGTCAGATCGGCCGATCCGCCGATCAGTTCGGGCAGGGCAGGGGCCAGCGCCTCAAGCGCCATCTGGCTGGCCTTGCGGGTGGCCACCTTCTGTGGCGTCGCAAACAGCGATGCCCGGGCCGCGGTCACGGCCCCGCCATATCCTTCGGGCAGTTCGCCTTTCATGCGGCGCGTGAACGCGACGCGGCCTGGCGATGCGGCAAGTCGCTGTTCCCACGCGTGCCGAGCCGTCGCGCCGCGTTTGCCGATCGCTTGCCAATCGGCCGCGAGATCGGTGGGAATCTCGAACGGTGACAGATCCCAGCCGAGCGCCGCCTTGGCTGCGGCGGCTTCTTCCGTGCCCAGCGGAGATCCGTGGGCGGATGCCGTTCCGGCCTTCGTCGGCGCCCCGAACCCGATCACGGTTTTCATCGCGATCAGGGTCGGCCTGGCGGTCTCGGCCCTGGCTGCGGCAATGGCTTGCGACACGGCGGGAATGTCGTGTCCGTCGCAGGCGAGAACATGCCAGCCACAGGCCGCAAGCCGGGCCGGAACATTGTCCGAGAAGGACACCGATGTCGGTCCGTCGATGGTGATCTGGTTGTCGTCGTAGAGAACGATGAGCTTGCCCAACCCCAGGTGCCCGGCCAGTGATATCGCCTCCTGGCCGATGCCTTCCTGCAGGCAGCCATCCCCGAGAAAGACATAGGTGTGGTGGTCGACGAGGTCCGCCCCGAACTCCGCCGCAAGGGCGCGTTCTGCGATGGCCATGCCGACCGCATTGGCAAGCCCCTGTCCCAGAGGACCGGTCGTCGTCTCGATACCCTTGGCATGTCCGTATTCCGGGTGCCCTGCAGTGCGGGAGCCAAGCTGCCGGAAGGCGCGGATCTGGTCTAGCGTCATGTCGGCATAGCCGGTGAGATGAAGCAGCGAATACAACAGCATCGATGCGTGACCGTTCGACAGCACGACCCGGTCGCGGTCCGGCCAGTCGGGCGCGGAGGCATCGAACGTCAGGTGATCGCGGAACAGCGCCGTGGCGGCGTCCGCCATGCCCATGGGCGCGCCGGGATGCCCGGAACTCGCAGCCTCCACCGCGTCGATCGAGAGCGCGCGGATGCAGTTGGCCAACTCAAAGCCCCTCGGGTCCCGCGCGGCCCTCGCGGCGATGTCCGCAGGCATCGAATCTATGGGCATGATGTCCTCCTCTTTCGACGGGTTGATACCCCAGTCGGGCAAATATAACAACATAAAATCACAAAATAACGATATTGACGAATTTCATGTGAGATGAAATGTTACGTATAGGAGGAGATGCCTTGAAAAGAGACGACAGACAGCAGGCGATCATGGATCTTTTGGTCATGGACGGAGAGGTCGAGCTTGACGCGCTTGCCGACCGCTTTGCCGTTTCGCGCATGACCATTCATCGCGACCTCGATGATCTCGAGAATGCGGGGCTGCTGCGCAAGATCCGCGGCGGCGCCACGATCCGGTCCGGCACGCAGTTCGAAAGCGATTTCCGGTTTCGGGAGCGTCAGGACAGGCCTACCAAGGTCGCCATGGCCCAGGCGGCGCTGGCGCTGATCGAGCCGGGCATGACGGTGATGATCAACGACGGCTCCATGGCGGCGATCCTCGGGCAGCAGCTGGCCGTCCGCCGCCCGCTGACGGTGATTACCAACAATGCGGCGATCATCGACGCACTGCGCACCGAGACGGGGATCACGCTGATCGCGCTGGGTGGCATCTATTCGCCCAAGTTCAACGCCTATCTCGGCAAGGTGGCCGAGGATGCGCTGGCCCAACTGCGCGCCGACATCGCCTTTGTGTCCTCGCCGGCGGTGTCGGGGCTGGAGGTCTTTCACATGGACGAGAGTGTTGTGCGCAGCAAGCAGGCGATGATGCGGCAGGCCGCGTCCCGCGTGCTGCTGGTCAACCATGCCCGCTTCGGTCATGCCGCGCTGCATCGTCTCGCCGGGCTGTCGGATTTCGATCACATCATCACCGACTTGCCCCCCGATCCCGCGGCCCGCGCGGCACTGGACCGGGCGGGACTGACGCTGACAATCGCACAAACGCCGGAGGTCGACGCATGACACGATCGCAATTCTGGATCGGAACCAGCTGGAAGATGAACAAGACGCTGGCCGAGGCGGACGCCTTCGCCCGGGCATTGGCCGCGGCCGATGGCGACCGGGACCCGGCGATCCAGCGCTTCGTCATCCCGCCCTTTACCGCCGTCCGCGAGGTCAAGCGAATCCTTGCCGACAGCTCCGTCAAGGTCGGCGCGCAGAACATGCACTGGGCGGACGCCGGCGCCTGGACGGGCGAGATCTCGCCCGTGATGCTGACAGATTGTGGTCTGGACCTCGTCGAATTGGGTCATTCCGAACGGCGCGCGCATTTCGGCGAGACCGACGAAACGGTGGGGCTGAAGACCGAGGCCGCCGTGCGCCACGCGCTGATCCCGCTGATCTGCATCGGCGAAACCCTCGCTGACCGCGAAGCGGGTCGGGCGCAGGCGGTGCTGGAAACGCAGGTGCGGGGCGCGCTGGGAAACCTGCAGGGCGATCAGAAAGACGCACCCGTCCTTCTGGCCTACGAACCGGTCTGGGCCATTGGCGAGAACGGGATCCCCGCGACCGCCGATTACGCCGACGCGCGACAGGCCGAGATCATCGCGGTGGCGCAGGAGGTTCTGGGTCGCGCCGTGCCCTGCCTTTACGGCGGGTCGGTCAATCCCGGCAATTGCGCCGAGCTTGTCGCCTGCCCGCATATCGACGGGCTCTTCATCGGGCGCTCCGCCTGGGCTGTCGAGGGCTATCTCGACATCCTCGCGCGCTGTGCCGCCATCATCGACACCTGAAAGGACATGACATGAAAATTGCAATCGCAGGCGACAGCGCGGGTGAACCGCTGGCCAAGGCAGTCGCGGAACACCTGAAGGACAAGCACGAGGTGTCCGACATCTCGCATAATCCCGAGGCGCCGGAGAAATTCTACGCCCACATGGCCGACCGGGTCTGTTCGGCGGTGCTGGCTGGCGAATACGACCGCGCGATCCTGTTTTGCGGCACGGGCATCGGCGTGGCGCTGTCGGCCAACAAGGTGCCGGGCATCCGTGCGGCGCAGTGCCACGACACCTATTCCGCGGGCAAGGCCGCCACGTCGAACAACGCCCATGTCATCACCATGGGTGCGCGGGTCATCGGACCGGAACTGGCCAAGGACATTGCGGACGCCTTCCTGTCGTCATCTTTCGACCCCGAAGGACGGTCGGCCGGAAACGTCAAGGCCATCAACGAGGTCGACGCGAAATACCACGCCGTCTGACTGCCCGGCGCCGCCTGGCGCCCGGCAGTCGCGGCAGACCGAAGCCCGGGCTTCCTCCCCCGGGCTTCGGCTCCGATCATGAAACCGCGGAGGTGCGACATGCACCACATATTGGCCATCGACAGCGGCCTTACAGTGACCAAGGCGGTGATCTTCAATCTGGATGGAGAACAGATCGCCGTCGCCCGTCGCTCTGTGCCGCAGATCAAGCCCGCGCCGCGCCGGGTCGAGCGGGATATGGTGGCCCTCTGGACCGCGACGGCATCGGCCATTCGCGAGGTGCTGACGGCCAGCCAGATCGACCCGGCAGACATCATCGCGGTTGCCGCGACCGCGCATGGCGACGGTGTCTACCTGCTGGACGAGGGGGGGGTGCCTCTTGGTCCCGCGATCCTGTCGCTGGACAGTCGGGCGGTCGATATCGTCGCGCAATGGGAGCATGACGGGATTCACACCCGCTCTCTGACGCTCACCGGACAGGTGCCGCATGTCTCGGCACCGTCGGCCCTGCTCGGCTGGATCAGACTGCACGAACCGGACAGGTTCGCGCGGATCGGGCATGTGCTGGCCTGCAAGGACTGGCTGTGCTTCTGTCTGAGCGGCCGCATCGGGACCGATCACACAGAGGCCAGCACATCGTTTGCCGAAGCCGCGAGCCAGACCTGTTCGGACCAGGCCCTTGCCCTGTTCGGCCTGTCCCGGCTGCGGCCCGCGCTTCCGCGTGCCGACAGTTCCGCCGCAATCGTCGGTGCCGTCACGCCCGAAGCTGCCAGGGCCACGGGCCTCGCCGCAGGCACACCCGTGGCTGCCGGTTTGCATGATGTGACCGCCTCGGCCCTCGGGATCGGTGCACATCGGCCCGATGTGTTCGGTATCGTGGCCGGCACCTATTCCATCAACGAATGCGTCGCGTCGCAGCCGCATGTGGATGCGCGCTGGTTCTGCCGCAACGGCATCGAGCCGGGGCAGTGGAACCACATGGCCATCTCTCCGGCTTCGACAACCAATTACGACTGGTTCCTCGATGCCTTTTGTGTCGAAGATGGCCGTCGGGCCGCGGCGTCGGGGACGAACATTCATGCCCTGCTGCGCCCCGAGATCGAGGCGGCGTTGAACCGCCCGTCTTCGATCCTCTATCATCCCTATCTGTTCGGCTCGCCGATGGGCGCGGGCCCCAGCGCGGGGTTCCTTGGGCTGCGCGGCTGGCACACGCGCGGAGACATTGTCGCCGCCCTCCTCGAGGGCATTGCCTTTAACCACCGCGACCATGTGGATGCGCTGAAGGACAGGTTCAACGGATCCGGGGCGCACCTGACCGGGGGTGCGTCGCGCAATCCGACGGTGGCGCAATTGTTTGCCGATGTCCTGGACATGCCGGTCACTGTCACGGACACCGACGAAGCTGCGGCCTGGGGTGCCGCACTTTGTGCCGGGGCGGCGGTCGGCGCCTTTGCGCGCTGGGACGCCGATCCGCGCGATCTCGCGGCGAGGGCGACGACCCATATACCGAAGTCAGACCGGGCCGCGCATTACGCACAGCGCTATGCCGCCTATCGCGAGATTGCCGAAAGCATGGGCGATACCTGGGACCGACTGAATAGGCTCGAAACGCTCGGACGCGGGGCCGAACATGACTAGAGCCGGGGTCATGGATGTCGATGTGCTGATCATCGGTGCCGGTATCAACGGGGCGGGCGTGTTCCGTGATCTTTGTGCACAGGGGCTGACATGCATGATCGTGGACAAGGGCGATTTCGGCTCCGGAACCAGTGCCGCCCCATCCCGGCTGATTCACGGTGGTCTGAAATACCTCGAAACCGGGGAGTTCCGGCTCGTCGCGGAATCGACCTACGAACGAAACCTGTTGCTCAAGAACGCGGCGCATGTCGTCAGGCCCTTGCCCACCTTGATCCCGATCCAGTCCTGGACAAGGGGTCTGTGGCCCGCGGTGCGGACGCTCTTCGGTTCGACCACGGCGCCCCGCAGCCGGGGTGCCCTGCTCGTCAAGGCCGGACTTGCACTCTATGACGCCTACGGCGCGCGGTCGCGCGAGATGCCGCGGCACGCGATGCTCGAGCGGTCCCGCGCGCTGGCCGAGATCCCGGCGCTGACGCCGGGGATCGTCGCGGCCGGAACCTATTTCGATGCCGCCGTCACGGCGCCGGAACGGCTGGTGATGGAGTTGATTTCCGACGGTCTCGGCATGTCGCCCGGCTCTTCGGCGCAGAACTGGACCGCGGTCGAAGGTCAACGAATGGGCAGAGTTCAGCTTGCCGGACCCGACCGCGTGCGACAGTCGGTCAGGCCGCGTTTCGTGGTCAATGCTGCCGGACCATGGATCGACAGGGTCAACGCGCGCCTGGGTCTGGACAGCCGCCTGATCGGCGGCACCAAAGGCTCGCACATCGTGATCGATCACCCCGAGCTGCTACGGCAGTTGAACGGCCGGATGATCTATTTCGAATCTGACGATGGTCGGATCCTTCTGGTCTTTCCCTATCACGGCAAGGCACTCGTCGGCTCGACCGACATTCCGGCGGACGATCCTGACGCGTCGGTCTGCACCGAGGATGAAACCGACTACTTCATTCGCAGCCTGCGGGACCTGCTGCCCGGGCTGTCGTTCGAGCGCCGCCAGATCGTCTTTGCCTATTCCGGTATCCGGCCCTTGCCCAACTCGGAGGGTGTGGCGCCGGGGCTGATCAGCCGCGATCATTCGGCTCCAAAGGAACCCGCCGTGCCGGAGAGACCGTTTCCAGTCGTGTCCCTTGTCGGCGGCAAGTGGACGACGTTCCGGGCGTTCGCCGCAGAGGTGACGGACATGGTTCTCGCCGAGCTGGCCGTTCCGCGCCGTCGACATACCGACGACATGCCCATTGGCGGGGGCCGGGACATGCCGCGGACGCCCGAGGCGCGCGCGGCATGGCTGACCGGGGCCGCTGCCAGCACCGGCGCTTCTGCGGAGCGTCTCGATATCCTTCTTGACCGATACGGCACGACCGGTCTTGAAGTTGCCCGGCACGAGGGTCGTGATCCGGTTGCCCTGGCCGATGCCGCAAACATGACCGAGGCCGAGATCGACTGGATCGTTCGGAACGAGCGGGTGGTGCATCTGCCCGATGTCCTGCTTCGGCGGACCAGCCTGGCGATCAGCGGTCAGGCAACAGCTGCGCTGTGCCGCGACGTCGCGAGGATCGCGGGCCAAGCCCTTGGCTGGACCGGGGACCGCGAGCGGGCAGAGCTTGCAGAACTGTCCAGGATACTGGCCGAAAACCATGGCGTTCATCTGGATCCGGGATAGGTTGCCAGAGAGGGAGACCAAGACATGCCGGAACAGCATCGAAAACTGATCAACGATCCCGACAGGCTGATCGAAGATCTCGTCGACGGCATGGTTTCGGCGCATCCCGATCTGCTTTGTGTGGAGGGAGAGACCGGCCGTGCCATCGTCGCACGCAACGGACCGAGAGAGGGCAAGGTCGGTATAGTCATCGGCGGCGGCTCAGGTCACGAGCCTGCCTTTGCGGGCTATGTCGGCAGGGGCCTCGCCGACGCGGCCCCTCTGGGCAACATCTTTGCGTCTCCCTCTCCCTTGCAGATCATGGATGCGGGGTTCGCGGCAGATGGCGGGGCCGGGGTGTTGTTCCTATACGGCAATTATACCGGCGATGTCATGAATTTCGGCATGGCCGAAGAGGGTCTGGCAGAGCATGGGATCACGGCACGCTCCTTCGTCGTGACCGACGATATCGCGTCCGCTCCACCTGACAGCATCGAAGAGCGACGCGGCATCGCCGGTGACTTCTTCGTGTTCAAGATCGCGGGGGCTGCGGCAGATCTCGGCCTGCCCCTTGACGCGGTCGAAGCGGCCGCGGCACGCGCCAATGCCGCGACCAGAACCATGGGTGTTGCCCTGTCGGCCTGCATCCTGCCTCAGACCGGGCGCCCCAACTTCGAATTGCCTGTTGGCGAAATGGAAATCGGCATGGGCATTCACGGCGAGCCCGGCATCGAACGCGGCCCGGCAGAGACCGCCGACGTGGTTGCCGAAAGACTGCTGGTTCCAATTCTTGAAGAGCTGGAGTTTGAGCCCGGAGATCGCGTGGCCGTGCTGGTCAATGGGCTGGGGTCGACGACCCTTCTGGAACTATACCTCCTGCACCGGCGGATCGCGGAGCTGCTGGAGGACCGGCAGATCGCGATTCACACCAGCTGGGTCGGAGAATACTGCACCTCGCTGGACATGGAGGGCGCCTCTGTCACCTTGATGAAACTCGACGATGACCTGCAAACCTGGCTGGATCACCCCTGCGAGACGCCGGCGCTCAGGGTCGGACGGTCGGAGGTCTCGGAGGTCGCCCGCCCGCGCCGGTCGCGGAGAATGGTCGCACAGAAGCGGGGTGTCGTTGACCGGGACACGCTCCGGACCGATGGCGACATAGGACCGGCGGAGTTTCGTGTCCTGATGCGTGCCGGTGCAGATGCGATCTTTCGGGAAAGCGACCGTCTGTCCGCTCTGGACGGAAAAATCGGTGACGGGGATCACGGTGTCACCATGGAAATCGGATGGAAAGCCGTCCTGAAAGCCCTGCAGGAGACGGACGAAAACGCGACGATCACGGAGCTTGGCGAAACGATAGCCGACAGCTTCCTCTCGGCGGTCGGGGCATCGGCGGGGCCGCTTTATGCATCGGGGTTCGGCTCGGCATCAAGAGCGGTCGCGGACCGGTGGGCGTTGGATGCCATGGCGCTTGCCGCCTGGCTGGAGGCCATGTCGGAGGGTATTGCCGCGCGGGGGCAGACCAGCCTGGGTCAAAAGACGATGTGTGACGCCTGGGGGCCTGCGGCGTCTGCCGCTTCGTCCCGGGCCGCGGCAGGGGCGTCTTCCACTGACTGCCTGAAGGCTGCGGCGCGGGCAGCGCGACGTGGAGCGGACGCAACTGCGGACATGGAAAGCCGAAAAGGCCGCTCGCAAAAACTGGGCTCCAGAGTGATCGGTCATGTCGATCCTGGGGCCGAGTCCGCGGCCGTGATGATAGCGGCCTGGTCGGAAGCGGCGCGAAAACTCCTTGCGTCACGGTAAGAGGCCTTGTCCGGCTTTGACCGCCTTGGGTGCATTCCTTGCGTCCGGTCACGATTTTTGGGGACGGTCCCGTCAACGGAACTCGGCGTTTGGTGTTGCCGTCCAGGGGCTGACCAGAGCGTGTTGCGCCTGATCTTTTTCTTAAGTCCCTTTGCAATCAACGTGTGAATCACGGCCATGGAGGTAGCTATGGGTCAAGTGTCGAGTAAAACGCATCCTGTTGCGTTGCGCGCCTGTGCAACGCGGCTCGTTGAGCAGGGCAGCACGCAGACCGAGGCGGCGCGGCGGTTGTGTTTTTCAACCAAGTTCGTCAACGACTTGGTGCGGCTCAGGCGCAAGACTGGGTCGCTTGCGCCGAAGTGGCAGGGCAATCCCGGGCGTTGCATGCTGACCGGTGTAAAGGGCTGGTTGGCGCGCCGGATCGCGGCGCGACCCGATCTGACGATTGATGAGTTGACGGTGGACCTAGCGGCGGACCTAGCGGCGGAACCCCACTATGCTTGCGTTTTGGCGCATGCGAAAACTGCAGAAGTGCGCATGGTCCACCTTGCCGGTGTCGTCCTGAAACCGGGCGCGCGGCACGCGGACCGTCTCGGTCCCAGACCTGCCGGTGAGCTGTCATTCGCGGTGCCCGTGGCGATAGCCCTTCGCAGGGCCGTCGCCTCTCCCGTAACGAAGCCGGCGAGCAAGAGGGCCAGCGCCTCTTCGAACACGGCCTCGATGGTTGCGTGGACGCTGGCTCGCAGCGTAAGGCTTCGCCGAGGGCCGTCTGGTTGGTTTCTTGACGTTGTCTTGGACCCGGCGCTATGACCGACCGTACATTCAGATCCCGCGTTTTCGCGACGTGGCCACCTTGTTGGGAACCCGCTCGCCGAGCACGTCACGCACGAACTGAGCGACCCCCCCTTAGATCCGATAGAATGTCCGGGCCACCCCGTAGAAAAGTGCAGTTTGCTCATCGTGGCTCCAGGAGGCCGTCAGGCGTTGGAATGTCCTGAGCGCCTCGGAGCCGGGGCAGGTTTCGTCATGCACCGGCCAGTCAGATCCAAGACACATCCGATCCGGGCCAAAGTATCTGACCGCTGGGTCCAGAATGCGACCGAGGCTGGCATCGCTCCAGTCTGGCTCAAGGCATTGCAGCGCAGAGACCTTGATGATGCACCCGGGGATTTTCGACAGCAGATGCAACCCGTCCTGCCAAATTCGGAGGCCCTCCGCGCTCCGATCGTGGGGGTTGCCCACGTGTTCGATCGCGACTTTCAGGTCTGGCACTTGGCTGAACGCCTCTGCGGCCCCCGCCATCTGGGTGGGGCTCAGCATCGCGTCGAATATCAGGTTCCGGGCCGCCAAAGCCCGAAGACCCGCGACAAATGAGGGTTGTTCCAACGTATCCGGAGCCCGGCAGTGCGGTGGCGAGAGGATATCCCGGACACCGCGAAAGGCGGGGCTTATGGCCATGAAACGGTCCAGTCTCGCTTCGACATCGGCCGTATCAAGCGGCACATGCCCGATAAGCGCAGTGCAGACTCGCCCGGCTGTTGCTTGCCGGACGGCTTCTGCCTCGGCCATCTCTTTTTCCGGATTGCCGGCAAGCGCTTCGATCCAGACGGTTCCAGCGATATGGTGTTCAGGGAATGCTCTTGCATAATCGTGTTCGGTAAAGTCCCGCGCGAGGCTGCGACCCTTCAGCCATGGATATCTCGATGCCTCGTAACGCCAAAGGTGATGATGGGCGTCCACGATTGGTCCGTCATACTCTGCCACGCCTACATCTCCGGGACAGCGGGCGAACCGGAGGCGAGGGCCGTTTCCGCCGCTGCCAGAAGTGCCACGGCGCGCGCCGCGTCATGCATGGACACGAGAGGCGTACGATGGTGTCGAACACAGTCGAGAAAATGCTCGACTTCGGCCCGCAATGCACCTTGGACACGACCATGCACGACAGGCTGATGGCGCAGCCCGGCGGCGCGAAAACCGGCTTTCTGATCAAAGGCAATCAATTGCTGGCTGCGCATCGACATGTCGTTGGACAAGAACCCTTTATCGCCATAGACCTCGAGCCGATTGTTCCCCGCCGCCCCCCAACCATCGGGCGTATCAAACCGCTGATAGCCGAGCGGCAAGGTCCAGCCGCTTTCGATGCTGGCTACGGCGCCATTGGAAAACTGCACCGAGGTGATGACGTGATCATCCATTCCGTTGGCGGCATGGATTGCTCCGCGTCCAGCCATTGATTGAACCGAGCAAATCGGACCAGGGTGAAGCCAGCGCACCAGATCGAAGTCATGAACGCCCAGGACCCTTAGCGTGCTGGACTGCCCTGCGAAGCGTCCCACTTCGGCCGGACCGAATTGGCGGCGTGCGAAGATGGCTGACGTCTGGCCGCAGATGCCTTGAACGAGCCCCTGTTGCAAACCGGCAGTGCCGGCCTCGAACCGTTCGACATGAGCGGCCATCGCGATGACCCCCGAAGCCTCGACGACGTCGATGATGCGGCGCATTGAGGCAAGGTCGGGCGCGACCGGCTTTTCAACCAGCACCGCGCAGCCAGCAGCGACGACTTGCTCGACGTGATCTTCATGACTGCCTTCGGGGGTGGCGATTATCACCGCATCCAGTCCCTCGGCCAGGAAGGCGGAAATGTCTTGGAACGACGGCACCCCAAACGCCCCTGCGCGGGCCAGATCGGTATCGCAGACGGCGGCCAGTTCATCGGCTCCCTCGTCAACGATCCGGGCATGCCAGGCACCGATCGCACCCACCCCCAGGACGCCGACCCGGATCACCATGGCCTGGCAATCGCGTTCAGAATGGCTGCCATCCGATCAAGGTTGGTCTCTCCCGGCGGGCCATGTATGCCAAGATCGACGACGGATTCGGCTTTTTTCAGGCCGCGTTCTTGTTCTACATGCGCGACTGTCTTATAGGGCGAGGCGGGGTTCGGCATTTCAAGGACCATGGTCATATCGCCCAAACCGCAGGCTTGCCTGCCACCGGTTCAATTGCGCCCAGAGCGCGACGGGCAAACGCCCGATGTGCGCCCATTGTTTTGGCCGGGACTGCGATCACGGTGCGTTCCTGGGCAATAGCCATCTCAAGGCTCCCTTTACCTGCCCGCTTTGGCGGGCGACAATTGACCGATAGCGTTGAGGTTTCTGAAAGCACGCCACATGAAGAACCAGTCGATCCCCGCGGCCAGCGACAGTGACAGCGGTGGCATCCTCTTGGCGAGCGATCACGCCTACGGGGTCTTGCGACGTGACATCCTGATGGGGGTGTTTGGGCCGGGGTCTCAATTGCGTCTTGCGGATTTGCGGGCGCGTTACGGGATCGGGGCGAGCCCGCTCCGCGAAGCGTTGTTTCGGTTGGCTGCGCAAAAGCTCGTCTTGCAGGAAAACAATCGAGGGTTTCGTGTTCCGCCGCTGAGCCGAGGCGAATGGGCTGACATCGTGACGATGCGCCGCCAGTTGGAGCCGGCGGCGGCAGAAGCGTCTGTCAAGCTCGGCGATGACGCCTGGGAAGAGCAGCTCTTGTTGGCCCATCGTCGCCTGAAACGACTTGGGTCTGCGGGTGACCTCCTGGCGCCGCTGCAGAATAGCCGATCGGGTGAATGGGAGGAATTGCACCGGCAGTTCCACTTTGCTCTGATCGCCGCGTGCGGATCGGATTGGACAATTCCCTTTTGTGCCCTGCTGAACGATCAATTCGATCGCTTCAGGCGTTTTGCTATCCCGGTGCGAGCGGTTCAGATGGAGCTGGCGGATCAACACGATGCCCTGCTCGAGCACGCGTTGTCGCGCCAGGACTCCGCCTGTCGCGCCCTTCTCGACGAGCATATCAGGATGACCGGAGACGCAGTGGCCCATGAATTGCAGCGGCTGGTCTGACATCACAGGATTGTACCACCGTCGACCAGCAGGTCCTGGCCGGTGATGTTCCGCCCGCCTTCTCCCAGCAGGTGCAGGACTTGAAGGGCGACGTCCCGGTCCGTGCTCATCCGGCCCAACGCGGCCGTCTGGCAGAAGCGGTCATAGGCCTCTTGGTACGTGATGCCTTGCCGATCTGCGGCCTCGCCCAATTGGCGTGTCAGTCGCGGTCCCTCAACGCCGCCCGGAGAGACCATGTTCACCCGGACCCCTGACGGCCCCGCCTCAAGGGCTGCCGATTTGGTATAACCCCGCAACGCCCATTTGGTGGCCCCATAGGCGCTGGCCTGCCGCACCCCTTTGAACCCGAAGGTCCCGCCAATGTTGACGATGGCCCCATCGCCGGCCGCCATCATGCGCGGCAACACATGTTTCATCATCAGAAACGGTCCCAGAACATTGACATCGAAGACCAGCCGATAGTCTTCGACAGTATGCTCCCACAGCATCTTGCCAGAAGGCCCTGTTTCACCAGCAATATTTACCAGACCCCAGACGGTGGGCTTGAGCGCGCTCCAGGCCTCATCCACAGCCGCGATCACCGAGGCCTCGTCTGTCACGTCGCAGCTGACTTCGATGGCTTGTCGTCCCATTGCGCGGACTTCTTCGGCGACGGGGGCGATGGCGTTCAGGTCACGCCCGGCGAGCACGATATCGGCCCCGGCCTCGGCCAAAGCGAGCGTCACCGACCGACCCATTCCCTTTGCCGCGCCAGTGACGAAAGCAGCCTGACCCTTCATCGGGTCAATCCTTTCTCCATCTGCGCTGTCAGTCCGTAGATGGTGGTGGCCGTCACCATGCTGACAACAACGCCGGCCCACATGAGTGGCAGATTCCGAAAGGATGACGCCTCCAGGATCAAGGTGCCGATCCCCGGCGCACCTGACAGCCACTCTGCCAACATCGCCGACAGCACCGCACCGGCGCTGGCCATCCGGATACCCGTCGAGATGAACGGAAGCGCAAAAGGAAATCGAACCTTCACAAAGGTCTGCATCCATGACGCGCCGCAGACATGCATAAGTTCCATCGCATTTGCCCGCGGGCTGGCAAAACCGCGGGCCGCATTCACCATCATCGGAAAGAAAGAGACCATCACTACAACCGCCAGGGAGGTGCCCTGGCCGCGTCCGAAGATCAGGATCAACAGGGGCGCTATCGCCAGGATCGGGGCTGTGCGGATAATCACGATGATGGGCAGCAGCGCCCGGTTCAGGAGCGGCGATAACGTGAACAACCCGGCGAAGAGCAAGGCAAGTGCCAGTGCGATGGTCATACCGCCCAAGGTGCTGCCGAGCGTATAGAGAATTGCCCCGGACAGAGCGTCCCATTCGGCAAACAAGGCCGCGGCAACACTCCGGGGGTCGGGCGCGACGAACGGCGCGATATCGAAAAGGCTGATCACGCCCTGCCACAGGATCACGAGGATCACGACAACAATCGCAGCGAAGCGTGCAAAGCTGCCAAGCTTCCGGAGCCGCTCCTGGCTTTCCTCAAAACGTGATGGCAACTTTTCGGATAGCTCAGCCATTGCCCGGCCCTCCAGTAGGAGCCCAGGTCACCACACGGGACTCGATCAGCGCAATCAATCCGTAAGCCAACGCAGAAATCGCGCAGACCGTGAGGATCGTCAGCCAGACGACCGGCACGTTGAAGGAAAACAGAGCGTAAAGGACCATTGCCCCCAAGCCTCGCTCGGCCCCCATCCATTCGGCGATCAGAGCGCCCAGCAGCGCCAGAGGGGCCGCGATCTTGAGGGCAGCGAACACGAAGGGCAGCGACGATGGAAGCGCAAGCAGGCGCAGGCGCTGCCACCTGCTGGCCGCGATGACGTGGAACAATTCGCGCGCGTTGCGATCACTGGCCTTGAGCCCCTGAATGGCCCCAAGCAGCAGCGGAAAGAAGGCGCTGATGGTCGAGACCATGATGTAAAGCACTGGTCCCTGGCCCACCCAGATCACGAAAATCGGGGCAAGAGCGATCAACGGCACACAATCGATGAGAACACCGATACTCAGGATCGGACGTTCGGCATCTTTCAGGCTGAGGGCCAGCGAAGCGAGGGTCAATGCAATCAAGGCGGCCAGCGCTTAGCCCGTGACTGCCGACTGCAACGTGCCGCCGGCGTGATACATCAGATCCGCGAACTGGGCAGGGATCACCGCTGCGATCTGGCTGGGTGCAGGAACCGTTATCGGCAGCCAGCCCGCCGCCTTTGAGGCCTCCATAGCCGCGCCAATACCGACCAGCACGACAGTAGGAGGCAGTATTGCGGAGAGAACGCTCATGACGCGAGCTGATCCGCGAACAGGGCGGCGCGCACGGCGTTTTCATACGCGTTGAACGTTGCATCCTGCATCATTTCCAGACTGCGCGGGCGTGGCAGATCAACATCGATCTGATCCGAGACGCGTCCGGGATGGGCTGAAAGAACGATCACGCGATCGGCCATGAAGACCGCCTCGCTGATCGAATGGGTGACCAATACGGCCGTGGTCCCGGTGCTTTTCCAGATCCGCAACAGCTCCATGTTCATGCGTTGGCGCGTAATCTCGTCCAGCGCCCCGAACGGCTCATCCATCATCAAGACCTTGGGATCCATCGCCAGGGCGCGGGCGATGGCAACGCGCTGCTGCATCCCGCCTGACAACTGAGACGGCCGCGCGGCTTCAAAGCCCGCAAGCCCGACCAAGGTTACCAAGGCCCCGGGGTCGCGCGTCGGGGTGACTTTCGCCACTTCCGAAGGAAGGCGCACATTTTCGATCACCGATCGCCAGGGCAGCAGGGTCGGATCCTGAAATACGAACCCGATCTCATGGGCTTTGCGGGCCTGCGCCGGGGGGCGGTCGCCGATCAAGATGCTGCCTTTGGTCGGCGGAAACACATCGGCCATAAGCCGCAAGAGCGTGGACTTCCCGCAACCGGATGGGCCGATCAGCGCGGTGAAGCTGCCCTCTGGAAAGGTCAACGTGATGTCTGACAACGCCTGCACTTCGCTTTTGCCTATGGCAAAGCTCTTGGAGACGTTCTCAAGCTTGATCGCGGTCATTGCGCGCACCCCTGGCCTGAGCAGTGACATCCATTTGCGTAATAGCTGCGGTAACTGGCTTCGATCCGGGCGACCTCGTCCCATGCAACGGGTCCGGCAGAGGCGCGCGCTTGGGCGATCAATTCGGCCTCCAGGGTAGGCAGGTCCACGCCCTGACAGGCCCCATCGCGCACAATCTGCCGGCCGCCAACCCAGAGGCCCGCGACGTCCGCCTTGGTGGCGCGGGTCAGGATCAGATCCTCGGGGCTCACGCGCCCGTCGATCGTATCCGCCTGCATGCGCGCCAACGACAAGGCCAACAGATCGGCGGGCGCGTCCTGGCTGACGATGCCGCCGCCATCTGTGCCCAGGATCGCAGCGCGTCCATCGCTGACCACCGCTTGCCACAGGCGAGCGCGGTCCATCACGTCGCTCACGCCAAATCCGCGTTGCAGATGCCAGAGCATCCGCAGTTCACGCAAACCGTCTTCATCGTCGTCAAAGGCCATCCCGTCCAGCCCCATGCCAAATCGCAGGCCCGTGGTCACAAAGCGTTCGACCGGGGCGATCCCGGAGCGCAGCCGCAGATTTGAAGAGGTATTGACGCTGACCATCACGCCGCGTGCCGCCAACAGGGCGCAGTCCGCCTCGCTCAGCCAGACGCCGTGGGCAACGGTCAGCCGCTCGGACAACAGACCCAAGCCGTCCAGATACGGCACCAATCCATCAGGATAGACCGTCTTGGCCCAGTCACGCTGCGCTTGTGTTTCAAGCAAATGCATATGCACGCGCCGGCTCTTGGCACGAGACCGAGCCGCAATTTCCAGCAGCGTCGGCTCATCCACCCATTGCGGGCCAACCGGGCCGTATTGTGGGATGAAATGCTCTGACGCCAGGCTGAATACCTCTTCGGCGACGTCAAGTTGGGTCGCCATCGAGGGGAAGGCCCGGGACCTGTAGTTTTCGGCCACGTGCGGCGGCAATGCGTTCAGGAACGCTGATGGATCGCCGTAGGTGATAGGGTTGTGCCCCATTATGGGCGCGGCAAAGGCCACACGGACCCCGACATCTTCGGCCGCGCGCGAGACGGCGCGGGCTTCGTCGAGCAGGGCATCGGGATCTTGGGCATTGTGGCAATGGTTCAAGATACCGATCCCACCCTGAGCCATTCGGCCAAAAGCGACGGCCGCGCGTAGGTAGGGGTCGACCTTTGGCTCAAGTCCCAATTTGGCAATCCAAACTTCAAGAGCATCGTCGCCAGCCCCGAAGGCGACGGTCCGCAACCCTCTCCCATGGTCGTGGGCGTTGCACAAAGCGGGCAGCAAAACGGTTTGGGTCGCGGTTTGCGAAGGCATCTTGGACACCTTCGCGATTTTTCCGCCGACGACGGACACGATCCCCGCCCCTGCAAAAGAAGGGTCACCGGACAAGAGGTGGTCGAATGGGATCGTCCTCGTCATCGGACCGAGCCTCAGGTCAGCGTCGCATGCGCTTCCGATATCAGATCCTGGGTCATGGCGTCGGCGACCGACATTTCCCCTTCGGCCAGTTCACCCGCCGCCACGTTGAACGCAATGGCCTGCGTGAAGGGGTCTTCTTCGATCCACAAAAGGCCGTTCTCCGCCGCATCGCCCACCGGCACGAAATCGGCCATCATCTTCGATTCGAGCGTCTGAGCCTCAAGGTCCAAACCCTTCTGACCATACTTTTCGACCATCAGCACGGCCATTTCCTCGGGATTGGCCAAATGCCATTGCCATCCCCGAATTTCAGCGCGGAGCCATGCGGTCAGAAGGTCAGGCTTTTCGGCAATGGTTTCATCGCTCGCGATCAAGACACCAGCATAGCCGGGCACGCCCAGATCGTTCATGTAAGCAATAGAGATATCCACACCACGGGTTTGCAGCATGACGCCCTGGTTCGTCGCCCAGCCGTAGTAGCCATCAACCTGACCAGCGGCGAGGATGCCAGGGTCCGTGCCCACCGGGACAAAGGTAACGGATTACGGGTCTACATCCGCTGTCACCATGAGGGCTGTCAATTGAGGGCGCAACCCATCTGGCAACGCGATTGTCTTGCCGGGAAAGTCTGCCAAGGTTGTCAGCGGGTTTTCGGCCAATGACATGATTGCACCCGGGGCCTTTTGCATGATGGCACCAAAGGCCTTGACCGGGATGCCGCTGATGCGCGCACGTACTGTGCCTTCGACATCAGTGTCGCTCGTCATTGCCTGACCGGTTCCGACAGCGACGTCGGTGCCGATCCCGCCGGGACCGCCTGCCACAAACTCGGCCTCGATTCCTTCTTCCTCGAAATACCCCTGTTCGATCGCCGCGAAATGTCCGCCAAACTGAATAGATTTCACCCAGCCCAGCTGGTGCACGACCTTTTCAAGGCCGTGTCCAGCGGCGGATGCCATGCCGGCGGGCAGGAACATGACGCCAGAGGCGGCCGCAGATTTGGCCAGAAATCCCCGGCGGCTAATCCGCGGGGCCGCATGCAACGGTCCGTTATGACGTGGTGTGGTCATGGCATTTCCCCTTTTTCATGTCTTGGAACACTCATCAGGCACGCGGCATGCCGCGACTGTGGATGTCCACAATATGAACACCGGCCCGGGGATCGGCAGAGTCCTCACAGGAGTTCGTGCCGCAAAAATTTTCGATAATTCTAGAATTGTCGAAAATGTAGCAGTCAATAATGGTTCTTGCTCAGGAGTTATCGCTTGCAGATTATGCGCTGCTTCTTTGAGGATGCGGCCCTTTTTTGGTTTGGCATTCGCGGCGCAGCAGGTGTCCCTTCGCCCAATGGACGTGCAGACACATAGATTTATGGCGCTTGGCGGCCATCTGAGTTGCCTGAACGCAGGACCTGCGGAAGGGCCGGATGTCATTCTTTTGCATGGTTTGGGTTGGGATGCAGAGCGGCTTTGGCACAACCAGATCCGCGCGCTTGCTCAAGCAGGATGGCGCGTGCATGCGCCCGATATGCGCGGGGTAGGGCAATCGGTGCCACTTACCGGCGCCGTAACGATCGTCGACTACGCCGATGACGTTGCCCTGCTATTGGCCGAGGCCAGGATCGCGCGTCCGATGCTGGTTGGATTCTCGATGGGATGTGTGATCGCTACAGAACTGGCACTGCGCCCCGAGGTCAATGCCTGCGGCCTCGTGCTGGCTTGTGGCGGGCTGCGGAGCACCGAGGACGGAGAAATCGCGACCGAACGGATGCTTGAACGAGCCCGGGACCTCGGACCCGAGGATTTTTCACTTGAGCAGTCGACCGCGATCTTTGGCAAGAGTTACGCCCGGAACCATCCGGATGCTGTCGCCGATTTCGTCAGATGGCGCGCCGAGATGGACCAGCCCAGCCTGCATCACGCCTTTCGGGCGGGCTATGGGTGCGATTATGAGGATAGATTGTCCGACCTTCGGTGCCCTGTTTCGGTGATTGCCGCGGATCAGGACAACTTTCTATCGTTGTCTTCTGCCTATGCGCTGGCCGAGAAAGCGGCTGAGGCCCCCGTGCATGCGATCAAGGACAGCGGGCATATGGTTCCGGTCGAACAGCCAGAGGCTTTTGCCGCAGCCCTCCTGACCAGCCTGCATGAGGTCCGCACATGAGCCTGGGCCTCGTCACCGGATCACAACCTTTCGCCGGCTTGCCCGACAGCCCGTCGCAGTCGCTCCTGGCGCCAGTTGACGGCATGACGTTTGACGGCGTCACTATCAAGGCTGTTGCGACCGAGGTTAGCCTGGCCGAGGTGCCGCAGAACATGGCGCGACTGATCCGCGAGTATCAGCCTGCCTTTATCGTCTCGCTTGGACTGGCTCCGGGCGAGACGGTCTTGCGATTTGAAAGCACGGCCATCAACCGGCTGGATTTCGGGGTTTCGGATAATCACGGGGTCCGGCCCACAGACGGTCGTCCGATTGACCCGGATGGGCCACCGGCCCGAATGGCCACATGGGATGCCTACCGACTCGCAGGGATGTTGCGCGCCGCGGGGTTGCCTGCGCGGGTGTCTCATCATGCGGGCACACATCTTTGTAATGCGACGCTTTATGCCGCGCTTGGCGCGATGGAAGCACAAGACATGCCAGGCCCCTGTGGTTTCTTCCATCTGCCCTATCTGCCCGAACAGGTTGCCCGTTTCATGTCAGAGGCCCCGGCCGGCGGTGATCTGGCCCCGATGACACCGCGCGCCCTGCCCAGCATGGCGTTTGACGATCAACTTTCAGCGCTTCGGCTTGTTCTGAAGTCGCTCAGCCAATCTGCCAGGAGGTCAAAATGACAGATCAATCCGCGCCCCAAGTCTATGCGAAGGCCCGCGACATCGACGCAGGCGAAATCCCCGTGATCGATCTGCACAAGCTGCGCCACGGCATGTTGCGTGACCGACAGGTCGTGGCCGACGAGATCGCGGCGGCCTGCCGCACTGTCGGGTTCTTCTATATTACCGGGCACGGCATCTCGCAGGATATGATCGACGATGCCTTTGGCGCCAACAAGGCGTTCTTTGACATGCCGTTTGAGACACGGATGGAATATGCTGCGACCCGCGATTGGTGGCGTGGCTACGTGCCCTCGAAGATGCAGGCTGAGGGCGGGGCCGTCGGCGGGTCTATCCAGACCTACCGTTTCATGCTCGATCTGCCCAAGGACGACCCGGATGTCGTGATGCGAAAGCCGATGCACATGCCCAACCGGTGGGTGGATGCACTGCCCGGATTCAACGACACGATGAAGCGCTACATGGCCGAAATGGAGGTTCTGTCGGCCACGTTGCGACGCGCTTTCGCGATCGGGCTGGGGCTGCCGGAGGAATGGTTCGACCCGTTCTATCGCCGGCCGCTCTTCCAGCAAAGCCTGCTGTATTACCCCGCACCGCCCGGCCAGCGCGAAGAGGATTTCCAGATCGGGGCAGGGGAACATCGGGACACCGGAGCATTCACCATCTTGATGCAAGACGACACCGGCGGGCTGGAGGTCGGGCATCTTGAGCATGAGTGGGTCGCAGCCCCTCCGATCAAGGGAACCTACGTGATCAATATCGGCGACATGATGATGCGCTGGACCAATGGCCAGTTTATCTCCACCAACCACCGCGTCGTCAATCGTGCGACGAAAGCGCGCTACTCGATGCCCTATTTTGCCAACCCGGATTACGAGGCGATTATCGCGCCGGTGCCGTCATTGGTCGAGCCGGGGACAACAAACGCTTATCCGCCGCTCCATTTCGGGCGCTTCATGGACGAGTTCTACCAGAAGGGCATGACCTATCTCGACGATGTGGCCTGATCGCCTTCATCGCCAAGCCGTGATGCACAAGGAGCCTTTCATGTCAGATGCGCTCAAGATCACCGCAGCAGAGTTTGAATTGATGCCCGCCTTGACGTCGGGTGACGAATGCGCCTGACCTACATAACAGAGACGCAAGACGACTATCTGTCCTACGAGATGGCGGCTGCCGCAGACGTGCTTGTCCGCGATGTGCTGGCGGTGGCACCCGGTGATCAGGTCCTGATCACGGCGGATACCCGAAGTGATGGGCGGGTAACCGATGCAACGGCAAAGGCCGTTGCCACCGCCCGTGGCGTGCCGATGGTGCTGCGATATGGTTCGGGTGGCGGGTACAGCGGCGCACCGCCCCGGGCCGTCGCGGCGGCCGCCGCAGCCTGTGACATCTGGATCGAGTATGCCACCGGCCACCTGATCTATACCGATGCTTGGCGGGCGGCGACGCATGCCGGTGTTCAATATGTCTCGCTCGGCGGCATAGATGTGGATGGTTTCGTGCGCTGCATCGGTCAGCAAGACGCAGCCAGCCTGTCGCGCATCGGAGACCTCGTGATCGAACGTCTGCGAGGGGCAGTTGTCCATATGACCACTCCTGCCGGCAGCGATATCCGGTTTGACAACACCGGAGCGGATGTCGGCAGCTTTGCGATGCTCGCCAACCCCGAGAGACGGGCGATCATGCTGGCAGGCCAGGTCACGTGGAGCCTGGCCAATGAGGAGTCCATGACGGGCACATTGGTGGCCGACGGTATTCTTGCGCCGCCCGACGAGATCGGGCTCTTGGCAAATCCGGTTCGCCTGACCGTCCGGGGCGGACGGATTGCCGAAATCGAAGGCGGGCGCGAAGCGACGGCTCTCACCAGATGGCTGGAGCATCGCGACGATCCTGTGCTGCGGCGGACCGCCCATCTGTCTCTCGGATTCAATCCCGGGATATCGGCTCCAAGTGGCCGGATTCTCGAAGATGAGCGCGCCTTTGGCGATCTGGATTTCGGCTTTGGCGCATGGACCGATCGCGTGGCGGCCGGGCATTTTGATTTCACATGCCGGCAAGTCAGCATGACCTGCGACGGGCGGCCCCTGCTTGTCGACGGCTGTTTCGCAGACCCCGAAATCCGGTCAATTTGCGATCAGTTGGGCATCCCGGGTCATGGCTCGGTCGCGCGCTCGTCCTGATCGGGCATCGCCGCGTGGACCCCGATTTCAGGTCAAGGCACCCCGGGATGTGACCAGGGCTTTTTCAACCTCATGCTCCCCCCGCGCCAGATAGACGAAGTCAAACAGGTTGCTGACCACACAGGCATGGTTCGGGATCACCCAGACGGTCTCACCAATTTCCGGCCGCGCCTCACTCGAAGACAGATCAACGACCGCATGTTCTTCGGTAAGGCGCGTGATGACGGCGTCTGGATAAGCCGTAAGGTGACCATGGCCAGGGCTCTGTGACAGGTCGGCCGCCAAGGCTTTTGAGCCGCAATCCAGCACAGCTCTGTCAGGTCTTGGGCGGCTGACGACCGTCGCCTTCACTGTCATCGCGCAGTCTTGCAGCGTGCCGTGTCCCCAGGCAACCTGCATCCGATCAGAATAGATGTAGGTCCCCGGCCGGTACTCCGTGGCAACCTGCATTTCGGCGGCCTTGTAAAGATCCGGTGACCCACCGACCGATATGACCTCCGGCGGCAGGCCCGCGGCCTCAAGTTTGGCCTTGGCATCGGCCAACCACTCATTTGTTCGTAGTCCCTGTCCTGGCGGCGGATAGGTCATCAGCCCTCCGAACCGCAGTCCCGGCGCGGCGGCGATCTGGCGCGCGAGGTTAACCGCCTCTTCGGCGGTTTGGACGCCGCACCTGTCCATGCCAGTTTCGCACTCCACCAGCACCTTAAGTGGGCGCGCGGCCTCGAACCGGGCAGCATAACCTGCGATTGTATAGGCAGAATCCGCTGTGACCGACAGGCAAACCCTGTCGTGCAGAGCCGCGAGGCGGTCAAGCTTGGCTTCTCCAAGAATGTTGTAGGGCAGAAAGATATCTTCGATACCGCCGTCTGCCATCGCTTCAGCCTCTCCAAGCTTCTGGCAGGTGATACCGACAGCGCCCAGCGCGATCTGCTGGCGGGCAAAGAGAGGTAGCTTGTGAGTCTTGACATGTGGACGCATCCGCATGCCCAGCTGATCGATAAAAGTCTGCGCTCTGCCAAGGTTGGCGTCTACCTTGTCGAGGTCGATGACAACGGCCGGCGTCTGTATCTCGGACAAGTTCATACTAAAGGGCCACTCTGCAAACGGCGGCAAGGGCGGGCAGGTTTCCGGTTTTCAACGTCGCGCCCAGGCACATCGTTGTCGCGGCCATGCCGGAAAAAAGCGGCGCCTCCACACGATGTGAAGCAGAAGGACGAACTTCCGGTGTCATGGCACGACCCGGAGGATAACGTTTCGACCAATCCGCGAAAAAGCCTGGATCTGCGGCAAGCCGGGCCTCCCCCTGTTCCCTGTCAGCAGTCTTGAACCACTGCGAGCCCAAGTCAACAAGGTTTCCAGACCCTTTATCTGGCTCTGTCATGACGCACTCTGACCATGGTGTAAGGTCGTGTCAGAAGAACTTGGCTGATGCCGTCCCAACTGATGGGGTCGCTGGCGGTGGGCCTCGCGCTTTGGTGCGGTCCGAGCTGGTCAGCCGCGCTGTGCAGCAGGCAGGCTGCCCGCAAACATGGCGGTCCCAATCGGCGGGTCCAGCGCAAGATCCAACTCGGGATCGACGAACAAAACTGGTAGTTCGAGCCGTCAAAATCACCGGGAACCATATCGGCGATGCACCTGCTCTGTCCTCGGCGCAGCTGGCCGCGCTGTTCGAGGGGTTGGACTGGCGGCTGGCAAGACACGACCGGGTGCGGCGCCCTCTGGTCGCAGGGCAAGTGCGGCCGATGCACCAAAAGCCCCGTTTTTTCTGGCCGGAACGGCATCAGCGTGAGTCACTTCGGGCATGAATGCCGACACTCTCAGCCGCGAGAACGCTCAGCCGTCAAGCTTCGCCGCATGGGGCCACGTCGTCGCGCCTACGAACGAACGACTGGTCGGGTTTGTGGGCTATCCGCAAAAGGAAGGGCCCGCAGTTGCGGGCCCTGTCGCGTCGTGGAGGTGGAGCGGTCCGGCTACATCATGCCGCCCATGCCACCCATTCCGCCCATGTCGCCCATGCCGCCACCGGCGCCGTCCTTCGACGGTTTGTCGGCAATCATGGCTTCGGTGGTGATCAGCAGACCCGCGACCGAGGCCGCGTCCTGAAGGGCGGTGCGCACGACCTTGGCCGGGTCGATGACGCCGAACTTGAACATGTCGCCATATTCTTCGGTCTGGGCGTTGAAGCCGAAGGACAGGTCGCTGGATTCGCGGATCTTGCCCGCGACGACCGCACCGTCCACGCCGGCATTCTCGGCGATCTGGCGCAGCGGCGCCTCGAGCGCGCGGCGCACGATGG